>Ga0193752_1000121_pt1 | contig 103587 bp, 95 predicted proteins | sample H1c1metaG_FD_144924 | JGI IMG/M metagenome (GOLD analysis project Ga0193752, IMG submission 144924) | Soil microbial communities from a riparian zone of the East river system, Colorado, United States - H1c1 | ecosystem: Environmental > Terrestrial > Soil > Riparian zone | place: USA: East... | reverse complement strand
ATTTCTAAAAAAGCCGATCAGGGAACAAAAGCCGATCGGAGACAATCCCGCACGTGCGGGACATGAACAATGGTATTAACCAGGAATCACAGTGGCAAATCAAACCAACCGGAAGGCCCATCCGGCGGAGTGAAGAACCGAGTGAACGCCATGAACACGCAAAATCAACGACGCTGAAATTCCTATAAAGTAGTTTGATATCAGGTTTAACAAAAAACCGGATTCCTTGCAGGGAGTCCGGCCTTTTATAATTATGAATAACAATTATTTAAAAATCTTCTACGAATCACTATCATTTAAAAATCTTCGCAAAAAAAGTCTTCATATCATTGAAAGAAGCACTGTCAGCCGCAGCATTATAAGCAATTGGCATTTTAAACTTCTTTGCATTGTCGTCCGATTCGGGATTCGTGAATGCATGTGTTGCATTAGGGTAAGATTTAAAGGTCAGGTCTGCACCCACAGAGTCCATTGATTTTTTAAACTGATCGACTTCGGCTTTAGGAACGAAAGAATCCGCCTCACCATGACAAACCAGGACACTTGCTTTTAATAATCCCTTTTTAGGGATTACACCGGCAAGACCACCATGAAAACTTACGACACCTTTAAAGTTTTCGCCAAGTTTTGCCGCATTCAGCACCATTGAACCACCAAAGCAATAGCCGATCGCTGCAATATTGCTTGTGTCGACCTGGCTGTAGCTTTTTAGTTTTGCAAGAGCAGCGTCAATTCTAGATTTGCCCAGGGCAGGATTTTTGTAAAATGGTGTGGCGAATTTCATGGCATCTCCTGGATTGCCGGCAATGACGCCGTTACCGTAAAAATCAACTGCCATCGCAACATATCCTAATTCAGCAAGTTGGCGGGCACGCATTTTTGTGTATTCGTTTAATCCCCACCATTCCGATACAATGAGTACCGCTGGTCGTTTTGCGTTGGAGTTTTCGTCAAAGGCGACGAAACTGTTCAACGTCGTGGTATCATCCTTATAACTAACGTTCTCTTCCCTGATCCTTGCTGGCGCAGTAGCTGTTGTTGCTGAATCGCCGGCTACGATTGGATCTGTAGATTTAGAGGAATCATCCCCGCAGGCAGTCATGCCAAAGACAGGGACAAGCAGGTAAAACAGAATTCTCTTCATGTAATTTTATTGTGATGAACAGTTTATGACTGAAATTGTTTGATTTTTTTTACTAACGGCGACGGGTAGCTTTTACTATATCCATATTGCGGCGAAGTTCCGCAAAACGGTTTTCAAAAGTATTCAGGCAATCAAATTGAGCATTACCATAGGTTTGAGAGGATGGTTTTTTACCATATGAAACATATTGCCGCAGGGCGCGGTTTTCCAGGAAATATAATTCGCCACGCCTGATTTCATCTATATAAGTTGCTGCGTTTGGTGCTTCGATTCTTTCCATGCATATAAGTTCGCTGCGATCAACATAATATACTTCTGTAATCTCAGATCCCTGCAACAGGTAGCGCACCTGGAATATGATAATGCGGTCGTTCTCCAAAGTGTAGTGCCAGGTTTCCTTAATTACGTCCTTGTTCTTTAGAATTCTCTCTGAGTAAAACATGATCTGCGATTGCATTGAAAGGCTATCTGCTTTTTCAACAATTTCATCAATACGCGTTTTCCAGTCTCTTCTTTGTTGAGCTGAGAGCACAAATACGATCATGAGCAGCACTGTTAAACAGGAGATCTTTTTGTAGAGACCCTCTCCCCAAAGCCAGTTCTTCACTTTCCTGTTTCCCATTATACTAATATAAGATTATTCCCAAAAAAAAACCGGGGCAATGCCCCGGTTCACAGTAATTTATTTTTGCGTTTCGCTTTCAGCTTAAGACTTTGGCATTTCAAAAATCTTTGGATCGATTTCCTTATTGATTTCGATCTTCTTAACTACGGAAGACATAGTAAATCCCCCGAAATCCACTTCCATGGCATAGGGCATTACAAAACCAAAATCAGTTTTCTTGTAATCTGAAAAATTGGTTGTGATTTCAACTTCCTGTCCCTGCATATTGCCTTTTGCAATCGCCTTGATAATATAATAGGTGGTGCCATCTAAAAAATAAGTGGATTCAGTACCATTGCTGGTAACTTTTAGCTTGTGGTTGTTGCCATCTTTGCCGGCATATTCTACTTTATTACCTTTTTCAGCATAATTGTACAGTGGCCCACCCGCAAAAATCTGTCCCTTTGCCGCCTTATATTGTTCATCAGGAATTGGCTGAGGTTCTGTTGCGCCGGTCATTGGATTAATGCTCCAGCCGCCTTTGTCAGTATAAACCTGCACAATTTTCTGTCCTCCCATATCAATCTCAGCTTTAAAGCCAACGCCATTTAAGATATAAGTTGTGTTTGGGGCCTCGTTGCCCATTACATTCATTGTACTTTCCTGTACAATCGATTTAATCTGGCTGATTTTCTCCTTTCCCCCGATAGCTTCAATATGTTTGGCAACTATTTCATCTGCTGTTTGAGCCAGCACTGCCACTGAACTTAAAAGTGCTGTTATTCCTGCTAAGCAAAACTTTACTTGTTTCATTCTTGGTTGTTTTTATGAATTTATTCAAAATTAGCGGTCAAATATCAATTGCCTGAAAATATATGCTGACTGGCATCCAGTTAGCAACCCGCAGACCAGTATACTGATCAAAACCTATTCCGCTTTTCTCCTCTATCTACACAGGTTTTTCCAGCAACTGGAGTGTGGTTCCTGTATTGGGAAGCATTACCAAAAATGGACTCTGTTAAACAATTGATTTTCAATTTGTTGCGAACTGGCACCTGCCTTGCAATTATCGGTACATCTGTAACTCACAACAAATAATTATGAAAACGACTTTTACTTTTTTTATCTCCCTTTTCCTCCTGGTAGCAGGAATCAATGCCCAGACAACTTATAAAATCACTAAAAGTGAATCATGGGACAACAAGACCAGCTATCCTAGTCCATGTTTCAACTGTACATTCAATCTTGATAAAAACGTGGTTCTTACTATCGAAAAAGATGTCACATTTTCCGATGTAGTTATTAACGGTGGTACTGTAGTCATCGACGAGAAGAACGTTATGTTATGGAATGGCGGTGGTAAAAATATCTTCAACTCAACAAACCTGGTTTTCAACGGTAATGGCCAGTTCACAGGAAACGGACCAATAGTTCTCAACAATTCAAAATTCAGTTTTTTCGATAAATCAAACCTGCTTGCTAATAGTAACCTGGAAATGTTTTCCAGCACACTCACTTTTAACGATAATTCATCGTTCCTGGGACAAGGTAAAAAAGTCAGTCTTACAAACAGTCATATGATAGCGGGAGATGGTGTAGCGGGCAGTACGGCTTTTATCAAAATGAACGGAGCAAAACTTATCCTGGAAGATAAAAATTCAGGTGTTGAAGTTCTGAACGTTAACAACTATTATTTTAACTGGTCAGACTATACATCTACAGTTCTGAATCAGAATATCAATACTACCAATAACTCAAAAAACTGTGGCGGATCTGCTCCAAACAGTTGTTCAGCACCGGTGGTTTACGGACCAATTGCTTTAACCTATACAGGTTTTGGAACTACACTAATTCTTCCGGTAATTATTTCTGATTTCGCGGTAAATAACAATACAAATTCAGTGAACATTTCATGGTCAACAAAACAGGAATCAAACAGTGCTTACTTTTTAATCGAGCGCAGTAATGACGGTAGCAGCTGGAACCAGGTTGGCCAGGTGAAAGCAAGTGGTAACAGTTCAATTACTGTTAAATACAACTTCAGTGATCTTACAAAAGTTAACGGTGTTGCATATTATCGTCTGAAAATGGTTGACCTGGATAACAAATTTGTTTACTCTGATGTAAAATCAATCCGCTCTTCAGCATCTGCATCAGTAAAAGTTTTCCCTAACCCTGCTTCTGATTATGCAACTATCACTTTGGATCCAAAAGCAGGTAAAACAAAAATCAGGTTAATCAGCCAGAATGGACAGGTTGTAACTGAACAAAACGTAAATGCAGGGAATAGTGTAGTGAACATGTCGCTGAAACAATTTCAAACCGGAACCTACGCTATCAGTATCTCTGATGAAAAAGGCACCAATCAAACAATCAAACTGATCGTTCAACATAACAACTAATAAAGACTTTTTAACCCGGTTCATAATTTCAGACTTACAGTTTACAGATCAAGGGCACGGATTACCACAGATAAAAATGTGCTAATCCGTGTCTTTGTTTAATATATACCCGGGGAGCTTTATCTTCATGGTGATGATAACACCGGCCAGCCATAAAATTTTCAGTTGTGATTGGGGCACAAGTAATTTCAGACTCAGGCTTATTGATACTGACACTGCAGAAGCGATAGATGAGATAACGTCGGGTGAAGGGATCTCATCTGTGTTTAACTCATGGAGCGGAACGGGAACCGACAGGCAACAATTCTATGCAGCAGTACTGCAAAAATACATTTCCATTTTAGCGGAAAGGGCCGATCAAAGCCTGCAAAATATACCTGTTATCATTTCAGGTATGGCGTCTTCAACGCTTGGAATTACTGAGCTCAATTATGCAGGCTTACCATTTAAGTCCGATGGTGGATCTGTTGCACACCGCAAAATCAACATTGAAGGCTTCACGCATGAAATTTTTTTGCTATCAGGTGTCTGTTCTGAAAAGGATGTAATGCGTGGTGAAGAAACGCAGTGGATAGGTCTTATGCAAGACGCGCAATTTACTGAAGTTGCCGAACTAATGTTTATCATGCCTGGTACGCATTCAAAACATATTTTCGTAAAAGATGGCGAAATCATAGATTTCAAGACCTATATGACCGGTGAATTTTTTAATCTGTTATCGACCATATCCGTTTTGAAAAACAGTGTTTCTGTTCCGCATTCACTTGAAGATACCAGTAACAGGGATGCCTTTATCAGTGGCGTTCGGGCAGCTGCCAGCCCGAACATTCTGCACGAAAGTTTCATGGTTCGGACGAATGAGCTCTTCGGCCGCTTTAATAAAAAAGAAAATGCATCATATCTGAGTGGTCTCCTCATAGGTACAGAAGTACGGCAATCGGGACCTTCTAAAACAATACTCGCGGCAGGGGAAACATTGTCAAAACCTTATCAGCTGGCACTTGAAAATTCGGGAACAACCATTGATCTTACAATTTGTTCACCTGCAATGCTCGATAAAGCAGTTATTCTGGGTCAATTGACTATTTTTAAAAAAATTACAGGAGCCAGATGAAAAAATTTTCCTGGGATTCATTTAACGCATTACCAGTTGTCGGTATCATCCGGAATTTGCCCACAGGGGATATGATTCGTATTGCAACTTGTTATGCTGATGCCGGTATGACAACTATCGAGATCACGCTCAATACTCCGGGTGCTTTAGAAACCATAACCGCTTTGAATGCGGAATTGGGCGAACGATTAAATATTGGTGCAGGTACCGTATGTTCACTTGAAGAACTGGACCTGGCGATAAATGCCGGGGCCGGCTTTATCGTTACACCGGTGATCAATGAAGCAGTTATCAAAAAATGTGTTGAAAACAAGATCACCATTTTTCCTGGTGCTTATACTCCATCCGAAATTTATCATGCCTGGTCTCTTGGTGCAGAGATGATCAAGGTTTTCCCGGCAACCAGGCTGGGAGTGGAATATATCAAAGATGTGCTGGCGCCATTGAATAAGATAAAATTAATGCCCACGGGAGGTGTGTCGCTGGAAAACTGTGAAGCATATTTCAAAGCCGGGGCAAGCGGAGTTGGGATGGGCAGCAATCTTTTTCCAAAGGAGATAATACTGGCAAAAGATTGGGTTAAACTCGAAGCCCATTTCAGGGATTACGTAAACCTGGTAAAAAAAATATCTTATAAAAAATAAAAAAATTAACAGATGAATTTTAGAAGCAGCGAATGGTTCGGTAAAAAAGATAAGATGGGATTCATCTACCGTAGCTGGATGAAAAACCAGGGTTTCCCGGAAGATCTTTTTGACGGGAGACCAGTAATCGGCATCTGTAACACCTGGTCAGAGCTGACTCCCTGCAATGCACATCTTCGTGATATTGCTGAATTTGTAAAACGTGGTGTTTATGAGGCCGGCGGTTTTCCTCTTGAATTCCCGATTATGTCGCTTGGTGAAACATTGCTTAAACCTACAGCCATGTTGTTCAGGAACCTTGCGAGTATGGACGCTGAAGAATCCATTCGTGGTAATCCGCTGGATGGAGTCGTATTATTAACAGGCTGTGATAAAACAACACCATCTACTTTAATGGGTGCGGCGAGTGTAAATCTCCCGACCATTGTTGTTCCCGGTGGACCGATGTTAAATGGTAAATTCCAGGGAAAGGATATTGGCAGCGGTACCCATGTCTGGAAATTTGATGAAGATGTGAAGACCGGCAAAATGACGGCAGAGGAGCACCTTTTTGCTGAAAGTTGTATGTCCAGAAGCGCAGGTCATTGTATGACCATGGGAACTGCAAGCACTATGGCATGTATGGTGGAATCACTTGGTATGACTTTATCGGGTGCAGCTGCGATACCTGCTGTTGATTCCCGCAAAAAAGTGTTGGCCCAATTATCCGGACGCAGGATTGTGCAGATGGTCAAAGAAGATCTTAAAATTTCGGATATACTTACCCGTGAGGCGTTTGAAAATGCAATCAGGGTTAACGCAGCTGTCGGTGGATCAACAAATTTTATCATACATCTGACTGCAATTGCCGGCAGGGTAGGAGTGCCTCTTAACCTGGAAGACTTTGATGACCTCGGGTCCAAGATTCCATTATTGCTGAACCTGATGCCTTCAGGTAAATTCCTGATGGAAGACTTTTATTATGCAGGCGGATTGCCGGTAATACTCAATGAATTAAAGGAACATCTGCATATGAACGCAATGACCGTGAGTGGAAAATCACATGCTGACAATATTAAAAACACCTATTCATGTTATAATACCGACGTTATTTATAGTTATAACGAACCATTGATAAAAGAAGCTGGTATAGCTGTACTGAAAGGTAACCTGGCAGAAAATGGTGCAGTCATTAAACCTTCCGCTGCCACACCTGCATTGATGCAGCATCGTGGGCGTGCGGTGGTTTTTGAAAATATTGAGGATTATCATGCGAGGATCGATACACCTGAGCTTGATATTGATGAAACCTGCGTGATGGTATTAAAAAATGTCGGTCCCGCCGGTTATCCAGGTATGCCCGAGGTTGGAAATATGGCCCTGCCAAAAAAATTGCTTGATAAAGGCGTTACAGATATGGTGCGTATCTCGGATGGCCGTATGAGTGGAACGGCATATGGAACTGTTGTATTACATGTTTCACCGGAAGCTGCTATCGGGGGAAATCTTGCCTTTGTTCAAAACGGTGATATGATAGAACTGGATGTGCACAACCGCCGTCTCAACCTGGAAGTTAGTGAGGAGGAATTGGTAAAACGCCGGATCAACTGGCAGCTGCCTTCACCAGTGGCAGACAGAGGTTATGTCGGTTTGTATGTAAAACATGTTCAACAGGCGCATCTTGGTGCTGATCTTGATTTTCTTGTTGGAGGTTCAGGTTCAAAAGTTACCCGTGATTCCCATTGATTTCGCGATTCTCATTGATTTATTTTGACTTGAACTCATTTGCTTTTAGTTGAAGAGTCACGAATGTTTAAAGAAGAATCACGAATGTTTAAAATAGTTTCGAGTTGAAGGGTCTGGTATTTGGCTGGTGGTGATTTCGATTCGATCAGGTCGATGAGTAATTCAGCGGATCGCTTACCTATTTCTAATGTCGGCTGGCTGATTGAACTAAGCGAAGGACTGAGATAATTGTTTAATGGATTATCGGAAAAACCTATCAGCGCACAATCCTGCGGTATCCGCAGGTTCAGTTCTTTCAAAACAACTACACAACGCATAACTACACGTTCAACGGAGGCCATGATTGCATCCGGTTTTTCTTTCCCTGTAAATAAGCTGAGGATCGCCTGGTCGATAGCAGTCGGATTAAAATCGCAATGTTTGATCCAATCGTTATTGATGGGCACCTTGTGTTTGGTCAGGGCATTTTTAAAACCCTTCAACCTGTTTTTCGTGATCGAAAGGTTTTTAGAGATGGTGACATGCGCAATTTTCCGATAGCCTTCTTTCACAAGATGTTCCGTTGCCAGGTAAGCTCCCCTGGTATCATCAACTACTACCTTATGTGTGTGGATCTTCTCATGCACCCGGTCAAACATCACTACCGGAACACCCTTGTCTATCAGGTCCGTTATGTGTTTGTAATTATTTGTTTCGTTTGACAATGACATGATGAGACCATCCATTCTCCTGGAGTTAACCAATTGCGTGTTGAATACTTCCCTGTCATAGGTTTCATGTGTTTGAAATATCGTAACATGATACCCCGATTTGTAAGCAACTTCTTCAATACCTGCAATCGTTGAAGAACAGAATGTATTGGCGATCTCCGGCACAATAACCCCTATTACCTTGCTGCGCTTTTCTTTTAAGGAAAGTGCAATGGGGTTTGGGCTGTATTTGAGCTTTGCCGCCAGTTCCCTTACTATCTCCCGCGTTTCTTTTTTGATCTCTGAACCACCACGCAGTGCACGCGATACCGTGGAAACAGAAAGCTTCAGTTCTTTTGCAATATCCTTAATAGTAACGTTGTGCTGTGCACTCATGCCATAAAGATTAGAAATATTTCACAACAATTGCCAATAGGATAAAGATTCTTTAATTTTTAGCGCTAATTAGTGAATTAGATTTTATGCAAACGTTACCGGTAACGGTTGAGTGGATTTTTATGACAAGAAGCCAATTTATAATATCTTAAGACTAGAATATTGTATGTATTTTTAAACGGCAGGACTACGATTGCTACTTGCATGCTGATGAAACTAACGACCATACTGCTGTATCAGGCTCTACATTTCCCAAGGCTGATCATCCCCGGTTGCGACTATTTCGTTTTCGTGTCTCGTTGCATAGTTGCCACTAATGTTAATCAAAATAACAGTTAATGATACGCTTCGCATTGCTTCGTTTTTTTAATCTTTCCCTAAAGTCCTGCAAACTCACTACTTTAATACTTGTCCTGCCGTTTGCTTGTTTACTGATGCTGCCAGTTTCCTGTGCTGTACAAAAATCAGTAAGCAATGTAAAATGGAAGCAGATTTCTGTACTGGTATATACAAAAAACGGTAAGGGTTATGTTCATACAAATATTCCATTTGCCGTTGCAGCCATAAAAGAGATGGGAACACAATATGGGTTTACGGTCGATGTCTCCGATGATCCTTCTGTTTTCACAGAAGAAAATCTCAAAAAATACAACGCACTTGTATTCACGAGCACCAATAATGAAGTATTTGATACAGATGCGCAAAAAGTGGCCCTGATGCGTTATGTGCAGGCAGGTGGTGGTTTTGTTGGCATTCATTCGGTGACTGGTACTGAAAGAAAATGGGAATGGTTCAAAAGATTGGTTGGAGGAACCTTTGTCCGACATGCCAAACAACAGAAGTTTAAGCAGGTGATTGTAGATAAAACTCATCCATCAACAGCTTCATTACCGGCGAACTGGGAAAACAATGACGAGTGTTATTATGTTACTACTATGAACCCGGATATTCATGTTGTACTTGCGCATGATCTTAATTCGGTTGATGATAAGGATAAACCATTATGGTTCGGTAATTCTTATCCTTCTGCCTGGTATCATGAGTGGGATGGAGGGCGTCAGTTTTATACCGCCCTGGGGCATGATGGTACCATGTATAATGATCCTATATTCAGAAAACATATATTAGGTGGATTGGAATGGGTAGTTGGTGTAAACCGTAAACCGGATTTCACCAAGGCACATGCAAAAAGTCCTGATGATCCTTTGCCGTATTAATTATCTTAATAAACATTATATTGATCAACCAGGTTGATCGCCTGAATTTCTTAATAAACTTTATATTGATCTACTATGTTGAGGCCGGGATAATTGATGTTGCAAACACTGAATATTAACTGAATATTACTAACATGGTAACAATTAATTGATAATTTTTAAATGAATTTATTGAAGCTGACTGCAAGAAGTTTCATTTTAACTTGAGCCATATGAAGAATACAACTGCTTCCAATTCCCGTAGGAATTTTATTAAGAACACCGTGAAGGGTGCCGCTGGCACATTAGCCATTTCGGCTTTTCCTGCATCTGCATTTCCAACGATAGTTCCCGCCAGTGTAATAGGTAAAAACGCACCGAGTAACCGCATTAATATCGGTGCAATCGGGATTGGACGTATATCCACTACACATGATCTGCCGGGTGTTCTCAAATATGATAAATCAACAGTAATGGCGGTTTGTGATCTTGATTCCAGAAGACTGAAACAAGGTATGGACCTGGTTGACGGCTATTACGCAAAAAAATCAGGTAAATCATATACGGGCACAAAAACTTACGAAAATTATGAGGACCTGATCGCAAATAAAGACATTGATGCGGTTGTTATCAGCACTCCTGATCACTGGCACGTGATTCCGGCTATGGCCGCCATCCGCGCAGGGAAAGATGTATATATGCAAAAGCCGGCTTCGCTTACCGTTTCGGAAGGAAGAATGCTTAGCAATGAAGTTCATAAAACCGGAAGGATATTTCAGATTGGTAGCCAACAGCGGTCAATGGCCCAGTTCAAACGTGCGTGCGAACTGGTCCGCAATGGCCGCATAGGAAAAGTTCATACCGTTTATGTTGGTTTGCCGATTGATAACCCCGCAGAATGTACAGTTGAGAAGGAAATGCCGGTGCCATCAAATCTTAACTACGACAAGTGGCTTGGGTCAACACCAAAGATCTGGTATACCGAAAAACGTGTGCATCCGCAGGATGGTGGTTATGGCCGGCCCGGTTGGTTAAGTTGCGAGCAATTTGGTGCGGGTATGATCACCGGTTGGGGTGTTCACCATTTCGATATTGTAAACTGGGGACTTGGTTATGAATACACAGGACCTGTGGAAATTACCGCTAAGGCTGAATATCCGGCCAAACAATTTTTATGGGATGTTCATGGGCCTTATAAAAACGAACTCACTTATGCTGATGGTGTAAAAGTTCTTGCAAGTAATGAATACCCGAATGGTGTTAAGTTCGTGGGATCTGAAGGATGGATTTTTGTTACCCGTGGTAACTATTCAGTGACTGCCAGCGATCCCGTTTCAAATACAAAGACAAAGGCGCTTGAAGCAAGTGATGCAAAAATCCTGACTTCGGTAATAGGACCAGATGAAATTCATTTGTATGAAAGTAAAGATCATCATGCAAACTGGCTCGATTGTGTAATCAGCCGTCAACAGCCAATTACACCTATTGAAGTAGGTCACCGCGCATGTTCTGTTTGCCTTATAAATCACACAGCAATGAAATTGGGAAGAAAACTGAATTGGGATCCGATGGCTGAAAGATTTATCAAGGATGATGAAGCCAACAAAACACTCACGCGTAAACAGCGCGCACCTTACCTGGTTTCATGACGCTTTCGTATATTTATCTTTCTCAAACAGTTGAATAATGAAGTTGATAACATATCTCAGCGTGATGGCAATTTTACCGGTACTTGCAGGTTGTGGCGACGAAGGTGAAAAACAAAAGCCGGTTGCAAAGGAAGAAAAGAAAAATCCGGCAGCAGCTATCAGGTTGATAACACTTGATCCCGGGCATTTCCATGCAGCGTTGGTTCAAAAGACAATGTATCCCGGAATCGATCCGGAAGTATATGTTTATGCCCCTGATGGACCCGAAGTAACTGCACACCTTGCACTGATAGATCAATATAAGAGCAGGCCCGAGAATCCCGCTACCTGGAAGGAAGTTGTTTATACAGGGACCGACTACCTGAATAAAATGCTCAGTGAAAAAAAGGGGAATGTTGTTGTGTTGTCTGGAAATAACCGTCAGAAAACAGAGTTTATACAGCAATCGGTGGATGCAGGATTAAACGTACTGGCTGATAAACCAATGGCCATTAACGATGGAGATTTTCTTTTGCTTACAAAATCATTTGATGAGGCTAAAGCAAAAAAAGTATTGCTCTATGATATTATGACCGAACGGTCAGAGATCACTAATATCCTTCAAAAGGAACTTGCTGCTATCCCGGAATTGTTTGGAGAACTGACTAAAGGTACCCCTGAGAACCCGGCCATTTTACTCGAAAGTGTGCACTATTATTATAAGTTCGTTTCGGGCAAGGGGCTTACACGCCCGGTTTGGTTTTTTGATCCGTTACAACAGGGAGAAGCTATAGCTGATGTCGGAACCCATCTCGTGGACCTGGTGAATTGGGAATTTTTTCCTGAGCAGGCCCTCGATTATAAATCGGATATCGTCATGGGCAAGTCAAGGATCTGGTTTACACCAATGACACTATCCCAGTTCTCTGCTGTTACAAAAAAAGACAGCTTCCCGGACTTCCTGAAAAAATATGTTGTAAAGGATTCAATTTTACAAACCCATTCAAACGGTGAAGTTAATTACAGTGTCAAAGGTGTTCATGCAAGGGTAATAGCGAGATGGGATTACCAGGCTAAAGAAGGTGGTGATACTCATTATGCGATAGCGAAGGGTTCGAAAGTCAACTTGGTTATCAAACAAGGCAAAGAAGAGAAATATCTGCCGACACTTTATATCATGCCGGTCAAAAGCAGGGATAAGGCATTTGATACTGCTGTATCAGCAGCAGTGATGAAAATAGCGGCGAAATATCCCGGTATTTCAACTCAAAAATATAAAGATGGGTTCCAGGTGATCATTCCTGATTCATATAAGGTTGGACACGAAGCACATTTTGCGCAGGTAATGGAAAGGTACCTGGCTTACCTGAAGGATGGTAATCTTCCTTCATGGGAAATTCCGAACATGCTTGCTAAATACCATGTTACCACACAGAGTGCTAAAACAAGCGAATTAAGTAAATAGGAATTTAAAGCCTTGAGCATGGTTTCAATTAATTACGATAACGGTTTCGTAATTGCTACCAATAAATATTGAATAAGTGTTGGTTTTGATATTAACTAACCCTATTTTTAATGATATTTTAACAATCCGCTACCCCGAAAACGAACTTGCCAAAATTCTGAAGTGAGAAAATGAGTAATTATATTCTGAGTAATTCTATTCTAAATATAATGCACTCCTAGGCTCTGCTATACAACTCCAGCATCAGGCATTTGATTTCCAAAAGTGGACGAGCAATAAACTGTAGGCATAATATGTTACCGGCAATCCGGACATAATGCTTCATTTGTATAAAACCGTTAGTCGTATATCTAAAAATTGTTGACGCTCCAGTAACAAAATGAGAAACCAAAATCTTCATAATCTTAAGGTTCATATGAAAACCTCCGGTACTGATGAAAACCTAGTTAAGTCTCTGATGAATTCCTGAATTGCTGTTTTATTTCTTGCTAAAAAACTAATGCTATGCTTGCACCATTCTCTTCGCGACTGCGTTCGCTTCTATCATTTTTAACCCTTGTATTTTTTATTCCCTTAAGCCTTTTCGCACAGGATGTTACCATTACCGGTACTGTGACCGATCAGTCAAACAAACTACCCATGGGCGAAGTTTCGGTTTCGCTTAAGGGTTCAACAATCGGTACAACAACAAACTCCAATGGTCAATTTTCACTAAAAGTTCCTTCGCTTAAAGGAACGCTTGTGTTTTCCACTGTAGGTTATGCCAACCAGGAAGTTGCTATCAACGGGCAGGCAGTTATTGATGCCGGCCTGGCTTTGTCTACTTCAAATCTGAATGAAGTAGTTGTTATAGGTTATGGAACCACCGCCAAAAAAGACCTGACTGGTTCGGTGGGATCCGTAAGGGCAACACAACTTGAAAATGAAAACCCCGCAAGTGTTCAAGATGTACTCAGGGGAAATGTTGCCGGTCTTAATATAACCCAGACCAACGCTGCATCTGCAAAAGGTGGAGGTGATATATTGATAAGGGGTAAGTCATCCATACGGGCCGGAACATCTCCATTAATAGTTTTGGATGGTGTTATCTATCCGGGTCAACTGGCTGATATCAATCCAAATGACATATTAACCGTGGATGTATTGAAAGATGCAAGTTCCGCCGCGGTGTTTGGTGCTAAATCAGCAAGCGGTGTAATCCTGGTTACTACAAAGAAGGGAACAAAGGGTAAACCTACTATTACCGTTAATTCCAATGTTGGTATGAGCCAGCTTGCCCAGAACGAAGAGCTATATGACGGACCTGGTTTTGTTGCCTGGAGAACCAATGTACAGAAAGCAAGAAATTATGGAAGCGCTAAAAACTATATTTTCGATGATCCGAAAAATTTACCGGCGGGTGTTACTGAAGCGCAATGGCGGGACGGAAGAACCGGTGATGTAACAGATATCTGGCTGGACAGGCTTGGATTGAAGCCAATCGAAATCACAAATTACAAACAGAATAAAACAATCAACTGGTATGACCTGATGTTCCAGAATGGTTTCCGCCAGGATCATACAGTAAGTGTATCCGGCAAAAAAGAAGAAGTTTCCTATTACATGTCTGTCGGATATACAGATAATGAAGGGGTAATTATCGGTGATCGCTTCAAAACATTGAGGGCGCGTATTAACCTGGAAGGTCGCATTGCGAAGTTCCTTACTGTTGGTGCGAATGTGCAGTTTGCAGACAGGGACGAGAGCCAGGTTCCGGTGAACTGGGGACAGATGGTTAATGCATCTCCATATGGGGAGATTTATGATGCTGATGGTAAAACGCTCCGCGAAAGTCCTAACGATGATCTGGGAAACAATGCGAATCCATTTAATGATAATACCTATACAAACAGGCTGCAGAAAACAAATACCCTGTTTGCTTCATTATACGCGAAAGGAGACCTTGGTTATGGTTTTTCTTACCAGGTGAATTTTACGCCAAGCTTCGATTTCTATCGGTTTTTCAATGGAGTTTCTGCAAAACATCCTACTTATCGCGTGAGGAAAGGTATAGCGACCCGCATTAACCAGACAAGTTATAACTGGCAGGTAGATAATTTATTGAAATGGGACAAAACTTTTGGTCAGCACCAGATCAATGTAACTTTACTCGCAAATGCTGAAAAGTTCCAGTCATGGAGAGATTCAATAGCCAATGAGGGTTTTGATCCAAGTGATGCGTTAAGTTACCATAACATTGGCGCTGGTATCAAACCAATCGTTACCAGTGATGACCAGGTCAGTACAGGTACTGCTTTGATGGCCAGGGCAAACTATACTTTCAAGGACCGTTACATGTTAACCGCTTCTTTCCGTCGTGATGGATATTCAGCCTTCGGTCAGAAAAATCCATATGCGGATTTCCCGGCAGTTGCCCTGGGATGGATATTTACAGAAGAGAAATTTATGGATGCAATCAAGGTGCTGAACTATGGTAAACTGAGGCTTTCCTATGGTGTGAATGGTAACCGCGATATTCCAAGATATGAAGCACTTGCAGAACTGGTAACTGGTAAATATCAATACATTACCCCTTCAGGTACCATCGTTCCTGTATCTCAGTTATATGTAAACAGGATGGAAAATCCTGATCTTAAATGGGAACGTACCACTTCTTATAATGCAGGGCTTGACTTCTCATTGTTCAACAGCAGGCTAAGTGGTTCCTTCGATGTCTATATGAAGTCAACTGCTGATTTGCTTATCCTTCGTGCGTTGCCTACAGTTATTGGTTTTGACAATGTATTGTCAAACCTGGGAGAAGTGCAGAACAAGGGCTTTGAGATCAGTCTGACCAGTACCAATATCAATAAAAAGAACCTGGTTTGGAGATCAACGGTTAACTTCTGGCTGAACCGGAACGAGATCAAACATCTTTATGGTCCTCAAAACCTGCTTGATGCAAATGGTAAAGTCATAGGCACCGTTGAAAAAGACGATGTTGCAAACAGGTGGTTCATCGGCCATGATTTAGATGCAATCTGGGATCAACGTATAATTGGTGTATGGCAGGCAAACGAAGCAACAGAAGCAGCAAAATACAAAGTGCAGCCAGGCGATTATAAACTGGAGGATAAAAACGGTGATGGTGTGTTAAATGATCTTGACAGGCAGTTTTTGGGTTATCGCACACCAAGATATCAGTGGACATTGAGAAACGAGTTCAACATCTATAAGAACTTTGATTTTTCTTTCCAGTTGTATGCGATGTGGGGTCAGATGAATGATTATAACCAGGCAAAAAACAATGGTGGATTCCAGGATCGTCAGAATTCTTATAAACTAGGATATTGGACCGCCGAAAATGGTACCAATGATTATGCAAGATTATATTCAAGTAATGGGCAGTCGTCTTTTTCTGTTTATCGCAAGACTTCATTTATTCGTTTGAATAATATTGCATTGGCATATACGATTCCTAAAGCTATTGTTCAAAAAGCCAGGATTGAAAGTCTCAAGTTATACTTCACAATAACAAATGTTGGAATTTACGCTCCTGACTGGGAATTCTGGGATCCAGAGTTCAGAAACAGGGCAAGTGATGGTGCTATCTCGACTGCCATCTCTCCAAGAATATATCAGTTTGGTATAAACCTTAATCTTTAATCTTTCGAACTGTTGCATATGAAAAGTATAATTCAAAAAACCAGTATAGTAACTGCATTAACGGTAGCACTTACCGGAGCAGTAAGTTGCGGGAAAGACTACCTGAAGCCGGAGCCTCTTTCCTTTTTCAGCCCTGAAAATGCATACACAAATGCAGCTGGGTTCAGATCTGCATTAGTGGCTTGTGCAAGAAATGCACGTATTGAATATTACGGAGATAACCCACCGATTCTTACCGAAATGGTGTTTTCTGAGGTCACTGCCGAGGGTACTACCGACAAATCAGGTCCTGCGCAGGATCTTAATCTCTGGATCACACCTGATGCTGCAACGGCTTATGATGATGCGGATCACGCCAGGATTCAATATTATTGGAGAGAAGGATATCGTGGGATAAAATATGCTAATACCGTTATTACCCGGATTGATGATGCAACCTACACCAGTGAAGCTGAGCGTAACGCAATTCTTGGCTCAGCGTATTTTCACAGGGCGCTGCGTTATTACCGGTTAACACATCAGTTTGGAGATGTTCCCGCTGTAATGGAGGAATATAATTTTGCGAAACTGGATTTCTTTTCTACAAAAAGAGAAGTGATACTTCAGAAAATGAAGGAAGACCTCGAGTTTGCCAACAAATGGGTGACCGATGGCGTGAACAGGGGAGAAGTGTCGAAAGGTGCAATAAACCACCTGCTTACCAAAATCAACCTTGCCCTGGGAAAATTTGATGATGCCATTGCTTCATCTTCTGCCGTTATCAACAGTGGCGCCTATGCTTTGATGCGGGCTCCATTCGGCGCGACAAAAAAGAACGTGATCTGGGATCTGCACCGCCCGGAAAACAAGTCTCTTGGAGAAAACAAAGAAAGCCTGTATATGATCATTGACCGTTTTGGTGATGGTCAGTTTGATGGCGGTATGCGTATCATGAGAAATGCAGTTCCTTACTGGGGTACAAACATTACTACTCCCGATGGTAAAAAGGGCACCAATGATGCAGCGACCTCATCAATAATTCCTGATTTTGTTCCCCAATCAAACCTTTATGGCCGGGGTATTGGTAGGGCAAGACCCACTAACTATAGCCAGTATGATATCTGGACAGATCCGAATGATCTCAGGCATGCAAAAGGCAACTGGATGACCATGGAAGAATTAGTTTACAATGATCCTGATCTAAAAAAGAACAATAATCCGAACTATTTAAAGCCATTGCAGCTTCGAAGTGGAACCGGAACATTGCTTTGTGTTGATACTATCAGGAGTTATTTTGGCTGGCCTCAATATAAACTTTTTATTCCCGATACAGAAAATGCACCAATGCAGGGTGGTCATACTGACTGGTATCTTTTCCGTCTTGCTGAAACTTATCTTTTAAGAGCTGAAGCATATTATTGGAAGGGTGATCTTGCAAATGCTGCAGCGGATATCAACCAGGTTCGTACCAGGGCCCAGGCAGCTCCAATTGCTCCGGGGGCTGTTAACATTGGATCTATCCTTGATGAGAGAGCAAGGGAATTATATTACGAAGAACCACGCAAAACGGAACTTACCCGTATCGCATACATTTTTGCTATGACTGGCAAAACTGCTGATAACGGTAAAACCTATAAGCTGGATAATTTCTCTGATGTCAATTATTTTTATGATCGCGTAAAAGAGAAAAACAATTTCTATAAAAACGGACTTCGCACCATACACAATGATCAATATACAATCAGTCCATACCATGTGCTTTGGCCGGTTCCATCTAATGCTATTCAATCAAACAATTTGGGGGTTATAAATCAAAATAAAGGATATTTTGGTTTCGAGGGTAATGCACCGCCATTGACCGAGATTCCGAAATAATGCTGCCGTAGAAGAATTGATGTTTGAATTATTTGTTTAACCCGCTGCTAGCCCGGCGGGTTTTTCATATAACTCATAACTTCGGTTGGCTTAAATGAAAACTACAACAGGTTTAACTGATAAACTAACTGTTTAACTGATATCTTGAGATGGTTTAATTGTCAACCTGGGGTAGTTTAACTGAAATCATCAGTCCGATTAATTAAAAAACTATAGATGAAAAACGTATTTGATCTTACTGGTAAAAATGTACTTATAACAGGTGGCGGAACAGGTCTGGGCCTTGCTATTTCGACCGCGATGGTAGATGCAGGTGCTAAGGTGATTATTGTAGGCCGTCGTGAGGAAATGCTGGTGGAAGCCTGCAACATGCTTGGATCGAACGCCTCCTACAAAGTGTTTGACATAGCTAATCTCGAACAGATACCGGCTTTTGTCAAAGAAGCAGAACTTGGGTCCGGCAATATTGATGTCCTTGTAAATAATGCCGGTGTAAACATGAAAAAGGAGTTTCTTGAAGTAACGGATGCCGATTTTGAGTCCATCATGCGGATAAACCAGCAAGCAGCGTTCGCACTTTCCCGTGAGTTCGCAAGAGGTATGGTCACCCGCAAATCAGGTTGTATAATCATGATCAGTTCCATGGCTGCCAAATACGGTATTCCAAAAGTGATCTCATACACCGCAGCAAAGTCTGCCATTGAAGGTATGACCCGGGCGATGGCCGTTGATCTTTCCCCTTCCGGTATCCGGGTAAATTGTATTGCTCCGGGTTTTATTGAAACTGCGATGTCTGCAAAGGCATTGAACAATGACCCCGAACGTAAGGCGCGTGTATTGGGACGCACGCCAATGGGTTTTCTTGGTAAACCTGAAGACGTCGGGTATGCAGCGGTTTTCCTCGCCTCTGATGCAGCGAAATATATTACCGGCGCAAGCCTGCCGGTTGATGGGGGTAATTCCATTGGATTTTAGCATGAATTACAATTCAAATTTGATAATAATTATCCATTAAAGTTGATAGAATGAAAATACATCCATTGCAGGAAACCTGGCGCTGGTATGGTCCAAACGACACTGTTACTTTGAGTGATGTCAGGCAGGCTGGTGCTTCCGGCATTGTATCTGCCATGCATCATATTCCGCATGGTGAGCTCTGGCCAATGAAAGACCTCCGGGAAAGAAAGACCGTTATTGAAGCTGCAGGGCTTGCCTGGAGTGTTGTTGAAAGTGTTCCGGTACACGAAGACATAAAAACGCGTTCAGGCCGGTACAAAGAGCTGCTTGAAACCTATAAACAAAATCTTCGGAATGTCGCTGCCTGCGGTATCGGAACAGTTTGCTATAATTTTATGCCTGTCCTCGACTGGACACGCACCGAATTGTATCATACAATGCCTGACGGTTCAAAGGCGCTAAGATTCAGCTGGACCGACCTTGCGGTTTTTGATGTCCATATCCTGAAAAGGAATGGGGCTGAAGTTGACTACACGGCCGATCAGTTGCAAAAAGCAGAGTCAATTTTTAAAAAAGGAGACCGTCAGTATCTCGATACGCTGTCCGACAATATACTGATGGGCGTGCCCGGCGAAGCAAGTATCACTACAGACGCATTAATAAAGAGTATAGATATCTATAAAGCCATTGGGGCAGATGGTCTGCGTGAAAATCTTGCCTTCTTTCTTGAATCAATCATGGATACCTGTGAAGAAAACGGCATTAAGATGACAATCCATCCTGATGATCCGCCATTTGATATACTGGGTTTGCCAAGGATCATGAGTAAAAAATCGGATCTTGAATTTATACTCAACCGTGTTGACCGCAAGGAAAATGGAATTTGTTTCTGCACAGGTTCTCTCGGAGCTGGCAAACACAATGATCTGCCTGATATTCTCCGCTCCGTGGGTGATCGGGTTTATTTTGTGCATTTACGCAATACCAAAAGAGAAACGGATGACAGTTTTTTTGAAGCTGCCCATCTGGAAGGCGATACCGATATGTACCAGGTTATGAAAGAGCTGTTAAAAATCCAGGCAACAAGGTCTGAGCCAATTCCTTTTAGACCTGATCATGGTCACCAGATGCTTGACGACCTCAAAAAAACTACGGCTCCCGGTTATTCTGCTATCGGCCGTCTTCGTGGCTTAGCGGAACTTCGTGGCCTTGCATATGGTATCTCGGAAAAAATAAAAGTGCGGTCCCGTTAAGGCCGCACCTTTTGATCATACTCTCAATGATCATACTCTCAGTCAGAATACCTGATTAAAAACTAAGGTGTTCTTCTCCATCCGCCACCGATCAGGGATAGCAAAAAGAGAACGATGAAGATGTAAAATAATATCTTGGCAATTCCGGCTGCACCAGCGGCTATTCCGCCAAATCCAAATACAGCTGCGATAATCGCGATAACGAGGAATATTAGTGTCCAACGTAACATAATCAAAAAATTTAAGTGGTGATTAAAATGGATCAAAGATTAAAATAGACCTATTAAAGCGGATCATGCTTTTTGCACTTCCGAAAGGGCCGGAGTTCAATTGGCAAATCCCAGTTATTGAAAACGTGTTTTTCGGGTTGTTTTCTTGTATTTGAAACTGGTTTCAAAATGGTGCTATTGATCAATTCATCTACCTCTCTTCCACTCAGCATTCTGAATTTCGATTCGGATTTTACGTATTTAATTTTCATATGACTGGTGTTTCGTCAATATGTTAAAATATGATGCCAGTATGCTCCGGCATAAATTCCCGAAAGTTGAGGAAATCTGTACCTAATTTGCCGAACTCAGTGCACAGATGGGGAATATCTTATAATTTTAATTTTGAGAATGCTTCCTTGCGAATCCAGACTGATACAGATCCGTCGTTCGCATAAAATTCGGCTTTCCCTTCTTCGTCGATTACAATTTTTTCGTCCCTGTTTCCACAGGCATCGATAAATGTCTTCCCTGCATGGTGTTTACCGGCTACCATCGTTTTGAAGCCTTCACTACCATTTGTCATCAAAACGACACAGCCTGAAAATTTGTTTTCACGATTGCCTTCCCGTACCCAGCCAACGGTATTGGGGTGATCGAAGTAATCATGTTGCGCTCCATAACTAAGTTCACGTCTTACGATCATCATTTCTTTAAGGCCAGGTACAGCGTTGAGCTCAATATGGATTTCCTGGTCGTCTACAACTTCTGAATATTTGGTTCCATAGATACTTGGATAAAAAATACATGGCATTCCTTGTTCACGGAGAAGTATAAGCGCATTTGCGAGCGGTTTAAACCAATAATCAACTGTCGATTCGAGTGATTGCAAAGGCTGTGTATCATGATTATCTACAAAAGTTATACTGCAACCGGGTCTTGCCTTTGTAAGGGTATTCTCGAAAATGTTCCTCATGTCGTAGTCATTGCCTTCCAAAGAAGCGCGATAGAAATTGTGATGAAGTGGAACATCAAATAGCCTGGTTTTGCCACCCAGGGTATCAATATACTTTTCAAGAATACCAACATCAGTGCTCCAATACTCTGCGATACAAAAAATGTCCTTTTTATAGTGATCATTCAGAAAATCAAGCCATTCATTAATAAAATGGGGGGTGATATGTTTCACTGCATCAAGTCTTAAACCATCTATACCTGTCTGATCTATATACCATTTCCCCCAGTGTTTTAATTCTTCCCGGACAAAAGGATTTCTGAATTCAATATCGTTACCCATCAGGTAATCAAAGTTGCCTTTTTCATCATCAATCAGATCTTCCCATTTATCGCCATATTCATTCTGGATAGTATAAATCGAATTATCCGGGCCAGACACGCCGGTGAAACATCTCCAGTCCCAGATAAATTTTGAGTATTTGCCCTTTCTGCCAGGAAACAGGAATTTGGTATATGCTTCTATTTCATGCCTTTCACCAATCAGTTCATTCCTGTCTTCTTCATTAACCTGGTAAACATTTACAACTTCTTTTTCATCACCCCCGTTTTTGTGATTGAGTACTATATCCGCAATCACTTTTATTCCTGCTTTCTGAAGACTTTTAATAGCTGTAAGATATTCTCTTTTCGTACCGTATTTTGTTCTTACTGTGCCTTTCTGATCAAACTCTCCCAGGTCAAAATGATCATAAACAGCATAACCGGGTTCATGAATACCCCGCCATGATTTATAAGCAGGTGGTAGCCATACATGCGTAAATCCGAGTGATGCAAGGTATCCGGCTTGCTCCCCGCAATGTTTCCAAAAATGTCCGTCAGGAGATATGTACCAGTGAAATTGTTGAAATATTGTTTGATTTTTAATTAGGTTCATATAATTTCTGTTATAAATGGCCTGCCGCTAGATCGCTTCTATCACATTTTGCATTTGATGGCCATTAGTTAGTTGGTTAACTACTCGAATGATTCATATTTCACATCGATCTGCTTTCTGACTTCATCGATGGTTTTCATTATATCAAGACTGAAATGGTGATAATACAGTTTGCTGTAAATTTGATTGTTGTTCAAAGCACTGATCACTTCCTCTACCTCGAACTGAAATCCACGTCCTTCCCATTCACATTTATACTCCTTTTCAACTCCATCATAGCTGCTCACTTTTATCGCCGCGGGTTTTTCATTCCACGGACTTAATATTTTTATAACACCTTTGCTGCCGGCAATTTCTGCAGAAAGTTCAGTTTGTGTTATAATAGAAGATTCTAACACAGCATGTTTACCATCTTCATATTGAAACAAGATTGCACAGGTCTCATCAATACCCTTATCTGATAATTTTCCAACTGCCTTTATCAATCGTGGTTTCCCTAACACAAGATGTGCAAGGAAAACCGGGTAGATACCAAGGTCAAGTAGGGAACCTCCTCCCAGTTCCGGATTGAAATACCTGTTATTATCATCTTCAGGCGCTTTAAAGCTCAGTGAAGCTTTCACGGAGTCTATCTCTCCAATCTCCCCCGAACCTATGATCTCCAACACTTTTTTGATACTTGGCAGAAACCTGATCCACATACCCTCCATTAAAAAAGTGTTATTACTTTCACTGGCTGCCATAAGCGCCGTCACCTGGGCTGAATTTATCACCATCGGCTTTTCGCATAACACCGGAACCTTATGATTAAGACAGGCAATTGCCTGTTCGAAATGAGAAGTGTTTGGGCTGGCTATATAAACGGCATCGAAGTTCTTATTGTTCAGGAAAAGTTCGAGATCCGTATAATACTGACTGACACCATATTCGTCTGCAAAAGTTTTTGCGCTGTCTTCACTGTGCGATAGAACCGAAGTAACTTCCTGTGGCGTTGAAACAAATTTAAAATCATCCACGAAGTCCCTGGCAATGCTGCCCGGACCGATTATTCCCCATTTAAAAATCTTCATATTTAATCCTGTGTTTAAGAACCCTATTTCCTTCCGCTGGTATAAGTGTAGAAAATTATCTACAAAAACCAGTCTTTTATTTTTCTAAACAATTTTCTTCCCTGCTAAAACCTATCCAAAAATGATTTTCAATGAATGATTCCTTCATTCCCAACTGTTTAGTTGGATATTTTCCTTTTTTGGGTATGAGAATTATGCTTTCTAACAAGGTTAATCATCCAAAACCACCGTTATGAACAATGGCATTTCTTTCAAATTCAATTTTGAGACCGATAACTTCAATATAGCCCGCGACCTGCTGCCGAAGGTGCTTGACAAGATTAAATCTCTTCAGCAGTTTAATGCAGGTTATAAATCAATTGAGTTGAGTCTGTTGAAGCCGGGACAGGATAAAAAAACTGCTTGTCTTACAATACACGCCCACGATAGCGTGATCAGGGAAGAGTCGCGCGAGGATCAGTGGGAACACGCAATCGAAATGGTGTTCAACCAGGTCGAGGCAACACATCATCATGCCATTAAACTAGACTAATAAATGTAAGCTGGACTAATAAATGCTGCAGACCGAATCGACCAGGAACTGATTATAACGAAGTTTTCGAAATTCCCCACAATACATACAATTCACAATACATACAATTATTAAGAGATCTTTTTCATAGTGATATGTAACCTAATGTTAGCAACCAGGCCGAAGCGTTAGCAATCAGGCTGTAAGTTTGGGCATGATAGTTTTAATAAGGTTTAAAAAAAATATTTCATGGATATAACTAAACCACATCCGGTAAACGTAGGCAGCACCGAAAGGCTGATCTCTGCAGCTGCAGGGTCTTTTCTCCTGATCAATACTTTAACATCAGACAAATTCAGTTTGTTGAAACTATTTACGGGCGGTTATCTTTTATATCGGGGAGTCAGCGGTAATTGCCCTCTGTATACAATTGCCGGCAAACCTTCAGCAATTCCGCCGGAAAATATAAATATCAGGTTGGAGATGTTTGTTGCCAAACCAAAGGAATCTGTATACCGGGCATGGCGAAATCTCGAAAATCTTCCACTGTTCATGTCGCATATAACAGAAGTTAAGCCAGTGTTTGAAAACATTAGCGAATGGACAGCCAAATTAAATGGTAATCCTGTTCCACTGAAATGGCGCGCCACTATTGTAAAAGATATACCAGGTCATGAAATAACCTGGCGATCACTTCCGGATTCCATGATTGATAATGTTGGTAAAATCGAGTTTCGGGAAGCAGTGGAAGCACCTGGAACGGACATACATGTTACTATAAGTTATAAGCCACCATTAGGTATTGTTGGCGATGCTATCGGCTCATTTTTTCATCCTTCTATTGAAAAAATTGTACGCGAGGATGTCTATGCATTTAAAGAATTTATTGAATCAAACGTTAACTATTAATAACCCAGCTGATAATATTATTTGGCAAAGTGTCCGACATCGCATTGTTACTTAAATCTCATGTCAATTCAAGTTAAATCATATTTGTTATGAGAGCAATCTGGTCAGGAGCCATTGGTTTTGGGCTCGTAAACATTCCGGTTAAACTTTTCAGTGCCACTCAGGGCAGTGAACTTGATCTTGATATGCTTGATAAAAAAGATCATTCAAACATAAAGTTTCAACGTGTGAATGCAGAGTCAGGTAAGCAGGTCGAATGGAAAAATATTGTCAAAGGCTATATGCTCAATGGCAAATATGTAATTCTTGATGATGATGATTTTGCAAAGGCGAGCCCTGAAAAAAATAAAATCATATCAATAGAAGAGTTCGTTAATGGTAAAGATATAGACAGCATATATTATGAAACACCCTACTATCTTGCCCCGGACAAATCAGGTGAGAAAGCATATGCATTGTTAAGAGACGCGCTTGAAAAAAGTGGTAAATACGGACTTGGTACCTATGTATTGAGGAACAGGGAACATCTTTGTGTGCTTAAGCCGCTTAATAATGCCATAGTATTAAATACAATCCGCTTTGCTGAGGAGATCCGCGACGCCGGGGAACTCAAGATCCCATCTGGCAAACAGGTTAAGCCTGCGGAATTGAAAATGGCCCTGTCGCTGATTGATCAGCTTACCAAAAAATTTGATATCTCTAAATATAAAGATTCATATACAGATTCCTTATTAAAGGTGATTCGTGCGAAAGCCAAAGGAAAGAAAACAGCGGTGCCGCAGATGCGGATAGTGCATAGCAATGCAAGGGATCTGATGTCACAGCTTAAGGCCAGCCTTGGCAAAAAAAGTGCTCCTGCTAAAAAAACTAAAAAAGCATCCTGAGAATGAGTCTTGCCACTTATAAGAAAAAACGAAACTTTAAGGAAACTTCAGAGCCTCCGCCGTTAATTGGAAAAAACCGGGCTGCAGGCACCTTTGTTATTCAAAGACACAAGGCGACAAGTTTGCACTATGATTTCAGACTTGAAGTGAATGGAGTATTGAAAAGTTGGGCAGTACCAAAGGGTCCGTCTCTTAACCCTACAGATAAAAGACTTGCGATGATGGTTGAGGACCACCCGTTATCTTATGGTGGATTTAAAGGAACCATACCTGAAGGAAACTATGGGGCAGGAATCGTAGAGATCTGGGATAAAGGAACCTACGAACCGGAAGAAATGGATAAAATTTCTGATAAAGCCATAGAAAGAAATATTAAAAATGGCATGCTCAAATTTTCATTAAAAGGACGTAAGTTAAAAGGAAGTTTTGCACTTGTTCGCATCCGTGGCGCTGATAGTAAGAATTGGCTACTGATTAAACACCGGGATAAATTTGCAACCGAAGAGCCGTACAACAGCGAAGATGATACTCCTGCAAATTCACCGATCAACAAATTCCTCCGGCAGCGAGAGACAAAAAAAGCCCCTCTAAAAAAAACATCGCCAACAGTGAAATCGAATAAGTCTGTAACCAAAATAAAAAAGAAATCTGCGAAGTCAGTCAAAGCTGTTGCAACACGAAAACCAGCCGCCGCTGCGAAAACGGTAAAAAAATCTTCAGGGAAATCTGTTGCTGCCAGCGCTGGTGTAAAAAAAAAGTAATTCCACCATCAGTGAGGTCCTCATCAACCAGGATCAAAGTCGGGCGATATATAAAACCGATGCTTGCAAGCCTTACCAACCAGCCTTTCGATAACAAAGACTGGTTATTTGAGATCAAGTGGGATGGCTATCGGGCAATTGCGGAACTGCAAGGTAAAGATGTTAAACTGTATTCCAGGAACGGCATTTCATTCCTGCCTCTATATCCGGCAATAGCAATGGCCCTTGCTTCATTGGAATTAAATGCAGTAGTTGATGGCGAGATAGTAGTGCTCGACAAAAAAGGTAAATCAGATTTTCAGAATCTCCAACAGTTTGGTTTATCCGGAGGATCATCGCTTGTATACGTAGTATTTGACTGTCTTCGTTTAAATGGAAAAGATCTCACACACCAGGTATTAACCGAAAGAAAAAAACGATTGCAAAAATTATTACCGGCTTCGGATCCGGTGATTCGTTATTCAGATCATGTAGTTGAAAGAGGTAAAGCTTTTTTTATTGCGGCATCCAAAAAGAACCTGGAAGGCATCATTGCGAAAAAATCGGATAGTTTATATACTTCAGGAAAGCGGTCAAAAGAGTGGCTCAAGATAAAACATCACAACACGGAAGAGGCAGTTATCGCCGGATACACATCACCACGGGGAAGCCGTGAACATTTTGGTGCATTGATCCTTGCCGTCAAAAAAAATAAAGGATGGAAATATATAGGTCATACAGGTACCGGCTTCACCCGCACAATTCTTGCTGACCTTTATGAGAAACTTCAGCCTTATGTTCGTTCATCAAGTCCTTTTGAAGAGAAAATTAAGGTCAACGGACAAGTTACCTGGGTTGAACCTGTGCTTGTTGCAAATTTGAAGTTTACTGAAAAAACAAAAGACGGTATGTTGAGGCACCCCGTGTTCCAGGGATTAAGGATAGACAAATCTGCAGCGGAAACCGGGCAGAAGGGACATTGAAGCAAAGCCTATGGTTTAAAATTTTTATTATGGCAAAAGAAAACATCATTAAAATCGGTGGAAGGGAATTAAAAGTTACTAACCAGGATAAGATTTACTTTCCTGATGAAAATCTTACTAAAGGTCAGGTCCTTGAATACTATCAAAAAGTTTATAAGTACATCAGCCGTTACTTAAAAGACAGGCCACAGTCTTTAAGACGCAATCCGAATGGCATCAGGGATGGTGGTTTTTTTCATAAAGATGCTGGTGATCTTGCTCCGTCCTGGATGAAAACCGTTAAGATAAATTCTGAGTCGGCAGGAAAAAAGATCGATTACCTGATTTGCAACGATAAAGCAAGTCTTGCATTCATGAACAACCTTGGTTGCATTGAAATCAATCCCTGGAATTCTACTTTGGGCAGTATCAACAAACCGGATTACCTGATTATGGATATTGATCCCTCAGACAAAAATACATTTGAACAAGTGATCGATACAGCCATTGTAATTAAAGAACTGCTTGATAAAGCAGGTGCAAAATCTTATTGCAAAACATCCGGATCAACCGGCCTGCACATTTATATTCCATTAAAAGCGCAGTACACATATTTGCAAATAAGAAAATTTGCGAAGGGCCTGGCAAGTTTAACGCAGCAACAATTACCATCAACTACAACCATCGAGCGTCCATTAAACAAAAGAAAAGGAAGGATCTATATCGATTACCTGCAGAACAGGCGGGGTCAAACACTGGCTTGTGCATATAGCCTGAGACCAAAGCCAGGAGCTACCATTTCAGCACCTTTGGACTGGAAGGAAGTGAAACATGGTTTATCCGTGCAGCAGTTCGATATGCTCAATATATTTAAAAGACTTGAGAAGAAAGGTGACCTGTTCGCCGGCGTACTCACTGGCAAAACTGATCTCAATAAATGCGCTAAAAACCTTGGACTTTATTAGGCTGTCAATCGAAGTATCGACCTGGCTTTTTCAAGGCCGGCAGGAGTTATACTTATTGCAACAGAGCCCAGCTGCCTGATAATGATCAGTTGTTCCATAGCCAGTAACTCAAGGTGAGTTTTAATGTCATCCCAGCCAAACATCTGTCTTACTATTATCTCCCTTGTATTACACAAATAAGTGTGAGGCTGAGAGTCCTCTTTCACTATATTATAAATTGTTTGAAGCGTGTAGTATTGTTGTTCCATAAAGTGATGTACCTAAATATACGTAGGAAAAATACGATAGTTATCATAAGTTATGCACATGATAATGACCATTTGGTACTGCAAAGGCTGATTCTCCTACTTGTCTTGTTAACGGAAATTTTATCGTTGTTAAGTTATTATGTAACCCTTTACACTAATTTTGATTAAGCTCATGCCCTGATCTGAACCAGCTTACGAATGACTTACTTCTGTCCTGAAATATTTAACAGCTTTGTCTCAATCTACAATAGTTATTTCCCGCCTGTAATCAGGTTACTTACTATTTTATTATTTGCCGCCTGCCTGCGCTTAGCTGCGCAGGATACGACCCAAAAAATTATTCCAGACCGGGTGAATGCCCCCGCCCAGTCAAATAAACCTTATGTAATCCTGATCTCGGTTGATGGTTTCCGTTATGACTATGCCCGCAAACACAATGCGGTCAATTTAATCCGGCTTGGTAATGACGGAATAACCGGTGAAGGCATAAGGCCGGGGTTTCCTTCACTCACTTTCCCCAACCACTATAGTATAGTGACTGGTCTTTATCCAGCTCATCATGGACTGGTTGATAACAGTTTTTATAATCGCAGTAAAAAGACAATCTATACCAAATCATCAAGGTCCATTGTGCAGGACAGCAGCTGGTATAATGGGCGTCCGCTGTGGGTGCTGGCTGAACAGCATAAAATGTTGACGGCAACCTTTTACTGGATCGGGTCGGAGGCGGCCATTATGGGCACCAGGCCCACTTATAGCTATAATTACAGCACCGGTATTCCGTCCGACGAGCGGATAACCATAGTTCAAAACTGGTTGGCTTTGCCGGAAGTCCGGAGACCACATCTGATCTGCCTGTATTTTTATGAGGTCGATAATGCCGGGCATCTTTATGGGCCCGAATCAGCTGAATTGGCGGAAGCCGTCAGAAAAATGGATACGATAATCGGCAAGCTGGTTAATGCCGTGGATAAAGCCGGCTTACCTGTAAACTTCATATTACTTTCTGATCACGGGATGGAAACGGTAAACGACAGAAATCCAATCAGGCTGCCTCCTGAAATTGACAAGGCAAAATTTGTAGTACCGCCTGGTGATGCCTTACTTCATTTGTACGCAGCCAATAAGGCTTCGATTGCTCCGACTTATAAAGCTTTGAGAAATAATGCCAATGGGTTCCGGGTTTATCTTCATAATGAGCTTCCGAGGCGCTGGCACTATGGGTCCAATGATGACAGGTACAAAAGGGTGGGAGATATCATACTTATTCCACAACCCGGGCTTGTGTTTAATATTACCAATACGGGTGTAGATAAAGGAAAACATGGCTTTGATCCGGCCAGGCGGGAAATGATGGCCGCTTTCTTCGCCTGGGGACCGGCTTTTAAATCCGGTGTCCAGATAAAGGCTTTTGATAATGTCCACGTCTACCCCCTGGTGGCAAAAATCCTCGGACTTCCTTATAAAGACAAAATAGACGGCAAAATTTCCGTTTTACAGGGGATTCTCAAATAAATCTGACATTTTAAGTGTAGTTACCTCAAGTTTTTTGGCAAATGATCCTTAGAGGGTATTGCTTTTCTGGGGTTTTAACCATATTTTTAGTAAAAGGGTCAGGTTCCAGGGCAATTTAGCTCTTCCATTTCCGTTGAATTATCATTTCCGCAAAACCACAGAAAGTCTTAAGAGAAAATGAGATTCAACCTTAATAACGGATTTATTGTGTCGTTGCTGACCGGGATGCTCCTGTTTTCCGGAAAAGCGGTGATTGCAGGTGATAAGGATTCCGCAGATAATATTCATTTGAAAAAAATGAAGCACGCAGGGGTGGATCCTGCACCTAAAGCTTTGATAGCCATTATGGCTATCTATGACAGTCTTCACCTGGATGATCTCGGTCTCAATCCCAAAGTCTTCCAGATGGCCCTGAAAGGGATGGAAAAACTCAGAAAAATGGGTAAGCTGACCAACGACCGCATTCTTTCCATCGTTGATTTTAGTCAACCCAGTGTTCAGAAACGATTATATGTAATTGATATCGAAAATTGTGTGCTGCTTTATAACACTTTGGTGGCTCATGGTATGAAGTCTGGAAAAGAGAAAGCGCTTTCTTTTTCCAATAAACCATCATCGAATAAAAGCAGCCTTGGTTTTTATGTAACCAACCGTACTTATAACGGAAGTAATGGTTATTCACTACGACTGCAGGGTTGTGAAAAAGGGTTTAATGACAATGCGGCAAAAAGGGCCATCGTTATACATGGCGCTGATTACGTGAATGAAGAATATATTAGCTCCCAGGGTTATATTGGCCGCAGCCAGGGTTGCCCTGCACTGCCACCTTTGCTCAGCAAACCGCTGATAGATGATATCAAAGATGGCACCTGCCTTTTCATCTATCATCCGAATCCCCTCTATCTTTCAAAATCGAAGCTTGTGAAATAAGCTACACAGGGAAATCTCTGAATATCAATCTTTCATGTAATTATCGATTATCTTTGGTGATCAATTATCCATTATGTTAAAGGTTGGAGTATTTGGCGTTGGTCACCTTGGAAAGTTTCACCTGAACAACTGGAAGGAAATTAACCAGGTAGAACTTGTTGGATTTTATGATCCCAATGACAGTGCTGCACAGGAAGTTTCTGAAAAATACCAGATCCCGAGGTTCCTGGAACCGGAACGCCTGATGGATGTGGTTGATGCAGTCGACATCGTTGCCCCGACAAATTTTCATTTCGGTTTATGTAAACTCGCCATAAGGAAAGGCAAGCATGTTTTTGTAGAGAAGCCATTGGCCAATACCATGGACGAAGCAAGGGAACTTGTAAAACTCGTTAAAGAATCAAATATCAAATTCCAGGTTGGTCATGTTGAACGTTTCAACCCTGCTTTCCTTGCTGTTCAGGACCTTGAACTGAATCCGATGTTCATAGAAGTACATCGCCTGGCACAGTTCAATCCCCGGGGTACCGAGGTCAGTGTTATCCTGGATCTGATGATCCATGATATCGACATAATTCTCAAGCTCGTCAAAAGCGAGGTTAAACATATTTCCGCCAGCGGTGTAGCCGTGATGACTGATACGCCTGATATTGCCAATGTTAGAGTAGAGTTTAACAATGGCTGCGTCGCCAATCTTACTTCGAGCAGGATTTCCATGAAAAAGATGCGAAAGGTGAGGGTTTTTCAGAAAGACGCTTATATCGGGATCGATTTCCTGAATAAGAAAACAGAAGTAATCAAATTGAAAACTCCCCAGGACCTGGATGCTTTTTCATTTGAGCTGGATTTGCCAAATGGTGGAAAAAAATCAATAGCCATCCTGAACCCCCAGGTGCCCGAGGTGAATGCTATAAAACTTGAACTTGAGAAATTCCGGGATGCTATCCTCCATAATACACCAACTATAGTGTCAGAGGTTGATGGTTACCGGGCGATGGATGTTGCTCATCAAATCCTGGAGAAAATCAAAAACAATACAATCGCGTCCTGAAATTCGATGCCATTATCCAGAAAGCTACATAGCAGTTGGTATGTTCTGAGCGATTTTCTCGCAGCGATACTCGCCTGGATTGTTTTGTACTTCGTGAGACGATATCTGCTCAGGGAAATTATTCTACATGAGGGAGTCCCGTTTCTGAACCAGCGCTTCTGGCTTGGCATTTCCCTGATACCATTGGCATGGATCATTTTTTATTCAATACTCGGTTCCTATAAATCACTTTATCATAAATCAACGCTGAATGAACTGACTATCACCTTAATAAGCGGACTAATCGGATGTACCATCATTTTCTTCCTGATAGTTATCAATGATCCTCAAAAAGAATATACATATTATTATAAGTCACTTTTTTTCTATGCCCTGGCACATATAGTTTTTACCTGGATTGGAAGGAGCCTGATTTTGTCGGCGATCCATCGCCAGATCAGGAGCGGGGCTGTAAGCTTCAATACTTTGCTTGTAGGGTCCAACAACATGGCCATGCGTATTTACAAGGAAACAAGAAAGGGATTGTTGCGCAATGGATATCACTACAGGGGATTTATCAGGGGAGGCGTTGATGTAAATGGTATTTGCGAGCTGTTGCCTGAATTTGGCGAAATAGACGAAATGGGGACCGCGATAGACAGGCACAGTATTCAGCTTGTCGTCATCGCATTGGAAAAATCTGAGAAGGTTGAAGTCGAAAAGATTATCGAAGCATTGAGTGAAAAAGATGTCGAGATCCGCATCGTACCTGATATACTGGATATTTTATCGGGATCTGTGAAAACAAACTCACTATTTGGACCTGTCCTCACTGGAATCAAAACCGGTCTGATGCCAGAATGGCAACAAAATATCAAGCGGGTATTAGATGTCGGGCTCTCTATGATTTCATTGATTTTGCTTTCACCTTTCCTTGTGTACGCAGCTCTCAGGACCAGGTTATCATCTCCCGGTCCTATAATCTATTCGCAGGAAAGGATTGGATATAAGGGAAAGAAATTTTCAATATTTAAGTTCCGGTCGATGTACGCCGATGCAGAAAAGGATGGACCCAGGCTTTCTTCCGAAAAAGATCCGAGAATAACGGCCTGGGGCAAAACGATGCGTAAATGGCGGATTGATGAAATTCCACAGCTATGGAATGTGTTGAAAGGGGACATGAGCCTGGTTGGTCCGCGGCCGGAAAGAAGCTTTTATGTTGCAGAACTAACAAAAAAATCACCGTATTTCAGGTACCTGTTAAAGGTAAAGCCAGGGCTCACTTCCTGGGGTATGGTCCAGTTTGGCTATGCCGGTACGATTGAAGAGATGATTGAAAGAATGAAATATGATCTGATTTACATCGAAAACATTTCACTGGCCCTGGATCTGAAGATCATGTTACATACAATCAGGATTATTTTAAAAGGCAAAGGCAGATAAGAACAGACTATAAACAATAAGAACGGACTGTAAACAAGCAGGGTTCCAATAAAGATCACCTCCCTGCGTTTGATAAGAATTAAAGCTTATGATGGCATGCAATTAACCAGGCTGATACTTTTAATAATTGTTTGTGTTTTGCATTTACCCGGTGCAAAGGCACAGGATCATTACTGGCAACAAAATGTTCAGTACAAAATAGAAGTGAGTCTGAATGATGTTGAACACACACTTGATGGCTTTATAAGTTTAAACTACCGGAATAATTCACCCGACACAATTGGTTTTATCTGGTTTCATGTCTGGCCAAATGCTTTCAAAAATGACAAAACCGCATTCAGCGAACAGCTATTGCGAAATGGCAAAACAGCATTTTATTTTTCGAAACCGGAGCAGAAAGGTTATATAAATAAACTTGATTTTAAATCCGGGACAGTATCATTGGAAATGGAAGATCATCCATCTTATACAGATGTGGTAAAGGTTTTATTACATCAGCCATTGCTACCAGGCCAGGTTAGAAATATATCCACCACTTTTCATGTTAAGCTTCCCTACAATTTTAGCCGGGGTGGTCACAATGGCACAGGTGGGCAGTCTTACCAGGTCACACAATGGTACCCAAAACCTGCGGTTTATGATAAGCAAGGCTGGCATCCTATGCCTTATCTTGACCAGGGTGAATTTTACAGTGAGTTTGGTACATATGATGTCAGTATCACAATACCAAAAAATTACGTGGTGGCTGCTACCGGGGAATTACAGAATAAAGAAGAAATCGACTGGATGCGCACCCGCTCTACAGCTCCTGAAAGAAAAAAAATAAAACAGTCTAAAAATAAGAATTCATTCCAGGCTCCGGTCACCAGATTCGAAGCAATTGCTTCTGATCCGGAAACCAAAACGCTGCGATACATACAAGACAGTGTCCATGATTTTGCATTTTTTGCAGACAAATATTTTATTATCCGGTCGGTCGACATCCCTTTGCCATCAGGCAGAACTGTAAAAGCCTATAGTTTCTATCGCCCGGAATCCGCAGAGGATTGGAAAGAAAGTTTAGTTCAGGTCCGCGAAGCTATTCAGTTTCGGTCCGGGCTCCTTTTTGAGTATCCTTATAACTCAATAAGTATTGTTGATGCTGATTTTGGAATAGGAGGTGGTATGGAATACCCCATGATAACGAACCTGAGCAGTGGATTAGGTAAACAACAATTGATGGAGATTATAGAACATGAGGTGGGGCACAACTGGTTCCAGGGGATATTGGCAACCAATGAAAGGGATCATCCATGGATGGATGAAGGGATGAATACATATTACGAAATGCGTTTCGAAAACAGGGCTTCCGGCAAAAATAATTTGTTTCGTAGTTCCAATACCCGGCAGCAATTCCGTTATGGTGAAAATCAGGGAACTGGTCAACCCATTGCCACTTCATCGGCAGATTTCAGCCAGGGAAATTATTATTCAACTGCTTATCATAAAGCGGCCGGATGGCTTGCTTCATTGGAAAAAATGTTAGGCAGGAAAATTTTTGATTCAGCAATGAAGCAATATGCTGAGGAATGGAAGTTCCGGCACCCGACGCCCGAAGACTTTAAAAAATCTGTTGAACAAAGCAGTGGCAAAGATCTTACTGCCCATTTCAATCTTCTTTATAATAAGCAGACCGGGCCACCGCCATCTTATAAAAAAAAAATAGTAAGCGGTTTTAATTTTCGTTCGCATACATCCGATTCAATTGACTACATAGATGTTTTGCCTGTACCGGGCTATAATACCTCTGATGGTTTTATGATTGGGGCTGCTGTTCATAATTATGCAGGTCCTATCAACCGCTTTCATTTTTTTGTGAGTCCTCTTTATGCCACCCGTTCAAAACAATTCAATGGTATCGCTGATTTTAATTACACCTGGTATAAACCAGGTAAGATAAATAAGATCACGACCGGCTTAGGTTTTTCACGTTTTTCAACTTTAAGCGGTAGGGACAGTAACAACATGCGGATCAGTTCCGGTTTTCTGAAGTTCACTCCTTCCCTGAAGGTTTCGTTTCGCAGGCCTTCACCTTTAAGTACCATGGATAAATGGTTAGAATGGAAAACCTATATAATAGGTGAAACCGGTTTCAGTTACAATATGAAGGTTTCTGACGGAAATTACTATCCTGAAAAATCGGCTATACAATACCGTTATATCAACCAGTTAACTTTCGGTTTGTCAGATCAACGTGTATTGTATCCCTATGACGCTTCATTACAGGTTCAACAAGCTGAAGATTTTTACCGGGTAAACCTAAATGCTGAATATTTTTACAACTATGCTTCCGGGGGTGGAATGAATCTGCGCTTATTTGCAGCGAAATTCGGATATATAGGCAGTCAGTCTGTTAGCAAAACATTTGAAACCGCCAGGTACCAGCCGAAACTGACCGCTGTTACGGGTTATGAAGATTATACTTATGGCGATTATTTTATAGGAAGACAGGAGTCTGAAGGTATTGCATCGCAACAAATCATGATGCGCGATGGTGGACTTAAATTGAGGACAGATATTTTCCAGGACCTGCAGGGCAGATCAGACAATTGGGTGACATCAATAAACTTCAGCACTTCCATCCCTAAGCAGATATTACCGCCGGTAGTGCCTTTAAAAATATTTTTTGATATTGGAACTTATGCCGGGGCATGGCAGGAAGATGCTTCAGGAAGCAGGTTCATGTATGTTGCGGGTCTTCAGCTATCATTATTTAAGGAGATCCTGAATATCTATGCCCCTATAGTTTATAGTAAAACTTTCAGTGACAATCTTAAAACGGTTCCTGAAGAAAACAAATTTTTACGGAAAATATCTTTCAGTATAGACCTGCACAACCTGGATATAAAGCGACTAACCGGAAAGCATAATCTTCTATTTTGAACATCGCATTCTTCATTAAACATCGCATTAAACTTGCAGCAAATGAATCTTGAACCCGTCTTGCTCAGGAGATCAGAGATCGATGAGGTAAAATGGAACCAGACTGTCAGGGGTTCAAAAGGCGCGGTTATTTATGGGCTGACTTATTCACTTGATTTATTGGGAGGATCCTGGGATGCGTTGGTGGCGGGTGATTACCGGTATATACTTCCACTTCCCTATCGAAAAAAGTTTGGTATCCGTTACCTGTATACTCCCACTTTTATCCAGCGTTTGGATGTTTATGGCAATGATTGTAATGAAGAGATCCGTGCTATGTTCCTGATCGCGCTCGAACGGCACTACAGTTATGCCGATATTGACCTTGCCTTTAGTAGCCCTGAAACGGATTGGAGCAGTAGGGCAAGGGTAAATTATGTGTTGCCTTTACTTGAGGGCTATGACCTGATTGCCGGAGCTTACCAGGAAGAAGCGACTAAATGTCTGCGGAAAGCAAACTCAAGACATTGCAGGTTTACCGGCAATGTGCCACCCAATGATGTAATTGCATTGTACCGTAAAACATATGGAGAAAAAGCTGCCTGCAGCGATGATGATTATGGCGGTATGCTTTCATTTGCTGTGGATGCTGGTAAATCGGGTAACCTGCTAAGTTGCGGAGTGGAAAACAAGGATACAGGAGAATTGTATTTTGCTGCGATGTTCTTTGTATTTGAAAAAAGAATTTATTACCTGTTGGGCGCTCCTACCGTAAGCGGCCGGACTGCAAGAGCAGGCTATTTCATGATTGACTCAATTATCCGGCAATATTCCGGTGAGGATATCGTGTTGGATTTCGAAGGGTCTGATATACCAGGTGTTGCAACATTTTACCAGAAATTCAGTCCTCAAACCGAAATTTATTATCACCTGCATTATAACCACCTTCCATTCCTGTTTAGATGGTTTAAAAAATAAGAGTTGATTATTTCGACTCATCCGGGGAAATATCAGCATTCCGTAATAATTCCGCGGCAATTATCATATCGATTGGGCGGGTGATTTTGATGTTGCTCAATTCTCCTTCGATGAGATGAATGCGAACCCCTGTTTTTTCTACAACAATTGCTTCATCTGTAAATGAAGGATGATATTCCTGTTTAAATGCGTTTAACAATAATTCAGATTGGAAAGTCTGTGGAGTTTGTACCAAATGAACAAGGGACCTGTCTATCGGGATATTGCCCTCTTCACTGGAAATTCTGATACTATCCGTTGCGGTTAAAACCGGTATGGCGTTGCCTTCAAGGATGGCTTTATTGTAGCAGCGCAGTATCAGATCCGGGCTAAGGAGACATCTTACCCCATCATGTACAAATACGATGGAGTCTTTTCCTACGTATTTTAAGCCATTCTTAACAGAATCGAAGCGTGTTGCTCCACCGGTAACCACTTCCACCTGGCCATTGTAAGCAGGATTGCGGGCTAGCTCCTGACCCCTTGGCAGATGTGCCGACGGAACTACCAGGATAACTCTGATGTCTGGAAATGCCCTTCTGAAAGCTGTGATTGAGTAATGTAGTAATGGTTTCCCCACCAGATCCAGGAATTGTTTGGGGATCAAAGTGCCCATCCGTTCCCCGCTTCCGCCTGCTACAATAATTACGTAAGTGTGCATTGTAAAAACTTAATCTCCGCCCATTAATTCTCTCTCTATCTCTTCCATCTGAACTATGTCCCAGGCTTCACTTTCAGTGGGGGTTATATTCAATTGTGCAAACAGGTCATTTGCTTCAAGCATCTCCTGCACCGCGGGCTGAAGATTACAAATTACAAACGAGCTCTGGTGATCATAAAAATGCTGCTGAATTTTTAATAACTGTTCTCCCGCAGCACTATCCAACTCCCGGATGTCTTCACAATTGAGCACAACATTCCTGATTTGATCTTCGGCGAAGGGTAGCAGGTATTTATCAAGCTCTGCTGTCATATTAGCAGCGAGTTTTGGTTCCCCGATCGTAATGACATGGAATTTCTCTCTGGTATCAATTTTGACCTGCATACACTTAATTATTATAACCGTCGTTAATATTTTGACGGCGTCAACTTTAGTCAAAAATATTTGTTATTATTGTATCATTCACAACAAATTAGAAAAATGGACAACAATTTTTCAGCCCAGGTCAAGGAGATCATTTCTTTTAGCAGGGAGGAGGCATTACGGCTGGGGAACGATTTTATCGGTACGGAACATTTGTTGCTGGGCCTGATTCGCGAAGGTGACAACACTGCGGTGCGAATCTTAAAGAGCTTTAACGTCGATTTGTATGAGTTACGGAAAGAAGTTGAACTTGCAGTAAAAGATAAAACCGGTAAGAACATCGCCAACATTAATAGTCTGCCGTTAACAAAACAAGCAGAAAAAGTAATCAGGGTAACCGTTCTCGAAGCCAAGGCACTAAAAAGCCCGACGGTAGAAACGGAGCACCTGATGCTATCAATTCTTAAGAACAAGGAAAACATTGCTACTCAAATTTTAAATCAATTCGACGTGGATTACGATTTATTCAGAAACGAATTAGGCGTGGTCAAAAGCAACGACATACGCAGTGAATACGCTGATGAAAACGAAGACGATTTTGATGAGGAAAAAAAGTATTCACAGCAGAAATCACGAGCTGCCGGCAGCGCAAAAAGCAAAACGCCCGTCCTTGATAATTTCGGACGCGATATTACCCGTCTCGCTGAAAACGGATCTCTTGATCCGATAGTCGGCCGTGAACTGGAAATCGAAAGAGTTTCACAGATACTCTCGCGCAGAAAGAAAAACAACCCGATCCTTATCGGTGAACCAGGTGTTGGTAAAACAGCAATCGTTGAAGGTCTTGCATTACGTATCGTGCAACGTAAAGTTTCACGTGTATTATTCGACAAAAGAGTTATTTCACTTGATCTTGCAGCGTTGGTTGCAGGCACAAAGTATCGCGGTCAGTTCGAAGAGAGAATGAAGGCGATCATGAACGAACTCGAAAAGAACAGGGATGTGATTCTTTTCATAGATGAAATTCATACTATTGTGGGTGCAGGTGGTGCAAGTGGTTCACTTGATGCATCTAACATCTTCAAACCGGCTCTTGCCCGTGGCGAACTCCAATGTATTGGTGCTTCCACACTGGATGAGTATCGTATGTACATTGAAAAAGACGGTGCACTTGACCGCCGCTTTCAAAAGGTTATCATCGAACCACCAAGTGTTGATGAAACTATCCAGATTCTAAACAACATCAAATCCAAATACGAAGATTACCACAACGTCACCTATAGCAATGATGCTATCGAAGCCTGTGTTAAACTGAGTGACCGTTATATTACCGACAGGCTTTTGCCTGACAAGGCGATTGATGTAATGGATGAAGTAGGAGCACGTATCCACCTTAAGAATATCAACGTTCCAAAAGAGATCCTCGATCTTGAGAAGAAGATTGAAGATGTGAAGGTTGAAAAAAATAAAGTGGTGAAGAGCCAGAAATTTGAAGAAGCTGCATCTCTGCGCGATACTGAAAAACGCTTACAGGAAGATCTTGAGAAAGCAAAAAGTCAGTGGGAAGAAGAAAGCAAACACAAGCGTTATCCAATCGATGATGAGGCTATAGCCGAAGTCGTAAGTATGATGACCGGTATCCCTGTTAAAAGGATGGTACAGGCAGAAAGTGATAAGCTTCGCAATATGGCCGTTGATATGGCTAACATGGTTGTAGGCCAGGATGAAGCTATCAGCAAGGTGGTGAAGGCCATACAGCGTAACAGGGTAGGGCTTAAGGATCCCAGGAAGCCAATTGGTACATTTATATTCCTGGGCCCTACAGGGGTTGGTAAAACCGAGCTTGCCCGTTCACTGGCACGTTATATGTTCGACTCTGAAGATGCGCTGGTGCGTATCGACATGAGTGAGTATATGGAGAAGTTTACCGTGAGCCGTTTGATCGGTGCACCTCCGGGCTATGTAGGTTATGAAGAAGGTGGTCAGCTGACTGAAAAAGTCCGCCGCAAACCTTACTCAGTGATTCTGCTGGATGAAATTGAAAAGGCGCACCCGGATATTTACAATATCTTGTTGCAGGTGCTGGATGATGGTCAGCTTACTGATGGTCTTGGAAGAAAGATCGATTTCAAGAATACTACTATCATCATGACTTCAAATATTGGTGTACGCCAGTTGAAAGATTTTGGTGATGGAGTTGGATTTACAACAGCGTCAAGAACACAGAATGCGGATGAGAATAACAAAGCAGTTATTGAAAAAGCACTGAAAAAAACGTTCTCACCAGAGTTTTTGAACCGTATTGATGATGTGATCATCTTTAATTCACTGACCAAAGAACACATTTTCAAGATCATTGATATCCTGATGAAGGGTGTAACAAAACGTCTTGTAAACCTTGGATTTTCACTGGAGCTTGCCGAGGATGCGAAGAACTTCATTGCTGAAAAAGGTTATGATCAGCAATTTGGTGCCCGTCCTTTACACAGGGCCATTCAAAAGTATCTCGAAGATCCTTTGGCAGAAGAAATTCTGAAGATGGCTATCAAGCCGGGTGATATCATGGTAGCGGAACTGGATAAGGAGAATTCCAAACTCAGTTTCACGCTGAAGTCTCCAACAAAGGAGAAGTCAGAAGCTTAATATCAAACAGAAGCTTAATATCAATTTGCAAAAAAATCGGATTGTTCACTGCCATGGCAGTAAATACAAATAATAAACGGGCCGCCAGTATTAGCGGCCCGTTTTATGTTACACATCCTTCATTGTTTTATCTTCAGCTTCACCAGATACCAAAATGAAGCAACAACTAATCTCTGTTTTAAAGAAACTTGGCATCTATCATTCTTTGCAATTGACTTATCGCTCAACCATTTTTCAATTGATAAAAATCAGCAATAGAGTCAGGTATGCCAGTCAGAAAGGAACCGGATACACCTGCAATTTTTGCCATAAACAGTATCAAAGCTTTGTGCCTGATATTCCGGGGACTGTCATAGCAAATGTGATAAAGAAATATAATGTCGTCGCAGGATATGGAGACAATGTTTTTTGCCCGAATTGCATGAGCAAAAATCGTGAAAGGCTATTGCTTTGTATTCTGAAAGACCGGATTGACATTCGGGGGAAGAAGATACTTCAATTTTCACCTGAAAAAAATCTGTTTGAGTATTTGAAAAAGGAGGCCGAGGTTACTACGGTTGATACGATGCCCGGGTACTATACTAATATTGATTCACAAATTGCGTTTGCAGATGCCACCTGTCTGCCGTTTCAGGATGCTACATTTGACATAGTAATGGCTAATCATATTCTGGAGCATATACCACAGGATATAAAAGCAATCAGGGAAATTTATCGTGTGCTTAAACCACGGGCTGTTGCCATACTCCAGGTTCCTTTTTCTGCATCAATATCCACAACAATAGAAGATCCGGCCATAAATGACCCCGTAAAGCAGGAAGAGTTGTTCGGGCAAAAAGATCATGTGAGAGTTTATGCGTTAAATGACTATCTGAGGCGCATTGAATCTGCCGGTTTCCAAAATGAAGCTTTATCGCCATCACACCTGAAACAATATCAAAACTTTGCAATTCAAAAAGAGGAATACGTTTTTTTGTGTCATAAAAGATGAGGATATGTCATAAGAGGATGAGGAATAAAATCGCAGAAGTTTCTATTTATTACCTAGATTTATTATAAACATAATTTTATTGAATGTTTAGAACTTCAAAGAAGCGGATGCTTTTGTTTTCATTTCTTGTTGGACTAAAACGAACAGACCCCAAAGCATTTCTACTTGTCGTTATCTGTATAACAATCCAGTTGTTTTTTACCTTTATTAAGCTTGAGGCTACTCCTTTTGTTTTGTTCGGCATGTTCTCGGAAAAAGTTATGGCGTCTGATACGTTTTCAACCATTCAGGTCCTCATCAATGACAGGACCCTGGAATCTTATAACCCGCCCTTTAGGGAAACACAATTGCTGGAAATAAATGCAGGTAATTATATCGGAATGAAGCGAAACAATCAAAACGATATATTAAAAACACGGGTTGAAACCGGGTATCCTTTTATATATAACTCTGTCTTTTATCCTTTTGTTGCCCGGCAAGTTTATAATACTCCAAAGGCTCAGAATGATTTCAAAGCCTGGTTTAAGGAAAAGTGCAATCACATAGCAGACATTGATAATGCTGTCGTTAAAATTGTGGAGACAAAGTATCTTCTGAATAGAACCACATTATATCCCAGCCCCTTAAAGCATGAAATACTGGAAGTTTTCTGATTATTCTTATTTTGTTTCCACGAACAGATACTTATTGCAACGGGTTTTTTATTCGTTGGCGCTTTTTAGTATTGTTCTTAATTTCTGCTATCACATCCTGATCTCCCAGGTTGGACCAAACCCGCTTTTGAAACAGGATGTTGACCCGGTATACCTGATGTTTATGATTGCCGGTATTCCGAAGTTCATTTCGGGATGGCCTGCGCCCTATTTCGATGCATTGTTGGTTCTATCCTGTCTGGCTTCTATAATCTGGCCAAGGCAAAGAACCTTTCCTTCACTGTTCTTTGTATTGTATTTCATCTACTTTATAGTCTATAATATGTTAGCCGGCCATCATTATACAAACATCGGCTTAATGATCATGGCATTTCCATTCATATTTTCGGGTAATCCGCGCTTTGTTACAGCATTTACATTCTGCAGGTTTTTTTTATGTTTTATGATGGTTAGTGCGGCCTGCTGGAAAATTGCACGGGGTAATCTATGGCATGTCGATCAGACAAATATGTTGTTAATTGCAACCCACCTGGAAGCACTTGTTTCTAACAAAAGCTCTCTGGAAATGAATATCATCAAATGGCTGATATCTCATAAATATCCTGCTCATGCTCTTTGGGTTTTCCTCATCCTGATTGAAGGATTATTTATAATAGGATTTATAAATTTCAAGTGGGATAAATTGCTGCTGGTGGCTTATTTGTTATTTTTCATCGGAGGCTTCGCCATCTTTTATATTTACAATTTTGAAAACCTGTTGTTGCTTTTAACACTTACTCCTGTTCTGAAAATTATTGGCAGGTTCAATAAGCCCGGACATAAAAAGAATTTCGATAATCCTGAACCAACGACTAATCTGTGAATGCATTTAATATGATTTTACATGGTTTTTTTTCTGCATTTTTGTAATCAGAATCATGGCAAATTTGCAATCAGAATCATGGCAAAGAAAATTATTATCACGATAGATGGATGGTCATCATGCGGTAAAAGCACTGTTGCAAAACAACTTGCCACTGAACTTGGCTATGTTTATATAGACAGCGGTGCAATGTACCGGGCTATTACACTTTATTTTCTCCGTAATCATATTGACTGGACAAGGCACAAAGCCGTTCAGCAGGCACTCAACGACATAACACTGGAGTTTATACATAACGAAAAGAGCAGGAACAGCGAAATGCACTTAAATGGCGAAAACGTCGAATACGTGATCAGGGACCTGGTAGTTGCCGAAAAAGTAAGCGAAGTGGCTGCAGTTAAAGAAGTGAGGGAATTTGCCGTTGCTCAGCAACAGCATATGGGTGATAATAAAGGGATAGTTATGGATGGACGTGATATTGGCACTGTAGTGTTTCCTGATGCTGAATTAAAAATCTTCATGACAGCCGACAACGCTGTAAGAGTAGAACGCAGATTCAACGAACTCTACGAAAAAAATCCCAATATCACCCTGGAAGAAGTAAAGGCTAATCTGGAAATGCGTGATTATATTGATTCACATCGTGAGATCAGTCCTTTACGCCAGGCTGCTGATGCCCTCATACTGGATAATTCTCAACTCACAATGAAAGAACAACTGGCCATAGCGCTGAAATGGGCTAAGGAGAAACTGAAGTGAATTACTGAACAATGAATTACTGAACCTTTAATGTTTCTTTGAAAAAACAATCCCGGTTACCTTTGGCAACCGGGATTATGTTTTTAGCAGTTAGTTTTTTTATGGAACATGCTATTATCTCAGGAACAACATTTCCCTGTACTTTGGTAACAGCCAGTACTCGTCTCCGCAAAGCAGTTCAAGTTTATCTACGCTGTAACGGATCGGATCAAAGAATGTATCCTTTATCTGCGAACAATAAGCAATTGCTTTTGTACGAGTGTCAGTCATAGCGTTCACTATCTTACGCTGCTGGATCATTTTTTCAACAAGATCACTCACCTTTCCGATATGTTCAGAAATCTTGATGGCGATCTGTTGCTGATTGGCGTAAGCTGCTTCATCAAACCCGAGGCTCTTTAATCCCTGTATATTGTTGATGAGTGTATTCTGATACTCAATAGCTGCGGGAAGAATGTGACTTGTAACCAGTTCACCCATGATACGGGCTTCGATCTGAACTTTTTTCAGATATTTTTCAAGTTCAATTTCATGACGCGCCTCCAACTCAGAATGAGTATAAACATTATTATGTTCGAAAAGGGCTTTCGCCTTATCGGTAGTCATTGCATCAAGGGCGAGAGGTGAAGTACGAACATTTGGTAAACCACGTCTTTCCGCTTCATGGTGCCATTCATCGCTATAACCATCACCTTCAAATAAAACTTTTTCACTCGCAACAACGTATTCACGGATCACATGCATGATCGCGATTTCTTTTTTGTCTCCTTTTTCAATCAGGGAATCAACATCTTTCTTAAATTTCTTTAAGGTTTCTGCCATGATTGTATTCAACACGGTCATTGCGTTCGCGCAGTTTGCAGTAGAACCTACGGCGCGGAACTCAAACTTATTACCGGTAAATGCAAAAGGAGAAGTACGGTTACGATCTGTGTTGTCAAGCAACAATTCAGGAATACTTCTGTGTAGATCGAGTTTTAAAATTGCTTCATCCTGTTCGTCAAATTTTCCTCCAACTCTTTCCTTTACATCTCCAAGTACTTTCGTCAGGTATTGACCGATAAATACAGATATGATTGCAGGAGGAGCTTCGTTAGCGCCAAGACGGTGATCATTTCCTGCAGAGGCAATAGCTGCTCTCAACAGATCTGCATAGTCATGAACAGCTTTAATCGTGTTAACGAAGAAAGTAAGGAACATCAGGTTTGTCTTTGGAGTTTTACCGGGAGCCAGCAGGTTAACGCCGGTATCAGTAGCCATTGACCAGTTGTTATGTTTACCACTTCCGTTAATTCCTGCAAATGGTTTTTCATGAAGCAACACGCGCAGCTTGTGACGGCGGGCAACGCGATCCATGATATCCATCAACAACAAGTTGTGATCCACCGCAACACTTACTTCTTCAAAGATAGGTGCACACTCAAACTGGGCAGGTGCAACTTCATTATGACGGGTTCTTAAAGGGATACCAAGTCTGTAAGATTCAGTTTCGAAATCACGCATGAAAGCATAGATTCTTTCAGGAATAGATCCGAAATAATGATCTTCAAGTTGCTGACCTTTTGCAGGGGAATGACCAAATACAGTACGACCGCTCATTACCAGGTCAGGTCTTGCATTGAATAAACCTTCATCTACTACAAAGTACTCCTGTTCCCAACCCAGGGTAGCAGTTACTTTGTTTACATTTTTATCGAAGTAATGACAAACTTCAACTGCGGATTTGTTCAGTGATTCAAGTGCCTTAAGCAATGGCGCCTTATAGTCAAGTGATTCACCGGTATATGAAACGAAAAGTGTCGGTATACAAAGTGTTTTACCCTGGCCGATCTCCATGATAAATGCCGGTGAAGATGGATCCCAGGCGGTATAACCCCTGGCTTCAAAAGTAGCTCTCAACCCACCACTTGGGAAAGAGGAAGCATCAGGCTCCTGCTGAATAAGTGCCGCGCCGTCAAATTCTTCGAGCGCAGTACCATCACTTTTTATTGTGAAAAAGGAATCATGCTTTTCTGCAGATGATCCGGTCAATGGTTGAAACCAGTGCGTGAAGTGACTCACACCTTTGCTTTCTGCCCACTGGCGAACGCCGGCAGCTATCTGGTTAGCCATCATCCTGTCTATCTTCTTAGATCCTTTTATTGATGAATTCAGACTTTTAAATGCTTCATCACTTAAAAATTCACGTGCAACTTTCATGGTGAAAACATTTTCACCAAAAATGGCGGTGATCTTCATTGAGCCATCTACTTCCACAGGGGTAGCTTTACTCAGATCGTTGATTGCTTGAAAACGTAATGATTCCATTGATTGTTTTAGTTTTGGCAAATAAACGATAAAACTGCTTTTTAAAAAAGTATTTGTCCAGAATCTTGATTTTTTCCAATTATTGTGGATAAACTAGCCTTAAAAACGAAAAATTTCACAGTTAAATGGGAAAAAGACCGGCAAAAATAAATATTAAATAATTATTGATATCTGTGGATTTTATAATGCGTCAGGTCGCTGACGGTTCCAGTTGATGCAACAGGTCATAATTGACATCATAAATAGCTCGCCAATTATCTTGTATCTGACAATGGCTCCTGGAAATGGAACAATATAACCGGTTATCACATATAACGAAGCCGCAAAACACAGAAAAGACAGAGTAAACGGGTGATTTATTACTCCTTTCCAGCCCGGAATCGGGCGAAGCGACAAAAGAAAAACCAGGAACAGAAACAGCAGCACTTCCAGCACCGAGGCATATTGTAAAGCTCCCTTTGCTTCCCAGGGATATGGTCGCAGAAAAGTATTATTTAAAGCCTGGGGAAGAATCCGAACAAAACTTAAAGCTTCCGGCTCAAGGCTATCCAGGTGGAATCTTGTGTTCCCCTCCAGTTCGAAAAAAGACCGTTGGTGATTAACGATAACCGTTGCTGCATTTCGCTCAGGCGAAACTAAAATGCTTCCCAGAACCAGTATTATACAGGTGGAATAAACTGCGATAAAAACGGGGACCGGCGGCTTACCGGTTTTCCTGGTAATAAACCAGCTCACAAAAGCCGGAACAAGCAGCATCAGCACAATACTGCGTAATATTAAAATACAGGCCAGGGCAAGAATATAAATGATAACTGGCCGTACTGCCGGCCTTTCTATTAGCTTGCTGAATTCCCGGAAAGCGAGCATCACCATAAAAAACAAGATGCCATCTGCCCGCAAACCACTCAACCAAAATACAACCGGCGGAACCAGGAAAACAACGGCATAAACCGGCCATCCCGGCGAGGCAAACTTTTTGCGGAGCAATCGAAATAACCAATATTGACCCAAAAAAACGGGTATATTAAAGAAAACGATGTTGATATAATAATTGCCCCCACTCAAAAAATTCACAAATGCAAATGGTTTCGTCAATAGCCAGGTTTCAAGATCAGCCAGGTAATAATAACCGGCTGAAGCATCTTCCCTGGTAAAAGCTATTAGTGGATTCATTTCTGCAAAAAACCACCAGGGATCCTCTTTGAGGAGATCAGTTTGTCCGAGGGAGTATTCATGTAACCACCATGTATCATCGCCATCATATTTCACAAGGAAAATATAACCATAGGCACAGCCCATCAATACTTTGAATCCGAAGGCCAGCACAATCTGGAAATCTGTGAGTCCGTATTGATCCTTTGGCATAGCCCGGCGAAGCCATAATACTGCCAGTATAGTAAACAATAAAACCGCCGTGAAAACAAACATGAAAAAATTAGGGTTACATAAAGGCTCAAGTTAGCAACGTCTTCCCACTAATAAGAATTGTCTTACCACTTAAATGTATAAATTTGAGCACAATTCAGCGCATGAATCGGGACAACCCTGTAAAACTGATTGCTTTTGTTTCAAATAGTGCATGGTCGGTTTATAATTTCAGACTGGATGTAATCAGATCGCTCATGGAAGCAGGTCATGATATCTTAGTTATTGCACCCGATGACGAATATTCGTCTGAACTTGTGGAGTCTGGTTGTCGTTTTATTCCCATTGCTTTTAATAATAAAACTGAAAATCCCCTGAAGGATTATTTGTTTTTCCGCAAGCTTAAAAGAATTTATGCAGACAACAAACCTGATTTCATCTTTCATTATGTAGCTAAGCCAAATATCTATGGGTCACTTGCTGCTGCTGCCATTAATATTCCTTCGGTTGCCGTCATCACAGGTTTAGGATATCCTTTTGCAAAAAGGAACTGGCTTTTTTATTTAATGAAATCCCTTTATAAATTTTCACTTAAAAAGGCTAAAGAAGTATGGTTCCTGAATAATGAAGATGCGAGGATTTTTGTTACTGAGAAAATTGTTGATATCAGTAAAATGAAAGTTATGCCCGGTGAAGGCATCAATACAATTCATTTTTCGCCCCCAAAAAAACGTGTGAGCAATCCCAGGTTTACTTTTATCATGAGTACAAGACTTCTGAAAAGTAAAGGGATCATGATCTATGCCGATGCGGCAAGAATACTCAGGAAAAAAAATTATGATGTAAATTTTGAACTGCTGGGATTTTTAGAAGATCATCATCCCGATTCCATTGCCCAGGCCGATATTGATCGCTGGCAGAAAGAAGGCCTTATCAATTATAGGGGGTTCGCCCGTGATGTGAGGCCCTATCTTTCAGGTGCACATTGTTTTATTTTTCCATCTTTCTATAATGAGGGCATTCCACGTTGCCTGATGGAAGCCGCTGCCATGGAACTTCCCGTTATCACCTCCGCCACCCGGGGATGTCGTGATGTAGTGTTAAACAATCAATCCGGATTTTTATGCAAGGTAAAAGACCCGTTTGATCTCGCAGATAAAATGGAAAAAGTGATCAATATGTCCGAAGCCGCCCGCCTGGAAATGGGCAGGACAGGCAGGACATTTGTTATTCAAAAATTTGAAATGCAACATGTAACGGAAGAATATTTTGCAACACTTCAGAACGATCTTACAGACTGATCTTGTTTTTTGTACTTTTGCAGCACCATGGAAATAACAGTTAAGACAGCAAAGCAACTTCGTTTAACCGAAGAAGAATTTGAACTGATAAAAGAAAAACTTGGCCGGATCCCTAATTTTAATGAATTGTGCTCGTTCAGTGCGATGTGGAGTGAACACTGTAGTTATAAAAATTCTATCAAATGGCTTAAGACCCTTCCAAGGGATGGTGAGAAAATGCTTGTAAAGGCAGGCGATGAAAATGCCGGCCTGATGGATATCGGTGATGGTTATGGAGTAGTTTTTAAGATAGAATCCCATAATCATCCTTCTGCCATTGAACCCTACCAGGGAGCAGCAACAGGAGTAGGTGGAATACACCGCGACATTTTTACAATGGGTGCAAGGCCTATCGCCTCACTCAACTCACTCAGGTTTGGTAATCTTCCGGAAACAAAAACACAACATCTGCTTGCCGGTGTGGTAAAAGGCATCGGTCACTATGGCAACTGCTTTGGTGTTCCGACCGTTGGCGGTGAAATATATTTTGAGCAATGTTATCATACCAACCCGCTTGTAAATGCCATGAGCGTAGGTATCCTCAAAGCAGGTGAAACAATTTCAGCTACTGCCAAAGGCATAGGTAACCCGGTATTTTTTGTTGGTAGTGCCACGGGCAAAGATGGCATAGGTGGAGCTTCTTTCGCTTCAGCAGATATCACTGCCGAAAGTACTGGTGAACTGCCTGCTGTACAGGTGGGTGATCCTTTCCAGGAGAAAAAATTACTGGAAGCTTGCCTGGAAGTTATTCAGACAGGTGCAGTAGTTGGTATGCAGGATATGGGAGCTGCCGGAATCATTTGTTCCACTTCAGAAATGAGTGCAAAAGGTGAAGTCGGCATGCGCATTGACCTTGATAAAGTTCCAACACGTCAGCAGAACATGAAAGCCTGGGAACTGTTGTTGAGCGAAAGTCAGGAAAGAATGCTGATGGTCGTGGAGAAAGGAAAAGAAAAAGAAGTACTGGCGGTTTTTGATAAATGGGATCTGCCATGCTCTGAAATAGGCGAAGTTACAGGCGACGGAATACTCCGTTTTTATATGCATGGAAATCTTGAAGCTGAATTACCGGCCTTTGATCTTGTGCTCGGCGGTGGAGCTCCTGTTTATAACCGTGAATACCGTGAGCCGGCATATTTTGAAAAGATTCGCCGCTTTGATGTTTCATCAATTAATGTTCCGGATGATCTGAAGGCGGTTGCAGAAAAGATCATCAGCATTCCAAACATCGCTTCAAAACGATGGGTTTATACCCAATATGACAGTATGGTGGGTACCGGGAACAGTTCAACCAATTCGCCCAGCGATGCTGCAATTGTAATAGCTAAACCGACAAATAAAGCACTGGCATTGACCACGGATTGCAACAGCCGTTATGTATATGCCGATCCCTATAAAGGCGGTATGATTGCTGTTGCTGAAGCTGCCAGGAACATAGTCTGTAGCGGGGGTCAGCCACTTGGCATCACAAACTGCCTGAACTTTGGAAACCCTTATGATCCTGAAGTGTACTACCAGTTTGTACATGCCATCAAGGGAATGGGAAATGCCTGCCTGAAATTTAATACCCCTGTTACAGGTGGGAATGTTAGTTTTTATAACCAGAATCCCGATGGACCCGTTTATCCAACGCCTACAATCGGCATGGTTGGCCTGTTGGAAAATGCTGACAAGAAAATGACCATGGATTTTAAGAATGAAGGTGATTATATATTCCTGCTCGGTAAAAGCAGCAATGATATCGGTTCTTCAGAATACCTGCACAAAATACTGGGCATCGAATTCAGCCCTGCCCCTCATTTTGAAATTGAGGAAGAACTGGCTTTGCAAAAGTTACTTGCCAGGTTGATTGCAAAACAACTGATAAGGTCAGCTCATGATATCAGCGAAGGTGGATTGGCTGTTACCTTGTTTGAAAGCTGTTTCAACCGTAACCTTGGTATAGATGTGGAAGCGGCAGATTCCAATATCCGTAAAGATGCATATTGGTTCGGAGAAGGGCAAAGTCGGGTAGTGGTCAGCGTTAGTGAGTCTCAACTGGAAGAATTTAAAGCTGTGACAGGTACTCATCCTTTTGAAGAACTCGGGATAGTAACTGCCGGAGAAATGGAAGTCGACGGTATGAACTGGGGGAAGATTGAAGATTGGAAATTCAGTTACGATACTGCAATCGAAAATGTTATCTCGGGAGAAGAGGCATCAATGGCGCTGCAACAGAATTAATTCAATAAGAATCTGAAAAAGATGGGAGCAGGTGGTTCTGTAAAAAATATAGATAAGAGTGGCCAGGTAGTAGTTACCGGCGCTGCAGGTTTTATTGGAAGTTGCCTGGTAGGATATCTTAATGGAAATGGTTTTGAAAATCTCATTCTTGTTGATGATTTCAGCCGCCTTGATAAGGTTCCTAATCTTGAAAATAAAAAATACAGCGCAAAAGTAGAAAGGGAAGTTTTTTTTGAATGGCTCGAGAATTCAAAACCTGCCATCAGTTTTATCTTTCATATCGGCGCCAAAACAGATACTACCGAATTTGATTATAGTGTGCATGAACATCTGAATGTAGATTATTCAAAAAAAATATGGAACTGGTGTGCAGCCAAAGCTGTACCTGTAGTTTATGCATCATCAGCTGCGACCTATGGCTCAGGAGATGAGGGCTACTCAGATAATCATGATACGGTCAATGATCTCAAGCCACTGAATCCTTATGGCGTGTCAAAAAACGAATTCGACAAATGGGCATTGAAACAAAATCAGCGACCACCATTCTGGGCAGGTTTAAAATTTTTCAATGTCTATGGACCGAATGAATATCATAAGGGAAGAATGGCCAGTGTCATTTTTCATTCTTACCGGCAGATTCAGAAAAACGGTATTGTGAATCTCTTCAGATCGCACCGTCCTGATTTCCGCGACGGCCAGCAGTTAAGAGATTTTATATATGTAAAAGACATATTGAAGGTTTGTTACTGGTTTATGGAAACATATTTTGCCAATCCGGAATGGGCCGGTAAGAACAGTGCGATTTACAACCTTGGAACAGGTAAGGCACGTGCATTTGAGGACCTCGTAAAAGCTACCTTTGCAGGATTGGATCTTGAGCCGGAGATTAACTTTATAGACATGCCCGAGGATATTCGTGACAAGTATCAGTATTTTACTGAGGCAGACATGCAAAAACTCACCAGGGCAGGTTACCAGGATCACTTTTTTTCGCTCGAAGATGGAGTGGATGATTATGTAAGAAACTATCTTTCAAAAAACAAATATTATTAAAATCTCCATTTTTTTAACATGGATAAAAAAATTGCTATCATCGGCGGCGGAAACCTGGGCACTGCGATTGCACAGGGACTCATTCAAAGTGGTTTTACAGTCCCGGGTAATATTATCATTACTAAAAGAAACATACAAACGCTTACCGGTCTCGCGGAAAAAGGCGTTTTGGTCAGTGACAATAACGGCGAGGCGGCAAGATTTGCGGATCTGATCATCCTGGCGGTTAAACCTTTCCAGATAGATGAAATTCTTCTCGGCATAAGGGAAGACCTCGACGAGAAAAAACATCTGATTGTTTCCGTTATCACCGGCGTTGGCATCAAACATTTGAGGGATACACTGGCTAAACCAATTCCCATAGTGAGGGCTATGCCAAATACTGCGATCGCCATCCAGGAATCGATGACCTGCCTTTCAGCACTAAGCGCAAACGCTGACCAGGTGCGATATATTGAAAACCTTTTCAGCCAACTCGGGAAAGTGGCGTGGATCGATGAAAAACTCATGGATGCGGCAACGGTTCTCGGTGCTTGTGGAACCGCTTTTGCCATGAGGTACATCCGGGCCAATATCCAGGGTGGTATTGAAATCGGATTTGATGCTGCCACGGCGAGCCTGATTGTAGCACAAACTGTAAAAGGAGCGGCTGATCTGTTGCTGAAAAACAAATCCCATCCTGAGCAGGAAATAGATAAGGTTACAACTCCAAAAGGATGTACTATTGCAGGCTTAAACCAAATGGAGCACCAGGGTTTCAGTTCGTCATTGATACTGGGGATCGTTGCGAGCTTTGATAAAATACAGAAAGATTAATTACTTAAAATCTTATGTGAATTAACTGGTTCAGTTTTTGCTTCCCTTTTCCTGGTTGGGTATATATTTCCTATATTAAGAATTAATGGTATCCGTTTGGATGTTGAAATAAATCTTCAGAAATTGCGTTTAAGTTCGTCGGAGATTTGTGCTGCAGGTTCTGATTAACTAATAGTCTATGAGAAAAGAAAAGTTCAGCTACGTTATATTATTGGCCGAAATTGTTGCAATAATATGGTTGCATTCGGTAAAAACATCTGATACTAAACATGTTAACACCGACCACCTCGTAAATATCAAAGCCAGTGTACCATCTCTGGCTCCTGAAATAAAGTATATCCAGGCTGTTCGAAGGTAAAAAGCCAGGCTTCCATACCTGATGCAGATGCAGCTATTATCTTTCCTGGTCTCTTAATACACCAGGTTTCTTAAATTTTCCCCAACTCGGTTATCCGATTTTAACAGTCAGAAAATTTGACTTAGGTTTGCATGACCTTCAGGAATGATTCTACAAATGTTTCCGCCGGGTCGATGGGAGGGTGCATTAACGACCTTGATATTTTACAATCATCGCAGCGATTACCCCCTAAAATTACCTTGAAATATTTCCGGAGTTTGTTCACTCTCCGGTCCGATATTATTTGACTTATTAATAACTTATTCTTATAAATTTTAACCATCCGTCATGGCTAAGTACATTTTTGTTACCGGTGGGGTAACATCCTCCCTGGGTAAAGGTATTATTGCAGCTTCACTTGCCAAGCTTTTGCAGGCAAGGGGTTTGCGACCGACCATCCAGAAATTTGATCCTTATATTAATGTTGATCCTGGTACATTAAATCCTTACGAACATGGCGAATGTTTTGTTACCGAAGACGGCGCTGAGACAGATCTTGATCTGGGTCACTACGAACGATACCTCAATATATTCACTTCCCAGGCAAACAATGTTACCACGGGTAAAATTTACCAGACAGTAATCAATAAAGAACGTGAAGGATCTTACCTGGGGAAAACGGTACAGGTTGTACCGCATATTACAGATGAAATCAAAAGAAGGATGTTGTTGCTGGGCCAGAGCAACGAATTTGATATAATTATTACCGAGATCGGGGGAACCGTGGGTGATATTGAAAGTTTACCATTTATCGAGGCACTGCGGCAGCTACAATGGGAGCTTCCCGAAGAAGATACGGTGGTTGTTCATCTGACCCTTATTCCTTATCTCAAAGCTGCCAAGGAACTGAAAACAAAACCGACCCAGCACAGTGTTAAAATGCTCAGCCAGGAAGGAGTTCATCCGGATATTCTTGTTTGCCGAACTGAAGAGTCACTTTCGCCTGAAATACGGCGGAAAATTGCCTTGTTTTGTAATGTAAAACAGGAAGCGGTGATTGAAGCCATGGATGCTAATTCCATTTATGAGGTTCCTTTGCTGATGATGAATGAGAAGCTGGACAAGATCTGCATGAAAAAACTAAACATCACTCAATACAATGAACCGGAACTTTCACGCTGGAAGGAATTCCTGGACAAACTGAAATATCCTAAGAGCAGGGTCACCATTGGATTGATAGGAAAATACATTGAATTGCAGGATGCCTACAAGTCGATCCTCGAATCGTTTGTTCATGCCGGCGCAGTCAATGAGTGCAAGGTGCAGATCGTTAACGTGCACAGTGAATTTATTACTGATGAAAATGTTGCCGAAAAACTTCAGAATCTTGATGGTTTGCTGGTAGCGCCAGGATTTGGACACCGCGGGGTTGATGGTAAGATCACAGCCGTTAAATTTGCCCGCGAAAATAAGCTGCCGTTTTTCGGCATTTGCCTTGGTATGCAGATGGCCGTTATTGAATATGCCCAGGACGTGCTGAATCTCAAAGATGCTCATTCAACCGAAATGAGGCCGGATACACCAGACCCGGTAATTGACCTGATGGAAGAGCAAAAGAAAATTACTACCAAAGGCGGTACTATGCGCCTTGGTTCATACCCATGTGAACTGAAAGAGGGTTCACTGGCCAGGCAGATTTACGGAGTTCCCCTGATCAACGAAAGACACCGTCACCGCTGGGAGTTCAATAATAAATACCTGAACCAGTTCGAAGAAGCCGGAATGGTTGCCAGTGGCAAAAACCCCGAAAGTGGCCTGGTTGAGATCATTGAGCTGCCCGAACACCCGTTTTTTATTGGAGTTCAGTATCATCCGGAGCTGAAAAGCACTGTAGAAAATCCACAGCCTGTATTCGTTCATTTCATCAAAGCGGCTAAGGAATATGCCGAATTGAAGCTGGCTATGAAAAATCCGCAGCTGCAAAGTGAAATGATCTGATTGGCAAACCCCTATATTTGCACTCCTTAAATTAATTTTTCATAATGGGCAGTATGGACCGCAATACGGTAATAGGCTTTGTGTTATTGGCCGGGTTACTTTTTGTTTACTTATATCTTTCTACACAGAATAGTAAAGATTTAGCTTATGCGCAACAAAAAGAAAAGGATTCCCTTGCTTTTGTGCAGCGTGTAAAGGATTCAATGGCAGTAATCCGGGATACGAATTCAGTGGCGGGTGTCGCCCCAGACACCTCCGCTATATTAAAGACAGCGGGAAAAGAAGAAACCACCGTAGTGGAGAATGAAGTGATAAAAATTACCTTTTCCAATAAAGGAGGTCAGCCACGAACCGTTCAACTTAAAAAATACAAATCACTCAGGGATAGTTCACCTGTTGTATTAAACAGTACTTCATTTGACAGGATATCTTATGCTGTGAATACAGGTCCAAACCAGTCTTCGCAGGTGGCAGATCTGTATTTCAATGCACCAACTGTTACCAGGACTCCTGACAATGGTCAATCAATCATTTTTACACTTCCCGCAGGTAATAATGGCGAACTGATCACGCACCAGTTCCTTCTTAAATCCGGCTCTTATATGCTGGATTGGAACGTGCAGATGAACGGTGCCGATAAGTTGCTGACCCAGGGTGCATTTAACCTAACCTGGAATGCCAGGCCTCTATCCAAGGAAGAAGATGCCAAGTATGAAAGATTACAGTCCAATATCTGTTTCGTTGAAGACAACGATTTTGATTATATCATGCAAAAGACTGAGCATAAATTTGAAAAGCCCGTTCAATGGGTAAGTGTGGCTCAGCAGTTTTTTAATACAACCCTGATCGCAAAAGATAATTTCAATAGCGGGGAAGTGCGGTGGGTGAGATCCCCGGATACGGCTCTATCAATTGCGGAAGTGACAACCAATCTTCAGAAAAAACTACCCTTAACCGCACAGGCATCTGTTCCCCTGCAATTGTATTTCGGACCGAACGATTATACCATCCTGAAACAACAGGCCGAAGACATGGACAAGATCGTTAACCTTGGCCGCGACATGTATGCATTTGTGAGGCCGATCAACAAATATATCATCATGCCTGTGTTTGATTTTTTCAGATCATTCGCAGGTAGTTTAGGCATAGTTATTTTACTGCTCACGCTCGTTATACGCCTGGTGACTTCGCCATTGGTTTATACCAGTTATCTCAGCGGTGCCAAGATGAAGGCTTTAAGGCCGGAGATTGAAAAGATGAAGGCAAGACTTGGTAATGATCAGCAGGCTGTCGGAATGGAGCAGATGAAGCTTTTCAGAGAAGCTGGTGTGAATCCACTGGGAGGTTGTATCCCGGCATTATTACAGATTCCGATCTTCTTTGCACTTTATAGCTTCTTCAACTCAAATATAGCATTGCGGGGTGAAAGTTTTCTCTGGGCAAACAATCTTGCATCATATGATGTAATTGCGCGTTTGCCATTCACCATCCCGTATTTCGGCGACCACATCAGTTTATTTACCCTGCTGGCTGTATTAACAAGCTTTTTGATTTCGATATATAACATGAACATGACGCCGGATCAAAGCAATCCTGCGCTCAAATACATGCCTTATATCTTTCCATTTATCATGCTGTTTATCTTCAACAGCCTGCCTTCAGCACTGACCTGGTATTATACAGTTTCAAACATCATTACCCTGTTATTGCAGTTTACCATCAATAATTATATTATTGACCACGATAAGATCCTCGCTAAGATTGAGGAGAACCGGAAAAAGCCAAAGGTTAAATCCAAATGGCAGGAGCGTCTTGAACAGGTTCAGGAGACCCAGAAGAAGGCTCAGGAAGTGAAAACGAAGGGTAGTAGTAGTTCTAAGAGATAACTGATACTTACATCGCCGCCGCAACTGTGCGGATTTTGATAATTTTTTGTGAAGGGCCTGCTTTGATTCTGGTAATTAAGGCAGGTCTTTGACTTTATGACAACGATTCCGTAGTTTGTAACGTCTTATATATGTTATCATTAACATGAACGCTTACATGAAAAATATCAGCCTGATTCTGTTTTTCACCCTGGCAATCTTTTCCATGCCGGCTTATAGTCAGAAAAAAGTTTCTGAGTTAACGTTAGTTTATGATGCGGCTATAACCTCCGGCAGCCCTCAGCCAAAGATGGCCGATGCATTTGATGGAGCAACAACAACAGTGTATCTGAAAGGAAATCTTAGCCGTTCTGAAATGGTTAGTGCACTATTTTCGTCCGCGACTATTCATGATTCAAGAACGGGTTCGGCTGTGGTTCTCCGTGAGGTGAGTGGTCAGAAGTTACTCATAAGGTTATCACCTGATAACTGGAGCCAGAAGAACAAAAGATACGATGGAATTACTTTTACAAATACAAACGAAACCAAGCAGATTGCAGGATATAACTGTATAAAAGCAGAAGCAAAATTATCAGACGGATCTACGTTTATCGTCTATTATACTCCCGAAATTGTCCCTGAAAACAAGGACTATGATTACCAGTTTAAGAACCTTAACGGGCTTCCTCTTGAGTATGAGCTTAGCCAGGGTAAGTTCCGGATTAAGTATACTGTTTCAAGGATCAATCTTAATCCCGTGCCCGCTTCACGTTTCGATGTTCCAAAAACAGGATACCGGGAAATGACCTATGAAGAAAGCAAGCAGATGAATTAGGTTAAAACCAGGACCCGGAAGGGCAAAAAAAATGATTGTTCAAGGAACAATCAATCTCTTTTAAGCATTGCTGACTAACGGGAACTGGAGGGCAATCTCTTTCGAAAACTTATTTGTGAAGGTTTATCTTAACATCTACCAGGCTAAGATTTGACTTCTGGCTCTTTGTGAGATTGATCCGGTGTTGATTCGGAAGAATATAAATCACATTGCCTTTCTGATATGTAACCAGTGAGTTAAGATTCATTGATGACTTATTCTTCTGGCTGGAAGTAATAAAGCTTCCTGAATAACTAACCCCGGACCTCATGGAGAAACCGGTAGAAGTTTTGATCGGAGCGAATTCAGGATTAAAAAGCTTGTTACTTTTTTTCTTGATTCCACCACCAGTGCTGGCCAATGCAAGAGCAACAACCCCTATAAATGAGAGAGAGACTATTGATTTTTTTAGCATGTGGTTAAATTTTAGCGTAAATGTTTCTTGCATCGTGAACAAAAATATAATTTTTTTTGGGAACTTTTTAACCCTTTATAAAAAAGATTAGTATTGTTTTAACGGGCAGGCCCGGAAAAAGTTACAGGATTCTATAAAAAGATGATCATTTATGTGGTGGAATCGTTGCATAAACACCTAGTTTATTTTCCGAATTTTGTAAAACACTGAAAATGATGTAATTAATTAGGCGGTGAATAATTTGGTGCTATTGTAAATTAATCCGGTTTTAATCCAAAACCCGGCAGTTATAATTATCAACATTTGTCAACAACAATTACTTGGATAAAGTGAATGGATAAAGTACTTTACATAAACCTATTTCATAAATAGATGAAAGAAAACCCATCTCGGCAGGACAATGAGGAAATAAGGGAATTGGTAAAGGTGTTCCAGAACTTAAAAGCTGGACGCGGACATTCATTCCTTGAAGAAGAGGCTTTTGAAAAGATCATAGATTATTTCGATGATGTGGAAGATCTCGCCCAGGCCATCGAAGCCGCAGAACTCGGGATAGAGCAATACCCTTACAGCGGCAGCCTTCTGATCAAAAAGGCAGATTTACTGATTGCTACCCGTAAATACCAGGAAGCACTGACCATTCTCGGCCATGCAGAACTGCTGGACAGCAACGATATCAATCTTTATATACTGAAAACAGATGCCTACCTGGCGCTTGATCAGCAGGAGAAAGCGGTGGTATTGCTGGAGAATGCCCTGACCTTGTTCGAGGGACAGGAGAAAATTGAAATGTTATTCGAACTGGCTGATGTTTATGATGACTATGAAGAATTTGATAAAATCTTTGATTGTCTTAAGCTGATACTTGACCAGGATCCGAACAACGAAGAAGCCTTGTATAAAATTTGTTTCTGGACTGATTTCACCGGGCGAAACGAAGAAAGTATCCGGCTGCACCAGAAAATCATCGAGGATTTTCCATATAGCGAGCTTGCCTGGTTTAACCTGGCAGCTGCATACCAGGGACTTAAATTATATGAGAAATCCATTGATGCTTACAAATACGCCGTAGCGATCGACGAGAAGTTTGATTATGCATATCGTAACATGGGAGATGCATATATCCGGCTGCGAAAATATAAGGATGCGGTAGAAGCACTTGAACGCGTGCTTGAGTTATCGCGTCCCGAAGATGTGATTTATGAGGCAATTGGTCATTGCTACGACCGGATGAAAAATTATGCGCAGGCCAGGTTTTATTACCGCAAGGCTTCCCACCTTAACCAGGAAGACAGTAAATTATACTATAAGATAGCCTGTACTTATATAAACGAACATCAGTGGGTGATGGCAATCAAACAACTTGAAACGGCCATGCAGATCCAGAAGATGCAGCCTGAATATAATCTGGCCATGGGTGAGTGCAAAATGCAATTACAGGAATATAAGGAGGCGATCCAGTATTTCTCAAACGTCGTAAGACAAAGGCCAAGAAATGTATTTAGCTGGGAGGCGCTAATCAGGTGTCTTTACAAAGGTAAATACTATGATGAAGCACTCGAGCAGGTGAAAACTGCATTAAAGCTTACTGATGGTAAACCCATTTTCTATTATTATCTCACCGCCGTTTATCTTGAGATCGGAAAATCAAAAGAAGCCTTGCTACAATTGGAAAAAGCGATGAGCAAAGCTCCTAAACTTCTCAAAAAACTGGTTGATCTGAATCCATCTATTTTGCAGAATCAACAGGTGATCGACATTGTTGCACGTTACAAAAAGAACAGGGCGATTTGATTGCCCGCATAATTTCTCGCATATACTGCACGTTTACCCAACCTTATCAGCTCTTTATTCCCTCAATACTTCTTTTAACGATTGCTATCGATTTCTTGACTATTTTTGCCGCGTTTTAAAATTGTAAAGTGAAAACAAGCAAGGCATGAATTTTAATCTTACGCAGATCCCGGACAGAACCCAAAGACCCCGTACGCATGGACTCACGATGGTGATGGATAAAGGGTTAAGTATCCAGGAGGTTCATAATTTTCTAAGTGTTTCTTCTCCACATGTCGATATCGTAAAACTTGGATTTGGTACTTCTTTCGTTACTCCTAATCTTAAGGAAAAACTGGAAGTTTACCGCGATCATAACATGCCTATCTATTTTGGCGGAACCTTATTTGAAGCTTTCCTGATTCGAAATCAATTTGAAGATTATATCAGTATCTGTAGCGAATTCGGTGTAAGTTTTATGGAAGTCAGTGATGGTTCCATCAATATTCCCCATGCAGAAAAATGCGGCTATATCGAAAAACTTACCAAACATGGTACAGTGCTTAGCGAAGTTGGCAGCAAGGATGCCGCACATATCATACCTCCTTATAAGTGGATAGAACTGATGAGGGCAGAACTCTCGGCCGGCTCAACTTATGTTATTGCTGAAGCCAGGGAAGCTGGTAATGTTGGTATCTACCGTGGCAGTGGTGAAGTAAGGGAAGGACTGGTACAGGAAATCCTTACCCAGATTCCTGAAGAAAAGATTATATGGGAAGCACCACAAAAAACACAACAATTATATTTTATAGAATTGATCGGTTGCAATGTTAACCTTGGAAATATTGCCCCTACCGAAGTTTTGCCGCTCGAAGCTATGCGGATAGGCTTGCGTGGAGATACCTTTGACTTGTTTCTTCACAAACAAAATGTTTGATGGATACAAAATGTTTGATGAATAAGTTGTACGATGCGCAGGCAAAAAAAATAATAAGGAACGGATGAAACGATACGGCCTGATAGGATATCCGCTTGGGCACTCCTTTTCACGCAAATATTTTTCTGATAAGTTTGCCCGCGAAGGAATCTCCGGTTGCGAATATGAACTGTTCCCGATAGAAAAAATTGAACTGCTGCCGCGCCTGCTGGCCAGCTATCCTGATCTGGAAGGATTAAATGTAACTATACCTTATAAAAAGGAAGTAATATTATATCTGACTGACAGGAGTAACATTCCCGAAGGTTTGAATGCCTGCAATTGCATCAGGATTAAAGATGGTAACCTTACCGGCTTTAATACCGATGTAACAGGCTTCCGCTTAAGCATCAGGCCCATGTTAAAGCCAAACCATACCCATGCCCTGATATTAGGGAACGGAGGCGCTACAGCTGCGGTAAAACATGCACTTCGTGAACTGCAGCTTCAATATTCCGTTGTGAGCCGCCGGCGCTCAACGGAAGTCGACCTGATTTATGAAGATATCAACGCGGATATATTGGGTCGTTACACTGTAATCATAAATACCACTCCGCTTGGAACGATTCCTGATACCCATCTCGCCCCTCAAATTCCTTATGACCTGCTGGGTCCAGGCCACCTGTTATACGATCTTGTATACAACCCGGAGATAACCACCTTCATGAAAAATGGACTGGAGCATGGAGCAGCCGTGAAAAACGGTTACGACATGCTGGTTATACAGGCAGAGGAAAGCTGGAAGATCTGGAATACCTCAGATTGAACTGATTTTTGTTTTCGCCGCTTCAGGTACAACGCTTATTTTTTTCTGATCATAATTGTAGCAGATCATCCCTGTTTTTGCAGCCGCCACAAGCACAAGTTTCTCGCCGGTTGATTTTTCAAATTTATAATAGAGATCAAAAGAAACTTTTGAAAAATCTCCTGCACTAACGCTCGCAATGATGGAATCGCCATAGAACAATTCATTCTTAAACTCGATTCCTACATCATTCATAATAAGACCGGTTCCTCCAAAATCAAGTTCCGAATATCCATGGTATTTCAGAAACTGCATCCTGGCTTCATGCATGATCGATAACACTGAATCATTACCAACATGACCACCATAATTGATGTCGGTGATACGAACGGGAATGGTTACGCGAAAACTAAAGTTTGAAGGAAGATCGATTTTTATTCTGGCCAAAGTTTGAAGAAGTTATTTATTTAGTTATGAGTTATGAGTTATGAGTGATGAGTGAGTGATGAGTTGATGAGTGATGAGTTATGTTTTGTTTTCTATATTTTATGGGAAATATTATCATGGATATGCAATAGATGGTGGCAGGTTTCAATGCGTTTGGGTGATGGGCTGGAACATCTAGAAATTTTCATGGAGAATTTCCTTTAGCTCCATGATGTCAAGGAAGTTTGTGGTGCTTGGAATGAAGGAAGGTTGTGTTAATAATTTTTGCCGCCATTCCTTGAACAGCCATTTCCACAATGCGCTTTCCTGCAGCGCGATTCCTATATTTTCATCATCGGATCCTGCATTCATATAACTGAGTGCATGAAGGAATTTCTTTGAGATTTTTGTTTGTTCACCATTGGGACCTGTAACGGTAACATAATTTACATCTGGTGCACTGATCAGTTTTTCATCCATGATAATGTTGCCCTGATCATCCCTTATCGGCTGGGTTGGAATGGCAATGTTTTCGCCTGAAGCCACAAGGTCGGTACCATTGATGTTTGCGTAGCTGATATCGGCGTTTGTAATCTCAGGTTCATAGGATGCCTGTTGAACTGGTAATTCAGACTTATTACGTTTACGGAATATCCTGGCACCCCCGGTTATAGCCATATTGGTGCCTCGTGTACTGACAAGAGGTTCGTCATTGCCCGGAATAACTGCCGGGAGTTTCGACTCATCTGCCTTTCCGTTTGCAGGGTTTGTTTTTGCAGTAAGCTGGCGGACAGTACTGTCACGGGAAACAAAATAATATAAAGCAGATATGGCAACGCCAAGAACCGCAGCAGCGATTGCAATGCGGGGCCAATTAAAAGGAATTACGCGCCCGCGGGAAGGGCGGTTTTCATTTTTGGAAACGTCTTCCATTGAAGAGGATTCCATTGCAGCGTATTCCTTTTGCGATATTTCCCTGGCAGACTTTTCTGAATCCGCTGGTTCTTTTGTGGCTGGTTCAGCTGCCAGGAGTTCCCGTTTTACAGATTCCTGTTTTGCTAATTCCTGTTTTGCTAATTCCTGTTTTGCTAATTCCCGCTTGGCAAATTCCTTTGAGTCCAGTTCCTTAGTTGCCTGTTCATTCAAAGCAAGTTCTTTTACTGATGATTCCAACTCAGATAATGCATCAAAAGCAGGCTCGGAGGATGGCCATCCGAATTGTGCGGGCGATTCAATGAATTCAGATGAAGTATTCGGTTGTGATAGCCCGGCAGTAATCGCGCTCCAAAGATCAGCAGGCGGTGCCTGTATATAGCCGGTAAGTTTTTTTGAAATAACAATTTCTTCAGGATGGCACTCTTCATTCAGCCTCAGCGATATGTTTTGCCATGATTCAGCCGGGGGGACTGATTCGTATTGCTGGAGGCGGTATTGAAAGCTTGTGAGCATAGTATTAACGGGTATACGACTTGTTAGTGTCACTCAGATATTGCGCAACCTTTTTTTGTAGGATGCCTTTTGCTCTTGCAAGTTGCGATTTACTGGTTCCTTCACTGATCCCAAGCAAATCACCAATCTCTTTATGTGAATATCCTTCTATCACGTAAAGATTAAAAACCGTTTTATAACCGGGCGATAATTCCTGGATCAGGTTAATAATATCTTTTTCTGCCAGGCTATCCAGTGCCGTTACATCGTTGTCCTCAATAGTACTTTCTTCTTTATCGCTAACAGTGGAAAGCCTGGCTGACTTTCGTCTGAAATGTTCAATGGAAGTATTCACAAAAACCCTTCGCATCCATCCTTCAAAAGACCCTTCGGCCCGAAAACGATGGAGATTACGAAAAACTTTTATAAATCCTTCCTGTAAAAGGTCCTGTGCATCATCGGCATTATTTGCATAACGCAGGCAAACAGAATACATTTTAGGAGAAAATCTCTTGTACAATTCTTCCTGGATGCGCCGGTCGCCTTCAACCGAACCCTTTATTAAGTCGGCTTCAGAAAATATATGGTTGCTTTGCTGGCTCAAAATAAATTAAAATTATGCCAGTCGAAAGGCGCCCTGCCTTATCTGGTTGATTGCTTGTTGATTTAAGTTGAATGATTTATCAGGAAATCTATGAGTTTATCGGCAGCTTTCTTCCGATGACTAACTGCATTTTTTTCACTCATATCCATCTCTGCGAAAGTACGGTTAGTTCCTTTAGGAAGGAAAACAGGATCGTATCCAAAACCATTCCTTCCGACTCTTTCATTTGTGATTGATCCCTCGCAAATACCTTCGAACAGATGCTCCCGGCCTTTCCAGACCAGGGAAATCACGGTTCTGAACCTCGCTGACCTGTCGGCTTTACCATCCAGCTTCTCAAGTAATTTATCGATGTTTTTATCGAATGACTTTTCATCTCCCGCATACCTGGCGCTTAAAACACCAGGGTCACCATTCAAAGCCGCCACCTCCAGCCCCGTGTCCTCACTGAAACAATCAAGACCGGTCAGTTTTTTTATTGTCGCTGACTTTTCACTTGCATTTTGTTCGAGCGTCGGGTGAGGTTCCGGAATATCTATGTTGACACCGGCTTCAGCAAGCGTAATAACAGTGATTTGGTTTCCGATCGCGGACTGAATCTCCTCTACCTTGTGCTGGTTATTGGTCGCAAAGATTATAGACTGCATAGATTAAACTCCGAACATTTTTTTTAAACAATCCCAGAGCTGCTTTTTCAGGCCCTTTGCCGTATCTGTATCCTGGATTAAGGTTTCTATACGAGGAATAGTCAGAAAATTGCATCCGTCGAACAATTGGGGACGCAACAGCGGAAAACTTAGTGGCAGACCGATTTCGACCGGTTCAACAGCAAACAGTAAAACAAAACCAGGGTCGAGCTGCTCCTTCAGTTTAGCGATCCCTATGCCGCCTGCTGCATCGTTTAGTATGGCGACATCGCCAAGATTCAGCTTGCAGGCGGAAAGTATTTTAATCAGGAACTGCAGGTGTTCCTCTGGAATATAAGGATCATCCTTGTACCTGGCAATTACCGAAACCTTTTTTTGGTTTTTTCCAAGAAAGCGATAAAGATCCGTTTTTGGGGTGACAGCGGCTTTTATACCCTCCAATCCTTTCTCCATGCCTGGAATTACGGCCTCCGTTGTGAAGGGGACAGCAATTTCATCAGCAGATTTTGGAATTGCTCCCCTGTCAATATTAGCTGTAATAGAATCCGCATAAAGGTCTGCTATCACAAAATCAGGTAATATGGTATCTTTAAATGACATGTCTGGATTGATTATGCGCCTGTTTCAATATTTTTTAACTAACAATTGTTAGTCGAAATCATGCCGGTTTTTTTGCAGGGCCGAAGTTTGTTTGTTTCTTTGTAACCACAAAAATAATTACTTTATGATCGCTGCTCAAAGGTTTCCGGTTACCAAGATTGAAAGGAGCAAACTGACCGATACATCTCTTGAAAATATCCCTTTTGGCAAATATTTCACTGATTATATGCTCGAGGCAGATTATGAGGGAGGCGAGTGGACAAATGTTGAGATTAAGCCATATCAGCCACTGGTATTGCATCCGTCTCTGGCGGCATTGCACTACGGCCAGTCTATTTTCGAGGGGATAAAAGCTTACAGGCTCCAGAATGGAGATATTTCCATATTCCGGCCTATGGACAACTTTAAAAGGTTCAACCTTTCAGCCGAAAGAATGCAGATGCCCACTATTCCGTCTGAAATTTTTATTGAAGGAATGCGGCAACTTATTGCGCTGGACAGTAGCTGGATACCGGACAAAAAGGATCATGCACTTTATATCAGGCCTTTTATGTTTTCTGCTGATGAAGTTATCGGGGTAAGACCTTCTGAAACCTATAAATTCCTCATACTGCTTAGCCCCACCGGTCCTTATTACGCCGATCCGATGCGGATTTACGTGGAGGAAAATTATACCAGGGCCGCACCGGGGGGAGTAGGATATGCTAAGGTGGCCGGTAACTATGGGAGTAGCATGCTTGCGACGGCGGAAGCAAAGAAAAAAGGTTATGACCAGGTATTATGGACCGATGCGTTTGAGCATAAATATGTACAGGAAATCGGTACCATGAACGTATTTTTTATAATTGGTAATAAGGCCTGTACCCCGGATCTTGAAAATAGTACGATACTTGCCGGTGTAACCAGGGACAGCGCCATAAAGGTGTTAAGCGCGATGGGCTACGAGGTGGAAGAGCGCCCGATAAATATTGATGAGATCTGTGAAGCCTACCAGGCGGGAAACCTGAAAGAAGTTTTTGGTACAGGTACGGCAGCAACTATCTCTATGATACGCGAACTGCGATATAAGAATTTCGTAATGTATTTCCAGGAGGAAAACTGGGTTGCGGGCCCTGGTTTGAAAAAGCAATTAGATGCTATCCGTGAAGGAAGAACAGAAGACCCATATGGTTGGTTATTAAAAGTTTAATTGCTGTTGTTATCGGGGGCGAATTATTTTATTTGGATTTTTTTTAAGCTTGTTTTCCATTTTAAGATAAAAGTCATTACCTTTGCCCTCCCAAATTTAAAAGGTTCAGAATGCCTACTATTCAACAATTGGTAAGAAAAGGAAGAGAGATAATTAAAGCGAAAAGTAAGTCCAGGGCACTGGATTCCTGTCCGTTCCGGAGAGGGGTCTGTACCAGGGTTTATACCACAACGCCTAAAAAGCCAAACTCGGCGCTACGTAAAGTTGCGAAGGTTCGTTTGACTAATAAGGTTGAAGTGATCGCATATATCCCGGGTGAAGGTCATAATCTGCAGGAGCACTCTATCGTATTGGTAAGAGGTGGTCGTGTGAAAGATTTACCCGGTGTACGTTATCACATTGTTCGTGGTAGTCTAGATACTGCTGGTGTAAAGGACCGCAAACAAAGCCGCTCCAAGTATGGTACTAAGCGCGAAAAAGCTAAAAAATAATAAAGCAACTACAATCATTTATAGATGAGGAAGACTAAAGCCAAAAAAATCGCCCCTGCACCTGATGCAAGATACAGCGATGCACTTGTGAGCCGTTTTGTCAATAATCTGATGTGGCAAGGTAAAAAGAACACTGCCTTCAACATATTTTACGATGCAATGGATCGCGTTTCCAAACAAACCGGTGAAAACGGGTATGATATCTGGAAAAAAGCATTAACCAATGTAACTCCTGCAGTAGAAGTTAGAAGCCGCCGTATCGGGGGAGCTACTTTCCAGATCCCTTCAGAGGTTCGTGCAGATCGTAAGATTTCCCTCAGTATCAAATGGTTGATACGTTATAGCCGTGACAGAAACGGACGTAGCATGTCAGAAAAATTATCCCAGGAAATTGTTGCGGCCAGCAAAGGTGAAGGTGGAGCTTTCAAAAAGAAAGAAGACACACACCGTATGGCTGAAGCCAACAAGGCTTTCGCTCACTTCCGGGTTTAACCAGATTCATCAGAGGTATTAACAATAGTTTCCACCTTATTTTATATAAGCCATCCCGCAAGTGCGGGATGGCTTTTTCTATGGATATTGGTCCATTCCCGCCGTTTCAACCGGTGGAGCGAACGTATTTTCTGCAAAAAATTCGTCTGACAGGCTTCATACAGTAGATTCGCGCCTGCGTACTTTTACTCAAATACCGTAATTTCTGCAATTTTTTTCCTGGGGGATATTCCAAACCCGGTCCTGTTATCTTTCAGCTGTTGGCAGATATAAATTTTTGAAATTCAGCCACTTAATCTTTATGCCTGCCCCTCACCGCCGATTTGGTCTAACGGGAAACCCTTAACGGCAGAAAGGGTCCAATGGTCGAAAACTAAGGGAATCCACTTGCACCCACCGTAATTTTACTTTTACTTTACACCGAGTATTTGTTCTATCCGTAATCCTTAGAAGTACACACTATGAAACTTGATCTCTACCCAAAAAAAGGTTTTTGCCTTTTCCTCTTCTTACACCTGCTGTTTGTGGTAGTTGCCACGGCGCAGGATTGTTCCACACTTACCGCTACTTATAGTACGACGGAATCCAGATGTATCGCTACCGGTACAATCACAGTCGCAGCCAGCGGCGGTTCCGGCAATTATAACTATAAAGCCAGCGGACCTGTTACCACTTCATTTACATCTTCAGCAATTATATCGGGATTACCTGCGGGTAGTTACAGTGTAACTGTAAGGGATGTAACCAATGGTTGTTTGTTTACAACAAATAATGTCGTTGTCGCTGGTTCTTACAGCGATCCGAGATTTAATATTGTTCAAACTGATGTAACCTGTACAAATGGTAACGATGGGACAATCACAGTAACTAACCTGGAAAATGGCCGTAATCCGTTTTCCTTTACTATTGTAGCCCCGTCTGCCAGCAACATTGGACTGAGTAACAGCACCGGAACATTCACAAATCTCGTTTCAGGTGATTATTCTATTCAATTAATGGACTCATGTGGAGGTATTCAAACAAGAAGAGTAAGTATTCTTAATTATAGCTGGTTTTTTGATGGCACCAGCGTTACCACAGTTAATTGTGACGAGGCTGATGTTGTTATTAACCTAAAGGATAATAAAGGAAACACAAATGTTTCCGGATCTTTTTTCAGCGGTTTTCAATATGGCGTAGTGCGTGGAGCCGGTGATACAGTCTGGTCATCTACCAGGTCTTTCCGCGTTTACAAGGGAACACTTCGTTCCCTGGTTCTCGTTGCGAAAGATCCATGTGGTGTTTATCATTACGCCGGTTGGGTGGAGCCAAACCGTCCTGGTGTAGCCGCTTCAGTAAACATTTCAGGTCAAACTTGTACTGACTTTACTGCTGCCATTACTTCGCCGGTTAATCTCACCGATCCCGTATACTGTTTATGGCGCACCGGACCAAGTGTTCTCCTCTCATGTAATTCTACAGGATCATTTCCAGGAGTGCCTTATGGTTCATACCGGATTACTGTAAGAGATGATTGTTACGATACTACTATTACAAGAATCTTTAATGTAGCACGACCGGTACCTTCGGTTAATGCAAACGTTACGGTTTCCAATTATGCGTGTAACACATTTACAGCTACTGTTGGTGGCCAGTTAAATCTTATTACACCTAATTTTTGTTTGTATGACAGTGTTAATGCACTGGTAGGTTGTAATTCTACAGGAGTGTTTATAAATATTCCATATGGTAGGTATTCTATTGTTACTACCGATGGGTGTACCGGCACAGTTTTCACAAGTAGTTTCGCAACCTTGCCACTGGTACCGGTTGTGGGTGCTATTTCAGCGACCGGATTAGGATGTACTACTTTTAACATCACAATGGGTACGGGTTCAAACCAGAATTCACCTTTATATTGTTTGTACAACAATGCAGGCACCGAGATTGCATGTAACTCAACCGGAAACTTTCCCGGACTTGCATATGGCAACTATTGCGTTCGTTATACCAGCGCTTGTTATGATACTGTGATTTCACGTTGTATCGGTGCTTCTGCCCCGGTGCCGACCACAGTAACTAATCCAGCTATATCAAATCAGCTTTGTACTACTTTTTCTGCAGGGTTCAACGGAACTAATCTTAACAATCCGCAGTTCTGCATCTATGATTATAACGATACGCTGATGTATTGTCAGAGCTCAGGTTTATTCGATAACCTTCCTTATGGAACTTATACTGTAAGAGTTAAAAACAATGCCGGTTGTTATGATACAACTATAGTGAGAAACTTTACGGTTAATCAACCTATACCAGTTGGTGGATCAGTATCAATCAGCAACAGGACATGTGCGGGTTTCCAGGTTAATACTTCTGCAGGAACATATTTAACTTCACCACAGTATTGTGTATTCGATAATCTGAATAACCAGGTAGGATGTAATACTACCGGTACTTTTACACTGCCTTATGGTAGCTATGAAATGCGAATCATTAACACTTGTTATGACACTACTATAAGAAGACCGTTTACTGTTTCATTGATCCCAACTGATCTTAGTGTTAGCTCAACAGCCAGTTGTAATATAGGTTTCACTACACTGCAGGTTAACTTCTCTGTAGGTGTGGCACCATACAACGTGCAGGTTTATAATCAATGGGGTACATTAATGAGCACTGTATCTTCCGCGACTGCTGCTATTACAATTAATGGTCTTGCTGCTTTGCCTTCAGGACAACACTACAAGATTGTTGGTACAGATAATTGCGGCGGAAAGGATTCAATGAACATTATCCCGACTGCAAGCTGGTTAAATAAAAGCATCCTCACTGATTCAAAATGTCCGAGCGGTGTATGGCAGAATGGTAGCGGAGATATCCTGGTCAGTGCTTCTTCGAGTTTTGGAAACGTGACACCTGTTATCATCAGGAAAAACGGGGCCGTTACAAGCCTTAATTATTCCTCTGGTACCCCAGGTAACTATACATTCAGTAACATGGAACCAGCTACATATGTAATAGAATATACTGTTCCAACCTGTTCTAATAAGTTATATGACACTTTCCAGTTGCAACCGTATTCTTTCCCAACTTTACAACAATCTGCTGCATACCAGTGTGATAACAATAGCTTTAGTGTTGGTGCAGCTGTAACAGGTGGTGTTGGGCCTTTTACATACGAAGTGATCGGATCTATGCCTTCATCACCAAGCATCATCTCAGCTCCCCAGCTTAACCCGGTGTTTGGAGTAAACAATGGCACCGTTTATTCTCTGATACGTCTTCGTTCAGTTGATGCCTGCGGAAATGCAACATTGAATGATGTGAGCATCCGTCCCCTGGCAAACGTTATTGTTACTGCAACTTCAAACTGTATGTATAACAACGTAACATTGAATGTGGATTCAATTCCAAATGCAAACTACGAGTGGTATAAATTCAACGGGGCTGGTGATTCAACCCTGGTTGGAACAAGCATCAGCTATAATATGCCTGAACTGCTTCCTTCAGATACCGGCAGATATGTTTCAAAAGTGCTGGTTAACAGCGGATGTCTTACAAAGCTGACCTACTTCCGTGTAGATGGTGGATGTGGTGGTATGATCCTCGCATCTAAGGTGAGCCTGATTGGCAAAACTGTAACGGGTGGTAACCAATTAACCTGGGTTGCAAACAATGAAGATGATACCAAAGAATACCAGGTTGAAAGAAGTGCAACAAAAGATGGTGAATTCAAACAGATCGGTAAGGTGTCTGCAAAAAAACAAGGTCAGAACATGTACATCTACACCGATAACCAGGCAGTTGAGGGTATCTCTTTCTATCGTGTAAGGATCATTACGAAGAGCAACAGGTCAATATTAACCAATACAGTTAGCTTTAAATCAGCTTCTGCATCAAATGTGTCTGTGTTTCCTAATCCTGTAAAGGACCTGATGAATATCAGCATCAAAAACAAGGAATACCAGAACCTGAAACTTTCGGTTTTTAATGCTTCAGGTCAGATCATTTACGAATCAACTCATCAGAATGTGCTGAACACTACACTGCAATACAGGAGACCGGCCTCAGTTAAACCGGGCGTGTATGTTCTTAAAATAAATAACCTAAAGACGGGAGAGATCAGTTCTTACAAGGTTATGTTTGAATAAATACATGGTTCTTTGATTACGGCACGACGGCCACCTTTACGGGGTGGCTTTCGTGTTTTTACCAGGAACTGTTAATTATATATTTTCGGGTAATCAACGCGGACAGTAAAGAGTTGAAAGTCAATTAATTCACTGTGAGTCCGCATGACCAAAGGATATATTGGCCCCACTCATTAAAATTCCATTCATTTTACGTAACTTTGCGCTCCAAAATTCAGGGATATTTTGTCCCTGGTTCAAAATTAAAAGTAAATTAACCAAGTCATGGGAGACTTAAGATTTCAACGAAACTTTGGTATTGCGGCTCACATTGATGCCGGTAAAACTACCACAACAGAACGTATCCTTTACTACACAGGCGTAAACCACAAGATTGGTGAGGTGCATGATGGTGCAGCAACCATGGACTGGATGGCGCAGGAGCAGGAGAGGGGTATTACAATCACTTCAGCAGCAACAACCTGCTTCTGGAATTTCCCGATGGTTCAGGGAAAAAAGGTAGCAGATACCCATCAATATAAATTTAATATCATCGATACACCCGGACACGTGGATTTCACCGTTGAGGTTGAACGTTCATTGCGTGTTCTGGATGGATTGCTGGCACTTTTCTGTGCTGTTTCCGGGGTTGAGCCTCAGTCTGAAACAGTTTGGCGCCAGGCAAATAAATATAAAGTTCCAAGGATCGGTTTCGTAAACAAAATGGACCGGGCCGGTGCTGACTTCCTTAACGTGGTAAAACAGGTGAGGGAAATGTTGGGTGCCAAGGCTGTGCCATTACAGCTGCCAATTGGTGCTGAAGATGGTTTCAAAGGCGTGGTAGATCTTATTACCATGAAGGGAATGATCTGGGATGATGCAACCCAGGGAATGACTTTTAATGAAGTTCCTATTCCTGAAGATATGAAGGCTGATGTTGACGAATGGAGACAACATTTGATTGAAGCTGTTGCTGACTACGATGACAAGCTCCTGGAGAAATTCTTTGATGATCCTAATACAATCACTGAAGCAGAGATTCATGAGGCCATCCGTAAAGCGACTATCGATATTTCCATCATTCCCATGATGTGTGGTTCATCTTTCAAAAATAAAGGTGTTCAAACAGCACTTGATGCAATCGTTCGTTACCTTCCAGGACCACTGGATATCGAAGCTGTAACCGGAATCAATCCTGATACCGGTGAAGAAGTTACCCGGACAGCAGATCCAAAGGGACCTTTTGCAGCTTTGGCTTTCAAGATCATGACCGATCCTTTTGTGGGTCGTCTCGCTTTCTTCCGGGCATATTCAGGAAGACTGGATTCCGGTAGTTACGTTCTTAACACACGTACCGGCAAAAATGAAAGAATCAGCCGTATCATGCAGATGCATGCAAACAAGCAACACCCGATCGATTTTATCGAGGCTGGTGATATTGGTGCAGCTGTAGGATTCAAGGATATTAAAACAGGAGATACATTGTGCAACGAAGATCAACCGATCGTTCTTGAATCAATGACATTCCCTGAACCGGTTATCGCGATAGCTATCGAGCCAAAAACTCAGGCTGACGTTGATAAGATGGGAATGGCAATTGCTAAACTGGTAGAAGAAGATCCGACTCTTCGTGTAAACACAGACGAAGAAACCGGTCAGACTATCCTCCAGGGGATGGGTGAACTTCACCTGGAGATCATCGTTGACCGTATGAAACGCGAGTTCAAAGTTGAAATCAACCAGGGTGCACCACAGGTGGCTTATAAAGAGTCTCTTGGAAAAACAATTGAACACCGTGAAACACTGAAAAAGCAAACCGGTGGTCGTGGTAAGTTCGCCGATATCATTTTTGAAATCGGACCTGCTGATGAAGAATTCCTGAAAGAAGACAAAGGCAAATACCAGTTTGTAAATGATATTTTCGGAGGTTCAATTCCACGTGAGTTTGTTCCTGCGATTCAGAAAGGTTTTGAACAGGCAATGAAAAACGGTGTATTGGCAAATTATCCGCTTGATAATATGAAGGTGCGTGTATTTGATGGTAGTTTCCACGCTGTGGATAGTGATGCGATGAGTTTCGAGCTTTGTGCAAAACAAGGTTTCCGTGAAGCTGCCCGCAAAGCAAAACCAACTTTGCTGGAACCAATCATGAGAGTGGAAGTGTTGACCCCAGACCAGTATATGGGTGATGTTACGGGTGATCTTAACCGTCGTCGTGGTATGCTGGAAGGTATGGACAGCAAACATGGAGTACAGGTAATTAAAGCAAAGGTGCCATTGAGTGAAATGTTCGGGTATGTAACACAGCTCCGTTCATTGTCATCAGGCCGTGCAACTTCAACCATGGAGTTCAGTCATTATTCACCTGCACCAAACAATATCGCTGAAGAAGTGGTAGCCAAGGTGAAGGGTAAAGCAAAGGTTGACTAAGCTTTTATTGTTATAGATTTGAAACGCCCCCCACATTATGTGAGGGGCGTTTTTTTGTAGTTATAACTGATTTTACAACAAACTGTTAATACCATCCTTTGCCTTAAACTTTAAAATCCGCTGACCTTCCAATAGGTATAATAAAACTATTGGCAATGAAAAAGAATATTACCCGCTTCTTCCTGGTTAGTTCAATGTTACTGGGAATGTCCTGGGCCAGCGAAGCCCAGATAGTAGTAAGAGTAAGACCCATGGTTCCACAAGTAAGGATTCACCCGCTGGCTCCATCACCAAGGCATATCTGGATTGAAGGTGAGTGGGTAGGCCGGGGCCGGAATTATGCCTGGCAGGATGGATACTGGGCAATGCCACGCCGTGGACATCGTTATTCAAGAGGATACTGGAGAGATACTCATCACGGTTATGTGTGGGTGCCGGGCAGTTGGCAACGTGGCAGGTACCATCGGTAATTCAACTCAGTCCCTTTGAAAATATACCCTTCTATATAAAGGTTCAAATTTCGTTCACTATTAAGCCCGGCTCAGTCCGGGTTTCTTGTTTTAATTCGCGGGCATTGAACTAATTTTACACCCCTGAGAAAAATTCCACAAAACTTGTTATGGTAAGAAACTTATTTTGTTTGCCTGTTCCGTTCTTATTGTTTTTAGCCTGCTGTTCGTCAGTAGCATTAGGGCAGGGAAATTTGAAATGGGCCAAATCCGGAGATTCTTATTACCGGATTGAGGCGGGAGAGATTGTACAATACCAGCTTCCTGCGCAAACAAGGACAGTACTGGTAAGCAAGGAAAAGTTGAAACCTGCCGGAGAATCAAAATACATTGTGCCGGCATCTTTTTCGCTTACATCCTCCAACGACAAGGTTTTGATTTTTACAAATACCAAAAAAGTCTGGAGGCTCAATACCCGTGGTGATTACTGGGTGCTGGATCTCAAATCAAATACTTTCAGAAAGCTGGGAGCCGGATTACCAGCTTCTTCACTAATGTTTGCGAAGTTCTCCCCCGATGCAAAAACAGTAGCTTATGTGAGTGAGTACAACATTTTTGCAGAAGATGTGGCGACCGGAAAGATAATACAGCTTACTTCCGATGGAAACAGGAAACTTATAAACGGAACTTTTGACTGGGTCTATGAGGAAGAATTCTTTTGCCGTGACGGATTCCGCTGGAGCCCGGATAGTCGCCGGATCGCATTCTGGCAGATCGATGCGCGGCGTACTAAAGATTATCTCATGGTCAACAACACAGATTCCATCTATCCTTTCGCCGTGCCGGTTGAATACCCGATTTCAGGAGAACCGCCATCACCTTTCAAAATCGGGGTGATTGATATTGCTTCTGCCGCTACAAAATGGATGAATTTGCCTACTGATCCTTCTCTCGGCTCCTATCTGCCCAGAATGGAATGGGCAGCCAATAACCAGGAGATTATCGTTCAGCATCTAAACAGGAAACAAAACGAATCAAACCTGATTCTTTGCAACGCTTCTACCGGTGAGCATGATATTATTTATAAGGAAAAAGATTCTGCGTGGATCGACATTCAGCCTTCCTGGGATAATGATTATATCTGGGGAGGATGGGACTGGGTTAACCAGGGTAAAGAATTTCTTTGGACAAGCGAAAAAGACGGGTGGCGGCATATTTACCGGGTTAGCCGGGATGGCAAAAAAGAAACACTGGTCACCAGGGGCAATTACGATGTTATTGATATTACCGGGATAAATGAAAAGACAGGTTTTATCTACTTCACGGCTTCTCCGGATAATGCGACACAGAGCTATCTATACAAAGCCAGGCTTGATGGCAAAGGGACACTTCAAAGAATAACGCCCATAAATCAGAATGGTACTCACAGTTATGATATGGGCCCTGGCGCACTGTATGCCATGCACAATTTCTCTAATCATTATACAGCAACAGTGCAGGAAATGATCACAGTTTCAGATCATAAAGGGATCAATTCAGAGAATAAGGTAAATGAGGCTTTGAGCAAAGCAGACAGTACTAAAGCAAAAACCAGGTTTTTCAGGGTTAAAACAGCTGACGGAGTTGAAATGGACGGCTGGATGGTAAAACCATCGGATTTTGATTCTTCAAAAAAATACCCGGTAGTGTTTTTTGTGTATTCCGAACCTGCCGGCCAGGAAGTGCGGGACGTGTATGGAATAAGCAACAATTGGCTTTACAAGGGTGATATGGCTGCAGACGGTTATATTTATATCAGTATAGATAACCGGGGAACACCGGTTCCTAAAGGCAGCGCCTGGCGAAAATCTGTTTACCGGAAAATCGGGCGTCTGAATATTTCCGATCAGGCAAGTGCCGCAAGGGAAATTTTGAAATGGTCATTTGTTGATACCTCCAGGATTGCAGTGTGGGGATGGAGTGGTGGGGGTTCCGCAACGCTCAACCTGATGTTTCAATACCCGGGAATTTATAAAACCGGGATTGCCGTCGCGGCAGTGGCTAACCAGCGGACCTATGACAATATTTACCAGGAGCGTTATATGGGATTGCCCCAGGAAAATCCGGAGGATTTCAGGGATGGCTCACCGATAACTTATGCATCTAAATTGAAAGGAAACCTTCTGTACATTCACGGCACCGGCGATGATAATGTTCATTATAACAATGCTGAAATGCTTATTAATGAGCTTGTTAAACACAATCGCCAGTTCCAGTTGATGTCATACCCGAACCGCACTCATGGTATTTCGGAGGGGGCAGGTACCGGAACTCACCTGTCGACATTGTATACAGAGTACTTACGGAAAAATTGTCCGCCCGGAGGCCGGTAAAAAGAAACGAATACTTTATATTTGCGCCCCGGATTTTAGACAATAGAGGTTGGCGTAAAGGGGAAACCGGGATGCAATTACATTATTAATCGAATCTGGGGTGCAGGTAGAAAAGGTTGAAGTAAAGGAATTGTTCAGTTTTTTGGAAAAAAGTGCAGAATTCTTTTGCCGATAACAAGATTGCACTTACCTTTGCACTCCCAATTAAAAATTGGATTTAGGCATATGTCTCAGAGAATCAGAATAAAATTACAGTCTTACGATCACAACCTGGTAGATAAATCTGCCGAGAAGATCGTTAAAACAGTGCGTACAACAGGCGCGGTAGTTACAGGACCTATTCCTTTACCTACACGTAAAAAGATTTTTACGGTTCTGCGTTCTCCGCACGTAAACAAGAAGAGTCGTGAGCAGTTCCAGTTGTGCACGCACAAGCGTTTGCTGGACATTTATACTTCGTCTTCACGTACAGTAGATGCGCTTAGTAAGCTCGATCTGCCAAGCGGTGTTGATGTTGAGATCAAAGCATGATGAATGATGAACCCTGTCAGGGTTATTAAATACTGACAGGGTTTTTCTATAAAAGAAGTTCTTTCAATCCTATCTGTAAACAGAGTAATCTTAAAACAGCGCTGGGAGAGGGTAACTGGAAACAGGAACCTGGTAAACAAAATTAAAATATGAACTAGCCCTTCGAGGTTAGTTTACCGTCGGTACTTCCTCTCCCAAACGGGGATTGAAGTTGCCAATGATTGTTCAGCAATCATTTTGCGAATGTCTCTTCAACCTTTCGAAGGCACAAATTGTACTAACAATGAAAGGAATTATTGGCAAAAAAATTGGGATGACCAGCATCTTCGGCCCCGATGGTAAGCAGACCCCCTGCACCATTATTGAAGCGGGTCCTAATGTAGTGACCCAGGTAAAGACTACAGAAACCGATGGATACAACGCTATCCAGTTAGCATTCGGCGATAAGAACGAGAAACACACTATCTCTGCCGAAAAAAATCACTTCGCTAAAGCCAATACAGCAGCAAAAAAGTTTGTAAAAGAATTTCGCGATTACTCTCTTGAGAAAACACTCGGTGAAACAATCACTGTAGACATTTTCGCTGAAGGAGATAAAGTTGAAATCGTAGGAACCACTAAAGGAAAAGGTTTCCAGGGTGTTGTAAAACGTCATGGTTTTTCCGGTGTGGGTGGTCAGTCGCACGGTCAGCACGATCGTTCGAGAGCTCCGGGTTCTATCGGTAACTCTTCTGATGCTTCTCGTGTATTCAAGGGTATGCGTATGGCCGGCCGTATGGGTGGTGACCGTGTAAAGGTTAAAGGACTGAAAGTCGTTAAGATCTTTACTGAAAAGAATTACTTACTGGTTACCGGCTCGGTTCCTGGTCATAATGGATCAATTGTCTTAATTCAGAAATAATAGGATACGATGCAAGTAGATGTATTAAATATAAAAGGTGAAAAATCGGGACGCTCTGTTGAGTTGCCTGATGAAATATTCGGTCTTGAGCCGAACGATCACGTAATCTATCTGGCGGTTAAACAGCATCTTGCTGCACAACGCCAGGGAACGCATAAAGTGAAGACACGTCTTGAAGTTAAAGGTTCAAGCAAAAAACTTCATCGCCAGAAAGGTACCGGTGGTGCACGTAAAGGTAATCTCCGTAGTCCTTTGAACAAGGGTGGTGGTACTATCTTCGGACCAAAACCACGTGATTATGATTTCAAACTTAACCGTAAGGTTAAGGATCTTGCTAAAATGGGCGCATTGTCTTATAAGGCAAAAGCAAATGCAATCATGATTGTTGAAGATATCAACCTGGAAGTACCAAAAACAAAAGAAATTCTCGGCATTCTGAAAGGACTCAACATCGCTTCAAAGAAGTTGTTGTTTGTTTATCCTGAAGATAACGATAACCTTTTCCTGAGTGTACGTAACATTCCAAAAGTGAATGGTACTTTACTCGCAGACATCAACACTTACGATCTTATCAATGCAGATGTGTTGATATTGACTGAAAGTACAGCAAAAATTTTCGCTGAAGACGAAGCTGAAGTTGAAGCATAAATAGCCCTCCCGTAAGTACGGGATGACAATTATAAATTTTCAAATAGAGTGTTATATGAGACTCGCAGAAGTTCTGGTAAAACCAATCGTTACTGAAAAAAGCAATAAGCTTTCTGATAGCAGCCGTACATACGCTTTCCGCGTAGCGCGGAAATCAAATAAACTTGAGATCAAAAAAGCGATCGAAGAGTTTTACGGGGTAAACGTTATCGAAGTAAATACGGTGGTAGTTCCCGGAAAAGCAAAATCACGATTCACCAAAGCAGGAGTTATCTCCGGCCGTAAGCCAGCTTACAAAAAGGCATATGTAAAAGTAGCCGTAGGTGAAACAATAGATCTGTACGCAAACATTTAATAAGCGGACATCTGATAAGAATGGCGAGTCAATCGCCGCAAAGAATTGACTAAGATTTTAAAAACCGAATAAGCATTAAAACATGCCACTAAGAAAATACAAACCCATTACCGCAGGAACTCGTTGGAGAATTGGTAATGCATTTGCCGAGATAACAAGTGATACACCGGAAAAGAGCCTTCTTGAAAGCACTAAATCTACCGCAGGCAGAAATGCCCAGGGTCGCAGATCAATGCGCTACAGGGGCGGTGGTCACAAGAAGATGTATCGTTTGGTAGACTTCAAGAGAGATAAGAAAAATGTTCCTGCAGTTGTTGCAACGATTGAGTACGATCCAAACCGTACTGCCTTTATTGCATTGCTGCATTATGCTGATGGCGAAAAACGTTATATCATCGCGCCTCAGGGTTTGCAGGTTGGTGGTTCTGTTATTTCAGGTGATAATGTTGCACCAGAAATTGGAAACGCCTTACAGATGAAGAATATTCCTCTGGGAACAAATGTTCACAATATAGAAATGCAACCAGGTCAGGGTGGTAAACTGGCTCGAAGCGCTGGTTCCTCTGCCCAGCTGACAAATAAGGAAGAAAGGTACGCAGTATTGAAAATGCCTTCCGGTGAATTGAGAAAAGTGTTGGTTAATGGATACGCAACTGTTGGAATCGTTAGCAACAGCGACCATAACCTTGAAACAATGGGTAAAGCCGGGCGTAATCGCTGGAGAGGTATAACTCCAAGAACACGTGGTGTTGCGATGAACCCTGTAGATCACCCGATGGGTGGTGGTGAAGGTAAAGCTTCAGGTGGCCATCCGCGCTCGAGAACTGGTAAATACGCCAAGGGCTTGAAGACACGTCAAAGAGGAAAAGGAAGCGATAAGCTGATTATCCAGACCAAGAAGGGTAAAAAATTAGCGAAGTAATTTAAATTTTCAAATTCAAACTTTCAAATTACCATGGCTCGTTCAATTAAAAAAGGCCCTTACGTAGCTGCCGGACTTGAAGAAAAAGTGTTGGCGATTAACGAAGGTAAAAACAAGAGAAGTGTGATTAAAACATGGAGCCGCCGGTCGACCATTACACCGGACTTCGTGGGACATACTTTTGCTGTGCACAACGGTAACAAATTCATTCCCGTTTACGTGACTGAATTTATGGTTGGTCATAAACTCGGGGAGTTTGCACCTACCCGGAACTTCAAAGGTCACTCAAGTAAAAAAGTAGCGTAATACTTACCTGGGCATAAGGTAAAGGAGGACAGCGTCCGCCGGAGCCTTGGCGAAGGAGGAAAAACATAATAAAAATGGAAGCAGTAGCTAAACTTAAAAATTACCCCACATCGCCACGCAGGATGCGTTTACTGGCTGATGAAATCCGCGGCGTGGAAGTGGAAAAGGCATTGGCTTTTTTGGAATACCATCCACAACACTCTGCCACACCTTTACACAAATTATTGTTGAGCGCAATTAACAACTGGAAGCAGAAGAACGAGAACGAAAGTGCAGAAGATGCTAACCTGATTGTAAAGACAGTATTTGTAGATGGTGCAAGAACGTTGAAAAGAATGTTACCGGCTCCACAGGGCAGGGCATACAGGATGCGTAAACGCAGTAATCATGTTACCCTGATTGTAGATACTAAGACAACAACTAAATAATTCATATCAAATTATAATAAATGGGTCAGAAAACAAATCCTATTGGTGCCAGGTTAGGGATCATTCGCGGTTGGGAATCTAACTGGTATGGTAACAAAAGAGATTTCTCTACCAAGTTGATCGAAGACAACAGGATCAGAACTTACCTGATGGCGCGTATCAATAAGGGTGGTATCTCCAAGATCGTTATTGAGCGCACGCTTAATAAACTGATTGTAACCATTCATACATCCAAGCCAGGTATCATCATTGGTAAAGGTGGTGGTGAGGTTGACCGTATTAAAGAAGAGTTGAAGAAATTAACCGGTAAGGATGATGTTCAGATTAATATCCTGGAGATCCGTCGTCCCGAACTGGATGCGATGATTGTAGGTGATACTATCGCGCGCCAGATTGAAAACCGTATCAATTATAAAAGAGCTATCAAAATGGCAATAGCTTCTGCACTGCGCATGGGTGCTGAAGGTATTAAGATCAAAGTTGGTGGTCGTTTGGGCGGTGCTGAAATCGCACGTTCGGAAGAAATCAAACAGGGACGTACTCCTTTACATACACTTCGCATGGATATCGATTATGCAAACGTATTTGCACTTACTGTTTATGGTAAGATTGGTATCAAGGTATGGATCTGTAAAGGTGAAGTTCTTGGACAACGTGATCTGAATCCGAATTTTGTTGGTGGTAAGAGTGACGTAAGTGACAGAAGAGATCGTCCGAATGATGATATGAGAGATCCGCGTGGTGGTGGCGGTGACAGAAGAGGTGGTGGTGATCGCAGAGGCGGCGGACCAGGCGGCGACCGCAACAGAGGCGGTGGTGGCGGTGGTGACAGAAGAGGCCCGGCCGGCGGCGGTGGAAGAAGATAGTAGATAATAAATCATCCAATTTTCAAATTTTCAAATTTTAGATAGATGTTACAGCCAAAAAGAACCAAACATAGGAAAGCGCAGAAAGGGCGCATCCGGGAAGTGGCAAAACGCGGATATTCCATTTCATTCGGTTCATTCGCTCTGAAAGCTATGGAACCTATTTGGTTGACGAATCGCCAGATCGAAGCAGCACGCCAGGCAATGACCCGTGCTATGAAAAGAGAAGGTAATGTTTGGATCCGTATATTCCCTGACAAGCCAATTACCCGCAAACCACAGGAAGTGAGAATGGGTAAAGGTAAAGGTAACCCTGAATTCTGGGCTGCTGTAGTTGAACCAGGACGTATCTTATTTGAGTGCGACGGTGTTACTGAAACAGTTGCGAAAGAAGCTTTCCATCTTGCTGCTCAGAAACTGCCGATCAAAACAAAGTTCATTACCCGCCGCGATTACCAGGCGGATGTGATCACCAAATAAATTGTCAAATTTTTCAATTAGCATAAGATGTCAAAGAGAATCGAATTCGTAAATAGCCTGAAAGATGTGAGTGCAAAAGATCTGAAGGCGAGAATCCAGGAAGATGAGTTACGTCTTAAGAAACTGGAATTCGCTCATGCAATTTCTCCATTGGAGAATCCAATGAGTATCCGTGATCTGCGTAAGGATCTCGCACGTCTCAAAACCTTTCTTCAATCAAAGAAAGAAGAGGTAGAATCAAAATAAATGAATCTGAAAATTTGAAGACTGCTGATGATTACAAGCTTTCATTTTCAAATTTTCAAATTTTCAAATTTATAAATTATAACAATGGCTGAAAATACAACAAGCGCTGAAGAAAGAAATTTGCGTAAAATAAGAACCGGTGTGGTTACCAGCAACAAGATGGCTAAGACTATCACGGTAGCTGTTGAAAGAAGGGTAAAACACCCTATCTATGGTAAGTTCGTTAAAAAGACTACCAAGTTCCATGCTCATGATGAAAAGGATGAGTGCACTATCGGTGATGTTGTAAAGATCATGGAAAGCCGTCCATTAAGCAAGACCAAACGTTGGAGACTTGTTGAAGTGGTGGAAAAAGCGAAATAATCATTAACCACAATTCTCAAATCGTAAAAAGATGATTCAGCAAGAAAGCAGATTAAATGTAGCTGATAATAGTGGCGCCAAGGAAGTGTTATGTATCCGTGTATTAGGGAATAGCGGCCAGGATTATGCTAAAATCGGAGATAAGATCGTAGTAACTGTAAAGGACGCGATCCCTGCCGGTGGTATTAAAAAAGGAACAGTAACCAAAGCGGTTATCGTACGTACAAAAAATAAACTGCGTCGTAAAGACGGATCTTATATCCGCTTCGATGACAATGCAGTTGTTTTATTGAACGCTTCTGATGAGCCACGCGGTACCCGTATTTTCGGGCCGGTTGCCAGGGAACTGCGCGATAAGGGATATATGAAAATCATTTCCCTCGCCCCGGAAGTTCTTTAGGCGATCAACAATGAGAGGCAACGATCATTGACATCACAACAGACCAACAATTTCTCATTAAGAGACAAATTATATAACAATGAGTACAAGATTCAAAGCCAAGTTTAATATCAAGAAGGGTGACATGGTTGTTGTTATTTCAGGTGCATCCCGCCCCAGGAAAGACGACAGTGGCAAGGTTGTCTACAAACCCCGTAAAGTACTGGAAGTATTTCCGGAAACTGAAAAGGTACTAGTAGAAGGAGTGCATGTAGTTACCAAACACACCAAACCTTCTGCCCGTGATACTAAAGGTGGCATCGTTAAAAAGGAATTGCCTGTGCATATCTCCAATGTAATGTTGTGGGATGCAAAAAGCAACGCTCCTTCAAAAGTAAAACGTACCCGCGAAAATGGTAAACTGGTACGAATAGCAAAAAAATCCGGCGAGGTTATTAAATAATCACAATCATGAGCACAACAAATTATACTCCGAGATTAGCAGATAAGTACAAGAAAGATGTTATACCTGCAATGATGAAACGCTTTAGTTATACCAGCGTTATGCAGGTTCCTAAACTTGAAAAGATCTGCCTCAACCGCGGTGTTAACGGCGCGGTGACTGATAAAAAGCTGGTTGATATTGCAGTTGAAGAACTGACAACGATCACTGGTCAGAAAGCAGTATCTACCCTGTCTAAAAAGGATATCTCAAACTTCAAGCTAAGAAAGGCTATGCCGATCGGTGCAAGGGTTACGCTTCGTGGTGTTAAGATGTATGAGTTCCTCGACAGGCTCATTGCAACTGCACTGCCACGTGTACGTGACTTCAAAGGAGTAAATGAAAAGTCTTTCGATGGCCGTGGAAATTATACGCTCGGTGTTACTGAGCAGATCATTTTCCCTGAAATCGATATTGACAAGGTAAACAGGATCACTGGTATGGACATCACATTCGTTACCACTGCCCAGACAAACGAAGAAGCATACGAACTTTTGAAAGAAATGGGTATGCCGTTTAAGAACGCTAAAAAAGGCGAAGAGCTCGCTTAAGTTAGCAGCATCACATAAAAACAGCAAGTACTAAAATTAAATAATAAATATGGCAAAGGAATCAGTTAAAGCCAGACAGAGAAAGAGAGTACGCCTGGTAGCCCAGTTTGCTGAAAAGCGTGCAGCGCTTAAAGCAGCAGGAGATTACAAAGCTCTTGATGAACTGCCGAAGAATGCTTCTCCGGTACGTTTGAAAAACCGTTGTCAGCTCACTGGCAGACCAAGAGGTTATATCCGTTATTTCGGTATGTCTCGCGTTACTTTCCGTGAGATGGCTTTGAATGGTAAGATCCCTGGTATCCGTAAGGCGAGCTGGTAGTCCTCCTTCGCAGCTTCAGATTACTGGGGTGTGAAGTTTAAGGGCTTCAGCGGACAAGGATTTTTAAGTGGAGATTTTCATAAAGGTTGCCGAAAGGGACTGAAAACTTCCAAACTGAAACGACTTTTTAACAATTAACAATTTTCAACTGAGATTATATGGTAACTGATCCTATAGCAGACTTCCTGACCCGAGTACGTAACGCACAACTAGCGGGTCATAGAATTGTGGAGATCCCTGCTTCAAATCTGAAAAAGAGGATTACCGAAATCTTGTACGACCAGGGTTATATCCTAAAATACAAGTTCGAGGACGACAACAAACAAGGTGTTATTAAAATAGCGCTGAAATACGATCCGACAAGCAAAGAACCTGCTATCCGCTCGCTTGAAAGAGTTAGCCGTCCGGGACTTCGCCAGTATTCCAGCCCCGGCGAATTCAAACGTGTGAAGAATGGTCTTGGCGTTGCTATCATCAGTACATCAAAAGGTGTAATGACAGACAAGCAGGCTAAAACCCAGAATGTAGGTGGTGAAGTTTTGTGCTATATCTATTAATATAAACAACGGTTGCCTGACAATTAAGCTCTCTATACGGAGCTGAACACGTTCAACCGGTAATTCAATTTTTTCAAAATAATAATTCTAAAATTATGTCCCGTATAGGTAAACAACCCGTTCAATTGCCATCAGGCGTTACACTTACAGTAGGAGCAAACAATATCCTGACTGTTAAAGGGCCAAAAGGCGAATTAAAGCAAACTGTTGATCGTGATATCAAAGTTGAAGTTAAAGATGGCCAGGTAGAAATTACCCGTCCAACTGATCAGATCCGTCACCGTGCCATGCATGGTTTGTATCGCTCACTGGTTGCCAACATGGTAAAAGGTGTGACTGAAGGCTACAAGAAAAATCTTGAGCTGGTGGGTGTAGGTTATAAGGCTGCCAGCACCGGCAATCTGCTTGACCTTGCATTAGGATATTCTCACAATATCATTTTCGAGGTACCTAAAGAACTCCAGGTTAAAACTGAACAGGCAAAAGGGGAGAACCCAAAAATTTACCTGGAAGGAATTGACAAGCAACTGGTAGGCCAGGTAGCAGCAAAAATTCGTGGACTTCGTAAGCCAGAGCCGTACAAAGGTAAAGGTGTTAAATATATCGGTGAAGTTATCCGTCGTAAAGCTGGTAAAGCTGCTGGTAAATAATCCCGCAGTCTTCAGACTTTATCTCAGGCAACTCATTCAACAAATTTCAATCAAAATATCTCCCGGCAGAATCGTGAGATTACAAAATAAAGAACAATGGCTACTACAAAACTTCTAAAAAGGCAAAAGATCCGCTACCGCATCCGTAAAAAGATTACAGGTACTGCCCAGAATCCACGCCTGGCTATATTCAGAAGCAACATGGAGATCTATGCTCAGCTGATCGATGATGTTGAAGGCAAAACACTTGTTTCTGCTTCAAGCAGGGAAAAAGATATTGCCGCCCAGAAGGTGACAAAGGTGGAGAAATCCAAATTGGTGGGTGCCGCTATCGCACGAAAGGCTGTAGAACTTGGTATTACTGTTTGCACGTTTGACCGTGGCGGTAACCTGTTTCATGGTCGTGTAAAATCAGTTGCAGACGGAGCCCGTGAAGGTGGTCTTAAATTTTAAGCTCATCAGGCAAAAACTATTCTATTTCAAATCTGAAATTATAATAAATGGCAAAAGTTAATTTAAACAAGGTTAAAGCGGGCGATCTGGAGTTGAAAGAAAAAGTAGTAGCTATCAACCGTGTGGTTAAAACTACTAAAGGCGGTCGTGCTTTCAGTTTCTCTGCTTTAGTTGTTGTTGGTAACGAAGGCGGTGTTGTTGGTCACGGTCTCGGAAAGGCCAAAGAGGTTCAGGAAGCTATTACCAAAGGAATCGAAGATGCAAAAAAGAATCTAATCAAAGTTCCTATCATGCACGGAACTATACCACATGATCAACTTGCAAAAGAGGGTGCTGCAAAGGTGCTGATAAAACCAGCTGCTCACGGTACAGGTGTAATTGCAGGAGGTAGCATGCGTGCTGTTCTTGAAAGCGCAGGTGTTACTGACGTTCTTGCAAAATCACTTGGTTCAGCTAATCCGCATAACGTGGTAAAAGCTACTTACAAAGCGCTTGCTATGTTGCGTGAGCCAATCAATGTGGCCAAGCAAAGAAATGTGAATCTGAAAAAAGTTTTTAACGGATAGTTTCCTGATCGGAACCTTCCTTTCCCAGATAAACTGATTGAAATGAAAAAGATAAAGATCACCCAGGTTAAAAGCGGTATTGACAGACCAGAACGTCAGAAACTGACTCTCCAGGCGCTGGGTTTGAATAAAATGAACGCCACAAAGGAAGTTGAAGCAACTCCACAGGTATTAGGTATGCTCCGCAAGGTAGAACACCTGGTTAAGGTTGAAGAAGCTTAATTCTCCAGGATACGATATGAAAATTACCAGTGAAAAGCTGGTAATTTTTTCTGTTTGATAACAATTCTAAAACGCGAGGGGAGATTCCCCGTTGAGTAAAAATCAAAAACATGAAACTACACGAAATCAGGCCGGCAAAAGGCGCAACACACAAAGAGAAAAGATTGGGACGCGGTGAAGCTTCCGGTAAAGGTGGTACTTCTACAAAAGGTAATAAAGGTGGACAGCAACGTGCAGGCTACTCGAGCAAAATGGGTTTTGAAGGTGGACAGATGCCGATTCAGCGTCGTTTGCCAAAACGTGGATTTAAAAATCCACACCGTGTTGAATACAAAGTATTCAACCTTGGCCAGGTAACTCAGCTTGCTGAAAAATATGGCATTGAAGATTTCAGCATGGAAAATTTATATGTAAATGGTCTTGTTGGCAGAACAGATAAAGTTAAGATCCTTGGAAACGGCGAACTGAAAGCAAAAATCACTTTTAAAGTGAATGCTGTCAGCGAAAAAGCCAAAACAGCTATTGAAGCTGCAGGTGGATCTGTTGAAATTATCGGCGGAGCAAAATAACCGGCTCTTACGGTCGTTTACCGTATGCAATTTTATTGATTCCAGCTCTTATAGAGGCGAGTCTTAACGCTACTCCGGATTTTGCCGGCGTCGCAGTATTTAGTTAAGTAATTTACATAACTTAGTTTAGTGAAAAAATTCATACAGACACTTAAGAATATCTGGAGCATTGATGAGTTGAGGTCTAAGATACTTGTCACACTGACCCTGGTTGCAATTTATCGGGTAGGAACTCATATAGTTCTCCCTGGTATTGACCCAAGCAAGATCGATGCTGCAGCAGCAAATAAGGGTGGAATATTGGGTTTGATTGATGCCTTCGCAGGCGGTGCATTTTCCCAGGCTTCTATCCTGGCACTTGGTATCATGCCATATATTTCTGCTTCTATCTTCATGCAATTAATGACGATTCTTTATCCACCGTTTCAGAAACTTCAGAAAGAAGGAGACAGTGGCCGTAAAAAGATCAGTCAGTATACACGTTACTTAACCGTTGCCGTTGCAGCACTACAGGCCAGCGCCTATGTTGCTTATCTGAACAGCCCCGGTTATGCAAAAGCGATTATCCCGGCTTTTTCTGATTATTTCTGGTTATCAACCACAGTTATCCTTACAGCAGGTACCCTGTTCGTAATGTGGCTCGGTGAAAAAATCACAGATAAAGGGTTAGGTAATGGTGCTTCTATTATTATCATGGTCGGTATCCTGGCACGTCTTCCTCAGTCTATCTGGCAGGAATGGCAGGCACAAATACCAACAGGTGGTCTTGGATTATTGTTATTCGTTATCGAAATAGCTGTGTTGATTGGTATTATCATGGGTCTTATCGTCCTGATCCAGGGTGTAAGAAAGATCCCTGTTCAATATGCCAAACAGATAGTAGGAAGTAAACAGTTTGTTGGCGCCCGCCAGTTCCTTCCTATGAAGGTAAACAGCTCAGGTGTTATGCCGATCATTTTCGCCCAGGCGATCATGTTTTTGCCAACACTGCTTTCAAATTTCGAAACAACCCAGGGACTTGCTAAGGTCTTCAGTGATCACAGCAATTTCTGGTATATGCTGATCTACGCTGTTATGGTAATTGGTTTTACCTTCCTTTATACCGCTCTTATTTTTAATCCGAAGCAAATTGCAGACGATCTGAAAAGGAACAATGGATTTATTCCGGGAGTTAAGCCAGGTCAGCCAACAGCTGATTATATCGGTGCTGTAATGGATAAAATCACATTACCCGGAGCAATCTTACTTGCTGTCGTTGGTATCCTCCCTGGTTTCGCACAACGTTTGGGTGTACAACCGGGCTTTTCTTCATTCTTTGGAGGAACTTCATTGCTGATCATGGTGGGTGTGGTTTTGGATACGCTGCAGCAAATCGAAACACAGTTGTTGATGCGCCAGTATGATGGTTTAATGAAAACAGGAAGGATCCAGGGAAGGCAGACAAGTTCTTCTCCGGTATCTATGTAATAAATTTCATAAAAGATCCTGATACAAAAGGTTCTTAATATATCTAAGTCAGAATTCACCATCCCGGCTCTGCTCAGCAGATGACTGAATCAGGATGGTGAATTTTGACTTTTGAATTTAACAGAACGACTATGATTTTATATAAAAGCAATGAAGAAGTCGAAATAATGCGGCACAGTGCCCAATTGGTAGGGCAGGCTATTGCCGAAGTGGCTAAGGCTATTAAACCAGGTATCAGTACTCATGAGCTGGACCTGGTAGCTGAGCAGTTTATTCTTGATAACGGAGGCGTTCCTTCTTTCAAGAATTATAAAGGATATCCTTTTGCAACCTGTATTTCAGTAAACGATGCAGTTGTGCATGGTTTTCCGAATAAAACGCCGCTTAAAGAAGGTGATGTTGTTTCTGTGGATGTCGGTGTTTTCAAGAACGGGTATCATGGCGACAGTGCCTATACTTTCGCGATAGGGGAAATTCCTGAAGAAGTTTTGCAACTTATGAGGGTTACAAAAGAGTCCTTATACCGCGGGATTGAAAAGGCAATTTCAGGGAACCGGGTTGGTGATATTTCCTTTGCGGTCCAGGACTATTGCGAAAAACAACATAAGTATGGAGTTGTGCGTGAACTGGTGGGGCATGGACTTGGAAAACATTTACATGAGGACCCACAGGTTCCGAATTATGGTAAAAGAGGAAGTGGTGCAAAGCTGAAAGAAGGTATGGTAATAGCCATCGAGCCAATGGTTAACCTGGGTGTTCGTGAGGTGTGGTATGATGATGATGGCTGGACGGTCAGAACTAAAGATGGAAAACCCGCAGCTCATTACGAACACACGATCTGTATCCGTAAAGGAAGGGCAGATGTTCTCTCATCCTTTGCCGAAGTGGAAGAAGCTGAAAAAGCGAATCAGTATCTGAATGCCGGGTACTATGAGCCAAGCCTCGCTAAATAAACTATAACGTTTTTTGTATCGCTGATACTGTTTAAATACAATGAATTTGCCGAAAAAGCCCTTCCCCGTGAAGGGCTTTCGCTTTTACATTTACTTAAACAATCATCCATGTGTATACCATCCGGAGATCACCAGGCAGATAATAACAATGAGCAGTCAAGGAGCACGATCATTCTTGAAAATGAAATCCTGTTAATGAAACTGAACGCAGAATTCGGGGCCCAGATATTTTTACCTGAACAACGAATTGATCCCGAGATTGAGAATCATTTTTTGCGATCAGTATATAACTTTGAAAAAAACGCTGCTTCAGGTCGTGAACTTCAGACCATATACAAAATAATCGGGGAACCTGTTTATCCTGATGAAACCATCATGGATGAGGAGCAGGTTTCAAAAAAGCTTGACGCGCTACTAGATCTTCTGTATCAACATAAAATTGTGTTAGATACGCTGGTAGAGTATCCTGACAGGGCTTTGTACCGGTTTATCACCACGGAGTTTTTTCAGGTGGAGATAGATCTGCCGGGAGGAACCGATTGTTATATGCATCTGTGTTATGAAGATTTTTATCCGAATCATGATTATGATCTCAGGCAGGCGACCCGTTATTTTGTGAACTTCATTATCGATGATCTCAGCCTCGTGCCACAGAATGGATTATATACAAGGGTAAGGACGAGCTCAGGGTTACTTATCGGATATAAAGAAGCGACTACAGTAATCCGGGCTTCCCGTACCGAATTCTCTTCTCTTAACTTACATCAGCTCAATATCCGCGAAGTCCTCATCCTGGATGATGTTGCTTTTGTGGGATTTGAAGTTGAATATACCGGACTGTTGCCTGATGGCGGAACCATCGAAGTTAAAGGTGAAGGACAGCTTGAATTTGTTTATTCTGATGAATTATGGTGGATCAGCTTTCTGAAGTTCCCTGGTATTGTGATATGATTGACTGAATTATGGACCGGATCAAGCATTTTCTGTGATCGTAAAAAAAAGGATTGAGATTAAGCTTTTGCTTTTAGTTTTGAGCGATAAGATATTCCTCAAAGCATGAAGAAAAGATTGATTGTAATAGGTGGTGGCGCTTCCGGTTTTTTCTGTGCTGTGAATGCTAAAAGGTTAAACCCCCGGCTCGAGGTTATTATAGTAGAGAAAACAAGTAAGATACTTGCTAAAGTGAGGATCTCTGGTGGCGGACGCTGTAATGTAACCCATGAGTGTTTCGAGATACCGGTAATGGCTAAGCGCTATCCGCGGGGCTCCAATCTCGTGAAAAAATCCTTCCACCAGTTTTTTACTACTGATACCATCGAATGGTTTCGGGCCAGGGGTGTTTTGATACGGGCGGAAGCGGATGGCCGGATGTTCCCCGTTACAAATAGTTCTGAAACCATCATCGAATGCCTTCTTCGTGAAATGAATAAACAGGGTGTTCAACTTCTTTATAACAAAGATGTAAAAGCATTAAGAAAGGAAGGAGAAAACTGGCATTTGAGTTTTGATGATGACACCATGACTTGCGATTATGTCTGTATTGCCTGCGGTGGATATCCGAAAGCAGCTTCATTTTCCTGGCTCACTGTACTTGGACATACAATCGAAGCTCCTGTTCCTTCGCTTTTCACTTTTAATATGCCAGCCAATCCCATCACGGCCCTGATGGGTGTTTCTGTTGAATTGGCCCAGGTTAAGATTGTGGGATCCAGGTTGGAGCAATCCGGCCCTCTTTTGATAACCCATTGGGGAATGAGCGGGCCTGCGATTCTGAAGTTAAGCGCCTGGGGAGCCAGGTTGCTTGCTGAAACAGTTTACCAGTTCAGGATACTGGTAAACTGGCTGCCGGAACAGAACGAGGCGGGTTTGAGGGAGTTATTCCGTTCACTGAGAGAAGAGTCTGCGGCCCAGAAGATATCTTCCAGGAATTCTTTTGGCCTTCCTCAAAGGCTTTGGGATTATCTGTTGACGGAATCAGGGTGTAAACCGGAATGGAGATGGGCTGATCTGCCTTCAGCCAATCAAAATAAGCTGGTCACCAACCTGCTGGCCAAAGAATACCAGGTTTCGGGAAAAACAACTTTTAAAGAGGAGTTTGTAACATCGGGGGGTATAAATCTCAGCGAGATTAATTCAAACACCATGGAAAGCAAGCTATTACCGGGCTTGTATTTTGCCGGAGAGATAATGAATGTCGACGGGATCACAGGCGGGTATAATTTCCAGCATGCCTGGACCAGCGGATTTGTTGCAGCCAGTGCCATTTCAAGACAGGATTCTCAAATAAACAGCCTTGAAATCAGCATGTAAAATAGCCGGAAATACAGCAATATTTTGATCATAATTGTTCCGTTTTTGGCGCTAAAAAGGTATCTTTGCAGCCCCGAAATAAAAAACAATCGGGTATTAATTATGTCTGAAAACAATATTGTTAACCCAAACGCTGAATCACAGGAGCCAACTGCGGATCAACCGGCAGAAGCTACAGCGACACAAAATGCACCTGTGGAAGCCACTGCCACTTCCAATGGGAAGAGCAATGGTCATGCTGAAGTAGCTCAAACAGCTCATGACGATTTTGACTGGAGCATCGACAAAAGAAATGTTGCTGCTTACACAAAAGAAGAAAAACTAAAGTACGATGTCGTTTACGAAGGTACTTTCAAAGCTGTGAGTGATGGTGAGCTGGTAAAAGGACTGATAGTTGCTTTGACAAAAACAGATGTTGTAATCAATATCGGTTTTAAAAGTGATGGTCTTGTTTCTTTCAACGAATTCCGTGATCTGCCAAATCTCAAAATCGGGGATGAAGTAGAAGTTATGGTTGTTGAAAAAGAAGACAGGGAAGGTCACCTTAACCTGAGCCGTAAGCAAGCACGTGTAACCCGCGCCTGGGAAAGAATTGTTGAAGTTCACAAAACCGGTGAAGTTATTACTGGTACTGTTACTTCAAAAACCAAGGGTGGTCTTATCGTGGATGTATTTGGAATGGAAACGTTCTTACCAGGATCACAAATTGACGTTAAGCCGGTAACTGATTACGATCAGTTTGTTGGTAAGACCATGGAATTTAAAGTGGTTAAGATCAATGAAGCGATCAAGAATGCTGTTGTATCTCACAAGGCACTTATTGAAAGCGATATCGAAGCACAACGTGCAGAGATTATGAGCAAACTCGAAAGAGGCCAGGTGCTTGAAGGAACAATCAAGAACATTACTGATTTCGGAGCGTTCATGGATCTTGGTGGATTAGACGGTCTGTTGTATATCACAGATATCAGCTGGGGTCGTATCAGCCATCCATCTGAAGTACTGAAACTTGATCAGAAGCTGAAAGTTGTTGTACTTGATTTCGATGATGAGAAAAAACGTATCAGCCTTGGTCTGAAACAACTGACTCCACATCCATGGGATGTTCTTGGTGAAAACATCAATGAAGGTTCTGTAGTGAAAGGTAAAGTTGTGAATATCGAAGATTACGGTGCGTTCCTTGAAATCATGCCTGGTGTTGAAGGCCTGGTTCACGTAAGTGAAATTACCTGGGCTAACACACCGATCAATGCTAAAGAATTCTTTAAGCTCGGTGATGAGCATGAAGCTAAGATCGTTACCCTTGATAAGGATAATCGCAAAATGAGTTTGTCTATCAAACAAATGAGCGAAGATCCATGGAGCACAATCGAAAACAAGTTTCCTGAAAGCAGCCGCCATAAGGGTCTTGTTAAAAACATCACTCCTTACGGTGTGTTTGTTGAGTTATCTCCTGGTATTGGTGGAATGATTCACATCAGCGATCTAAGCTGGTTGAAACGTTTCAATCATCCTTCAGAATACACAAAAGTTGGTGAACATATTGAAGTAGTTATTCTTGGCATTGACAAGGAAAACCGCAAACTTCAGTTGGGACACAAACAACTGGAAGAAGATCCATGGAATACACTACAGGACACGTTCGCTGTAGGTACTGTTCATGAAGGAACAATCATCCGTAAAGATGATAAGGGAGCTATCGTTCAGTTACAATACGGTCTGGAAGGATTTGCTCCTAACCGTCACCTGCAGACTGAGGAAGGCAAAACACTTGGAGCTGATGAAAGCAACCAGTTCATGGTGATCGAATTCGATCGCAATGAAAAACGTATCGTTGTGTCACACACACGTATCTGGGAGCAATCAAAGGTTGAAGAGAAAGAAGCTGCCCGTAAGGAAGCAAGAACTGAAGCTGATAAAACTAAGAAAGCCGTTAAGACTATCCAGAGCAAGGTTGAAAAAACCACACTCGGTGACCTCGGTGCGCTTGCTGAAATTAAAGCAAAGTTGAAAGAAGAAGAACAACAGGGTGGAGAGAGTGCAGAGAAAGAATAAGTGATTCCTGAAAGATAAAATCAAGGGCTGTCCCGGACTTCGGTTGGGACGGCCTTTTTTTATGCCTGAAATGACCCTGGTTGCGATAATAGTGAACCCGGTAAGGGTTGGTGCCCATGCATTTTTAATTTTCACTTATGGTTGAGTAAGGGTATACAATTAAAAAGTACCGAATTAGGAAAATTTATCCCAGGCTGGGAATAATTCCAGCATCAAGAATTTCATAATTCTCTGAGGACCAAATAAATATAACTGTGGTATTTTTCTTGGTACATAGCGCACTGAGACCCTAATCCCTTCCCATGAAAAGATTTATAATACTGTTTTCTTTTTTGCTATCGGCGGTAATAACTAAATCCCAGGTTAATGGCTATGCGAATATAACAGCGATTGCCGGACCTATATTATCAATCAGCAATGCGAATGAATCCTATGATGCTTTCAATATAGGAGACAAAGTGTTGGTTTTGCAGGTGCAGGATAACGTTATCGGATCCAACACTGCTAATAACAGCAACTTTGGTGATCTTTCAAACATTGCCAACACCGGTAAATACGAATTTGCTACAATCGCCCTGGTCGCAAGGGTCGCAGGAATAGTAAATCTTATCACCCTTACAGGGGCACTTAATAATAATTTTACTGTTGGTGCTAACAGCAGACTTCAGCTTATCACATTTCCTACACTGGGTACAATGAATTACTCTTCAAGTTCAGACATTGTTGCCGTTCCCTGGAACGGGGTTGTAGGCGGAGTTGTGGCTTTCAATGTACCTGGTACGCTTACACTTCGTCATAATATACTTGCAGACAATGCTGGTTTTCGTGGGGGTGTTGCTGATGCAAGTTCAACTAACTATGGCACATGTAATTCAACAAGTTTTTATAATGCCGTTGACCCCTTGTTTGGAAATAAAGGAGAAGGCATATACAAAAACACTAACCCCGCATTTGCTGCAGGGAAAGGTAAAATACTTAACGGTGGAGGTGGCGGAAATGCCGTTAATAGTGGTGGAGGTGGCGGGGCAAATTATACTGCAGGTGGAACAGGTTCAATTGGTTGGGGCTGCTCTTCGGCTACCGGTGGAATTGGTGGACTTTCTTTGAATGTTCCGATTAACCTCGGCAGAGTTTTTCTTGGTGGTGGTGGTGGATCAGGCGAAGCAAATGATAATTCAAACAATAAAGGTGGCAATGGCGGTGGATTCATATACATTGCTGCGAATGAAATCAAAACAAACGGCTCAGGAACTACTGTGAAAATAAGTGCAAATGGGGAAGATGCTACTGCGGTGGGAAATGATGGAGCTGGTGGGGGTGGTGCCGGTGGTAGTATAGCGTTCAAGGTGAACAACTGGAACATTTCTAACAATAGGCGGTTAACAGTTACTGCAAACGGTGGAGATGGGGGCAACGTGAATAACGTTAGCCAGCATGGTGGTGGGGCTGGTGGTGGCCAGGGGACTGTACTTTTTTCGGGTAATCTTCCTTCAGTCAACACGACTGTAAATAGTGTAAATGGTATCGGTGGTGAGAACTGGATTGGCGGTACAAGGGCGCCCGGAGGTGTTGGTACAAATAACAGTGGAATAATTACATCGGCATTTATTATTCTTCCTGTATCCCTGATTTCGTTCACAGCTACTGAAGCCGCGGATGGAATACAACTCAAATGGACAACCGAAAATGAGAAATCATTAAACTATTATGATATCCAGGTTTCTGCCAATGGAACTAATTTTGAAAATATTGGCCGGGCAAATTCAAAAGGAAGCAGTACGTTACCTCAGAACTACAGCTTTCTTAATGCTAAAACGCTGGCAGGTACAAGTTTCTATCGTTTGAAAATGGTTGATGAAGACGGCAGATTCACATATAGCAAAATCATTGCTGTAAGAAAAGCCGGCAACTCAGCATTGTTAGTGAGCATTTACCCCAACCCGGCGAGGTCAAACCCTGTTCTGAATATCAAATCGTCTGAAACGGGTGAAGCATCTGTATCGGTGCTTAATATGCAGGGATCGGTTTTGAGTACAGAAAACGTAAAGATGATCAACGGAGATAATTCCATAGTACTTGAATCAGTAAATAAACTTCCGGCTGCAGTATATAATGTGCGCGTTGCAGTGAATGGCAAATCAATGTTCACCAGGCTTATCATTCAAAAATAAAGAACTTTAACCGTCCGCCTCTCCCCGCCAGCCCCGCATTAAGTGGGGCTTTTTTTATCCTCCAACCAGCGTTAATTTTTTTTCGTCGAACTGATCGAGGCTCCCGAGTATCAGGTCCGCTGCATTCCAGCGCAGTTGACTTGCGAAATGTTTATCGGGAATAGCAACACATTTCATGCGCGCTGCCTTAGCTGCAATCAGGCCATTGAAAGAGTCCTCAAAACACAGGCACTCCATAGGCAGCACGTTTAATTTCGCGGCACAATTAAGATAAACCTGTGGATGTGGCTTTCCTTTTGGCAGGTATTCAGCAGAAGTTTTTGCATCAACATAAGCAGCTATATCGAGTTTTTCAATCACAACATCTATAAGTGCGAGCGGTGAGGATGAGGCGAGGCCTATATGAAACTTGCGGCTTCTGAAAAAATCAAGAATATATTTCATTCCTGCCATCGGCTCTGCATTGTCACGGATCTTTTCAATTGCCGTAGCCACTATTGTTTGTTCGGCAGCTTCAGTATATTTCAAATCTATATTAAAAGCAGTGAACCACCATTCGATCCATTCCCTGGTCCTTAGGCCGGTTGAAGTATGATATTGTTCTTCAGATAACCTGATATCATATCGTGCCAGGGTTTCTGAGCCGGCTTCTGCCCAGAATGGTTCCGAGTCTATCAGTAAGCCGTCCATATCAAAGATAACAGTGGTCAGTTGCATTGTTCAAAGTTACACCATGGCCATCTCTTAACCAATCTATAGCCGCAACCCGAACACTAAAAGGTTATCTTAATTCAAATATAACATTCATCTCTGCTTTCAGAATGAGCTTTTTGAATTCGGGTTTGGACAAATCGCCTGGCTCATCATTTATAACAGCCATTGTGTTTGAGAAGCGTTTCATGTTATCAAATACCTGTGGAAACGTTGTTTCAGTTATTGTGATTGCACTGCCAATATTTTCTGAGATCGATTCTGCGAGGTAAATCGCTTTGGTTTTGGCAGCTTTCATCGCGTCCATTCTTAATTGTTTTTGCAGGTTGACAAGATTACTATGTGTGATTTCTGAAACAGTAAATTGCTGGGTGGCTTCATCGTCGAGCAGGTTTATGAGTTCATCAATCTTCTGAGCATTATTAAACACTATCTCATAAGTGATAGCAGCGTACAATTCATCTTTCTGATTTTTCCTGCGCCACCATGCCAAACCACTATTGCCGTCTACTGACATTATCCTGATGGCGGTATCGGCAATTCCTATCTTGCGAACACTGGCGAGGAAATCTTTACGGATGGTTTCAATATCTATTTTGCTTTTATTCTTTTTCTCATATTCTTTAAGGGTAATTAATACATGTATTTCATCGGGTGCTATATTCAATTCCGCTATTCCGGTAACCTGGATCGTTTTTGGAAAAACCTTTGGGGGCAGGGTCTGAGCATTCGAAACTAACATAGCCAGTACAGTACTTAGCGCTAAAATAAATCTTTTCATAAATTCTGTTTTAGACCAAGATGCGTTAATTTTAGCAATTACATAATCGTTCAGGATTTTCTAACGATAGAGGTTGAAGTTAAACTGATTCGCATGCATCCTTTGTGGGATAGACTTAAGAAGGTCAATTTAATCAAGAAAATAATCTATGTGCTCGTAGGTTCTGTTTCTTATCCCGGGTTAAACATGATCAATAAACTGGAAATCTCGGGCACAGAACATTTCGAAAAGCTTCCGCCGGAAAACGTGCTGTTTGTAAGTAATCACCAGACTTATTTTGCTGACGTGATTTGTTTCCTCCACATTTTCGGTGCAGTTAAGTGGGGCAAAAAAAATGAACTCGGTGTTCCATATTACCTTCTCAATCCATTTACAAGGGTCTTTTTTGTCGCAGCAGAAGAAACGATGAAATCCAGCTGGATCACCCGGATCTTTGCACTGGCGGGGGCTCTAAAAGTGAAACGTGCCTGGAACCCGGAGGCAACCGTTAAACGCAAAGGCCTTGACCCTTCCGACACAAGAAAAGTGACCCGGTCTTTGAAAGAAAACTGGATCATTACTTTTCCCCAGGGTACCACTAAACCTTATGCTCCCGGCAGAAAAGGTACAGCACTTATTATTAAGACGACTAAACCGGTTGTTATCCCGGTGGTGATAAATGGATTTTCAACTGCTTTTGATAAAACAGGGTTGAAAATGCGGAAAAAAGGCGTAAAGCTTACTGTTCAATTTAAGGCTCCTTTGCAACTTGATTTTGATATGCCCGGAGATGCCATGCTCGAAGCAATAATGGACTCTATAGAGCAAAGTAAAAAGTTCATGCCTGTTGCCGATCAGAATAATGCTCCAACGACCTGATTAATATTTGAGTAATTTTATTGTCAAATAGATATCATTTCTTCCTGTAACAGATTCCCAATCCATATTTCTATTTTCCAGATTCTGATAAGTTAGCGCTTCCTGCGGTCTCCATTTGAAATTATTATCAGTATTAGTTATCCGGTTTATTATTTATTCGCGGTTTATTATTTATTCGAACTTAAACAGCGCCTTCAATTCGGTAGCATCATCGGGTTTCATTTTTCCACCGAGTATCAACCTTAGCTGTCTTCTTCTTAATGCACCATCAAATAATTTTATTTCCTCTTCAGACTCGGGCACCAACGAATGCACGGGCATCGAACGGCCATCGGCCCCAAGCGAAACAAATGTATAATATGCCTCATTGCTCTTATACTTAATTTGCTGTAATGCATCTTCGCCGGAAACGCGGATGTAAACTTCCATAGAAGTATTGAATGCCCTTGATACCCTTGCCTCGATATGAACGACATTACCGAGTTTAATCGGATTTTCAAATGAAATGTTATCGACCGACGCAGTCACTACCGGTGCGCCTGCATGTTTCATAGCCGCCAGTGCAGCTGCTATATCCATCCAATACATTAAGCGTCCTCCCATCAGGTTTCCAAAAGTATTTGTATCATTCGGAAGCACGAGTTCTGTCATTATTACATTCGAATCCTTCGGTGTTTTTGTAATTGGGTTCATCAAATTGTTATTTTTTCAAGGGTTTTTAAAAATTCATTATCAGCATCCGCACCGATACCTGGTCCTGCCGGTAGTTCTACATAATAACCGTTATAATAAACTCCCCCTGTTACGGGGTCTAGTTTGTGACCGAGCATACATGTATCCATATCGTTAAAAATAATATTGTCACAAGCCAGGGCGAAATGGGCAAATGCGCTTAGGGCAACACGGCTTTCAAGCATCCCACCCATCATACAGGGAATATTATTTTCTTCACAGATCCTGTTAATCTTAAGTGCTTCAAGTATTCCACCTGATTTGGCGAGTTTGATATTTACAAAGTCGCAGGCATTCTCACGGATTAGCCTTTTGGCATCGTGATGTGTGAAAACGCTTTCATCTGCCATTATGGGAATAGTTGATAATTTCCTTAGTTGCGGAAGATAATGGTCATCGTATGCACGCATTGGTTGTTCGCAGAACGCCACATTGTAAGATCCGAGCGCCTGTAATACTTTGACTGCGGCTTCAAAGCTCCAGCCCTGGTTAGCATCTAAACGCAACACTATGGCTGGCGGAACTGCCTTGCGTATCGCATGGATGCGTTCAATATCTTCATCCGGATCTTTTCCCAGTTTAACTTTTATAATGCGGAAGCCATCTCCCACAAAAGCAGCAGCCTGTTGAGCCATGAGGTCGGGAGAACCAATGCCGACAGTAATGTCGGTTTCGAGCTTTTTTTGATTTTTGCCACCAAGATATTCATATAAAGGTTTATTCTCCCACCGGGCAGCAAGGTCATATAATGCCATATCAAATGCGCTTTTCACAGTTCCGTTAAAAGCTGCAGCAAGATGCAACTCGTGCATTCTCTCTTCAATATCCCCGGCTGATTTGTTTTTCCAGATCGCTGCAAAGTCTTTTGCCATTTCAAAACAGGTTGCCTGCGTTTCCCCCACTATCATCGGGAAGGCTGAGCATTCACCAACGCCATAACCGCCGGCCTCAGTATGAACCCTGATAAACAGGTTCTGCGCATAATGCATAGTGCCCGTTGCAATAGTGAACGGATGCATGGGTATACTGAATTTATATATATCTGTATGCGTGATCTTCATGGCTGCGAAGGTATAGTTCAGATCGTACAAATCAACCAATCCTGACATTTCTGGCTTACTTTTGCTTCTCAATATTTCAAAAAGTATGGAATCTCACCCGAAAATTTCATTCGACAATACTGAACACGCGTTTGAATATAAATCCGACAAAGACCTTAAAAGAGCGTCCTTACTTTTTACTTCAATGGGTGTTCCCGCACTTGTAAAACTGGGAACAAAAATAACTCCGCTGGCCATACGTTTTGGTTTACCAATTAAAGGAATTATCAGGAATACCATTTTCAAACAGTTTGTAGGTGGCGAAACGCTGGAAGATACAGCCGCGGTAGCAGATAAATTAGGGAAATATGGGGTACAGGTGATACTCGATTACGGAGTGGAAGGAAAAGAAGGAGAAAAAAATTTCGATCATGCCACCGAGGAATTTATCCGTGTGATAAAATATGCTTCAACCCAGCCAAATATCCCTTTGATGAGCATCAAGGTAACGGGGTTTGCCAGGTTTTCATTACTCGAAAAACTGGATAATGCAGCAAATGATAAGAGCGGGTTCGAAGGGATTGTTCATACCGAAGTTCTTAATACCGAAGAACAGGCCGAATGGCAAAGAGTGGTAAGCAGGATGGAAAAAATTATTGCGGCTGCGGATGCAGGTAATGTCGGTGTTTTGGTGGATGCGGAAGAAACCTGGATCCAGGATCCGGTTGACGCACTTACCATGCAAATGATGCAGCGGTTTAACCGCGAGAAAGTTGTACTGTATAATACCATCCAGCTATATAGGCATGATCGCTTTATATTCTTAAAGAACAGTTTAAAGCAAGCTATCAACCGTGATTTTTTACTCGGTGCCAAGCTGGTTCGGGGCGCATATATGGAGAAAGAAAGACGACGTGCGGAAGAACTCGGTTATCCATCACCGATACAGCCATCCAAGCAATCAAGCGATGATGATTACAACGAAGCGGTAGAATTTAGTATTGATCATATTGACCGGATCGGCCTGATAATCGCCTCACATAATGAAGAAAGTAATATGCGGGCCACCGTTTTGCTGAAAAACAAAGGCATACCTTTTAATCATCCGCATGTTCATTTTTCCCAATTGTATGGTATGAGTGATAATATCACTTTTAACCTGGCCAGGGCGGGTTGTCATGTAAGCAAATATTTGCCTTTTGGTCCGATAAAAGACGTTATTCCTTATTTAATGCGTCGCGCACAGGAAAACAGTTCGGTATCGGGACACACGGGCCGGGAACTTGGATTGATTAAAAAAGAACGCGTTAGAAGAAAGCTTCAAGAGTTATGAGTTATGAGTTATGAGTGATGAGTGATGAGTGATGAGTTAGTGGTGAGTCTTCGATCGGTTTCATCGATATCACCTTATTAATAACTTTGTGAAAAAGCCACATGCAGTGATACCATTTACCCCAATGGACCTTTTGAGTTCACTGGTGAGTCTGGTACTGTATGG
>Ga0193752_1000120_pt1 | contig 104419 bp, 99 predicted proteins | sample H1c1metaG_FD_144924 | JGI IMG/M metagenome (GOLD analysis project Ga0193752, IMG submission 144924) | Soil microbial communities from a riparian zone of the East river system, Colorado, United States - H1c1 | ecosystem: Environmental > Terrestrial > Soil > Riparian zone | place: USA: East... | reverse complement strand
CGGTCAGCAACAGGATGTACACCGTCTTGTCGCCACCGAGCACGTCGTGCGCGTACGACGGCAACTGCGCGAGGATCAACGCGCCCACCAACCAGAACCACGAGATGCCTAACAACGACAAGAAGATTGCGCGGGTCTGAGCCGCGAAGCGAATGGTCTGCCACGTCGCGGTGAATGGATTGTAGTTGACGCGGAGTCCTGGGTCGGTGGGCTCCGCGCGCGGGATTGCGCGTGAACACAGATACGTCCCGACGGCCACCACCACCATGGCCACGGCCGCGGCGACGTGCGCATCGCTCGTGCCACCCTGCGCGTGTTCCGCGGCAGAAGGGGGCGCCAGCAGTCCGCCAGAGATCGTGCCGATCAGGATAGCGATGAACGTTCCGGCATCCACCAGCGCGTTGCCGCCGACCAGCTCGCTCTGCCGCAGGTGCTGCGGCATCAGTGAATACTTCAGCGGCCCGAAGATCGTCGCCAGCACACCCAACAGGAACACCAACGACAGCAGCGTCGGCACGTGGCCCACGTACAGCGCCGCGGCCGCGCAGAACATCAGGACGACTTCCGCGAGGCGCGTCTGGCGGATCAGCCTGCTCTTTTCATACTTGTCGGCGAGCTGGCCGGCGAGCGCCGAGAACAGGAAGAACGGCAGGATGAACAAACCCTGCGCCAGGTTCGACAGCAGGCCCGCGTCCCCGGCATTGACCGCCGCGGAGGCGCCATAGGTGACGGAAACCACCAGCGCATTGCGAAACAGGTTGTCGTTGAACGCGCCGAGAAACTGCGTCAGGAAAAACGGCAGGAAACGCCGCGTCTTCAGCAGCGCAAACTGAGATTGTTCTTCGCCTGGAACCTGCTCGGGCAGCGGCATCAGGCCTTGTTAGGCCGTCGCCATCGTTCGCGCGCTGCCGCCTGGCGGTGCTGGTTCACCACTTCGAGACTCTTGTGCAAGGTGCCCGAATCGGGCGCGAGCGCGAGCCCCTTGTTCACGTCGGCGATCGCCAGTTCGAATTGCTTCAGCCCCGTGAACACCGCCGCGCGGTTGTTGTAGGTCCGCCAGTTGTTGCGATCGAGCTCGAGCGCGCGGTTGCAATGCTCGAGTGCTTCCCGCCAGCGCTTGAGCGCCGCATAGCCTGCGCAGACATTCGAGTGGCCGGACGCTTCGTCGCGCGGATTGTTAGGCTGCTCGAGGCCGGCGAGCGTCAACCGCAGGCCTTCCTCGTAGCGACCCTCCTCGAGCGCAGTCGAACCAGCCGACAGCATCTGATTCAAGGGCCCAAGCACGGTGGCCGACTGGGCCGGAGACAATTCGTCGGCCGACGCGCTGGCAGCCATGATGGCGAGGCAGGCGCAGACGAGGACCAGACGATGCATGGGACTTTTATAGCCTGACGCAACCCAACTTGCCAGAACGCAGAACCGCCTTCCCGGTCAAATAAAGCGCTACAGTCCGATTCCGCTACCCAAGGTGTTCGAAATGAACCGCGTGTCGCTCTTTCTGACCGTCCTGGCGGGCCTGGCCGGCTGCACTACCTACAAGCTCTGGACCGAATCCGACTCCGACCGGGAACAGGGCACGGTGCAGTTGTCATATGAATACCGGAAGTTCGAGAGCCCGCAGGTGGATGAACGCGCCGGGCTCGGCATGGCGCGCGAGCGCTGCGCGGACTGGGGCTTCAAGAGCGCGCAGCGCAAGGGTGAAGATCGCGCCTGCACCGACGGAACCGACAAAGATTGCAGGAAATGGCGGGTCACGCGCGAATATCGCTGCCTGAAAGAACCCTTCAAATAGGTCGCCGAGCGGGTTACTTCACCGCATTGCGCGTGGCAAGCGCCGCCATCATCTTGTCCAGCTCGGCGCGCGGTAGATAGCGGCCGTTGAAGAGCACCGCGGAGATGCGCCGCGTATTGCGGATGTCGTCGAGCGGATTCGCATCGAGCAGCACCAGATCGGCGCGTTTGCCCGTCTCTATCGTGCCGCGATCCGCCAACGTTCCGAGCCATTCTGCCGGCAGGCGCGTCGTGCTCTCGAGGATGCGCTGATTGCTCAGGCCTGCGCGCGACAGCGCCTCGAACTCGTCATGCAGCGCGAATCCCGGCGCCACGCCGGGTACAGGCGAGTCCGTCCCCGTCAGCACCGGGATGCCCGCGTCGTCGAATGCGCGTACCAGTTCGAGGTTGAATGCCACCACAGCCCTGACGTAATCGACGAGCCCGGGATCGTGCCGCTCAACGTACGGATTGTGGTTCACGCCCAGTTGATACTGCACCGGCGGTAGATAGCGCAGATCGTCGCGCCTCGGCAAGGTCTCCGGGTGCGCAACCGCTTCCACGATGCGTTCGTCCAGTGTGAGCGTGGCGGTGAGCCATGTGCCGTTTCGTTTCGACATTTCGACGTAGCGCGGGATGGCCACATGATCAGGCGGCGCAGTGTGTTGCGCAAATTCCTCCGCATGCGCCACCATGTCGAAGCCGGGCTGAAAGAATTTTTCGGTGATCCCCTTCTCTCGCTGCGGGATGTGGCCCACCACGCGCATGTGCAGCTTGCGGGCCTCATCCACGATGGCGGTGAAGGTTTCGAGCGACAGCTTGCTGTAGACCTTGATGAATTCGTAGCCATCGGCCTGCGCATCGCGCACGAATTGTCGGCCGTCTTCGGGTGTGGCCGCGACGTGTGTCATGCCGATGGGCCACATCGGCGACGATCCATCGACCATCACCGCATTGGCGATGTGCGGCCCCAGTACGCGCCCGGTCTCGACATCGCTGCGCTGGCTGATCGACTCGGACATCGCGGACAGATTGAAAACCTGCGTGACGCCATTCGCGATGAACGGGGTGAGGTAGTCCTGCGTTTCGACCGTGCCGTCGGCAATTTTCGGATCCCGGAGATACAGCCGCAGCATGCGATCGTTGCCGATGTGCACGTGCATGTCGGAGAACCCGGGCAGCAGCCATTTGCCGCGGCCGTCGATGCGCTTCGCGCCGCGCGGCTTGATCGCGCCGGCACCGGTCGAAATCGAGGCGATGCGGCCGTTGGTGATGACGACCGTCGCATCGTCGATCGCCGCGGCGTCCGGCGTCATGGGCAGCACACTCACGTGCTCGATCATCAGGGATCCGGCCTCCTTTGCGACAACGGCAGGAGCATAGACGGCAAGCGCCGCACTGAAGACGACAGCGAAAACTCGCGACATTAAATTTCCCCGCAATGGATGAACGCGGGGTTGAGACGCGCCAGGCGTCCGATTGGTTGCAATCAGGGCGAAGGCAGTTCCGTGGACGCTTCGAACGCGGCGACAGTTCCGTTTTCGGAGTTGAGCAGGGTCAGGGTGTTGCCCGCGATTTTCCAGCCCGACACGTACTGGAACATCGCGAGGAAGCGCTGTTCGAGTTCCATGCGCACGTCGCAGAACATTTTCGTGCCGCCAATCTGGTCGAACTTGAGCTGCTCGCCCGCGAGCACGTAATGACCAAACATGCTATTGCAGCCGGAAAAGCCCACCACGTTCGAGTTCTGCGATTGCAAAGAGAAATACACTTGGCGGCTGCCAGCCGGATTTGGCACCACGACCTCGCCGACCTGCATCAGGCGCCAGTGCGTGTCGAGCAGTGTCGAAGGCGTCGCCTGCGCGACTTCTTTCCGTGCCGAGGTGTTGCAGCCCGCGCTAACAACCGCGATCAACAACGCCGTGAACAACATCGAGTTGAAGGTTTTCATGACCTCAAGCGTACTCCCGCGCGGGCTTTCAGAAAGTCGGAATGGTCCGATACTCAGCCGCCAGGGCGACCAGCATGTAGAGCAGAAAAAATGCGCCCGCATCCACCAGCGCCTTCCAAAAGATCTCCGGCTTCACCTCCAGGCGATCGGGCGTGGCGCGCGGCGCGAACCGCGGCCACCATTTGTTGGGTGTCGCGGCGACATAGGCCGTGAATTCCTCGGGGAACGAATCCGCAAGAAATTGTTCTTCGCAGGACGCCGCGTAAACCACCAACGCCGCGATCAATATCACGGCGGCGCAGCACAACAACACCGAGCGGCTCGTGAGCCCAAGACCCAGCGCGCCAAGAATTGACAGGGCGTACAGCGGGTGACGGCACAGCGCAAACGGCCCGGAGGTGATGAGTTGTTCATCCTTGTGACCGGCGATGAACGCGGAGCACCAGATGCGGCCCAGACAGGCCAGCGTGACGCAGACGAAGCCGGCGACGCCCGCGAGGTAGTGCCAGCCCGCCGGAATTTCGCGCGGACCGACGACCGCGGTGGCCGCGATCAGGCCCACGTAGATCGCGAAGGTGGCGCGCAGGCGCGGAGTGCTGGCGGAGTCCGTCATTGCAATAGATCGTTCACTGGACGGGTCTGATTCCCTGGCGACGCGGAAGGTGGATTATAGGGTCGCAGTGCCGCGTGCGAGTTGAGAAGCGCCCCTTCATCGCCAGCGGGAGCCCCATGGCACTCTTCAGCCGCGGGCGGGATCGAGGAAGCTGTCTACGCAAGTGGTGGGAGCTGCAGTGGATGATGTGCGGGGAAGGGTGAAGGCGAGAGCCATCTCCCCTTCTTATTTTGGCTCCCGGCTTAAGAATTGTTCCGCTTCGATAGCGCCCAGGCGGGCGAGGGCATGCGAAACAAAGTAGAGCGTTGACGCGTTAGGCCACGCGTGATGAAGTCGAATCAAATGGTTACCGACTTTCTCCCGTGTTATCTCGGACTTTCGCGGCTTTGCAACACCGCGTTTCTGCGGTCTAATTATAGTTAGGTCCCACGGTCACGCCTCATGTTGTCCACCCTCCGAGTCTTGCGCGCCCTCAAACAACGCGATAGCAGCGGCCGCATTGGCGCCCTGCGCCGAGAAGGTGCGGGTCATCCCAATGGCATTGCTCCATGGGCGCTCGCTATGGAATTGTGGATTGCGGGTGACATAGTCGAAGCGCGCGCCTTGGCGGAAACCATCCTGCAACAAGAACCCACCGACTTTTGCAGTCTCGCCATCTGCAGCGACTATCTGGTACGCGCCGGTAACCCTGAGGGAGCTCTTGCGTATGCACAGCGCCTCGCTGTAGCCGACATGCCAATGGGCTTTCGCCACGGCGGAATTGCGAAGGCTCTGCTGTCCCCGCTTTGGCTGATCGGATATGGTCGCGCCGTTCGGGAGTACTCGGAATGGGTACAAAGGTGGGTGCATTGGGCGAGAGATTACGTCAAGGCAAATGGGACCTAACAAATCGCTGGAGCGCACGCGTGGAGAATAAAGTACCAAGTTCATACAACAGCGCGCGCGGCGCTCAGCTCAACCGTTAGGTTGCACTCGTGACGATTCGACGCCTCGCAACCTCCGACGTTCCAAAGCTCATTCCACTCATGGCGGAGCTGGGCTATCCGACCACGTCTGATGCATTGGCGGAACGCGTTGCCACGGTGGCGGCGAATGCGGACGACGGGGTACTAATTGCCGAGGAAGAGGGCAACATTCTGGGTCTTGTGGCTGTCCACAGCTATGAGATGTTGCATCGCCCTGGTCGCCTCGGCCGCATCACGGCGCTTGTCGTGTCGGCCTCTTCAAGAGGACGCGGTGTCGGCAGTCAGCTACTGAGCGCTGCGGAGAGCCACCTGCGCGCGCTTGGTTGCATCAAGCTGGAAGTTACAAGTGGAGAACAGCGGTCAGAGGCACATGAATTCTACGCGGCGCGCGGCTATCGCGAGCAGCGAGTCCGCTTCGTTAAGAATCCTGCCACCTGACGAAGCGCTGGAGCACGCGCGTGGAAGATAAAGTGCCAAGCTCATACAGCAGCGCGCGCGGCGCTCAGCTCAGCCGTTTGGCGGCGCGATATGAGACAGCGCAACCGTCGTGCAAAGTCCGATCGGCAACGGAGCGTCACGAGTGACACGACCCACGATCTCCGGCATCTCACCGTTCTTTGTCGTCGCCGACGTCCCGGCAACACTCTCGTTCTATCGCGATATGCTGGGTTTTGAGGTTACGTTTCGAGGCCCAACCCCTCACGACGAGTTTTTCGGAATTGTCCGCCGCGATGGGGCAATGATCATGTTCAAGGCGCTCGGCGAGATCTCGGACGGCAAAGAGGTTCTCATCGAGCCGGTCCCGAACTACAAGCGTAAGCCCGCTTTCAGTTGGGATGCTTATCTTGAAGTCCCGGACCCGGACGCGTTGGCAGCGGAGTTCGCTTCGCGTGGCGTTCGTTTCGCGGTGCCCCTGGGGGACGGTGATGAGGGACTCAGAGGCTTCGTGATTGAGGACATCGATGGCTATGGTTTGTATTTCGGCCATCTTCGAGCTTGAGCCACCGCATCTAATGCGACCCTGCTAGGGCAGAGCCACCATCAGCGAGTCAATTCCGCATCCATCGGAGGGTTAGAGATGAAAAACCAGCGCGCGCTCATTGCGCTCACAATAGCTAATCTGGCGCTTCTGCTCTTTACGCTGATGCAGCAAATACGTCCCGCATTTGCCGAAGGCGCGGCGCCAGTGCTGCGAGGGAGTGGGCTTGAGATTGTCGATGGACAGGGGCGGGTGCGCGCAAGCATCAAGCTTCTTCCAGCGGGCAAATCTGAAGGTGGTGAAGATTATCCAGAGACGGTACTGCTCAGGCTGATCACGGAGCGAGGGCGGCCTTCGGTGAAGATCAGCGCTTCTGAGGACACGTCTGGACTGACCTTTGTCGGCCCGACCAATACCAAGGACACGTACGTAATTCTTCAATCTAAAGGTGCAGTAAGCTCGTTGAAACTGCGCAGCGAAGACGGTCACGAACAAATACTCAAGCCGTAAGTCACGAATCAATGGCGAAGCCTGACAAATCGCTGGAGCGCACGCGTGAAAGATGAAGTGCCAAATTCAAACTGCAGCGCGCGCGGCGCTCAGCTCAACCGTTGGTAATACGGCGCAATGTTCACTCGCCAGCATGCGGACCAGGTTGTCACTGCGTTTCTCGACGAACACGAGATCGCATCCTTCGATTTTGATTCGCCATTGCCTCAGCACGAGGATCGGCACGTCCAGAAGTTGGTGGTGGTGCGCGTCGAAGAGCATGACTTTGGGTGGCTCTACTTTTATGACGGCTCGGTTCACGCCGAAACCGGCAACCCTGTTGACGCGCTCGTCGGCAACGCTCCACTAATTGTCGATCGAGCCGACGGAAAGCTTTATGTCACGGGCACAGCCCATCCAATCGAGCACTACTTGCAGGAATACCGCCGTGGAATTCGAACGAGTGCCTAACAAATCGCGGGAGCGCTCGCGTGGGGAATGAGGTGTCAAGTTCATAGCGTAGTGTTGGTTGGATTGTCTTTCTAGATCTGAAAATGGAGGCGATGTGGACAACGAACCCGAATCTTCTGACACGCGGCAGAAAAGGGTGAAAAAGACGGGAGCCGGTATCGCCATTGGCATCGTGTTTGGCGTTGCCATCGGCACAGCGATGAAAAACATTGGAGCTGGCATCGCGATTGGTATCGCGCTTGGAGTGGCGTTGGGCGCCTCAATGTCTCGAAGGGGATGAGAACGTTTCGTGGTCACGTCGCGTGCGATCTAACAAATCGCTGGAGGGCACCCGTGGGGAGCGAAACTGCTGAACGAACTGATGACAATAGCCGACGTCCAGTTCCACGGAAAAGTCGTTCGAAACATCACGTCTTGTCTCCACTTGTTCTCTTAGCGGCGACGTACGCGATGCAAAACAATTCATTCACGGCGCGGAGGCTCAGATGAAGAGAGTCACAGGCATCGGAGGGATCTTTTTCCAGGCGCGAGATCCGGCCGCGATGCATACCTGGTACAAAAAGCATCTCGGCATTGACGTGCAGGAATGGGGCGGTGCAGCGTTCACCTGGACGGATGACGCGGGCAATCCCACGAAGGGAACCACCATCTGGTCTGTCGGCGCTAAAGGTGGTGATCACTTTGCGCCAAGCACCTCGACCTTCATGATCAACTACCGCGTTGATGACCTGGCCGCCCTGCTTCGGGCGCTACGCCAAGAGGGCTGCACCGTACTCGAGAAGACGGATGACTCCGAGTACGGCAAGTTTGGTTGGGTCATGGACCCGGAGGGCAACAAGGTTGAACTCTGGCAGCCACCTGTAGGGCAATGAATTCCCGGTTCGCCCGGCCAAAAAAAAGGGAGACGTCACGCGCCTCCCCACAAAGAATTTATACAACACAGAGGGGCTTGCGGGAAGACCCAGTGCGTCATGCAGCATCGCCGGCCTGTCGAGAAGGCAGGAAACCGGAGTGACGCGATGACTGATTCGCCAACGTACTACCACGGCACAAAGGCCGACCTGAAGGTGGGTGACCTGATCGAACCGCGCTATGCCTCCAACTATGGCAAAAGGAAGGAGGCGACTTTCGTTTACCTGACCGCCACGCTGGATGCGGCAATCTGGGGAGCCGAACTGGCCGTTGGCGCAGGGCTTGGCAGGATCTACATCGTGGAACCCACGGGATCCATTGAAGATGATCCAAACCTGACGAACAAGAGATTTCCCGGAAATCCTACAGAGTCATACCGTTCTCGCAATCCATTTCGCATCCTCGGCGAGGTTGCGGATTGGAAGGGTCACTCCCCCGAGCAGCTCAAAGAAATGCATGATCACCTTGAGAACCTCAAGCAACGCGGTATCGAGGCCATTGAAGAATGAGCACGGTGCAATGAAAGGATCCGTTTTTGTCGGCACCAGCCTCGACGGTTTTATCGCCCGAACCGATGGGAGCCTCGATTTTCTCCCACCAGGCGGTGGCGAACCCCACGGCTACGATGAGTTCATCGCCTCGGTGGATGCATTGGTCATCGGGCGCAAGACGTACGAGACGGTATTGGCCTTCGACACATGGCCCTATGGTCGGAAGCCGGTCTTCGTGCTCAGCACTAATCCCCTTGCACCTGCACCCGCTGCAGCGGAGGTAGAGCATCTGTCCGGGCCTCTAGCTTCTATCCCATCTCAGCTTGAAGCCCGCGGCATCCAGCATGTTTATGTCGATGGTGGGATCACCGTCCAGGGGTTCCTGCGGGCTGGACTCATCCAGCGCCTCATCATCACGCGCGTGCCCGTGCTCATCGGCACCGGAATCCCGCTATTTGGCCCCACGACGCGCGACATCCGTCTAAAACACATCGCAACGCGCCAGTACGCCAGCGGTCTCGTTCAAAGTGAATACGAAGTGGCCGTCCAAGCCTAGAAACCTTCGCAGTAATCAGGCCTCGGATCGTTGGTGATCGCGTGACACTCCACGATGACTTCCGCGCGGGCGGAACGGGATAGACTGCTGCAATCAGATCGGGGAGAAAAACAATGACTATGAACCGGCGCGAAATCCTCAAGACCACCGGCGGCATCGCGCTCGCCACGGCGTTCAGCGGCACCGCGCTCGCGAAGCCGAAGCCGAAAAAAGTGCTCATTCTCGGCGGCACCGGGTTCATCGGCCCGCACTTCGTCAAGGCGCTGATGGATGGCGGCCATGTCGTCACGTTGTTCAACCGCGGCAAGCGCGACCCGGAAGCGCATCCCGGCGTCGAACAGTTGTTAGGAGATCGCGACGGCAAGCTCGAGGTGCTCGCCGGCCGCAGCTGGGATACCGTCATCGACAACTCCGGCTATTTCCCGCGTACCGTGCGGCTCTCCGCCGAGATGCTCAAGCCGCGCGTGACGCAGTACATTTTCATCTCGAGCATCGCGGCGTACGCGGACTTCGCGATGCCTGGCGTCGACGAGAACTACCGGTTGAAGAAATACGAAGGTCCCATCGTCGAAGAGCGCGGCTACAAGACTTACGGCGCATTCAAGGTGCTGTGCGAAGACGTCGTGAACGAGGTGTATGGCAAGAACGCCACGATCATCCGTCCGACGTACATTGCCGGCCCGGGTGACTACACCGATCGATTCACGTACTGGCCGTTCCGCGTGGCGCAGGGCGGGGAGATGCTGGCGCCAGGTACGCCCGAGAGCCTGATCTCATATATCGACGTGCGCGATCTCGCCGGATTCATGCGCACGTGCGCCGAGAATCGCGTCTATGGCACATACAACCTGGTCAACAAGCCCGGCAGCTTGTCCATCGGCCGGTTGATCGAAACCAGCAAACGCGTGACCGGCGCGAATCCCGCCGTGACCTGGGCGCCGGTGGAATTTCTGCAGGCGCAGGGCCTCATTGCGGGCGAGCTCGTCTCGGCGCCGCAGCTGCCGATCTGGGATCCGCCCATCGGTGATTACGCGGGCATCGGGCTCATCCGTTGCGATCGCGCGATCGCGAAGGGCCTCGAGTTCCGGTCGATGGAACAGACGATCCGCGACACGCTCGACTGGCAGAAGGGCAGACCGGCGGAAAATCAGACGCTGAAATCGGGGCTGACGCCTGAGCGTGAGGCGGAATTGTTGAAGCTGCTGCATGGATGAGGCTCAACGGCAATGTAGTTGGTCGCGGACAGTCGCGTATCTGCGCAAATGCTCCTCAGGATTCTGTCATCGGATGTTGGCTGCCGTCTGAAGTAGCGCAGCTCGCTCACGGCGGCTGCGTCGCGGTCGTGCAGGGCGTCTGCGGTTGACTGCGCGAGCCACGAGATGCGCAGTTTCATCGCGGCGGTGATACGAGATAGCGATTCCGCGCCCCGGGCAGCGTCGGGATCGTCTATCAATCTCAACGCGTATTCCCGGAGCCAGGCCAACTCGTTGAGGCTTGCGATCTCGGCCGTTGAGTGCGGCATGTCCCAAATGCGGCGCAGGCGGTCGATCCGCGCCAGGTAGCTCTCTCCAAGCAACAGATGGAACCAGCTCCGTTGATACTGGGCCACGCAGTTCAATGCCGGCTCGCTCGGCACGACGATCTGGCGATTCATTGGTACGAGATGATTGTCAAAAGTGACGGAGCAGGTATCGGACAGTCGCATGCCGCCGTCGAATCTGCTGCCTCCGATGCGCACCGAGTCGCTGCGCAGGTCGGCTGCGCAGAAGATAGTGCAGGTGCTCTGCGCGAGCGGCGCATGGAACAATACGACGTCAGCCACGTTCGCGAGCGACACGTAGTCGTAAGTGCCGTCGACACGAATTCCATCGCGCGTCCGCGACAGGGTGACGGGCTGATGCGCGCCGGCAGTCCGCTCGCTGCCAGCATTCGCCAGGATGAGTGAGCCGCCCTCGATGGCGCGCAACAGCTTGAATCGCCTGTAATTCGCCGCGCTCCACCAGGGCAGGGCCACACATCTCAACGCACCTAGCGGATACAGATGCATCACGACCGCGATTCCGAGCGGCAGACACTGCGCGGCGACAGCGCGTGCGGTGCGCGCGGCGACCTCGAAAGTTGCCGAAGCCGTGGACTGCGCGGGATGCAAATCCACCTCCGTGCGCAGCCGCGCGAATCCGCGGCGGTAGGCCGCGCGCCACGCAGGTTCGTCCGGCATCCGTGCCGCCTCCGCAGCGAGCTCCGCGATGATTTCAGTCGACGGTGACAATGACCTTTCCCCGCGCACGCTGGCTGCCGATGTAGTCAAGAGCGGCGCCGGCTTCTTCGAGTGGATAGCGCCGGTCGATCACGGTCCTCAACTTGCCGTCTCGCATCAGGCCCGCGAGAAGCTCAAGGTCAGGGGCGCCCACGTTTGCGACGAAAAACACGAGCTGTTGATCGATGAACGGCGCAAGCATCTTTTGTTTGAGGATCCTGGTCATCGGTCCGAGAAACGCGTTGTCCTTGGGCCCGCTCACGGTAACGATGGTGCCTTTCGCTTTCACCACGCGTTTCAGATCCAGAAACGGATGGTTGCCGACGTTGTCGACGATGACGTCGTATTGCACCTTGCCCTCGGTGAAATTCTCCTTCGTGTAGTCGATGACATGATCCGCGCCGAGCGAGCGCACCAGCTCCACGTTCCGGGTGCTGCATACCGCGGTCACCTCGGCACCGAACGACTTGGCCAACTGTACGGCGTACGTTCCGACGCCGCCGGAAGCGCCGTTGATGAGCACCTTCTGGCCCGCAGCGACGTGGCCGTAGACGCGCACGGCCTGCAGCGCCGTGCCGCCGGCGATGAGAATGGCCGCGGCATCCTCGAACGAGATCTCGGCGGGTTTCAAGACGATGTCGCCGTCCTCGCCGGCAACCGCGTATTCGGCGAGGGCGCCAGGCGCGCCGCCGAAGACTTCATCGCCCACCTTGAAGCGCGTGACGCCGGGGCCGACCGCCTCGATCGTGCCCGCCATGTCGTATCCGACGCGTGAACCTGTCGGAGCGCCCAATCCCGTTCCGAGCCGCATGAAATAGGGCTTGCCCGTGATTGTGTGCCATTCGTAGGGGTTGACACTCGCCGCGTGCACTTTGATCAGGACCTTGCCATGGTCCGCCTTGGGCTTGGCAATCCGTTCGAGCGCGAGCACCTTTCCCGGTGAGCCATAGCAACTGCGCGTGATGGCGCGCATGGACTCCACCCCGGCGGCAAGCGCCGGCGCTGGGCGGCACGGGGATTCGTGACTCAGCACAACCATCAACACCGAGATGCCGACAACGATGACCGCTCCCACACCGTAGAGAATCTTTCTTCTTAGTTTCACGTCGAGCTCCTGCAAAGGGTCACGAGAGCCGCAAATATGAATGCACGGCCTGGCGGGCACAGGCGCATGCGACGGTCGACGGGCAGGAGGTATCGAGCTACGCCGAATACCGATGAACGAAGGGTAGGGAGAAGGTGCCCGGCACCCTGGGGAGGGGCCGCGCCTGCGCCGTGTTCTATAGTTCAGGCCATGGCATCCGCTGCCCCATCTGCTCCGACCGGCTTCGCCCGCGTGTTCGCGTGGCCGCGGCTGCGGTTCACGCTCGCGGTCTCGGCGGCTCTGGGCGTGATATCAGGGCTCCACAACGAAACGCCGATGCTCATCGACCTGGCGCGCGCCGTGTTCATGGGCTGCGCCGTACTGCTGGTGTTTGGCGGGCTCGAGCGCAGGCCACGGCGGTTGCCGAACTGGTTGCCGCGTACGGTGGTCAGGCTCATCGGCATCGTGTTGGTCATCCCCGTGAGCGCGGCGTTCATGGCGGGTATCGACATGGACCGTAGCGATAGCCTCGGCCGGTTGGTGGGTACCGCGCTGCTGTTTGCACCGTGGATTGCCGTCGCCACGATCTTGCGGCAACGCGACTTGTTCGCTCGCGAGCAGGCGTTCGCGTTCGAACTGGAGCGCAGCGAATTCGAGCGCCGGGTCTCCGATGCACGCTTGAGCCTCATGCAGGCGCAGGTGGAGCCGCACTTCCTGTTCAACACGCTCGCCAACATTCAGGCGCTGGTGGACTCCGGCTCGCCACAGGCGTCGAAGGTGCTCACGAGCCTGATCGCCTATCTACGCGCGGCGGTGCCGCGCATGCATTCGCAGTCGACTACGCTCGACGACGAAGTGCAGCTGGTACGCGCATATCTCGAGCTCATGCAGATGCGCATGCCGGACCGGCTACAGTACGCGATTCATCTCGAGCCGGCGGCGGCGCGCCTGTACTGTCCGCCCATGACGTTGCTCACGCTGGTGGAGAACGCGGTGCGTCATGGGATCGACCCGAGCGAGACCGGGGGGCGCATCGATGCCGACATCTGGGTGCGCGACAATCGCTGCGTGATACGGGTAAAGGACACGGGGGTGGGGTTGAAGACCGTCAGTCGCGGGCTGGGCACGGGCCTCTCGACCCTGCGCGAACGCCTGAAGCTGGCATACGGTGGCGAGGCGCAATTGACGTTGACCGAGGTGGCGCCGCACGGCGTGTGCGCCGAGATCAGCTTCCCAGGCCGGGAGGTTTCGGCATGAGCGTGCACGCAACCGCGCTCATAGCCGACGATGAGCCGCTGCTCCGCGACGCGCTGGCGAGAATGCTCGCAAGTGCCTGGCCGGAGCTGCAAGTCGTCGCGCAGGCGCGCAACGGGCGCGAGGCGATCGAATTGTTCGAAACCCATCGACCCAACATCTGCTTTCTCGACGTGCAGATGCCGGGCAAGACCGGCGTCGAAGCCGCGCAGCACATCACGGGCCGCGCGCACCTCGTGTTCGTCACCGCATTCGACGAGTACGCGGTCCAGGCATTCGCGCAGGGTGCGCTCGACTATCTAGTCAAGCCGGTGGAGCCGGCACGTCTTGCCGACACAGTGCTTCGATTGCAGGAGCGGCTGCGCGCCGCGCAGCCCGCGCTTGAAACGCAGGCGCTCCTGCAGCAGCTTGCGCAGGCCCTCAATCCGGAAGCCGCGACGCGTGGGCTTCGCTGGGTGCGCGCATCCGTCGGTACCACCGTGCGGCTGATCGCGGTGGAGGACATCGATTTCCTGCGTGCCGAGGAGAAGTACACGCAGGTCGCCTGGCGCGATGACACGGGTCAGCCGCGCGAGGCCGTAATCCGCACGGCTCTCAAGGAGCTCATTCCGCAGCTCGATGCCTCGCAGTTCGCGCAGGTGCATCGCTCGGTGGTGGTCAACTTCAGCGCGATCAGCCATGTCACGCGCGGCGAAAACGAAACTGCCGATATTCATCTGAAGGGGCGGCCGGAAGTCTTGCCGGTGAGCCGGACCTACCTGCACTTGTTCCGGCAGATGTGAATTGCGGCCGCGATCGCCAGCCACGCGAGCATCCATCCGATCATGCCGCCGATGGCGAAATGGAACAGCCGGCGCTCAAAGTACACGCCCGCATGCGTCACGTAGTTAGCGATGGCGAACGAGCACGATGTTATGAGAAGGACGGCCGCCGCGGCAAGGCGTGTCCGGTCCGTTACGCACGTCGGCTCGCTCGCAGCGCCGCTCATCTGCACTTGCGGAGCATGCCGAATGCGCCGTGCCCAGATCAGCAGCGCTACCATGCCGACCACGGAGCTCAGATGCTGGAGAAACTTGTACACATAGATGTGTGTCCAGCCGATCTTGAACAGGGAGATCCGCAGCAAAGGCAGCGCGTCGGTCACGGGCGAGTATCGATGCGTGAACGAATCCCAGATCACGTGCGTTACCGCGCCAATCAACACCGCTACCGACGCAAATGCGATGTTGGCAAGCGTGATTCTCGAGTCGGAGGGCGTGATCCGGGTGCGCCACGGCTCCGGCAGCAGTGCGAGCGTCGGTGCTTCGAGCACGTGAACGAACAGCAACCAGGCGGCGAGTCCGGCGGGCCAGCAGAACCAGAACAGGCCGGCGAGGGTGTGAGTCGGAAGGAACGCCAGGTCGCCCGGCAGGAAATAGGAAAAGTCCGGCGACATGCTGCCGATCATGAGGGCGGCTAGCGGCAGGGCGCCTTTGGTGAACCGACGCAGCGGAAGGACGGCGGCGGCATGGGAGATCGTGAAGGGCATGGGCCGCAGATCGTAACGACTGCGCCGGCAAACATTCTTAACAATTGTGGCAACCGTTGACCGCCCGAATCGCTCCGGTGGACGCCAAAAGGCTTCTCCGTGGCTGCGAACCTTCACCCAGGCGGGGTACGCTCCGCCTCAAATAATTCTCTGGGAGTCGTCATGAAGGTAAACAGACGCGCCGCGCTCAAGATTGCCGGCGGCATCGCGCTGACCACGAGCCTCTTCGGACAGGCGTTCGCGAAGTCAAAGCCGCTCAAAGTCCTGATCCTCGGCGGCACCGGCTTCATCGGCCCGCACTTCGTGCGCGTGCTCACGGAAGTCGGTCACACGGTCACGTTGTTCAACCGCGGCAAGCGCGACCCCGAAGCCAAACCCGGCGTCGAGCAGTTGCTAGGAGACCGCAACGGCCAGGTAGACGCACTCAAGGGCCGCGACTGGGACGTGTGCATCGACAATTCCGGTTACAAACCGAGCCAGGTGAAGTTGACTGCAGATCTCCTGCAGCCGCACATCAAGCACTACATCTTCATCTCGAGCGTTTCCGCGTATGCGGACTACATTTCGACGAGCATCGATGAGGACTACAAACTCGCGTCCTTGAAGGACCCGAGCAACGAGGAAGTCACCGGTGAAACCTACGGCGGCCTCAAGGTTCTCTGCGAGCAGATCGTGCAGAAGACGTACGGTAAAAATGCCAACGTGATCCGGCCTACCTACATTGCCGGTCCCGGTGACCCGACGGATCGCTTCACCTACTGGCCGGTGCGCGTCTCGCGCGGCGGCGAGATGCTGGCGCCCGGGACCGCTGCCGATCCCATCGGTTACATCGATGTGCGCGATCTGGCGGATTTCGTTCGCGTTTGCGTCGAGAAGCGCATCGGCGGCGTATACAACCTCTGCAACCAGCCGCGCTCGGCCACCATCGGCGAATTGCTGGAGAAATCCAAACGCATCTGCGGCGCGGACACGACGTTCTCCTGGGCCAGCGCGGAATTCCTCGACAAGCACGGCATGAATGAAGAATCCGCGCCGCCGAATGCAATTCCGATCTGGACACCGCCCAGCGGCGACAGCGCCGGCTTCGCGTTGATCAAGTGCGATCGCGCCGTTGCGAAGGGACTCAAGTTCCGGGCGCTCGAGACCACGGTCCGCGACACCCTGGAATGGCAGAAAACGCGTCCGCCGGAACGGCAGACGCTGCGCGCGGGTTTGCCGCCGGAGAAGGAAAACGAGTTGCTGAAGGCGCTGCACGACGCGTGAGGCGTGCGCCGGCTATTTGCGCTGGCAACTCCCGATCGGCGGCGGCGGAGAAGCGGCGTTCGAATGGCTCACGATCCGACACGCGGCCAGATCGAACTCGACGAAGGGCGCGAGGTTCTCCGTGGTGCGGAATGTGATGATCACTTGATCGCCGAGCACGCTTATCTGCGGCGAGCCAGCCAGTGCGCCGCGCGCGCCCAGCATCACGTCGCGCGCGACTTTCTTCTTGCCCGCTAACACATCGTAGCGATACAGACTCTTGTCGTCCTGGTACAGGACCAGCGTGAGGTTGGAGCCCGGCACCTTTACACGCGCGAGGTCGCTGTGCATGGCGAGCAGCGTCAGCACGCCGAGGACGATACAGGCCATGATGACCATGCCCAGCGCGATCAAGGTCCAGGATTTTGCCGAGCGGAGATACACGCGTCGGATCGTAACGCAAGGTTGCTAGCTATTTAGTCAGACGGCGCGCCGAAGTGGACGCGCCGCCCGGGGCCGCGTAGGTTCGCCGGATGCGAATCAGAGTATTCCCACTCGAAAGCACCTCTCTGCGCGACTGACACCTCGTCGCCCGGCGCCGACATTCGCTCCCTGCCGCTTGCGATGCGACCATAGGCGCGTCGGCGAGCAACCTCAATCCATCGGAGCGTTCATGCGGTCACTCTTTCATGCAGGTCTCCTCATCGGCATCGCCTTGCTGACACTCGGTTGCAAACCCAAGCAACCCGCGCCAACCGCCGACCAGGACATCACGCCCACCGACGCGGTCGTCGCGCAGGTCACCTCAACCGCGGTGAACCCGATGCTCGAGGCCTGCAAGATCCAGATGACCGCGCCGGAGAAGCACGAGTGGACTACCTACTGGGATCCGAAGGGCGTGGCGCTCTCTGGCGAAGGTCCGAGTCACGTGCATTCGATTTACTGGGCGAACGCAAAGGAGAAGGAATCGCTGAGAGACAAGAACACGGCGATCCCCATCGACATCACCTGCTCGAGCGACGGACCGCCGGACGTGACCGTCTCGCTTGCCGCCTTCTCCTCGAAGGAGAAGGACATCCCGCTCAAGCCGGGCACGTATCAAATCGTTGGAAAATCCGGCGCGGAAGTAAAGCCGGGTGAAGTGCTGGCCGGAGCGCTGACCTACAGCAAGGGCATGTATGACGCCACGAGCGGCACCCTGAAGATCGAGAAGTTCGACATGGAGGGCATCAAGGGCTCATTCACGATCAATGGCCGTGAAGCATTGACGGGTGCCAAACCGATTCTGATCGAAGGCACGTTCGAGATGCCCTGCCGCGGCGGCGTGCTGGAAAGCGACTGCAAGGCGAACAAGCGCGTCGCGTCGGAGAAAGGCTGACAAAATCGCGCGCGCATCCGGCGGAACTCGATGCGTACCGTGTCCTCTGACTGATAACAGCCAAGGAGGCAGGACATGCAGTTGGACAACGACAACGACGATGAAATCACGATCGAGCACATCATCACGCGCATGATCGACGCGTGGAATCGTGGCGACGGCACGGAGTTCGCCGCGTCCTTCTCAGAAGGAGCGGACTTCATTGCGTTCGAGGGCACGCACCTCAAGGGACGCAAGGAGATTCGCGAATTTCATCAACGCTTGTTCGACCGCGAGCTCAAGGGCACGCGCCTCGAAGGCGCACCGAAGTTCGTCCACTTCCTCGGGCCCGCGCTGGCGGTCATGCACGCCTGGGGCACCACTGTACTCAACGGTCAGGCGAACGCTTCGCCGAGCCGCGATTCGATGCAGCTATTCGTTGTGGCCAAACGCGAAGGCGAGTGGCTCTGCGACGCGATGTTGAATGCGCGCCGCATCACCATGGAACAGCAGCTCTTCCAGGATGAATTCGCGACACTGTCGGCCGGGGATCAACGCGAAGTTACGCACCGCGTGGTATCGCTGCGCCACTGATCGCGCCGCGCAGGCTCACTGCCAACCAGAAGAGCAGGATCGTTCCGATCGCATCGAGCGTCATCTTTCCGTAGAGGTCCAGCGGCGTGGCATTACCGTTGATGAACCCGAGGTAGTTGATCGCGTTGGTGCCGAGCATCGTGCCCAGCGCGATGCCCATACGATGCGCGTCGCTCCAGGCGGGATGCGCGGCAAACCGCGGCACCAGCCAGCAACCGATCGCGGCGATCGCGAGGCCGCCCGCGACCGCCAGCGACGGCGGGAATTCGGGCCGGATACGGAAGGCGAGCAGCAGGAGGCCGAACCAGAGCACGCCGGCGATCGCACCCATGATGAACAACGCCCATGGCGGCAGCGGCTTGATGGGCGCGGGCCGTTTGGCCAGCGCGCAGCGCGGCGGGCCGATGGCGAGCACGATCAGTGCCGCGAAGAGGAGGGCGCCCAGAACAATCGAACTCGCGGGCGGGTTGTAGATACCGATGTGCAAGATCTTGTCGCGCACGAACTGCGTCCACAAGAACCAGGCCGGCACGCAGGCGACGAGGAACGCAATACTGACCGCGATGACGCCGCCGCGCGTGACCCAGGTGTCGTGGCGGCGCGAGCGGAAGATGAGCTCGGTCACCATGACGGGCACGACGACCACGAGCACGCCTTCGTAGAACAGCGCCCAAAGTAGATAGAGATAGTTGACGCCGCCGGCGCGGGCGTAGTCGGCGCCCTTGAAGATCTGCACCATCATTGGCGCGAACGAGGTTTGCTGAATCAGGAATTCCTCGGCGATCGACAGCGCGAACCCGAGCACCAGCAGGTTGAGCCAGCCGAGCTTCCAGTGACGCACCGCGGCGCGCGCCAGCAGCGCGCCGCCGCCCCAGATGCACATCTCGAGCGGGAGGACGAACAAGGAGGAGACGCGCGTGGCGCCGGGCAGGACTTCGGCGATGAGGGGCGCCAGCAGCATCAGCGTGAGGGCAGGGGCAATTCGGCCGCGTGGCGCGTTTGAGAGGTTTTCCATGGGCGCATCATGGGCGCGGGGTGGCGGCACGTATAAGTGATGAGTGTCACGCCGCGGAGGTGAGATTCAGCGTCCGTTAAGTTGGCCGCGGGCAATCTGGGAACAAGTCACCCGGAAGCGCTCATGAACCGCTCGATCAAACGCCCAATTCATCGTCTAGTCCTGCTTCCCACCCTTTCCATCCTGGCCTTGGGCGCCTGCGTGGGCACCAGGCAGTGGACCACGACCGGGGGCAGCCGCGAGGCGGGCATGGTTCGCGTCTCGTACCAATATCCCGAGTTCCATCAGCCCGACCTCAGCGATGCGGAGGCCATGGTGCTCGCGGAGAATCGTTGTGAAGCCTGGGGTTTTGAACGTGCTGAGCCGGTGGCCGGGCTGGTTCGCGAATGCAGCAATATGGATGCCGGCAATTGCGACTTGTGGACGGTGACGCGCGAGTTTCAGTGCAGCGCGGACGACGGCGATACGTCGTATGCGACGCGACTGTCTAAGTAGGCGCGGACTTTCCCACGAACGTGATGCCCGTGCGCGGCGGCAGCACATCCGGCGTCTGGATGTTCCACACCAGCCCTAACTTCTCGAGCGCGCGCAGAAACGCATAGCCGATATCGAGCTGGCCCGGATACAAGCCGTGACGCGCGGATGCCGGGAACGCGTGGTGATTGTTGTGCCAGCTTTCGCCCATCGACGGAATGGCCGCCCACGGCACGTTGTGCGCCTGCACGGCGCCGGTATCGACCAGCCAGCTTTGCGGTCCATGCGTGTGGCAGATGTAGCCGACGAACCAGTGCATCGACACGCCGGCGGTGACGCGCGCACACACGCCCCAGACAACCCATGGCACACCGCCGATGGCGTAGAGCGCCAGCGCGATCGGCAGCTGCTGCAGCATCCAGTAGCGCTGCAGGAACCGGTAGAAGGGATCGTCGCCAATGCCGGGCCCGGGATCGAACTTGGGCGGCTTGGCGAGCTTGAGCTTGCAGTGCAGGTTCCACCAGCCGTCCTTGATCGGGCCATGGCCGTGCTTGAGAAACGGATGGCAGTTGGGCTGGCGTTGCGCCCAATCGCGAAAATCGTGCGACTGGATCACCCAGAATGGCCCCTGCATGCCCACCAGCGTTCCGGACCACACCAGCACGCGCTCGAACCACTTCGGACATTGAAACGTGCGGTGAATCAGCCGGCGATGGAACCCGACGGAATGCCCCGTGCACATGGTCAGCTCGAGCAGCGCCAGAAAAACGGCAAATGCGCCCCAGGTGAAATAGATAGGCCCGAGTACGAGCGTGGCGAGCAGCATGCCGCCGTTCCAGAGCGAGCGGGCGGGGTCCCAGGTCACCGTTCCCTCCATCGGGTCCGCGTCGGCGCCGATGGTCAGTGAATTGACTTTGTATGCGCCGGCGGCTGAATCGTTGAGAGTGTTGCTCATGCGGATGGTCGGGTGACTTTTCGTTGCGGATGGAGTCGCCGGGCGCCGACAGTCGCGGGAAAGTCGTGCAGGGTGCGAGCATTGCAGGGTATCGCCGGTTTCACAACTAACTAAGAGTAAGCTCAGGCGTGCATGTCCATCATCGACCGCATTCTCGGACGCTCTCCGTCTGACGCGCCGCAGATCTACGCGCCGGGGAGCCCACCGCCGGTAACGGAGCTGCCGGCCATGGCCGTTGCCGCGCCGGCTCCTGCCGCACGCACCGCGAGCGAAGGAGTGGTGCGGGTATACGACCAGTTCGGACGCAAGGTCGAGATCGGGCGCGAAGCCTGGCGCAAGGATGTCCTGCTGCCGAACCTCGCCGCGAATCGGGATAACCCGGACGCGCTCTACGATCTCATCGTCGGCGCGCTCAACGATGACTTCGCCGCCGACGTGCTCGAAGCGGCGCGCTACCTGCATGACCACGATCCGCAGCCGCAACGCGGCGCCACGCTGCTGGGCGCCATCCTGCTGCAGCTCAAGGACTTCGTCGGGGCGCGGGAAGTGCTCGAGCGGGCCATCGACAGGCACGGCGAGAGCACCTATCTATTGGCCAATCTCGCGCGAGCGTACGCAGCCGCCGGTGACGAGCAGCGCGCGCAGGCACTCATCTGGCGTGCGCTGCAGCTCGATCCCAACGAAGAGAGTGCGCTCAACTGGTTGATTGCAAGGGCGAACGCCAACGGCGACCCGCAGACCGTGCTCGCCGCGTATGCGCGCGCCGCGGCGCTGCCTGGCAGCTGGCGCGCGCAGTTGTGGCTGGCGCGGCATGCGCTCGAGTTCGGCCAACTCGCCGAGGCAACGGAGCTCTATGAGGAAGCATTGGGCCGGGCCAGCCCCATTCCGGCAGACCTGCTGATGCAGTTGAGCGGCGATCTCGGCAATCACGGGCATACGGAATTGCTGATTCGCCTGACCCAGCCCCGTTTCGATCTCGCCACGCACGGACTCACCGTCGGCAGCAACCTGCTGCGCGCGTACGCCGATCTCGGCATGTTCGCGGAGGCGCGCAAGCTGTTGGAGCAGCTGTACTCGCAGCAACGGCCCGACTGGCGCGAGCACCTCATCCACTGGGAACAGAAGCTCGACGACGCGCAGAAGCGCTATGGAGAGGTGAACGCGCCGCTCGAAATCGTGCTGATGACGCTCGATCAACCGGTATGGGCGCGCGGCGTGCTCGGCTTCGATGCCCTGTTGCCGGCGAAGGCGCCGTCCGCGGCGCGTATTCATTTCATCTGCGGCAGCGGCGAAGCGCAGGAGGATGGCGGTGGCAAGGTCATCTCGCAGCCCACCAACGAATTGGGCCGCGTTGCGCGCGCACTGCCGATGTTCCTGGCCGAAGAAGTCTATCTACGCACGAATGCAAGAACCGCCTTTCTGCTGCCGTGGATGCAACTGGGCGGGTTCATCCTGTCTGCAAAGCCGTGGACGCGCAGTTTTCTGCCGTCGGATCAGTCGCCGCCGGATCTGTTCGTGTACCTGCACGTCGATGCACGCGCGACGCCGTGGCGGCTGTTGTTCACCATCGAGGACGCGAAGCAGGCTGCAACTCCCGTGGTGTTCGACCAGGCTTTCGACCTTGCCAGCGGCGGTCACGACGTGCTGACGCTGCTTTACGAGATGATCCCGCGACTGAACTCCTTGCTGGCGTTGCGCCGCGAGGAATCGAACGCTGCACTCGGTACGCCGCCGGCGGAATTGCTGCCTGGATATCTGGCCGCCCTGGAACAGGCGCTGGCCATCGGGCTGGCCGCGCGCCACTCGGGAAACGCGGGGCTTTCTGCATCAGGAGCGCTCGATCTTCGATCATCTCTTCGATGTCGCGCTGCACGGCGGAGATCTGCTGCGGCCGCGCCTGTTGCTGCTCAACGCGCTCGAGAACGAGACGCGGCGCCGGCCGGATATCGCGCGTGAGTATCTCGAGAAGTTGTCGCTGCTTCAGCAGCGGCACGCGCTGTTGCCCGGTGAGGGCGGCGAACTGGTGTCGAAGGCTGCGAAGTTGGTCGCGAAGAAGGCGGGCGCCGCTCAGTAGTGTCCGCGGCGAGCCTGACCGCGGTCACTCACGGAAAACACAAATGCACTAAAGTGCCGGCATGAAGATGAATCGCGTCGACATGAAGTGAAGCGGTTTCACGACGTCATCCGGCAACTGCCGCCCGGCGTGGAATTTCTCATCGTGATCATGTGGGCGTTCGGGCTGCCCATTTTAACTTCGATCTTGTCCCTCGGTCAGCCACACGGTGCTGCCGTTTTCACCGACGTCGCGCTGCTGGTGACCGTCTTTTTCGAGATTCTCGTGGCGGTCTTCCTGGTCTGGTTCCTGCGCATACGCGAGTGGACGCTCGCGAAAGTGGGGCTGCGCGTCGATGGACGCGGCACATTGTGGGGCGTGGCACTGCTCGCGGCTTGTTATGCACTGATCGTCGCGTTCCAGCTGGCCGCGCAGATACTGCCGATCGACATGCGCGCACTCGCGGCGCGGGCACCGCAGACCAGCGGCAATCTCAGCATGGAGGTCGTCTTTGTCGCCTCGGTGGTGAATGGCGCGTACGAGGAAATATTTGTCGCCGGGTTTGCGATCACGGCGCTGCAGCAGGCGCGCGGCATGTGGACCGCGATCAACGTGAGCACCGCGATCCGCGTGCTGTACCACCTGTACCAGGGGCCGATCGCGTTTCTCAATATCGTGCCGTTGGGGTTGATGTTCGGCTATGTGTACGCACGCACGCGGCTGCTGTGGCCGCTGATCGTGGCGCACGTGCTGCTCGATATCGTCGGCCTCGCGCTATCGACCGGAGCGCTGAAGTAGAGGGGACATTCCTGGTTTTCGGCAAAAGCGATGCGCGCAAACAACGCTTTTGCCGAAAACCAGGAATGTCCCCCTGTTTCTCCGCATCGATGCTGCACGCTAATCTTGAGCCCATGGATGAACCCACCCGCGCAGAAGTCGACGCCTTCACCGCGCCCACCGTGCTGGAATTCGGCGCGACCTGGTGCGGTTACTGCCAGGCTGCACAGGCGGATATTGCCGCCGTCATGAAGAGCCGCCCCACCGTGCGCCACATCAAGGTGGAGGACGGCAAGGGCAAGCCGCTCGGCCGCAGTTTCCGCGTCAAACTCTGGCCGACGCTCATCTACCTCGAGCAGGGCGTGGAGAAGGGCCGGGTGGTGCGTCCCGACAGTGCGGCGGAGATCGCAACGATTTTTTCGGGGTCTTCCTGAGGCCACGGCGCTGAAATCAGCGCCGGGTCAGACACGCATCAGCGCCAGACCATTCGTTCCGGCGCCCGCATCGGCAAGAGTCTCCCCCCGCAATCAAGGGAGACCATCATGCGATTTGCGTTTCGATCGTTCCTGCTGACTCTGCTCGGGGTCTGCGCCGCCCAGGCGACGCCGCCGACGCCGCCCGCGACCATTCATATCGATGAACGCTCGCTGCGCGCTGAAAGCGCGGTGCTGGTGCTGCGTGTCGAGGCGCGCGCCGGGGTGCGCGAGATCGCCGTCAAGGTCTCGGTACGGGCCATCGAAACGGGCAAGCCCGAGTTCGAACGCGCCGCACCGCGCGTGGTGTTCGAGCAGCAGATCAAACCGGGCCGCAAACAACCCCTGATCGAAGTGCCGCTCAAGGGTATTGAGCCTGGCGAATACGAACTCGACGTGTTCCTGACGGGCAATGCGGGCAAGAACGACGGTTTCTCCGATCGCGATCTGCGGCACCTGACCGTGACCAAGGAAGGCTACCTCCGCATCGAAGGCATGGATGTCTACGAGAAACGGCAGGAATCGGAGCGCGTCAAAAACTTCCGCTCGGACCTCGCCGATCACCCGAAGAGTCCGCGGGTGCGACTGCTCATGGGACAAACGGCGACGGTTCCGCAGCAGATCGCGGACCGCATCAAGGACAGCGATGTGCCGGAAAACCGCCGTCAGATCGTGCGGCCGGCGCCGCTCGATGCGGACCTCAAGGGCTACTACATCGATCATTCGCAGACCAGCTGGACGTCGGTCGATCCGGTGACAGTGCGCGGGCGCATCACCTATCTGGCCTTCGACGGCGTCTGGCGACCGCTGGTCAATGTGGCGGTCGACATCTGGGACGAAGATACGTTCGGCGATGAGTATCTCGGGACCACCATCACCGACTGGAGCGGCAACTGGACGATGTCGGTGAACGATGACGACGGCTTCCTCGCCGACGGCCGCGACCTCTACTCGCGTTCCGCCTCGCGAACACGCGGCTCGGGGTTTCCAAGTGCAGCGGTGAGTATCGCTGGTCGTCCGCCGTGCACGACGATGTGTCCGACGGTTCGGTAGTCGACTTCGGTACGGAGACCGCCGGCAGCGACGGCAACTCGCTCATCGTGTGGGCGGCGTTGAACAAGGCGTGGAATCACGTGACGACGGTCGGTGGGCAGGATCCGGGCGCGGTCAGCGCCTGCTTCCCGGCATCCGCGACGAACACCACGAAGCAGGGTCTGGTCAACGTAGCCGCCGGGGATTTCGACGGCGACGGCATCACGCATGAATACGGCCACGCGATCATGTTCAAGGCGAATGGCACCAACCCTTCACCCGGTGGCCCGCACAATTTTGGCGACTGCAATCAGAATCAGGCGTTGTCGTGGTCGGAAGGCTGGGCGACGGGCTTCATGCTGTCGGTGCTGCCGGACAACACGTTCAACTGGCACTTCGGCGACATGGGCCGAAATATCGAGGCTAACAACAACGGCTGCCGCACCGGCGAAACCGCGGAGGACTGGGTGGCCGCTGCGTTGCTCGACATGTTCGACTCGGCCAACGACAGCAACGGCGGCGACCAGAACCTCGGCCGCAATTCCTATGGCGACAACAATTCCGCCAACCGCATCGCGCTGGCGTCGATGTATCGCGACACGCTGTGGGGCCACTCGCCTAACAACGATGCGCTGCAGTTCTGGTATGCGCTGTCGGGAGAGTTGCCGCAAGCGCAGCGCAATCCCGGCCAGGAGATCATGTACTACAACTGGATGAGCGTCCTCCCGCCGGATTCCTGCGTGGCCACAAAGGTGACCACGGGGGAGTTGAAAGATCCGGAACCGGTCCTCGCCGGATTGCGCCGCTTCCGCGATCTCGCGCTCAAACCCGTGCCGGATGGGCGGAACCTCATCAATGCCTACTATCGCAACTCACCCGAGATGGCGCTGTTGCTGGTGAAGAATCCCGGTTACCTCGGCGACTCGTTGCGGGTGTTGCAGCACTTCGGCGCGTTGGGCGACACGATCGGCAACAACCAGCGTTACCGCGCGGCGACCGCGCAGGACGTGGAAGTGATTCCAGCCGACGTGCAGAAATCCATCGACCGCCTGTTCGAACTGTTCGGCACGCGCGGCGGGCGCACGCTCGCCACCGATACGCGCGGCGCGATGAAAGCCTACGAGTCCGTGAAGTCGCTGCGCTGGGTCGCGCTGCAGGATGTCGCGACTGCGCTCAAGGCGGAGGGCGCGAAGCGGCCGTTCATATACCTCGAGCGCGGCACGTTCTCGCCCGAGAGCCGCAAGGCATTGCAGGACGCCGCGCTGCGTGCCGTGCGCAGCAAAGGGTTGCCCCAGCCACCGAAACGCTAGCCCAAAAGTCCCGGGATTCGATATGGTGCAGCCGCATGTTTCGAATCCCGGGCAGCTGGCGATGGTGGTGCGCGGCTGCGGCGCTCGCTGCGAGCGCCGCAGTCGCGCAATCGCCTGCGTTGGATACCGATGAATCGGCGTATGGCGCAGCGACCCTTTCCAAGATCATGGGCGGCGCCGCGCGTTCGCAGAATGACGAGGCCGAGCTCGCGCCTCCCGACCAGTGGTTCACCACGAACGCGAATTTCACCGGGCGCAAGCGGCCACCCTCGGGCAGATTTCGGCCGATCATCGGTGCCTGGGTCAGCAGTCGCGGGCTGGATCCGTCGTTGACCGAAATGATGTTCGGCGGCGAGCTGCCCGAGCTCGAGTTCGAACAGGGTGGGAAGAAGTATTGGGTGCTGGCGGGTCTGCCGGGCGGGCTCGGCTTCGACGTCTATCCACCCGGGCAGAAGCTGACTATCTACCTGCAGCGGGTCGGGTTTGCCTCGGGCACGCCGGTGGCGGTGGTGACGATGGCAAAGCTGCCGACCGGAGTGACATCCACCACGGTTTCGAAAGGCGGAGCGCGCATGCGCAACACGCGCATGGGCGAGGGCGCGCGGCGGCAGGAGGGGGTGTACCGGAGCGGGTCGGCCACTTTCACGTACGCGGGGCGTGAATACACACTGGCGCTGGATCTCGCCGGACGGCATTCGATCGCGCCCGGGTTGTATCGATATGAAAACGGCGTGCGCACGGCGTTGCTGGAATTCGGCGGCAGCGATGCGCAGTACCTGTTGCTGCGAGTGCCCGTGGAGGAGAGCGGTGCGGGCGAAGTGGTGCCCTATCTAGTGCTCAATGGCCGCATCGTTCCGCCCATCGATGTGAGCGGGTGTGCGGTGAACGTGGAGCAGGTTGCCAAGGCGGGTACGCGTGGCAATGTGGATTGCAGCGGCGCCGGCAGGTCGGTGCTGACGAAGCTGCACTTCTCCGCGCAGTAGAGGGGACATTCCTGGTTTTCGGCAAAAGCGATGTGTGTTAGCAACGCTTTTCCCGAAAACCAGGAATGTCCCCTTTAAGAAGGGTTCGCCTTCCAGCCGCGGGGTTTGCGGTTGAAGGCGATCTCCACGTCGAACGTGCGCGACTGGCATTTCGAACAGCGCAGCCGGGTACAGGCCTGCTTCAACGTAACGTTCCAGCCAAGGATGTTAGCCAGCGTGCGTGGGTCGATCTCGCGCTCGTGCTGGCATTTGCGGCACTTCACGCAGATCACGTAAGACCCTGAGTGGTCTGACAGTTTGTCGATGGAGCTGGCGGGCAGCGGCATGCGGGGATTTTTCCCCGCGGCCGGTGTGTACGTCCATCCAGCGACTGCGGGAGGGGCCCACTGTATGAACCCGCGGCTCGCCTGCTAATCTCGCCGCAATCCTATGAAAACAACCATCGAACGTTGTGCATCGCTCGACCATCCCGGCTGGTTGCAGATGCGTGTGGCGCTGTGGTCCGATGCGACGGCGGACGATCACCGTGCCTATATGGCCATTTCGCTGGCGCAGCCCGAGCGGTTCCTGCAGTTGATGATGTACGACGAAGCGCATCAGCCGATCGGATTCATCGAAGGATCGATCCGTGGCGACTACGTGAACGGTACGGAGACCTCGCCCGTCGGGTTCGTCGAAGGCGTGTACGTGGTACCGGCGTGGCGACGCAAGGGTGTTGCGCGGCAATTGTTTGCGGCGATCGGCGACTGGGCGCGGGCGCGCGGTTGCCGCGAACTGGCGTCGGACGCCTTGCTGGCGAACGAATCGAGTCAGCGCGCTCATCGCGCGTTGGGGTTCGAAGAGACCGAGCGCGTCGTGTACTTCCGCCGGATGCTCTGAAAAGGGGACGTTCCTGGTCAATGGGACGGCGGCGCTTCGCCGACGTTTCCGTCGTGGCCGTCAGGCCTGGGAATAATGTCCCCTCTAAGATTTTCTCGCCAGGCGCTTCTGCGTTGCCGGCGTCGCCAACTGCCGCAACGCATCCTTGCCGATCCATCGCGCCGCCGCATCCTTCGACTCGCCTAACTTCCTTGCCAGCGCCACGGCGGCCTGGTTGAGCGCGACATTTCGCTCGCCCACGCCGCGCAGGGCCCAGTTCACCGCCTTCTTCACGAAATTGCGCTCGTCCGTGGCGGCCTTTTCGATCAGCTTCAGCGCGCGCAGCAGTTCCTCATCCGGAACGTCCTTGTTCTTGAGCGCCACGCAGGCCAGCAACGCGAACGCCGCGCGCTTCACGAATTCTTCGCGGTGGTTAGACCACGCCTTGATCTTCTGCAAGGCGTGCGGCGAGCGCACCCACAGCGCGAAACACAAGGTATCGCAGATCGCCCAGTTGTCGAAGTCACGCGCTTGCGAATCCATTTGCGCCGGCGTCACCCGTTCGAGCTCGTCGACGTACGCGCACAACATGCGCGCCTCATACACGCCGGTTCTCCACAATTCGAGCGCCAGCGCGTGATCGCGCCCCATTTGTTTGCCGAGCTTCTGGATGTCGCCCATTCGAACGCCGAGCGCGTCGTCGTTCGGAATCGCATATCGCAACATGCCGTCACGAATGGATTTCGACGAGTGCTTCTTGAGCCAGGCGAGAGACGACGCGACGCGAGGGTCTGCCATACCGCGTTATCGCCGGCTCAGTTTCCCGCCCAGCCACGTGCACGGCAGCGCCGTGACTACCAGCAGCGCCGGATACCACAGTGGCCCCAACTTCGGACTCGCCATCCAGGCGCCGATGAATCCGAGCAGTCCGAGCAGCGTGCCGATTCCACCTAATACCATTGCGAGAAACATCGGCCGCGACAGTGCGAGACGTGCGGTGATCCAGCCGCCAGCGATCGCAGCGACCAACCGGTACGAAGTTGCGAGAATCCAGTCGCTCGTCGTCATGCCCGACACTTCTTCGGGAAATACGCCCGTCGCATGCATCACCAGATCGATGCCGGTTGACACTGCCACTGTTAACACCAGGCCGGCGAGAATCGCCAGAAAATTCTTCATTGTTTTTGCTCCCCGAAAATGAAGCCGGATGCTGGCGGGCATGTTTGCTCCGGTCAAGCCCGGCACTTAAGCTCGCGTCCCTATGTGTGGACGTTACGTTCTCGCCCAACAAGCAAAGGCGGAAAAAACCTTCGGCGTGACGCGGCTGCGCTGGGTCGACATGGTGAGTTACAACGTGGCGCCAGCGCGCGAAGTGCCGGTGATCCGCGTCGCGGAAGGTGAGCGCGAAGGTGTGATGATGCGCTGGGGACTGATCCCGCCATTCCTCAAGGGCGCGAGTCCCAAGTACGCCACCAGCAACGCGCGCATCGAGACCATGGAGGCATCGCCGGCGTATCGCGGCCCGTGGCAGAAGGGCCAGCGCTGCATCGTGCCGGCGGAAGGATTCTACGAATGGCATCAACCGGTCGGGCGGCCCAAACAACCCTGGTTCGTCGCGCTCGCCAACAAGGAAATCATGGCGTTCGCGGCGTTGTGGGATCGCTCGGTGAGGGCGGACGGCGTTGCGATCGAGAGCTTCAGCATCATCACGCTGCCGGCTAACGAGTTTATGGCGAAGATCGACAACGAGGACAAGCGCATGCCGGCGATCCTGCGCATGGCGGACGTGGAGACCTGGCTCACGGGCACGCCGGCACAGGCACGCGCGGCGTTGAAGCAGCTCCCTGGTGAGGAGCTGAGAGCGCACAAGGTGAGTCCGCGCGTGAATACGCCGAAGAACGACGACGCGACGCTGATCGAAGAACTGGCGGACCCGGGTTAAAGGGGACATTCCTGGTTTTCGATAAATGCGTTGTTTGCGCGCATCGCTTTATCGTAAAACCAGGAATGTCCCCTTTAACCCTGATAATTGCTCGCGTCCGTTCCAAAGGTAGTTAGTACTCACGGCAGGCAGGGGAGGCCGCGGTGAAAGCAGTCACATCGATCGCCGTAGCGGCCATTGCCATTGCCCTGTGCGCGGTGTGGTGGGTTGGCAGGAACGCGGATTCGCAGTTACCGTCGCCGGCCGTGCAGACGGTGCGGCCAGCGAAACCCGAGGCACCAGCGAGTCCCGCGCCGACGCCTTCAAGCCACCCTGCGGACCCGCCGCAGACTAAAGACGCGTCAGCGCGCACCACCTCTCGCCCTGATCTGCGCGCGCAGATGGAAGCGTCCAACGACTATTGGGCATTTGCTGAGAGCATCTACGATGCAGCAAAGCAGGGAGACCGCGACGCCCAGTACTTTCTCTACCAGGCGCTGCTCTATTGCAGCGCCTTTTACAATCCTCTCTTTGTGGTGCAGGAACCCATTCGTGACCGCACGCACCGTAGTCTCGACGAAGCGCTGCAACGGTCGGCGGGCTTCTCGCCTCGGATGTTCTCCGACGACGAGGTTCGCCAGGTCCAGATGCGTTGCGAGAGGCTGGAAAGCGCGAAAGAGCCGCCTTTCGGTCAATTCGAGCAGTGGTCCAAGGCTGCGCTTGCCTCCGAACAGCCACTCGCGCTGGTCGAGGAGGCATCGCGACGGGCATACCGCCACCCGACCCAGCCAGACTCCGAATCAGCGCGCGTGAAACGGGCCGAGGCGCGCCGGCTGGCTCTCCAGGCACTGGGCACGAAAGATCCAGAGGTAATGGCGTTGACCGCGGAAGTCTCCGCAAACCTTGCGGGCTCTTTCAGCCAGGCTGGCGATACGCGGCGGCTCGTGTGGCAGTTGGTCGCCTGCGGTCACGACGAGGCCTGTCCTGTATTGGCGAGCAAGACATTTTTCTGCCGCGCCGAACCGGAATGCACGTATGAAACTCCACGCGATACGATCCGCCGCCGCGCCGGCAACGATTTCGACGAGGTCGATCGCATGGCGCACGAACTACTGAAGAAGATAGAGGCGCGCACCCTCGAGGAATCGGACCTCTGATCCCGCGAAGCGGGCACGAGGCGTCAGAAGCGAATCATGAACCCGACGCCGATGATGTTCAGATCCTCGGTGCCGGTGCGGTCTTCCTGCCCAACGCTGTCGATCTTCTGATACTCGGCGCGGATCGAATAAACCTGGTTGATGTGGTACGCAAAGCCGACGCCGAACACCGCTTCCTGCGAATCGCCCTTGGCGCTGCTGGCGCCACCGTTCTGTCCATCCACCCGCGCCGAGATTTCGCGCTCGGAGCTCGCGAACAGGTAACCCGCGCGTGCATAGATCTCGGCCTTTTCGCCGAGCGGCAGGATTCCTACCGCGGAGATGAGCGGGCCGCCGACGTTGAAGGCAAACTTCACGTTGGCGGGGATGAACCCATCGCCCTGGTCGATCTCGCCACGCACCGTGGACGACAGCTCGCCGAACTGTACGAGTCCGAGTTCCGCGGCGAAGTAGCGATTGAATCGAAATCCGAACGTGGCCTGGTAGCCGATGTCTTCCGTCTCGGAGGAAACGGAAATGTCACGGGTGGGGTCGTTCCGGTTGCCGAAGAAATCGATCAGCTCCTGTTCGAGCCCGGATTGGTCGCCGGTGTAGCGCGCCTGGCCGACGAGCAGTGCGCCATAGGCGCCGACGCGATTGGCGTTACGAGTTCTCTTCTTGGGTTTCGCCGCTTCGGCGAGGCCCGCGATAGTCAGGCTCAAAACCACGAGCACGATGACCGACAATTTCTTCATTCGATGCGCTCCCCCTGCTGGGCTGTGTCGACGCTATCACGCAACTAGCGCGTACGCCGGTTATTTCAGGACTTCGGCCAGAAACTCTTCCAATGCATGCCAGGAACGACGATCGGCCGCTTCGTCATATTGCATGCCGCCGGCACGGCTCTGCGCCTTTGGATTCGTAAATGCGTGCGCTGTCTGGCCGTAGGCATGCAGCTGCCAATCCGCGTCCGCGGCTGTGATTTCTTTTGCGACTGCGAGTACGTCTTCGGGCGGAGCCATCGGATCGTCGAAGCCATGCAGCATGAGTACCTTGGCGCGCACTTTCGGTTCCGTGAGTCCGGAAGGTTTCAGCAGGCCGTGAAGATTCACCGCGCCACGGATCTCGGCGTGACTTGCGCGCGAGGTCGAGTGCGCACAAACCGCCGAAACAGACCCAGCAGCGTTTCACCGTCGCGGTACTCGATGTATTGCTCGCGCATGGTTGCCTCGGCTTCTTCTCATATAGAAGAGTGAATTATGTTACATGCCCAGGATCGCCCGGGGCAAAGTACCGCGCGTCTTTGCGCCCGTGACTAACTACCCGTCCGGCCAAACGAAAACGGGCGACAGACATGAAGTCTGTCGCCCGTTCAATCTACGCAGAGTCGGCCTATTTCGGCGGTTCGGCGCCCGGCTGCGCGTCTTCCATCGGGAAGGTGGTGGCGCCGGCGGGTGGCGCGCTCGAGTTTTGCGGTGGGGACGTTGCGGCGTCGGGTGCGGTAGTCGCATTGCCGGGCGTGCTGCCCGCGATCGTGCTGCGGCCGGTGCTGTTCTGGATGGCACGCTCGAAGCGCTTGACCGAATCGGCGTCGGTGGTCACCTTGCGCGCGATGATGTCGGCGGCGGGAGCGGACTTGCCATACAAGCCTTTGTTGGACTTGCTGTCGATGGAGATGATGCTGCCGTCGAGCGAGACTCCGGCAAACAGTCCGCGGTTGCGCGAATACGAATACACCTCGGCACTGAAGGTCTGGTCGGTGCCGGCGGAAGCCGAGCGACCCACCGGGCCCGCCGCGACGGAGGCGTCGGCGCCGAGCGTCAATTTGCCGTCGGTGATGCCTTCGATGCCCTGGCGGGAGGTGAAGACCAGCACGATATCCGTGGACTGGACGCCAATCTGCCAGCCGACATTGCCGCCGGTGATGGAGACCATGATTGGGTCAGTGAATCTGCCATTCGCGTCGCGCACGACCATGGCGCCGCTGCCCCGGCGTCCGCCAACGACGGCGGCGACCTTGACTACATTCGGGATGACGGCAATGCCGTAGGCGCGCGCCATGAGGCGCTCGGGGATCGCGTTGTCACGCTGGGCGAACAACTCTTCGAGGACGCCGGAAGCTTCGATGAGGCGCGCCTCTTCACGCGCGCTCGCAAAGGCGGGCTGGATGGTGCACGTGGCACCGACTGCACTTGCAAACAATGTGAGGAGAATTTTTTTCATCGGTGGACCTCGGAATGCCAACTGGGCCGGGAGCTTAACGCATGCGGCATAATCGCCACCATGCAAACTCAAACATGCATTTTCGACCGCGTTCGCGCAATCGGGTTCCGCCTCTTGTTTGTTGCGCTTTTGGCGCCTGACGCCGCGCAGGCGGAGTGGATTACCCGCAACGAAGCCATCATGGGCACCCGCTGCGCGGTCGAACTCTGGAGTGAGGACAAAACGGCCGGGGATGCCGCGATAACGTCGGTTTTTGACGACATGAAGCGCATCGATCGTCTGATGAGCACCTGGAAGGAAGACACCGAGATTTCCAGGGTAAACCGGGAGGCGTCCAAACATCCCGTGAAGATCAGCCCGGAGCTGTTCAAGCTGTTGCAGGTCTCGGTGGAGTATTCCGAGCTCACGCAAGGCGCGTTCGACATCACCTACGCGAGCGTCGGCTATCTATACGACTTCAAGAAAGGCGTGCACCCGGATCAGAAGGCGATCGACAAGGCGCTGCCCGGCATCAACTGGCGGCACATGAAGCTGGATCCCCGCAAGTTCACTGTCTACTTCACCCGTCCGGGGATGCGGATCGATCTCGGCGGGATCGCCAAGGGCTACTCGGTCGATCGCGGCATCGAGATCCTGCAGAAACAGGGAATTACGCGCGCGATGGTGAACGCGGGTGGAGACACCCGCATCATCGGCGACCGGTTCGGCAAGCCCTGGGTCGTGGGCATTCGCGATCCGGATCACGAGGGCAAGACGTTCCTGCGCATGCCGCTCTCGGATACCGCGTTCTCGACGTCGGGAGACTACGAGCGGTACTTCGACGAAGACGGGAAGCGCTTCCACCACATCATCGATCCCAAGACCGGGGATTCGGCGCGCAAGTGCCGCAGCGTGACCGTCATCAGCGGCAATGCCACGCGCACGGATGCGCTAACAAAGAGCGTGTTCATCATGGGACCGGAAGAGGGGATCAGGTTCATCGATACCCTGGCGGATGTGGATGCGGTGGCGGTGTCGCCGGAGGGGAAGGTGTTCTACTCGAAGGGATTGGCGCCTCCACCGCAGTGAAGCGTCAGTGCCGGTCACGCGCGGTTTCCGGCCGCACGCGCGTCCAGTCGATTGTCTTCCAGCGGTTCAGCGCCAGCGCGCGCACGGCCCAGCAGGTCGCGATCAACCCGAGGGCCAGCGGCCAGCTCGTGAAGTCCGCGCCATTTACGGCATCGGCTGCGACCCGCCGGATCCACAGCAGCGGCGGCAATACGAAGGACAGGGTCGCGAGAACGCTGGCCGGAATTCGCAGCCATGCGCTGCCCAGGGTGGGCAGCAAGAGCCCGAAGTAGATAGAGGCGAGGGCGCCTGCGCCCACGCCTGCCAGCGAAAGGAGTGCCTCGGGACCACTGAAACTGAGCCCGCGCGCTAGCGTCAGGGAACTCATCACGAGCCACGAAAAGCCGCTCAGCACGGCCAGATTCGCCAACAGCGATTTCTCGACGATCCGGAAGATGTCGGCGCGCGCGCCGCCGCTGCGCAACCACAGGTGCCGGGCGCGCGCGGGCATGCCGGCACTCTGCGCGAGCATCAGGCCGGCAACGAAGCAGGCGGTTACAGAGAGCGTAACTGCGTAGCTGTAGATGGGTTTGGGGAAACCGATGACGACGTGGCAGAAGAGGGCCCCGACCGTGGTGACTGCGATCGCGGCCGACAGCCGCTCAGGCGTTAAATGATTGCCATTGAGGATGGCGCCCGCGGGCGAGCGAACGAGCAGCAGACGTGCGCGCAGGTCCATGAAAACGGCTGCGGAGCCCGACGAATCGGCTGCCTTCGCGAACAGCGGACGCGGAACCGCGCGGCTGCGCAGCGCGAGCGCCCAGAGGAGTGTGCAGAAGGCCACTGTCAACCACGAGAACTCAGGTGGCAGCCGCGACATCGCGATCAACACCAGCGCCGTTGCGCTCGCCATGGCCAGGATCGAAAGCCACCACACCGTTCGAATCTGATCGCGCGCGAAGAACAGGAAGCTCAAGCCCGATAGCGCGACGAACAACAGCGCGATATTGGTGAGCGGGGCCGCGGTGAAATGCCGCATGCCGATCCACGCCGCGAGGCCTCCGAACAGCAGTGATGTGGCGACGGTCAGCACGGCGAGCGCGCGCACCAGCAGACGGTGTGCATCCGGCAGGATGCGTAAAGTGCGCATGCCGGCGATGCTCAAGATGCGTCCGCAACCCATCGATACCAAGAAGGCGGCTGCGATCATCACGTCGCTGAAAGACGGGCCGCTGCCTTCCCATGGCGCGATCAGCAGGCCGCTCGCCAGCAACAGCGCGAGCGCACCGGGCCAATGCACAAGCAGCCAGATCAGGCGGACGAGCTGCTTCATGAATGCAGCGCCAGGAAAATGTCTTCGAGCCCGAGGCGTTCGACATGTGTCTCGGGGCCTAACTGCTGCTCGAGATCGGACCAGTCTTCGCCCGGCGCGCGCAGCGCCACGAGCGTGGCGTCCGAGCCGTTCGCGGGACGCTCCGTCACGACGCGCTGCAGCCGCGCGCGCACGGCAGGCATTGTGTCGGTACGCGCGTGCACTCGAATCACGGACTCCTTGAGCGTGTCGAGATCACCCTGCCACAGCAACTGGCCTTGTTTGAGCACCCAGATGACATTCGCCAAGCGCTCGACGTCCGACACGATGTGCGAGGAGAACACCACCGCGCGCCGCTCATCGGCCGCGGCTGCGACAATCTGCTGCAGGAACTGCCGGCGCGCGAGCGGGTCGAGGCTCGCGACGGGCTCGTCGAGCACCAGCAAGTCGGGCTTGTGCGCGAGCGCCGCGATGATCGAGAGCTTTTGCCGCTGTCCGACGGAGTAGGCGAGGATGGACTTGCGCGCCTCGATGCCCCAATCGGCGATCAGCTTTTCGGCGAAGGGCCACTCCCAGTCCGGATAGAACGTCGCGATGACGTCGAGGTATTGGCGGCCGGTGAAGAGACCGATGAGTTCATCCACCTGCGGCACGAAGCCGATGCGCGCCTTGGCGGCGGCCGGCGCATCGATGGCGGGGGCGCCGAACAACAGCGCGTTGCCAGCGCTCGGCGGGGAGAGGCCGAGGAGCACTTCGAGCAGCGTGGTCTTGCCGGCGCCGTTGAGGCCTAACAAGCCAACCACGTCGCCGGGGCGCACGCTGGCGTCGATGCTGTCGAGCACGCGTTTGTTGCTGAATGACTTGCCGAGGCCGCTCACTGCGATGTAGGTGTCGTTCACGTGTCGCTCCATTTCTTGCGGATGGCCTTGGCGAGGTCTTCCTGGGTGAGTTCGAGCTGGCGCGCGGACAACACCAGGTGATCGATCTGCGCCTCGAGCTGCTGCAGGCGCTGGGTACGCGGCACCTGCACCCGGTCCTGCGCCGCGACCGTCATGGGTTTGCCGCGCTGGCGTTCGAGCACGCCCTCGGATTCGAGCAGACTGTAGGCTTTGGAGATCGTCATCGGGTTTATCGCATGTTCGATCGCGAGTTCGCGCACCGAAGGCAGCGCCGCGCCGGCCGCGAGCTGGCCACTCGCGACCATGCGGCGGACCTGGTCGATCAGCTGCCGGTAGATCGGCGTGCCGGATTGCGGGTTGAGGATGAACACTGTCTGCCTGCCTTAGGTATCTATGTGTATTAGTACAATGATACACATGGCGCCGTCAACTGCTTTTCGTTATTGTTCGCGCCGATTCTCAGGGCGCGGAGACCACTTTGAACCACGGAACCGTCCGACATGACCCAGATCTCCATGTTTCGTCCTGCTCGTAGTTTGCTGGTTCTCGCGGGCGCACTGCTGTTTGCAGCAGCCGCATCCGCCCAGTCCAGACCGAACCAGGTACACGCCACGCCGCAGGAAAACCCGGGCGTGTATTCCGGCCGGCTGAAGGTCGATTACCCGACGCCGTATGAGCCCGCCACCGAGGAGCAGATCCGCGCGACGCTCGAGCGCGTGCATGCGTACGTCGAACAGGCTGCGCCGGTGCAGGTCATCGACGGCGACACGGGCGAGCCGGTGCCCGATCTCAAAAAGCTGCCGCTGCACGTGGCGCTCGCGCGCACCGACATACAGATCCTCACCTACGAATGGGGTGTGACGTACGCGGGCATGTTGTCGATGGCGAAAATCACGGGCGACCAGCGCTACAGCGAATATACCGATAAGCGAGTGACGGCAATCGCGACGCTGGCCGCGCAGGCGAAGAAGAATCCGCTGCCGCCGGCGCCGGGCGCTGAAAACCAGAGGCCCAAACATGGATTGGCGTTGCGATCCATCGTTGCGCCGCGCGCGCTGGATGACTCCGGCGCGATGTGCGCGGCCTTGATCAAGGCCGAACTCGCCGGATTGGGTGCGAAAAAGCTGCGGCCGTGGATCGACAGCTATGTGGACTACGTGTCAACGAAGCAGTTCCGGCTGGCGGATGCGACGCTCGCACGCAATCGCCCGCTGCCGAATTCTCTGTGGCTCGATGATCTGTACATGAGCGTGCCGTGCCTGGCGCAGGCGGGGAAGCTCACGGGCGAGCGCCGTTACTACGACGATGCGGTAAAGCAGATCCTGCAGTTTGCGAATCGCATGTTCGTGAAGGAGAAGGGCCTGTTCATGCACGCCTGGGTGCAGGAGATGAAAGTGCACCCTGCCTTCCATTGGGCACGCGCAAATGGCTGGGCCTTGATGGCGACGGTCGAGTTGTTAGAGGTGCTGCCGGAGGATCATCCGGACCGGGCGAAGATCCTCGATCTTTATCGCGCGCATGTTGCGGGCCTGATGGGGATGCAGGGCCATGCGGGCCTGTGGCACCAGCTGCTGGATCGCCGCGAGTCGTATGAAGAGACCTCGGCGAGCGCGATGTTCGTGTTCGGCATCGCGCGCGGTATCAATCGTGGCTGGCTGGACCCGCTCGCGTTCGGACCGACGGTGTCTCTGGGCTGGAATGCGGTTGCGACCAGGGTCAATGCAAAGGGCCAGGTGGAAGGCACCTGCGTGGGCACGGGGGTCGGCTGGGACCCGATGTTCTACATGTACCGGCCGGTGCACTTGTTAGCCGCACATGGCTACGGGCCGGTGTTCCTGGCGGGCGCGGAGGTGATCGATTTGCGGCGGCGCAGTCCGGATATCGCCACGCACGACGGCGGCGTGCAGTTCGGGAAGGCGAAGGAAAACTGAAGTGGTGCCGGGAACCCCTCCCGGCACCGCTAGAAGAACGCGGAGATGTAGAACTGGAAGATGTTCGCATTGAGCTTGTAGAGCGGCTCGGTGCCGGGCGCCAGCGGCTCGTCGGGCAGCACACCGAAGCTTCCGAGACTGAAGCGCGCGTCGCGGAAGTTATCGTGTAGTTCGGTCATGTAGTCGTAGCGCAGATTGAGCGAGCCTTTGGAAAGCCACGGAAAGCGCTCGATCTTGAACTCGTACGTTGCGGTTACGCCTGCGGTAATCGCGTTGTAGGAAGAAAGCTCTTTGTCGCGCGCCATGAAGTTGCTGAAGTCGGCGCGCGGGAAGATGTCCTGGTAGAAATCGGCGGCGGTCTGCGTGTAGTAGCGCACGCGGCCTTCGAAGATCCACTGACCGCCGAAGTGCGGCAGATCGAGCGGGTGCACGTAACCGAGCTCACCCGTGTGGCCGATCACGCCCCAGGTATCCGTGTAGAAGCGATACATGCCGTCGATGGCGGCGCGGTAGGGCAGGAAGTACTTGGCGCGGATCGAGGCGGCATTGCTCGACCGCGTGTTCGGGTAGATCTCGTCCTGACGTCCCTGGCTGAACGGATCGATGAAGAAACGTACCGAACGATACGGGCTGCGCAGGAAGCCTTCGTCGGTGACGACTTCGAACTGGCCCGACAGGATGAGGTTCTTGGTGACGATCTGCGAGATGCCGACGTTGTAGCCCTGCGTCTCCATGTGCTCGGCGAATGCGGGGTCGTTCACCTTCACACCGTCGATCTTCACGTTGCGGAACACGTCGTTCTTGCCGGTCTTGTAGCCGAACGAGATGGTGGTCAGGTCGCCGAACATGTCGTGGCTGACGCCCAGGATCGTCGTGTTGGCCAGATAGTCGCTCTCGTCGCTCTTCACGTAGCCGACGCTGTAGGTCGACTTGCCGAGCAGGAACGATGCGGAGAAGCTCGACTGCTTGCGTTCGTCATCGTACGGGCTCGCGGAAGTCTCCACGTCCACCGAGGCGGAAGAAACCATGTCGATGTAGTAGTTGGCGGACAAGGAGACGTGTTCGCCGATGCTCTTCTGCACGAGCATCGAGGGGCCGGAGATCGTCACGCCGCCGCCCTCGTAGCGGAAGTACAGGACGTCGGCGCGATCCTCGGGCAACACGCCCGCAGCAGCGTCGACGACAAAACCGGTCGCGCCCGCAAGAGCGAGGCAGGTTATGACGAATCGCCGGAGACCTGTGCGTACTTTGTTGAACATGCGGCCGATACCAACCTAGCTAGTTACAGCCGCAACCGCCACCGGACCCGCCGGTGGCGCCGCGCGAACCTTCGCGCGACTCGAACACGTGATCCAGAAAGTCCTGCGAGATCGGCGCGCGCGTGAAGGACATGATGGGATCGGCGAGATTCTCGCGATCGTAAGGCTTCACCCACGGCTCGATCGAGCTGCAGCCCGCCGACAAGACGGCGAGGGCGGACAGAACAAACAAACCGCGGATGCGCATGGCCTTCACTCCTGATTACTCTTTGAGCATCGAACGAATCTGCGTCAGGTACAGGTTCTCGTCACCGGGCTTGTAACCCTTGTGCATGATCCGGATGTTGCCCTTGCGATCGACGAACACGGTGCTCGGCATTCCGGCAACGTTGTACATCTTGCTGACCTTGCTGTCAGTGTCGAACGCAATCGGAAAGCTCACCGGCTTCTGCTTGGCGAGCCAGGCTTCAGCGCCTTTCGCATCCGGCTCGACGTTCACGCCGACCAGGGTGAAGCCCATGGGTTTGTATTTCTTGTAGATGTCTTCGAGCAGCGGCATTTCCTGCCGGCACGGGCCGCACCAGGTGGCCCAGAAATTGATCATCACGACCTGGCCCTTGAACTGCGACAGGTCGATGGCCTTGCCACCGCGACCCGACAGCTGGAACGCCGGGGCGGGACCGGACGAGGTGGCGGCGAACGCCGGCAACACGAATGCCGCCGCGAGCGCGAGACCTTTAGCTATTCCTTTAACCGTGCGTGCCGACATAAAGCTACTCCGTCAGAAGAAGACGGTCGCGCTGAGCAGCATCTCTATGTTGTTGGTGACTTTGTCTTCGCCTAACAAGTCGGAGTTGAACACGCGGTCCTGGACTCCGAGATGAATCGCCAGCCAATCGGTCGGCAGGACGCGGAATCCCGCGCCCAGATTCACGGTCAGCCGATTGTCGCCGGCGAACTTCACGCTACCGATGCCACCCAACAAGTAGAAACCACTGTTCATGGCGAGCTTGCGACCGAGAAAGACCTCGCCAGGAAGGAAGTTGTAGCCCAGCGAGAGGCTGTAATACGTGAAGCGTCTCTGATTTCCGGTAAGCAGCTCGATGTCGCCACCCAGCGTCTCGAATGACGTTTTTCCGGCGGTCGACTGGCCGATATCCGCCCGGAAAAAGAAATCTTCTGTCACATGGTAGGAGATCTGTCCGGCGTAGCTGGAGTTCGTACCAAAATCCTCGATCGAAACGAAGCCGGCGCCCGCGCCGATTTCCCAATTCTCATTGTCGATCTTGGGTGTCTTTATCTTGCGACGCGCCACGTTCGGTTCGATGACGCGCGGCGGCGTGGCATCGGCGTCTTCCGCCTCTTCCTCGGCGGCGGCCTGTTCCTCGGTCTGTTGCTGCTCGACGTTCCTGTTCTTGCCGAACCACGGCCAGCGCAGCAGCGAGCAGCCGGAGAGCAGCAGCGTCGCGCACAGCGCCGTGGTCAGAAGAAGCAGGCGATTAGGATTTTCCATTCTTCCAACTCCTGGTTGTCATCGCGGCTCGTGAAGACCGTGTGCCAGCGATAATCGGCGCGCAGGAAAAAGCGCCGGGTGAGATACATGCGAACACCCGCGCCCACATAGGCCGTCTGGTCCGTGCGGTCGTCGGGCAGGATAATAGTCGCGCGAGGTTCGACGTACACGACGCCGGTGCCGAGCTCGAGGAACGGAGAGATGCGCCACTCCGGAAACATCACGTGCGTGATGCCGGCCTCGGCCTTGTAGCCATTCGAGAAGTTGCCGAGGAACTGCGACAGCGTGATCTCGATCTTCATGTTGTCGGTGAGCGAGTAGGCGCCATACGCGTTGATGAGACTCGCGCCGCCGTAGTCGCCACCGCCGATGCCGATCTCCCAGTTGTGACTGGTGAAGCCCGCCATGTCGCCGAGGTTGAAGATGAAGGCAGAGCCGTCGGCGAGCTTCGTGCGGCGCATGTCGCGCGCCCGGGCCCAGCCCTCGACGCCGTGCTCGTCGCGCACCTTGAACCAGTCGGTGCGGCGAAAGAGCACGTCGACGGATGCCTCGCGCTCGACCACATGGAACACCGGGTAGCCGCGTCCGGGTCCCGTCGCAAGTTCGAGATAGGGCTCGCTGACGAAAACCTGGAGCAGCTTTTCCTGGGCCGCTTCTTCCTTGGCCGCTTTTTCTGCTTCGGTCTGTTTCGCTAACGCTGCGACCGAGAAAAAACATGCAAAGACAACGAGCGCACTAGTTCTGCGGAGTCGGCGGGAACGGATCGTTGTAATACTGGGCTCCAATATCCAGCCACTCCGAAAGCAAGCGCAGTTCAGCGGTCGAGAGCATACCTATATGTGTCGCATTGTTCATCACAGCGAAGAACCGCGACCCGCGCGCATTGCCGGCCCCCATCGACGCCGGCAGCGTAGCGGTCGTGAACACGGGGTTGCCGTTGTCGTCCACGACCTGATTGCCATCATCATCGAGCACGGGAATCTGACGCACCTGGATCGCGCCATTCACGAGCTCGAGCTCGGGACGCGGGAACAACAGTTGTCGGTAAGCGCGCAACTGCAGGGCGTCTTCGTCCGACACTTCATCGGTGAGTTCGAGCGAGGCCGCGGGCAATTGCACGACCGCCGGATCGGCCGGGCTCACGCGGCTGTGGCAGTAGGTGCAGGTATCCGGAAAGATGATATTGCCGGTGCCATCGACTTCGCCCGCGGCCGGACGCGGTACTGCCCACAACGGATGAATGTGGCCAGGGCGTGTACCCGCGGTCGCGTAGTGGATCGTGATGCGACAGGTCGGCGTCCACACCGGGAAGCATCCCGGGTTCGTCGGGAAGGCGGTCGTCATCTGTTGATAGGCGTACGCGAACGAATCCGCGGGCTGTGCGGCGTTCTTCCAGATCTCGTCGTAGACGACGTTGGCGCTCGGTGTGGTCGATTGCAGGCCGCAGTGCTCGATCGTCGTGACCAGGTCGATGCACGACGAGCCGGCACGCGAACGCGCCTGCGCCATCGAGTCGCCGAGCTCAGGAGAAATGGTGTTGACGGTGCCCGGGAATGCGGCGCCGGTGTTGGTCGCGCCCGCGTACGCGGAGTTGAACAGACCCTTGCGGCCGTGCACGAGCGGCGCGGTCCCGGCCGGCGAGCCCGCCGGTACGGTACGCGTGTGGCAGCCGTTGCACTCGAGCATTTCACCCGGGCGCACCGACAGCCAGGCACGATGGATATTGTTGTTGACGCGACGGCCGTTCACATCGAGCAGGCTCAGCTGGAAAGCGATGTTGGCCGGCACTTTCATGCGCACCGAGCCATCGGGTTCGACCGGCGCGTACGCGACGATCTCGCGCATCACACCCGTGGGACCGAACGCGGAGTTGTCGGGATCGGCGATGTCGTCATCGTCGGGCAGCGACACCGGCTTCTCGATGCGAACGAAACGAACCTGGCGATTCGCGTACTGCGCGTTAGCCGGGTTGGACACGGCGGTAATGGTCGAGCCGGTGTTGTTGGCGAGGCGCGCCTGGTCGACACCCATGATGTCGTAGACGCTGCGGATCGAAAGCAGGCCGGCGCCTTCGGCGACGAGATCGGCATTGAGTTCGACCGGCGGCTGCTTGTCGAGGATCACGGTGGGCAGCGGCACGCGCGGCTGCGCGGCAATCGCCTCGGCGACCATCACGCCTTCGACCGGCGCCATGACCGGCAGGATGGTGTTCTGCGCAGGGTCGAACATCCAGATGCTGTACAGCGGCGGCGCGGTCACGGCGGCCGGATCGGTCGCGCTCGCGGTGGTGCAGGGGATGATGCGCGTCGGGTCTGAGCCGCCGACGTCGTGCAGCCGGCATTGCGTCCAGCTCACGAGGATGCGGCCCGTGCCGTCCCACAGCGGAAAGCCGGACTCGAAGCGGCCGCCCGGCGAAGGACCGGGTACCGTGCGCACGTTGTTGAGCGTTGCCGGAGTCTGCGCGGGACCTGCCGTGCCGGCGTTCGCGAGCAGCGGCTGGTTGTTTTCGACGAAACGGTTGGCGTCGATGATGGTGAGCGCGCCGCCGAAATCGACATTGGTCCGTGCACGCGTCAGCACCATGAGACGCCCGTCGCTCATCTCGCGCGCGCGCATGAATTCGACGTTCGTGGCGACGCCCGCGACCGCCGTGCCGGTCTGATGCGAGACCGCGCCGTAGTGCAGCTGCGTGTCCGTGCCATCGGGATTGCTGGAGTACAGATGCAGGCCGTCGCGGCCCGGCGCGCGATCCCAGCGCGTGAACAACACGCGGCCGTTCTGCAGCACCGTGGAATAGAGGTCGCTCGAGGGGTTGAAGGAGATCTGGTGAATGCCCGTGCCGTCGGCGTTCATGACGTGCAGCACGAATGCGGATTCGTTGCGCGCCTCGGTCGCGGCTTCGAACTGCGACTTGCCCTCGTCGAGCAGGATCGCCTTGGCCTGGCGCTGGCGGGTCGAGGAAAACAGGATGCGACCGTCGGGTAGATAGGCAGGCGCCACGTCCTGGCCTTCTTCCTCGATGATGTCCGAAGTGATCACGCGATGCAGCGTGTCGGTCTCGATGTTGTATTCCCAGATATTCCAGGTCGGGGGCTCGTCCTCATCGAAATCGTCCAACGGCCCGCGCATCGCGAAGGCAACGTGCAGGCCATCCGGAGCGACGGCGAGATCCTTGATGTCATAACGGTCGTCCGGCGTGCCGAGCGGATCGACGCGCAGGCGTGCGGTGAGCTCGACTTCGGGCGAGCCCGGCGAGGCGCGGTCGCGCTTCCACAACGTGGCGCTGTAGTCGTCGTCCTCGACGAACGGACGCACGCGCGTGACGTTGTCCTGATCTTCCGGCACCTGGTGCCGGATGTAGAAAATCGGGAAATCGACGGTGGCCGGATCGGGGTCCTGGCCGTTGCCGATGCCGATGCCGCCGCCGCCCGGGCCTTCGCTGCAGCCCGCTAACAAGCCGAGAACGCTGCAAGCCAGGCCGCGGATCAGGGATCCGGCCGTGATGCGGTTCGCGTTTTTTGAAGATCGATTCACTGCGTCCTCCACTGCCACTGCTTGTGCATTGCCGCACAGGCATGTGACGTAATGCAATCATCCCGCTTGAGGCCGCGGCGATCTGCCGACGCCGTCACAGCAGCCAGCCCGACAACGCGGTTCTCTTGTCGACTGTTGTAGTTAGGGCCCTAAAGCGCCTCGCGGCGTGACGTGGTTCGCAGTCCTGGGGCGGAAGGCTACAAGAGGTACGTAATAAATGGTGCTGTCGCCGCTTGGAGACGTACAGGAGCGGAGACAAACAGTTGTTGATAGGGGCGCAGTGATACTGCCTCCGTCAAAAGGGATGTGGATGAGGCAAATGAATACCCCACAGGTTTCAAGTTTGAGAAAGATCGCTCTGGCGTGTGTGCTCGCATGCGTGGCAGTTGCCGCGTCGGCGAACGATCGCGACAAGGCCAAGCGCATCCACGATCGCATCGCGGGCGTGCCGCCCAGCGAGGCGACCCTCACCCAGATGGAGGCGCTGGTCGCGGCAAACGACGCAATCGGGGCAGCCAACATCGCCACCCAGTCACCATCGTTCTACAACGTCACGCTGAAGAACATGGCGGTGCCGTGGACCAACCGTGACCAGACGGTATTTGCGCCGCTGAACGACTACGTCGCCACCTTCATCGGAATGGTTCGCGACGACGTCGACTTCAGCACCGCGCTCTCTGGCGACCTCACTTATACGGTGAGCGGCGCGACGCCGGCGGCCTCGGCCTCGAACAACGATCATTACGCCAACGCGGAAACGAGCCTGCTGAACCTGAAGACCGCGCTGCAGCCTACGACGCAGTCGTCGGTGCTGGGTATTCCCGCCGCGGCCACCGCCGGGTTTCTGACCTCGCGCGCCGCCTCCGAAGCGTTTTTTATCGACGGCACGAACCGCGCGATGTTCCGCTTCACGATGATCAACCACATGTGCCGCGACATGGAGCAGGTGCACGACACCTCGCTGCCGCCCGACATGATCCGCCAGGACGTGAGCCGCTCGCCCGGTGGCGACAGCCGAATCTTCCTGAACAACTGTATTGGCTGTCATAGCGGCATGGATCCGCTCTCGCGCGCCTTTGCCTATTACGACTTCGACAACGGCACCGCCGATGCGCCGGGCACGATGCGCCTGGTCTATACGCCGGACGCCGTGCAGCCGAAGTATTTCAACAACGACACCAATTTCGCGCCGGGTTTCCGTACCCCCGACGACCACTGGGAGAACCGCTGGCGCCAGGGCCAGAACTCGCTGCTGGGATGGAACACGTCTTTGCCCGGGTCGGGCCAGGGCGCGAAGTCCATGGGTCAGGAGCTCGCGAACAGCGACGCTTTCGCTCAATGCCAGGTCGAGAAGATCTTCAAGACGGTGTGCTTCCGCGCGCCGGGCAATGCGCAGGATCGCGCGAAGGTCGGCGAGTTGACCACCATTTACAAGAACAACGGCCATCACCTGAAAGAAGTGTTTGCTGAAGCCGCTGTCCGCTGCATGGGCGATTGAGGAAACACACATGAACTTTATGCAGTCTAAAGGTCTCCGCTGGATCAGCGCCGCGCTCGCGGCCGCCGTTCTGGCTGGTTGTTCGAGCGGCGGCGCGCCGACCACGGAAAATCCGATCACGCAGGCGCCCCCGGTCACGGACTACATCGGTCCCGCCTCGGCCAATGCCGACGTGCAGGCCTTCCGCATCAACCTGTGGGAGAACATCAAGGCTAACAACCGTTGCGGCTCGTGCCACAACGCCGGCGGCCAGACGCCGCAGTTCGCCCGCAACGACAACGTGAACGAGGCCTACACGCAGGCCAACAGCGTCGTGAACCTCACGCAGCCCGATCAGTCCCGCATGGTGCTGAAGGTGGCCGGCGGCCATAACTGCTGGTTGCAGTCACCCGCGGCCTGCGCCGACACACTCACCGTGTGGATCCGCAACTGGGCCGGTGCCAGCGCCACGGGCGGCACGCAGATTCAGCTGCAGGCTCCCGCGATCAAAGAAGTGGGCGGCAGCAAGTCGTTCCCTGCGGGCCCGAACGATCCGGTCAATCCGCCCAGCGACACCACCAATTTCGCGAGCTCCTCGCTGTACGCGCTGGTACGCAACGCCGGCACGGCGAACTGCGTGCGCTGCCATTCGTCGAACTCGGCCACGATGCAGCAGCCGTTCTTCGCGGACGCCGATGCGGCGACGGCCTACGCGGCCATCAAGGCCAAGGTCAACCTCGACAACACCGATCAGTCGCGCCTGGTCGTGCGCCTGCGCGATGAATCGCACAACTGCTGGGGCGCGGCGGGTTGCGCGGCCAACGCGCAGACCATGCTCGATGCGATCAACGATTTCGCCGACCGGATTCCGGTCACGGAAGTCCCGGCGGACCTGCTCATCTCCAAGGGCCTGACCCTGTACGACGGCACCGTCGCTGCCGGTGGCAATCGCTACGAAGCGGCGACTATTGCCAAATACGAGTTCAAGACCGGCATGGGCAACATTGTCTATGACACCAGCGGTCACGAGCCTGCGCTCAATCTCACGATGTCGGGAGACGTCACGTGGGTCGGCGGCTGGGGCATCAACGTGAAGCCGGGCGGCAAGGTGCAGGGCACCTCGGCCGCTTCCAAGAAACTCACCGACCTCATCAAGTCGACCGGCGAGTTCTCGCTCGAGGCGTGGGTCAACAACGCCAACGTCGCGCAGGAAGATGCCTTCATCGTGAGCTACTCGGCGGGCGCCAACGCGCGCAACGCCACGCTCGCGCAGCGCATGTACCAGTACGAGGCGTACACGCGCAGCAGTGAGACCAACTCCAACGGCAATCCGGTGCTGCTGACACGCGCCGCTGACATGGACGCCCAGGCGGCCCTGCAGCACGTGGTGCTCACGTATAGCCCGGTCGAAGGCCGTCGCATCTATGTGAACGGTATCGACACCGGTGACGTCGACGCCCAGGGCGGCGGTTCGCTCGCCGACTGGGACGACACCTTCGCGCTGGTGCTCGGCAACGAGACCTCGACCAACCGTCAGTGGGAAGGCGTGCTGCGCCTGGTCGCGATCCACAATCGCGCACTGACCGCGACGCAGATCGAACAGAACTTCGAAGCCGGCGTCGGCGAGAAATACTTCATGCTGTTCAACGTCAGCCACCTGGTCGACGTGCCCCAGGCGTACGTGATGCTCGAGGCCAGCCAGCTCGACAGCTACGGCCTGCAATTCGACAAGCCGACCTTCATCAGTCTCGATCCGAACGCGTCGGTCGCGAACCTCACGATCGAGGGTGTGCGCATCGGTGTGAACGGCGCCGAAGCGCATTCAGGCCAGGCCTATTCGCCGCTGAAGGCGAACATCGGCGCTACCTACACCGCCGGTGCGGGCCAGAAGATGTCGAGCGTCGGCACGGTCATCGCCCTGCAGAAGGGCGTGCTCGACGACCTGTTCTTCCTGTCCTTCGAGAAGATCGGCACCCGCAGCCATGCGGCGGCCCCGCTGCCCGTCCCCGTGCCGCCGGCGGCCGTGGATTCGGATCCGGAATCGGATGTGGGCCTGCGTACCTTCGATGAGCTCAATGCGACGCTGTCGCAGATCACCGGGGTTCCGCCGACCAACACGCGCGTCGTCACGACGTACGAACTGGTCAAGCAGGCGCTGCCGTCGGTCGAGAAGCTCGGCACCTTCGGTCCGGCGCAGCAGACCGGCATCGCGCAGCTCGCGATCCAGTACTGCAGCCAGATGGTGGAATCGGCGCCGCTGCGTACCGCCTTCTACGGTGGCACGTTGAATCCGTCCGCCACCGCGGTCGCGACATTCGGCAGCGCCGGCGCGCCGAACCTGGTGAACCGCGACCTGGTGATCGATGCGCTGCTCCAGAAGGGCATCAGCACGGGTCTCGAATTCAATCCGGATGACAGCGATATCAGCGCCGAACTCGACAGCCTGATCAACAAGCTGGTCGCAGGACCCACCGGCTCCGCCACGGGCGGAACGGGCACGGTAATGAAAGCCGCGTGCGGCGCTGTGCTCGGCAGCGGCACGACGCTGATCCAGTAAGGCCAGATTTAGGAAATGGAGCTGAAGTCATGATCATTCGCACCAAGAAATCGCCGCGCACACTGGGCCTCGATGAGCCGATCCGGCACGAAGGCAGCCACAAGGCACCGGTCACGCGGCGGGACTTCATCGCCCAGGGCATGCGCACGGGACCGGCGATCATCGCCGCGCCCGCCGCGCTCGCCATGCTCATCGGCGCCGACAAGGCGCGCGCCATGTCGCCCGATCTGGACGCCATGCGCGGCCTGTGCAACATCACGGCGGGTGCCGGCAAGGTGCCGTTCATCTGCTTCGACCTCGCGGGTGGTGCGAACCTCAACGGTTCGGAGATCCTCATCGGCGCGGGCGGCAATCCGACCAACTTCCTCTCGACGGCCGGCTACGCCAAGCTCGGGCTGCCGGGCAACATGACGCCGGGTTCGGCCAATGCGGCCAGCCCGACTAACAACTTCGTGAACACCGAATTCGGTGCGGCCTGGCACTCGGACGGCGCCATCCTGCGCGGCATGCAAATGTCGACACAGGTGGCCACGCGCGCCAACACGAACGGTTTTCCGATCGCGGCTCGTTCGGAAAACGACACCGGCAACAACCCGCACAACCCGATGTACGGCATCAACCGGGTCGGCGCGGATGGTCAGCTGCTGACGCTGATCGGCTCGCAGAACACCGATTCGGGTGGTAACTCGATGGCGCCCGCGTCGATGATGAATCCGGCCGCGCGTCCCACCAAGGTGGACCGCGCCAGCGACGTCACCGGCCTGGTCGACACCGGCGAGCTCGGCACGCTGTTCACCAATTCCGACGACGCGATCGCGGTGCTCGAATCGATGACGCGCCTGTCGCACAAGCGGGTCGATCGCGCGCAGACCAAGCTCGGCGCGGTGGCCGAAGCCGACCTGCAGAAGCTCGTGCGCTGCGGCTACGTGAAGTCGACCTACCTCGCCGACAACTTCCGCTCGCCGTCCGCGCTCGATCCGAACAAGGATCCGCACATCGTCGCGCAGCCCGACCAGCCGGGCGGAGTGACGCCTATCTTCACGACGGCCGAATACAACGCCGACGGTGAGTTCCGCAAGGCCGCGGCCATCATGAAGATGGTCATCAGCGGCTATGCCGGCGCCGGCACCGTGACCATGGGCGGCTACGACTATCATGGCCAGGGACGCAACACCGGCGAGACGCGCAACTTCCGCGCGGGCCGCTGCATCGGCGCCTGCCTCGAATACGCGGCGCGCAAGCAGATCCCGCTCATGATCTACGTGTTCAGCGACGGCGCGCTGTCGGCGAACGGCGTGGTCAACAACAGCGTCGAAGGCCGCGGCAAACTCGACTGGGCGAGCGACAACCAGGCGACTGCCTCGTCGTTCGTGCTCGTCTACAAGCCGACCGGGCGTCCCGCGCTGCGCAGTGCCACGCGCATGCAGATCGGTTCGTACAGCGCGAACGGCGACGTGGTGACGACCTCGAGCCCGGCGGCGAATGCCGTCAACCTGCTGGTCGAAACCGTCATCCTCAACTACATGTCCCTGCACGGCCAGGAAGGCAACTTCCCGACGTTGTTCCCCTCGCACGGCCTGGGAGGGACCGCACTGCGCGACAGTCTCACGATGATCGAGCCGCTGTGCAGCGGTACGGTCAGCAGTCCGGTCTAGCAGTCCGACTCCATTGATCGATCAAGGGAGCGTGGGCGCCGCGATGTCGCGTGTTGCCGACGCTCCCTTGGCGTTTTTGCCTGTTTCGTCGACCGGATGTGCGTCGCAAAGGGTTGCGCGTTTCGTTGACATTGTTAAGTGGGCTATGGGAAGGTTTCGCGCGTCTGTTTGCGTCGAATCCGGTTTCCGCTTGTCCGGTGTCCGCTTAAGTCTCTTTATCGTGAGCACTAGTTTGTTAGTGAGATCCAAGGCCGCCTTGCAGGCGCGTTTTGCTGCGCTTGCGATTTGCCTCCTGCCGCTGGCAGGGGCGCTCGCGGCCGAGAAATACGACCTGGTCGGCCAACCCGCACCGGACCTGGTGGCGCGCGGCCTGTCGGGCGAGAACGTGCGCGTCTCCGAGCACCGCGGCGAGGTGGTGGTAGTTAGCTTCTGGAGCGGCAGCTGCAATACCTGCCGGGCACAGCTTCTGGCGCTCGACCGCATCTCGAAGACCTATTCCAGCGCCGGGCTGGTCGTGCTCGCCGTCAATCTCGACGACAACCTGGCGCGCGCCGAGAAGTTCGCGCGCGCCCAGGACGTGAAGTTCCCGCTGCTGATCGCCGCGCCCGAGAGCACCGGTCGCGACTATCGCGTGGACCGCCTGCCGATGATGGTGTTCGTGGATCGCGAAGGTGTGCTGCGCGCGGCGCACCGCGAATTCAAGGCCCGTGACGAAGCCCAGTACGTGCGCGAACTGCGCAATTTGTTAGATGAGTAAAACTATGCCGACACCCAGCCTTCACGTCCGCGCCGCCGCGATCATGGCCCTGCTTCTGACATGGGCCATGTTCGCCGCGTCGTCCTTCGCGCAGGATCCGCAACCCGCAACGCCTGCGACCGCCGACCCGGCCGCGCCGGCGCCCGATGCCGCCACGCCGCCGCTCGACGCCGCGCCGGGCGACGCGGATGCCGCAGCAGCGCCGCCCGCCGCCGGCGAACCGCCCGCCGACACGCGTGCGCTCGACGAAACCGTGCAGGGCCTCAAGAAAGACGTCGTCGACCTCAACAAGGAGTTGTTCGTACTCGAAGAGGAGCTGCTGTTCCCGGCCAACACCCAGGTCGCGGTATTCGTCTCGATGGACATCGGCGAATTCTTCGCGCTCGACTCGCTCTCGCTCAAGATCGACAACAAGGAAGTGGCTAACTACCTCTACACTCCGCGCGAGGCCGAAGCACTGCTCAAGGGTGGCGTGCACCGCGTGTACCTCGGCAACCTGAAAGTCGGCGAGCACCAGCTCGTGGCATTCTTCAGCGGCAAGGGCCCGAACGAACGCGACTACAAGCGCGGTGCCAATCTCAAGTTCGAGAAGGGCGTGGGGGCCAAATACCTGGAGCTGAAGATCACTGATCGCCAGCGCCGCGCGCAGCCCGAGTTCGCCATCAAGGACTGGGAATAAGAGTCAAGGCACTGTTCAAGATGAAGGTCATTGCGCGCATCGCTTTGTTTATGGCCGCTTCGCTGGCGTTGGCGCCGGCCCTGGTAACGCCTGCGATGGCCGCCAAACCCGAGGTCGACAAGCTTTCGCCCACGGTGGTGCGCGACCTGCATTTCGGCGATGCACTCTTCTATTACTACCAGGGGCAGGATCTCGAAGCGATCACGCGCCTGCAGGCGTACCGGCAATGGGGTCGCATGCCGCATCACGATGCGGAGACCGACCTGCTGCTCGGCGGCCTCTATCTATCGCTGGGCCTGCACAACGAGGCCGGCGAGCGGTTCGAAACGCTGTTGACGCAATCGGTGCCCGAGGGCGTGCGCAACCGCGCCTGGTTCTATCTCGGCAAGATCTGGTACGCGCGCGGTTATCTCGATCGCGCCGAACGCGCCATCAAGGAAGTGCAGGGCCGCATCACGCCGGACCTGGACGCCGAGCGCCTGCACCTGCTCAGCAACATCCTCATGCGCCAGCAGCGTTTCGATGAAGCCATCGCGCTGCTCAATGCGTGGCGCGGGCGCAAGGATCAAAGCGACTGGCTGGCCTACGCGCAGTACAACCTGGGCGTGGCGCTGGTGCGCAAAGGCCTCGTGACCGAGGCGGACCCGTTCCTCACCAGCGTAGGCACGCTCGTTTCCGGCCGCCGCGAACTGCGTTCCCTGCGCGATCGCGCCAATCTCGCGCTCGGCTACGCCTATCTGCAGAACAATCAGCCCGTGCTAGCCAAACCGGTGCTCGAGCGCGTACGTCTCGACGGTCCGTATTCCAACAAGGCCTTGCTGGGCGTGGGCTGGGCGGATGCCGCCGAAGGGCAGTTCCAGGAAGCGCTCACTCCCTGGATGGCGCTGCGCGATCGCAACCTGCTCGATTCCGCCGTGCAGGAAGCGTATCTGGCTATTCCCTATGCCTTCGCCAAGCTCAACGCGAATGCGCAGGCCGCCGACAACTATGAGATCGCGATCAAGTCCTTCGACAGCGAGACGATGAACCTCGACGCGTCGATCGCCGAGATCAACGACGGCACGATGCTCGACAAACTGCTCAAGCGCGACGAGAAGGACCACTACGGCTGGTTCTGGCAGCTGCGCGAAGTGCCGGACGCGCCGCAATCGCGCTACCTCTACCACCTGCTGGCCGGCCACGATTTCCAGGAAGGTCTCAAGAACTACCGCGACCTCGCGTTCCTCGGCGGCACGCTCGCCAAATGGCAGGACAGCATCGTCGCGTTCGACGACATGCTCGACACGCGCGAGCGCGCCTACGCCGAGCGCGTGCCGCAGGCAGATGCCGTGCTCGCGTCGGGCCGGCTCGACAAATACGGCGCCGAACGCGCCAATACCGGCGGGCGGCTCGACCAGGTCGAAGTGGCCCAGGACGTCCCCGCCTTGGGCACGGCCGAGGAGCGCGACCAGTGGGCGCGCATCGTGCGGCTGGAAGCCGCACTACTCGCTGCGCCGCACGATGAGGAAACCGACGCCATTCGCGAGAAGACGCGCCTCGCCAAGGGCGTGTTGTACTGGCGGCTCGCCGAATCCTTCAAGGCGCGCGTCTGGAACGAGCGCCGCACCCTGAAGGACCTCGACCAGGCGTTGCGCGAAGCGCAGAACCGCTGGGTGCGCGTACAGAAGGCGCGCAGCTCCATGCCCAACAACACCGGCGAATTCGCCGCGCGCGTCGCAGCGCTGCGGCAACGTCTCGAGGGCGCGCAGCAGCGCCTGGCCGGCGTCGCGCAGCAGCAGAACCAGTTGCTCGAAGCACTCGCGCGCAACGAGCTCGAGCAGCAGAAAGAACGCATCGGCACTTATCAGATCCAGGCGCGTTTCGCGCTCGCGTCGATCTACGATCGCGCCGCCGCGCCGCCGAGTGCCGCGCCCAAGGAAGCCGCGCCGCCGCAGGAGTCACAGGGCGAACTCGAAATCGTGCCGTCCGATCCTTCTTCATCGCCCGATGGCGCGCCGCTCGATGGGGCAGCACCGCCGCCCGCCGATCAGCCGGCGCCCGACACGGCTGCGCCTGCTGACCAGACTGCACCGCCGCCCACCGAGACGCCGCCGCCCGCCGAGGCGCCCAAATGAGCGCCCCCAACAAACTGCTGGCGTTGACTGTGGCCGCGTTGTGCGTGGGCTTGGGCGTAGACGCCGCCGCCGCGCCCAAGAAGAAAGAGAAAACCATCGGCGAGCTCACGGCTCGCCCGGTGGTCGTGCAACCCGATCAGAAGGTGGAAGCCAGCGCCGCGCGCGCCATGGACAATTACCGCCGCTTTCTCGAACTGCAGAAGACCGATCCGCAGCTGCGCGCGGAGGCGCTGCGCCGTCTCGCCGACCTCAATATGGAGTCGGGCGAGGGCGAGCGCATGGCGAGCGAGGCGAGCACCATCGACGCGCAAGGCGGCGAGGCGATCAAGCTGTACACCAGCCTGCTCAAGAGTTATCCCGACTATCCGCGCAACGACCAGGTGCTCTACCAGCTCGCGCGCGCCTACGAGACCACGGGTCAGCCGGAAAAAGCGCTCACCACGCTCAATGAAGTGCTGCGCAAGTATCCGCGCTCGCCGCAGTTGGACGAAGTGCAGTTCCGCCGCGGCGAATTGCTGTTCTCCGCCAAGGAATATCGCCAGGCGCAGGACGCCTATCAATTTGTAGTGAACAAAGGCGAAAAGGCCGCGTTCCTGTCGCAGAGCCTCTACAAGCACGGCTGGTCGCTGTTCAAGCAGGGCCTCAACGATGAGAGTCTGCCCTCGTTCGCCGGCGTGCTCGATCGCACGGTGCTGCAGAAGCAGTCGCACGCGCTGATCCCGATCGACAAACTACCGCGGGCGAGCCGCGAACTGGCCGACGACACGCTGCGCGTCATGGCGGTCACATTCTCGTACGACGACGATTCGGTTGGCGCGGTCGACCGGTTCCTCTCTTCGCGCAACAACCCGGCCTACGCGCCCATCATCTATTCACGCCTCGGCGATCTGTACGTCGAAAAGGAACGCTTCCAGGACGCCGCGAGCGTGTACCGCGCCTACGCCACGCGCGCGCCGAATAGCGAGTACTCGCCGGGCCTGTCGATGCAGGCCATCGACGCCTATCGCAAGGGCGGCTTTACCGAGCTCGTGCTCGAGGGCAAGCGCGAATACGTGGCGCTGTACAACTACGGCACGCCGTTCTGGAGCGGCCGCAACAAGGCTGACTACCCGAACATCGCCAAGGAACTGAAGACCAATCTCAAGGACGTGGCGCAGTACTTCCACGCCGAGGCGCAAAAAACCAAGAAGGTGGAACAGTACGGCGAGGCGGCGCGCTGGTATCGCACCTATCTCGAATCTTTCCCGGATGATCCGGAATCGTTCGGCACCAACTATCTGCTGTCCGAGGCGCTCTACTCGAGCGAGGACTACCAGGGCGCCGCGACAGAATTTGCCAAGACCGCGTACAACTACCCGCGCAACCCGCGCTCGGCCGCCGCGGCCTACGCAGCGCTCGGCTCCTACGCCAAGTACGAAGAGAAACTGCCGGCCGCCGAAAAGGCCGAGTCGCACAAGCTCAGCGTCGACGCCGGCGTCAAGTTCGGCACCAGCTTCCCCGAACATCCCGACAGCTCGGGGGTGCTGACGCGCGCCGCCGAAGACATCTTCGCGACTCAGGATCTGCAGCGTTCGATCGAAGTGGCCAACCTGGTGCTCGCGCACCAGCCGCCGGCCGACCAGCCGAAGCGCCGCATCGCCTACACCATCATCGGCCAGGCGAATTTCGACCTGCTGCAGTTCCCCGAGGCCGAAAAGGGTTACGTCGCAGCGCGCGATCTGCTGCCGCCGAACGACAAGATGCGCGCCGACCTCACCGAGCGCATCGCGTCGGCCGTGTACCGTCAGGGCGAGGCCAAGCAGAAGGCCGGCGACAGCCTGGGTGCGGTCGACGACTTCCTGCGCATCTCGCAAGTGGCCGGCACGTCGAAGATCGCCGCGCAGGCCGAGTACGACGCCGGCGCGCAGCTCATCGTGCTCAAGGAATTTCCGCGCGCCATCCAGGTGCTCGAGCGCTTCCGCACCAACAACCCCAAGAGCGAGTACACCGCGGACGTCACGCGCAAACTCGCGGTGGCCTACGGCGAGACCGGGCAGGCCGGGCAGGCGGCGATGGAATTCGAACGCATTGCGATGAACCCGGCCGAGAGCCGCGACATCCAGCGCGAGGCGAACCTGAGCGCCGCCGACCTGTACACGAAGGCGGGCAATACACCGAAGGCGGTGGGCATGCTCGAGCGCTTCGTGGTCAGCTATCCATCGCCCGTGGCGGATTCCATCGAAGCGCGCCAGAAGCTCGCGGACATCGCCGGCACGGGCGGACAGATCGACAAACAGCGCTACTGGCAGCGCGAGATCGTCAACGCGGACCGCAACGCGGGCGCGGGCCGTACCGATCGCACGCAGTATCTCGCCGCCAAATCGCAGCTCGCGCTGGCCTCGCCGACGCGCGATGAATTCCGCAACATTCCGCTGGCGCTGCCGTTGAAGGCATCGCTCGCGAAGAAGCGCAAGGCCATGGAAGCGGCGCTCGGCGCCTACAAGGGCGCCGCCGACTACCGCGTTGCCGAAGTAACCACGCTGGCCACGTTCGAGATCGCGGAGATCTACCGGCAGCTCGGCAAGGACATCATGAAGTCCGAGCGGCCGAAGAAACTCGCCGGCGACCAGCTCGACGAATACAACTCGCTGCTCGAAGAACAAGCCTTCCCGTTCGAAGAGCAGGCGATCTCGACGCACGAGATCAACACCAAGCGCGTGCGCGACAACGTGTACGACGAGGGCGTGAAGAAGAGCTTTGCCGCGCTCGCCGACTTGAAGCCCGGCCGATACGGCAAGTCGGAGATGCTGGGTACATCCTTTGACGCACCAGTGCCGGCGCCGCCGCCCGTGCAGGCGCCGGATCCGGCGCTGACGATGGCGATCCCGGCCAATCCAACTGCGCCTGCCGCGCCTAACAGTGCGACCGCTCCGCCCGCGGTGCCGGCTGGCCCGGTGATTCCGAAGGCGCCGCCGCGCGCCACCAGCGACTTCGCGCGTGCACTGCAGTTGATGCGCAGCGATCCCACGCAGGCGAGTCTCGAGTTCCAGCTCCTGACGCAGACTTACCCGGATCTGCCCGGTCCGTATGCGAACCTCGGGCTCCTGTACCGCAACACAAACCAGCTGCCCGAAGCGGAAGCCGCCTTCGCGAAGGCAACCGAACGCGCGAGCTGGGACGCAGCCACCTGGAATGAATACGGCCTCACCCTGCGCCAGGCGGGCAAGTTCACCGAAGCACGCACGGCCTACGAGCATGCGCTCAAGGCGAACCCTTCCTACGCGCCGGCGCACCGCAATTTAGCGGTGCTGCTCGATCTTTTCCTCGAAGATCCGTTGACCGCTCAAACCGAGTTCGAGACTTACAAGACGCTTACCGGCGAGGACAAACCCGTCAGCGGCTGGATCGCCGAGCTCAAGTCGCGCAACCGCGTGCCGGGCACGCCGCGCGAGACGGCTCCCGAGACACCACCCACGACGGCGCCAGAAGCTGCGCCCGCGACCTCGCCCGAGGCCGCGCCCACTTCTTCTCCGCCGGCTTCGCCGGATGCGGCCACGCCCAAAGGAGGCTGATCGTGAACAAACTATTTTGCCTAGGTGCAATGTTGTTAGGTGGGGCCGCCCTTGCGCAGACCCCGGCGCCGCGCGACACCATGGAACCCGGCGTCAATACTTCGGCGCCGGTCCCGCAGGCGGCTGCGCCGGCCCAGACGGTGCCGGACCAGACAAAGGTACCCGCGAGCGCCGCCAAGCCCGCCACCACGGCTAACAAGCCGGCCGCCAAGCCGGGCGCCGCCGCGCCGAAGGGCAACGCCAAGGATCGCCTCGATCTCGATGCGTCGCAGATCACCGGCAACCGTGAACTGCCGAAGGTGCTGTACATCGTGCCGTGGCGCAGCGCGGAGCTCGGCGACCTGGTGGGAAGGCCCGTGAACAGCTTGTTGGACGAGGTGCTGGAGCCCGTCGACCGTGACGTTTTTCGCAGACAGAACCGCTACTTCGAAGCGTTGCAGCCTAATGAGGCAGCGCCTGCCAGTAAGCCTGAGAAGTGATTAACAGTTTTTGTCACTTATGTAACGCAATCTTGGCGCGCTTGCCCTAAGCACGCCTGTTTTTGAGGAGAGTCGACCGTGTCTATTTCCGGAATCATCAAGTTCTTTCAGGACGGCGGATTCTTTCTGTATCCGCTCGTCATCATCTTCGTCGTGGGCGTGGCCATCGCCGTCGAGCGCTGGCTGTATCTCACCGTCGAGACGGCGCGTAACCGTTCGTTGTGGGACGACGTCGCCCCGCATCTCGGTGCCGGCAACTTCAAGCAGGCGATCACGCTCGCGAACAACTCGCAGGCGCAGATCGGCACGGTGCTCAAGTACGGCCTGGCCCGTCTATCCACCGCGCGCCGCCGCGACGACATCCAGCAGGCGATGGAAGAATCGCTGCTCGAGATCGTGCCGCGTCTCGAAAAACGCACGCACTACTTAAGCTCGCTTGCCAACATCGGCATGTTGGTGGGTCTCTTGGGCACCATCGTCGCGTTGATCCACGCGTTCGCCACGGTGTCGCAGGCCAATCCGGCCGAGAAGGCCGCGCTGCTCGCCTCCGCCATCTCGGAAGCCATGAACAACACGGCCATGGGTCTCGGTGTCGCGATCACGCTGCTGCTGTCGCACATGTTCCTCGAAGCCAAGACGACCTCGCTGATCGACAGCCTGGAAATCGCGGTTGTGAAGTTCCTCAACTCCATCACGGAGAGATATTCGGAACCGGCTCCCGCTGCGCCTGCCATGGCACCGCGCGCCCCGGCTCCCCGTCCTGCCTGATAGCTAGTCCTACTAGTTACAGAGGAACAGCAGATGGCTTCATCCAAACTTGCCGCCCGTGCGATTCGCAACCATGCGAAGTACAAGGGTCGCAACGACCTCAACATCGTGCCGATGATCGACATGATGGTGATCCTCGTGTTCTTCCTGCTGTTCACAGCGGTGTTCTCCAACACGAACATTCTCGAGCTCAACCTTCCGGCGCCCAACTCCTCGGTGCCGGATCTGCCGAAGGGCCTGCAGCTCGAGGTGCACGTGCGTCGCACGGGTATCGACATCGCCGATCGCAACACAGGCGTTTTGCGATCGCTGCCGATGAAGCCGGATGGCTACGACTACCAGGGCCTGTCCGAGTACCTGCAGTTCGTGAAGAGCAAGTATCCGACCGTGACTGAAGCCTCCGTGCTGCTTGAACAGGACATTCCTTACGACGTGCTGGTCCAGACGATGGACAACGTGCGCCTGTGGGAAATGAATGACGCGCCGAACTTCACCAAGGTCGAGTTGTTCCCCGACATTTCCGTGGGTGATGCGCCCGTGACCGGTGCGGCCGCCGTGGGTCCGGCGCCAGCGGGAGCAAAGAAATGACTCCCTATCGCATCAAGAAACATCGTCAGCGCGGGCATCACGGCAGCCACATGGCGCTCATCCCGTTCATCGACATGCTGACGATGCTGGTGGTGTTCCTGCTGTTGCACAGCTCGGACGTCGAAATCCTGCCGAACACCAAGAACATCACCATTCCGCAGTCGGTCGCCGATCTCAAGCCGCATGAAACCGTGGTGATCATGGTCACCAAGGACGACCTGCTGGTGAATGGCCGCAGCGTCGGCAAGGTCGCCGAAGTCGCAAGCATGCCCGGCGACCAGATGATCATTCCGCTGTTGCGCGATGCGCTCAAGGCGCAGGCCGATATCGTGTTGCGCCAGACATCGGAAGAGGCGGTCAAGGACCGCGAAGTAACCATCATGGGTGACAAGGGCACGCCGTTCTCCGTGCTCAAGCGCGTGATGGCGACGGCCACTTCCGCCGACTACGGCAAGGTTTCCCTGGCCGTGATCCAGCGCGAGCGCGAGGTAGGCGGCGCATGATGCTGGCACCTTATTTCCGCCGTTTCGAGCTGCCCTGGTCGGTCGGCGAGGAGAGCGAAGCACGCTTCAAGAAGCTGCTACGCATCCTGCTCATCATCGCGACCTTGCTCGCGATCCTCATCGCGCTGCTGCCGAAGCGCGAGGCCGAGCGCATCAAGCCCGAAGAGCTGAAAGAGCGCGTGGCGCAGCTCATCATCGAAAAGCCGAAACCGCCGCCGCCGCCTCCGCCGCCGGTGGAGGAGCCGAAGCCCGACAAGCCGAAGCCGGTCGAAAAGCCGGTGGAGAAGCCGAAGCCGAACGTGCGTAACCAGGGCCTGCTCGCGATGCAGGATGAACTGGCGGCGCTGCGCGACCAGAACCTCGATCTGGCCGATCCGCAGCTCAAGACGCCAGTCGAGGACGCGCGCTCGGAGCGCAATCTCATTACGTCGTCGGTCGGCCGGGCCTCAGGCGGCATCAATACCGCGAACATGGCGCGCGGCTTTGGCGGTGGCGCCGGTGCCATCGGCACGCATACAACTACGCAGGTTCAGCACGGCGCGGGTCTCGATCCGAATGCCGGTGGCCGCGTGCAACGCACGGGCGCGAGCGGCAAGGCCTCGCGCGCGCGCGAAGAAGTCGAGATCGTGTTCGATCGCAACAAGGGCGCGTTGTATGCGCTCTATGGGCGCGCGCTGCGCGAGCAGCCGGAACTCGCCGGCAAACTGGTGCTGGAATTCACCATTGCGCCATCGGGCGAGATCACGATGTGTCGCGTGGTATCGAGCGAGCTCCAGGATCCCGAGCTCGTGAAGAAAATCGTGGCGCGCGTGCGCCTGATCCGCTTCAAGGCCGCGGACGTCGAGGCTCTCACAGTCAGCAAACCCATCGACTTCTTCCCCGCTGCATAGAGCACGCCGCGGTGAACCTGCAATCCGAAATCGACTACTTCCGCGACATCGGAGTGGTAGACAAGGCGCGCCTGCTGGCGAGTTTTCTGTCCGAGCTCACCGTCGAAGCGCGCGCCACGTATGGCGCGACTCTCGAGGCCGTGCACGATGCGGCGCGGCTGCGATTCACGAACGAGGTGTGCAACCGCATCTCCAAGTTGATCGAGCAGTATCTGGGCGATGACAAGGCCCGGCCGGCCGATGACGTGGTGATTCGCATGCTGCTCGGCGGGCGCGCCGACAAGGTGGCCGAGAAGATGATTCATACCGCCTACCGGCGCGCGCTGCAGAACTTCGAGCGCTACGACACGACCGTATTTCTGAGCTGAGGGGTTGCGGAAGTAGTACTGCCGGGCAGGGGTTCTCGGCGTCCGCGGGCTTCGTTGGATTCGCGAAGTCCTTCCGAACCCCGAGAACCCCTACCCGGCACCACTTCTTGCCGGTACCCACCTCAACCAGAGCATTCCCGCCACAGCCGCGATCAGCGAAGCAACCAGCACCGCGAGTTTCGACGAATTCACCAGCGCGGGTGAGCCCGCGAACGCCAGGTTGGTGATGAAGATCGACATGGTGAAGCCGATGCCGCCGAGCAGGCCGGCGCCGACGATGTGCATCCACCGCACACCCTCCGGTAGCGAGCTCACCTTGCACGCCACGGCGAACAGGCACAACGCAACGACCCCGACGGGTTTGCCAAGGATCAGCCCCAGCACGATCCCGAGGTTGTTAGGGTGGGTGAATTGCGCCGCAGCCTGGGTGTCTACGGCCAAGGCGGTGTTCGCGAGCGCAAACAGGGGCAGAATCACGAAAGCCACGGGTTTGTGCAGATGGTGCTCGAGCCGGTGCGAGGGCGATGGCAGGCCTGCGCTGCGCGACGTGAAGGGAATCGCGAAGGCGAGCAACACCCCGGCAATCGAGGCATGGATACCGGCATTCAGCAGGCAGCACCACAGCGCGACGCCGCCGATGAGATACGGCCATAGCGCCATCACGCGAAACGGCCGATTGAGCGCGGTGAGAAATCCCAGCACGCCAAACGCGGCGAGCAGATAGGCCACCGAGACTTTCGCCGTGTAAACACCGGCGATCAACACGATGGCGCCCAGGTCGTCGATCACCGCGAATGCCACGATGAAAACCTTGAGCGCGGGCGGGACGCGCTCGCCCAACAACGCGAGCACCGCCAGCGCGAAAGCAATGTCGGTGGCCATCGGAATTCCAAAGCCGGGTTGCGTTGCGGAACCGGCATTGAACGCGTAGTGAATCAGCGCTGGTGCAACCATTCCGCCGACGGCCGCGAATGCCGGCAACAACGCCTTGCGCACGCCCGACAGCTCGCCCACGTACAACTCGCGTTCGAGTTCGAGGCCGATCAGCAGAAAGAACACCGCCATCAGCGCGTCGTTGATCCAGTGTTCGATGGAGAGCGGCCCCGCCTTGACGAGCCAGAATGCGGCGTACTGCGCCGACACTGGGGAATTCGCGAGCGCCAGCGACACAACGGTGCAGGCGAGCAGGAGTACGCCCCCGAATTGCCCGGACTTGGCGAAGCGCTTGAAGGTCTCGGTGAGGGTCATGGTGCTGCGGATCGTAGCAGCGGTGCCGGGCAGGGGTTTTCGGGTTTGCGCACTTGCGAACGTGGCGGTCCAATCGCGCTAACGGCGCCAGTTCGCTGGCACACACTTCAACTCCGAAAACCCCTGCCCGGCACCACTTCTGCTAACTTCTGCGCCGAATGTTCGAATCACCGCTGTCCCTCATCCTGGTCCTGTTAGCCGCCTCGGTGTTCGTGGTGACCCTCGCGCGTCGCCTCGGGCTTCCCTCCATTCTCGGCTACGTCACGGTCGGCCTGGCCCTGGGGCCGCACGCCTTCGGCGTTTTCCCCGAATCCGACACCACGCACCTGCTGGCCGAACTCGGCGTGGTCTTCCTGCTGTTCACGCTGGGTCTCGAATTCTCCTGGCCGCGCATGGTCGCGCTGCGTCGCGAGGTGTTCGGCCTCGGCAGCCTGCAGGTTTTCGGCACTGCGACCGCGGTCGCATTGCTGGTGCGTCTCACGCTCGATCTGGGCTGGGCGCAGTGCATCGTGCTCGGCGGCGTGGTGGCGATGAGCTCCACCGTCCTCATCGTCCAGCAATTGACCGAACGCGCCGAGCTCAATCGCACCCACGGACGACTGGCCTTCAGCGTCGTCCTGTTCCAGGACATTGCGGTGGTGCCGTTTCTGGCCCTGGCTGCGGCGCTCAATCCGGCGGGCGACGCCTTCACGGTGAGCGGTGCGCTCAGCCTGGTCGCCGCGGGCACGGTTGCCGTGCTGGTCGTGCTGGCCGCCGGCCGCTGGCTGCTGCGTCCGCTGCTCTACGTGATTGCGAACAGCCGCCTGCGCGAATTGTTCACGCTTGCCGTGTTGCTGGTGGCACTCGCCTCGGCCTGGGCATCGCAGATGGCCGGCCTCTCGATGGCACTCGGCGCTTTCCTCGCCGGGATGATGCTGGCCGAAACCGAATACAGCCACCAGGTGGAAAGCGTCATCCGCCCGTTTCGCGACATCCTGCTCGGCCTGTTCTTCATCTCGGTGGGCATGCTGCTCGACTACGGCGCTCTGTTGCGCGAATTCTGGCTCATCATCGCGCTGCTGGCCGGCATGATACTGCTCAAGGGCGTCATCGCCGGCTTTGCGACGCGTTTGTTCGTCGACAACAATTTCCGTGCGATCCGCACCGGCGTCACGCTGGCAGTCGGCGGCGAGTTCGGCATTGCGCTGCTGACGCTGCTGCTGCAGAACCAGGCGATCGATCCGGCCATTGCGCAGCCGCTGCTGGTGACCGTGGTGCTCGCGATGGTGCTGGCGCCCGTGATCCTCGCGAACAACAGACGCGTCGCGCGCTTGTTGTTAGGCGAGCGCGGCCCGCCGAAGACCGCGCTCGAACGCGAGGACGCCGCGACACTGGCCGTTGCCAAGCGCGAACATGTCATCCTGTGCGGCTTCGGCCGCGTGGGCCAGAACGTGGCGCGTGTGCTCGAGGCGCAAGGATTCGAGTACATCGCGATCGATCTCGATCCGGTGCGCGTACGTGCCGCGCGGCAGATGGGCCATCCCGTGGTGTACGGCGACTCCGCGGATGCGCAGGTGCTGGAGGAGGTCGGCCTCGCCAACGCCAACGCGGTGGTTATTTCATTCTCGGACACGAGTACCGCGCTCGGCATCCTGCGATCCTTGCGCAACCTGCGCACCGACGTGCCGGTGCTGGTGCGCACCCCCGACGATTCGCGGCTGCTCGAGCTCAAGGCCGCCGGAGCAACGGAAGTGGTGCCCGAGGCATTCGAGGCCAGCCTCATGCTGGCGTCGCACGTGCTGATGTCGCTCAAGGTCGCGCCCGCCACCGTCATGCGCACCGTGGCCGAACTGCGCGGCAACCGCTACGAACTGCTGCGCGACGTCATCGCGAGCACCGACAGCTCGCCGGTGCATCCGGCAATTACCGAAGCCGTGCGTTCGATCGTGCTGCCGCCCGGGTCGTGGTGCATCGACAAGACGCTCGACGACGTGCGGCGCGCGGGCGCGCAGGTGGCGTTCACCGGCATTCGCCGCCACGGGATCATGGGGCGCGAACCCTCGGGCGACACGCAATTCCAGGATGGCGATATCGTGGTCGTCTACGGTACGCCCGAACAGCTCGAGCACGCCGAGGCCGTGCTGCTCGCTGGATGAACGCCGGCCCCGGATTCGAACGAATCAAGATTTCTTCTTGTGCTTGTTTCCCTGCTTTTCCACGAGATCGCCGATCGCGGGCACGCCCGCGTCGCTGCGCCCGTGGCTCGCTCCGCGCCGCGCCTCCGTCGCCAGGCTCGCGTACACCGCCTTGATCCGTTCGAGCTCGCGTTCCTCGAGCTCTTCGAGATTGATCAGGACGTTGTGCGCGCCGGGCGAGATGCGCAGCAGTTCATCGAGCTTGATCTGCACGGCTTCCGAGTCGCGGTTCTGCGTGCTCTGGATCAGGAACACCATGAGGAAGGTGACGATGGTCGTGCCGGTGTTGATCACGAGCTGCCAGGTATCGCTCCAATGAAACAGCGGACCGCTGATCGCCCACGTCAGCACCACGAACACCGCCAGTGCGAACGTGATGGGCTGTCCGGTGGCGCGCGCGATGGATTTGGCAAAGCGCGTGAACCAGGAACTCGATTTGGCCGGTGTCATGCAGATTCCCTCGTGAGATCTCCCGGCCGGTAGGTTAGGCCCTTCTCGAGTTCCTGCCAAAGAACGGCGCTACTCGCGTGCAATCGCTTCGACCGCCTCCTTGCGCTCGCCCAGGCTCATCATCAGCACGCTGCCGACGATCATGGCCGTACCGAACAACTGCCAGGCATTGAGCCGCTCGCCGAGGAAGAGCGCGGCGAGCGCGATGGTGGTCGGAGGACCCACGGTGCTGCCGATGGCCGCGCGCTGCGCGCCCACCCGGCGCATGCCTTCCGCCTGCAGCAGCCCCGGAATGAACATGCAGGCGACCGACAGGATCGCGAGCAGCAGCCAGTCGTGCAACCGCAAGGTCGCCAATTCATGGAAGGAGCGGAACAGCGCGAAATGGATGGCGAGCACGACGGCGGCGGCGCTCATGCCGATGGCGGCGAACCGCGTGCTGCCGAGCTCGTGTGTGTAACGCTCGCCGATCAGGAAGTAGATAGCAGTCGTGAGCGCGGCGATGAGCACCAGCCCCGCGCCGAACAGGTTCTGCGTGAGCTCGTGGAGGTCGATGCCGCCCATCGCGAAGAAGATGCCCACGTAGGTGACGAGCATCGCGGCGACCAGCCGCGCCTCGGGTGCGCGCCGGCGCATGAACGAGCTGATCGTCACCACCAGCGCCGGGTAGCTGAACAGCAGCACCCGTTCGATCGACGCATCGATCAGGGTCAGCGCCCAGAAGTCGAGCAGCGCGCCGACGTAGTAGCAGGTGATGCCGGCGATCGCCGCCGCGAGTATCGCGCGGCCGCGCATCGGGCCGAGCGCGGGCCCGCGTTTGGCACGCAAGGCGATCCACGCGAACAACGGCATGGCCAGCACCGCGCGCACCGCCACCAGCAGCTCGAAGCCGACGCCGCGCTGGTACAACGCCTTGCCGAACAATCCCTTGCTGGCGAACAACACGGCCGCACCGGCCACACACAGCATTCCGAGCCGACGCGCACGCGTTTCGCTTTTCTCGAGATCAGCGTTTTTCTGCACGTTGAATTTCATCCATGCGTCGTTCGATGTAAGTGCGACGCTTTGGCGCCTTCACGCGTGCCGCGAACCCGCGCAACTGTTGCCAGCCGAACTGGCGCGGAATCGACAACTCGGGCAAGCGGGCAAACAAACGGCTGCGCGCCGGCGCGAGATACAAGGTGTCGAACAACGCCTTTTCTGCGCTCGCGATCTTTGCGCCATCATCTTCGATTTCGAAGTCCGTGAAGAGCTCCGGTGGAAGGCGATGAAAGGAAACGACGCCGAGCGGCGTGGTGATGCGCCTGGGCCGGCCGAGTGTCGCGGCATAGATGACCGCGGGCACCTGTTCGATCAGCCCGCGGTGAAACAGTGCCGACTGCATGGATACATACGCGGGATAGGGCGCGGAAATGAGTTCGGGCAGCGCGAAGCGCCCAATCGATGTGCCGCTCAGCCATTTGCCGCGCGTCAGATGTGTGAGCAGTCGTTGCTGAGCCAACCGTCGCAGAATCATGTTGGCGTTCGACGCACTCACGCCGAGCAAAGCGCTCGCATCGCGGGTTTCGAATACCGGCGTCCCGAGTTGTTGCAGGCGTCGCAATGCTTCGATCTGGTTCATGACTGCAGAGCTCGCAGTGATTCCACAACCTGATCCTGCAAAGTCTCCCAGCTGCCGCGCTCGCGAAAGTCCGCCTGGTGTTCCGGTTCGAGGAATGCGGCCACCTGGCCGGCGAAATCTTCGAACCCGATGGACATGGCATTCTCGATCGCGTCCGCGAGCAGGTCCGACTCTGCCTTCGGCAGTGGCGTGGCCGCGGCGCCGGCATCGATCAGCAGTTTCAGATCGAAGATGTCACGGGCCTGTGTCTCGGAGCGCAACGCCAGTGCGGCCACCTTCTGCGCAAATGCCACTGGCGCCTCGTATCGCTGCACCAGCACTGGATAGAGGCGGTAGCGCTGGATGAGTTCCGGTTCGACCGGGGCAAGGGAAACTCCGGCGTCCAGTGCCCGACGCGAGAATTCCAGTTTCGTCGGGATGTTGGAGCGTTGATCGAGGAGTCGCAGCGAGATCTTCCAGCGCTGTGTCGTCGCTGTTTGCTTGGGCGCGCTGACCGCAGCCACTTCGATCATTTGAGCGCGCAACGAATGGCGAAAGGAATCCGCCTCGAACACCGCCTCGACATTGGAACGCAAGGTGGTGACCGCCATCGTGCGGATGTCGAGGTCCATGTCTTCGGAATAGCGAATGCTGCGGTGGTAGAAGCGCAGGTTGCATCCGCCCTTGAGCGCAAACAACGACTTGTCCACCCGCGCGCTGAAGCTGCGCAGGAAGAGCAGGTGAAAAACTTCGATGGCCTGACGTTCGGTCCACATGGGCGCAGATTATCATATTACGCGCAATCAACACTAATGTTGATTGCATGTAATATGATAAGAACCGCATTTTCAGGCGCCCGGCTCCGACCAGCCCGCGGCCAGACCGTTCGGAACCACCCGTTTCTGTAGAATCCCGCGCTTCGTGAGGCGCGACGACATCCAGTTCCCGGCAAAACACTCCGCGCTGCGCGACGACGTGCACGTGTTGGGTGCGCTCGTCGGCGACGTGCTCAAGGAGCAGGGCGGCGACGCGCTGTTCGACCTTGTCGAAAAGGACCGCCGCCTATCTATCCGCCGTCGTGCCGGCGACAAGGAAGCAGCGGCCGAACTCAGCGTCCAGTTGCGCGGCCGTGCGCCGCAGGTGGCGCGCGACCTCGCGCGCGCCTTCTCCATGTGGTTCCGCGCCGTGAATCTCGCCGAGAAGGTGCACCGAATCCGCCGGCGCCGCGGCTACTTCCTCGAGGCCAGCGACCGCCCGCAGCCAGGCGGCATGGCGGCCGCGCTCGCCGCGCTCAAGGAACGGGGCCTCTCGCTCGCCGAAGTGCTCGAGTTGCTGAAGAAGATGCGCATTGAACCGGTGTTCACCGCGCATCCCACCGAAAGCGCGCGCCGCACGATGCTGCGCAAGAACCAGCGCATCGCGGAGTTGCTGCTCGATCGCCTCGATCCGACGCTCACGCCGCAGGAGCTGCGCCAGAACTGGAGCCGCGTGCGCACCGAGGTGACCACGGCCTGGCAGACCGAAGACCATCCGCGTGAGCGCTTGACCGTCGCCGACGAGCGCGAACATGTGGTGTTCTATCTGGCCGAGATTCTCTATCGCATCCTGCCCGCGTTCTACGTGGAACTGGCCGAGGCGCTGGCCAAGCTCTACGGCGTACAGGCCGATTCGCTCGAGTTGCCGAACCTGGTGCGTTTCGGCACCTGGGTGGGCGGCGACATGGACGGCAATCCGGACGTGCACGCCAAGACGATCCGCGAGACTCTCGCGCGCCAGCAGCAGGTCATCATCAACGCGTACTTTCGGGATTGCGGCAATCTCGCCCAACTACTCTCGCAGAGCGCGAGCCGCGCCGCGGTGTTGCCGGAGCTCAGCCAGCGCATCGAGCTGTACGCCACGCTGATCCCCGGCGCGCTCGGCAACACGCCGATGCGTCACGACCGCATGCCGTACCGCGTGTTTCTCGGGCAGGTGGCTGAGCGGCTGCGGGTCACCTACGACGGGCGCCCGAATGGGTACGAAGGGCCGCAGCACTTCCTGCGCGACTTGAAGCTCATCGCGGCCAGTCTCAAGGCGAACAAGGGTTTCCACGCCGGCTGGGGCAACGTACAGCGCCTGATCCGCCGCGTGGAGACTTTCGGATTTCACCTGGCGACGCTCGACCTGAGGCAACACGCGGAGATTCATCATCGCGTGATCGGCCAGGGGCTCGACGACCCGAACTGGATGGTGCGCACCGCGGCCGAACGGCACGACCTGCTGGTCGCCGCCATCGAACGCGACACCGGCGTCAAGATGGAACTCGATGCGCTCGGCCGCCGCACGCTCGGCGTGTTCGAGGCGATCCTGCAGGCGCGACATCGGTACGGCCAGGATGCGATCGGTTACTACGTGGTCAGCGGCACGACCGGGGCCGACGACGTGCTCGCGCCGCTGCTGCTGGCGCGCTGGGCCGAGGCTTACGACAAACGCAGCGGCGAAGTGGCGGTGGACATCGCACCGCAGTTCGAATCCGTCGACGCGCTCGATCACTGCGGCGACGTGATGCGGACCTTGTTGGGCGATCCGCTGTATCGGCGACACCTGGAAGGGCGCGGCCGTACGCAGTGCGCGTTGATCGGTTATTCCGACACGAACAAGGAGAGCGGCATCTGCGCGTCGCGATACGCTGCGTATCGGGCACAAGCCGAGCTGTCCGCGGCGCTGGCCGCGGCCAACGAGCGTCACGTGATCTTCCACGCGCGCGGCGGCAGCATTGCGCGCGGCGGTTCGCGCATCGACACGCTCGTGCGCACCGCACCGGCGGGAACCGTCAACGGCGTATTGCGCTTCACCGAGCAGGGTGAGGTCATCAGTCAGAGCTACGGACTTCGTCCCATCGCGATGCGCACGCTGGAGCGCGCGTTCAATGCCGTCGTGCTGTCGATCGGCGGCGCGGCCCAGGGTGTAGGCGCGACCTCCGAGCAAGTGCAGTTTGCCGCTCGCGTCGCGTCGGTGAGCCGTCAGCATTACCGCCACCTGGTGCATGCGGACGCGGAGTTCTACGCGTGGTTCCAGGCGGTCACGCCTATCGACGTGATCACGCGCATGCAGATCGGCTCGCGTCCCGCGGTGCGGCCGGGCAAGGAAGGATTCGACGCGCTGCGGGCAGTTCCCTGGGTGTTCGCGTGGACGCAGTCGCGCCACATGTTGCCCGCCTGGTACGGCGCCGGCTTCGGACTGCGCACGGCCATCGAAGAATTCGGTCTCGACACCGCGCGCGCCGCGTACGCCGGGTGGAATTACTTCACGCTGCTGATCGACGACCTGGAGACGACGCTCGCGCGCGCCGATCTCGAGATCGCCGCGGCCTACGAGGAGCTGGCGGAGGCACGCCACCAGCATTTCGCGGCCTCGGTGCGCACGGAATTCCAGCTGGTCGTCGAGCAGGTGCTGTCGATCAAGGGCGGCAAGGCGCTGCTCGATCGCGACCAGACGATGCAGCGCTCGATCGAGCTGCGCAATCCATACGTGGATCCGATCAATTTGCTGCAGGTCGATCTACTAAGGCGATGGAGGGAATCGGGTCGCCAGGACCGGGAATTGTTCGAATCGCTGCTCGCCTGCATCGCAGGCATTGCCGAAGGACTGCAGAGTACCGGATGATCCGTCCACATGGATTCACCTGCCACCAAACCCAAGGATTCGGGTTTCCGCAGCTTCGCGGAGTTCTATCCGTACTACATCAACGAGCATCGTCACCCGGTGTCGCGGGTGCTGCATTACGTCGGCACGTGGGGCGTCATTTTCTGCCTGGCCGCACTGCTCGCGAGCCGCGAGCCGCTGTGGCTGCTCGCCGCACTGCTCTGTGGCTACAGCTTCGCGTGGCTCGGCCATTTCCGCTTCGAGCGCAACAAGCCGGCGACGTTTCGTTTTCCTTTTTACAGCCTGGCCGGCGATTTCCGCATGTGGTGGGAGTTGAGCATGGGCAAACTCAAGTTCCGTGAGCACCACTGAACGCCCCAAGGGCAAATCCCTAAGACCCCTGGCCGCGCTGCTGCCGTTCCTCGCGCCGTATCGCGGGCGGATGTTCATTGCGCTCCTGGCGCTGCTCGTGGCCGCGGCCGCGATGCTGGCGCTGCCGCAGGCGCTCAAGAACGTCATCGACGAGGGATTCAGCGCCGCTAACGCTGCTGCGGTCGACCGCTATTTCCTGTTGCTGCTGCTGGCCGCGGCTGTGTTCGCGGCGTTCGCCAGCCTGCGCATGTACCTCGTCAACTGGATCGGCGAGCGCGTGGTCGCGGATCTGCGCAGCGCCGTCTACCAGCGCGTGATCCGTATGGATCCGGCATTCTTCGAAGTCACGAAGACCGGCGAGGTGCTGTCGCGACTCACTACCGACACGACGCTGATCCAGTCGTTGTCCGGCATCGGCCTGTCGATACTGCTGCGCTCCTCGGTGAGCTTCGCAGGTTCGCTGGTGCTGCTGCTGCTGACGAATCTCAAACTCGCGTTGATCATCTTCGCGCTCATTCCCACCGTGCTGGCGCCGATGCTGATATTCGGCCGGCGCGTGCGTCGCTTGTCGCGCGATTCGCAGGACCGCATCGCCGATACGTCCGGACTCGCCGGCGAAACGCTCAACGCCATCCAGACGGTGCAGGCCTTCACGCTCGAGGCCCTGCACGGCAAGCGCTACGACGACATGGTCGAGCAGAGCTTCGATACCGCGGTGAAACGCACGCGGGTGCGCGCCTGGCTCATCGCGCTCGCCATCATGACCATGTTTTCCGCGGTGACACTGGTGCTGTGGCTGGGCGCCCGCTCGGTGCTACACGGCACGATGTCGGGCGGCGATCTGGCGAAATTCCTGAGCTACGCGATCTTCATGGGCACCTCGGTCGCGGCGCTGTCGGAGATGTGGGGCGAGCTGCAGCGCGCCTCCGGCGCCATGGAGCGCACCGTCGAGCTGCTGCAGTCGCGGCCGTCGATCGTCACGCCCGCCAATCCAGTGGCGTTTCCGCCCGGGCGCGGCTCGATCGCCATCGAGCACCTGGCGTTCAATTATCCGTCGCGCCCCGATACCCGCGCGCTCGACGATTTCGATCTCACGATCGCGCCGGGTGAGACGGTGGCTTTTGTCGGTCCGTCGGGCGCGGGCAAGAGCACGGTGTTCCAGCTGCTGCTGCGTTTTTACGACCCGACTTCGGGCCGCATCCTCGTCGACGGTGTGGATATCGCGGCCGCCGATCCGCAGGCGGTGCGCGCGCGCATCGGCCTCGTGCCGCAGGAAACCATGATCTTCGGCGCGAGTGCGCGCGAAAACATTCGCTACGGGCGGCCGGGCGCAAGCGATGCCGAGATCGAAGCAGCGGGGCGCGCCGCCGCCGCGGACGAGTTCATCGGCAAACTGCCCGAAGGCTACGACACCTTCCTCGGCGAACGTGGCGCGCGGCTCTCGGGCGGCCAGAAGCAGCGCATCGCGATCGCGCGCGCCATCCTCAAGAACCCGCCGATCCTGCTACTTGACGAGGCCACGAGTTCGCTCGATTCGGAGAGCGAGCGCCTGGTGCAGGATGCGCTCGAGAAACTCATGCGCAATCGCACTACGCTGGTGATTGCGCACCGGCTGGCCACCGCCATCAATTCGGACCGTATCGTTGTGATCGACCGGGGACGCATTGTCGGCATGGGCCGCCATGAGCAACTGCTGCGGGACAACGCGTTGTATGCGCGCCTCGCCGCGCTACAATTCGGCGAACGCGCAGACGCCGCCTGAGCAAGGAGAAATTCCATGGCCTATGTCGACGGATTCCTGATTCCCGTGCCGCGCAGAAATCGCGCCGCGTACAAGAAGATGTCGTTGCAAGCCGGCAAGGTATGGATGGATCACGGCGCGCTCGGCTATCACGAATGCGTTGCCGATGACGTCAAGCCCGGCAAGCACACCTCGTTTCCGCAGGGCGTGAAGCTCAAGAAGGGCGAAGAAGTCTGGTTCTCGTGGATCATCTACAAATCCCGCAAGGATCGCGATCGCGTGAACGCGAAGGCGATGAAGGATCCGCGGCTCGCGCACATGATGGATCCGAAGGCGATGCCGTTCGATGGCAAACGCATGGTGTTCGGCGGCTTCAAGATGCTGGTCGACTTGTAGGGTTGACCTGAAGAGACTCGCGTAAGTCCGTGAGTCATAAAGCTGAAATGCTGGTCGGGCAAACTTCCCGCCACTCCTTATATAGGCAGTGGCGAGGGGCGCATGCAGCCAGGCACATCGAACAAGGTCTCCCTCCGGTCGGTTTTCGTATCCGACGTGCACCTGGGTTCGCGCGACAGCCGCGCGTCCGAGCTGCTCGAGTTCCTGGGCGGTATCGAAGTCGACTATCTATTCCTGGTCGGCGACATCATCGACTTGTGGAGCCTGCGCAGGAATTTCTACTGGCCGCAGGAACACAACGAAGTTGTGCGCGCGATCCTCGACATGGCGCGCAGCGGTACGAAGGTCATCTACGTGCCCGGCAATCACGATCAGGAAATGCGCGAGTTCTGCGGCTCGGTGTTCGGCAATCTCGAGATTCGCCGCAAATACGTGCACGCGACTGCTGCCGGACGGGAATTGCTCGTCATGCACGGAGACGAGTTCGACACGTCCGTCAAATGCAGTCGCTGGCTGGCGTGGTTCGGCGCGCACGCCTATGAATTTACCCTGCGCATTAATCGCTACGTGAATGTCTGCCGCAGATTGTTAGGTCTGCCGTACTGGTCGTTCGCCACGTACCTGAAGCTGCGGCTCAAGAATGCCGTCCGCTATGTTGCCGCGTTCGAAGTGGCCGCGGCGCAGGCCGCGCGGCAGCGCGGACTCGACGGAATCGTCTGCGGACATATCCATCGCGCGGGCGTCACAGACATTGACGGCGTGCTCTATTGCAATGACGGCGACTGGGTCGAGAGCTGCACGGCGCTGGTCGAAGACAACAGCGGAAAGCTGTCCCTGTGGCATGCCTCACAGGTGCGTCAGCGCCTGGAGCGCGGCGAACTTCTGGAGGTGGCGGCCTGACCAAACAAGCGTATTCGGCCCCTGCCTGACATGCTGCCAAACAATTGACAGGGAAACCCCGCGTCACCGTACTGCGACCGTTGTGAAATAATCGGTCGCGATGGAACTCCGCTACCGCATTCTCAACGTATTCACCGCCGGGGGCGCGCGCCTTTCAGGCAATCCCCTCTGCGTGTTCGAAGATGGCAGCCAGCTCGACCCGGCGCAGATGCAGGCGCTGGCGCGGCAAATGAATCTCTCGGAGAGCACGTTCATCCTGCCGTCCAAGCGCGCCGCAGCGCTGGTGCGCATTTTCACGCCGGCGTACGAGATGCCATTCGCGGGACATCCGACGCTCGGCACCGCGCACGTGTGCCGCGCGTTGGGGCTCGGCGGTAACCAGCTTGGCCTCGAAATGCGCGCCGGCATCATCCCGGTCACGTCCGATGGGGATCACTGGACGTTGCGCGCGGCAGCGTCCACGTCGCGGCTGGTCGAAGTGCAGTCGCCCGAGCTCGCGCGGTTGTTAGGCCTCGAAGCTTCCGACATGGGCTTCCAGCCGTTGTGGGTGAAGGCCGGGCGTGAGCAGTTGATCATTCCGCTCACCAGCGAAGCGGCGGTGCGGCGCGTGAAACCGAAACCGGAACTGTTCGAGAAATTGAAGAGCAGCGACGGCGTGGCGCAGGCGTACGTATTTGCCTCGACTGGCGCGAAGAAGATCCTGAGCCGATTCTTCTTCCCCGACGGCAGCGCGATTCTCGAAGATCCTGCCACCGGATCCGCGTGCGCGAACCTCGGTTCGTGGTTCATCGCGATGGGCCGGCGACCGCCGCTCGATTTCGAAGTTTCCCAGGGCGATCTGATCGGACGCCCTTCAATTCTCAAGCTCGAAGTCAACAGCGACAACGAAGTATTCGTCGGTGGAGACGTGATCGAGATAGGATCGGGAATCTTGAATTTGTAAGGAGCTCTTGATGAGCGCCGACAGCTATCACAAACGCAAACTCGGGAACCGAGTGTTGCAACCCGAAACCCAGATGATGGGTTACGGCTACGATCCCACTCTCTCCGAAGGTTCGCTCAAACCGCCGATCTTTCTCACCTCGACCTTCGTCTTTCGCAATGCGCAGGACGGCAAGGATTTCTTCGACTACACGTCGGGGAGGCGCGCGCCGCCGCCGGGCCAGGCCGCCGGCCTCGTGTATTCGCGCTTCAACAATCCGAACCTCGAAGTGCTCGAGGATCGCCTCGGGCTGTGGGAAGGTGGCGAAGCGGCCTGCGTGTTCTCGAGCGGCATGTCGGCGATTTCCACCACGCTGTGGGCTTACCTCAAACCCAATGACATGCTGCTCATGAGCGAGCCGCTGTACGGTGGCACTGAGACCCTGATCGACAAGACGATGCCAGCCTTCGGCATTGGTGCGGTTCGCGTCGCCGACGCCATCGACCGCAAGGCGGTGATGGCTGGTGCGAAGGCTGTTGTCGAAAAGGCAAAGGCCAAGGGCGGCAAGGTCGGGTTGTTGGTGACCGAAACGCCGGCCAATCCCACGAACAGCCTGGTAGACCTCAAACTCTGGCGCGAAGTATCGGAATGGATCGCGGGACAACAGGGCGGGATGCGCCCGCCGGTCGCCGTGGACAACACGTTCCTCGGCCCCGTGTTTCAGAAACCGCTCGAGCATGGCGCGGATCTCGTGATGTATTCGCTCACCAAGTATGTCGGCGGGCATTCGGACCTGGTGGCCGGTGGTGTCATAGGCGCGAAGGCAATGCTCGCGCCCGTGCGGGCGCTGCGCAGTAGTTTGGGTACGCAGCTCGACCCGAACACGTCGTGGATGATCATGCGGTCCATGGAAACGCTCGCGCTGCGCATGCGCGCCTCCGCGGACAATGCTGGCCGCGTCGCTGGTTTCCTCGCGCAGCATCCCAAGGTCGCAAGCGTGAACTATCTCGGGCACCTGAAGAGCGGTGATCCGCGTGCCGAAGTGTTCCAGAGGCAGTGCCAGAGCGCCGGTTCCACCTTCGCGTTTTCCATTCGCGGTGGCGAGGCCGAGGCATTCCGCATGCTCGATGCGTTGCAGGTCATGAAACTCGCCGTGAGCCTGGGGGGCACCGAGACGCTGATCTCGCATCCCGCGTCCACCACGCACTCGGGCGTGCCGAAGGAAACGCGCGACCGCATGGGTGTCACCGACGCATTGATACGCATTTCAGTCGGCATCGAAAATGCCGATGACCTCATTGCGGACCTGGAGCAGGCGCTGGCCAAGATCTGACAGGGAGGGGCCATGCACACGGATACGTGGGTCATTCCGACCGAGGTCTACTCGGCGCGAAATTCGGGTAACTGCCTGTGTGGCGCGGTGCGCTGGTCGTACGACGCGCCGTTCACCATGATGCTGCATTGCCATTGTTCGGTGTGCCGCAAGCATCACGGCACGCTGTTCGCCACGTTCCTGGCCGGGCCGCTAACTACCTTCCATTGGCGCGGTGGTACCGAGAAGATCGTCACCTGGCAGTCGTCGGCGCAGGGCCGGCGCAGCTTCTGCTCGGTGTGCGGGTCGAAAGTGCCGGGAGTCGACCAGGGGTCGCAGCAGGTGTTCATGCCCGCGGGCGCCGTCGGGGGCGAGTTCGGGATCCGTCCGCAGCTGCACCTGTTCGTGGGGTCAAAGTCACCGCGGCACGAGATCCATGACGGGTTGCCGCAGCACGAGGCCTATCCGCCCGAGTGGCACGCGCAGGGGCTCGATACTCCGTCGCGTCCAGGGCGTGCCGGCGTCGCGAGCGGCAGTTGTGCCTGCGGCAAGATGCGCTTCGAGCTGGAGAGGACGCCGTTCCGAATGCATCACTGCCATTGCGGCCGATGTCAGCGTGCGCGCGGCGGAGCGCACGCGACCAATGTGCTCTACAAGATCGAGGCGCTGCGCTATACGCAGGGCGAAGAACTCTTGACAGACTTTAACCTGCCCGGCGCGGAGTTCTTCGGTACGTCGTTTTGCCGCGAGTGTGGCGGCGCGATGCCGCGGCGCTCGTCCGTGCGTGGCGCCGTGATCGTGCCGATTGGTGCGCTCGATACAGATCCCGAAATCCACGCGATGGCGCATCAATATGTGGCTTCCAAAGCGCCGTGGCACGCCATTCACGATGGAGTTCCGCAATTCGCGGAAGCGCCGCCGAAGCCGAGTGGCGGAGGCAATTGAAAGCAAGGACCGACGTGCTTCGAGAGATCTACAGGGCCGTGAACCGGCTGGGGACAGATTTATTTATTGACGATCTGGAGTCTCGACGTTCGCGAACGTCACTTGCACTTCGCTGCGCTGGTAGGCGCGTTTCTCTTTGCCGGGAGATGCGCCGATCTCGAAGCCGTACGAGCCAGGCGCGAGCACTTCGAACCTGGCTCCGCGCACATCCTCGATCTTCCAGGGCGTGCGCAGCTCGAAGCGCGCCGACTCTGAAGCCAGGTGATCGAGCTCGATCGTGTACACCCGGTCTTTCAGGCTCACGCCGACGATCTTCATCGCCCGGCTGCCCTCTCCAATCGAAGAACGGGGAGCGGCGGAAGCGATCGCAACGCCTCCTGTGTAGTCGATGCGCAGCAGGACGTCGCCGCACGGCACATCGAACTCGAAGCGCGCGTGGGTATCCTGCGGATGCTGCACGAGCGTGGCGGCGACATCGCGCTGGTCGATGTGTGCGCTTCGTACCCTTGCGCCCAGTGGCAGCGCAGGATCGAATGACATCCTGACAGGAGCGCCGTCGTTTCTGATGTGCAGCGTCAGTTCGCCAACGGACTGGGCCAGGTCGAGCGCGACCGTTGCGCCGCCGACGCGAATGTGTCGCAACGTGATCTTGTTCCACGCGGCTGGCAGATGTGGGGCAAAGTGCAGATGAGCCGCCACGCCATCCACGCGTAATCCCAGCAATCCCTGTAAGGCCGAAGTCAGGAATGATGCAGAGGACCACGTTTGCTCCGGAACGGATTCCACCTCCTCATGGTAGAAATCTCCGGCCAGCGTCTCGTGCATGTGTCCCGGAGAATCGAGCGCGCTCCAGGGTACGAGCGCGCTCCAGATCGGAAAGGCGGTCGCGGGGCGATGCTCGGCCCAGAACGCACTCGCTACTGACGCAGTCGCGATTGCCCACACGCTGCCGCTCGCGTACGAGTTCGGGTTATAGGTGGGGTCGCTCGCGGCCTTGCCTCGTGTGCCCCAATCCGTTTGAAAGTCGGACGATGCGAGCTGATCGAGCACGGCGTTGCGCTGCTGCGCAGAGAACAAGGACTCTTGCACCACACCCACCGGCCGGATGTCGCGATCCATGACGGGCCGATCTGCGCGCGTGTGACCACTGATCCAGAAGCGCCGGCGCTCGTCCCAGTATCGCGCCCCCACCGTCTGCCGCGCTCGCTGGCCCCCGGCGCGCGCCTGTCGCGCAGCTGCCTGCCGTCCGGTGGCGGCGGCGAGTGTCGCGTACGCTTCCGATGCGGTGACCCAGCTGGCAGACAGTGTCAACTCATCGCTGAGTGCGTCCTGCTCATTGTTGCCTAGTTTGTCGGCCGGAATGCGCGGCAGTCCGTCGTTGGGAGCGAGCAGAGATTGGCAGTACCGGTAAGCGGCCTCGAGTGCGTTCCAGTTTTTCTTCACGAACGGCAGGTCGCCGGTCACGGAAAAGTACTCGGCAACGATGTCGAGAAAGTCGTAGCTCAGATCGACGTGCCCGTACATGTAGGGATACTTGTGCCACTCGAGCACGCCGGCGCTCTGCGACAGCTCGTGCCAGATCATGCCGGTCCGGCGATCCTGAAACTTGAGAATGAACTCGAGCTCCTCACGTGCGCGCTCATGGCGCCCGGCCGCCAGCAAGGCGCGTGTGGCGACCATTCCATCTCCGGCGAAGAACCAGTCGTACTGCGGACGACGGGCTTTGCGCGACGGCCCGTATCCGGCGACTTGACCGCATCCGAGATCGGGATTGCAGACCCAGGCTTGCTCCAGTGCGATCTGCGACCACGCCAGCGCGCGATCGACCTCCGGGTCCGGCGTTTCGATTTGCAACCCCTGATCCAGTACGTCTGCGTAGTGTCGGGCGGCCGCGTTCTCGAGCGCGCCACGATTGCTCAACAGCTCCCTGGCAACTGCCGCCGGGTCTTCTCCGGACAGACCGGCGGCCATTACGACCACTGCAGGTTGATCGCTGCTGGCGCGAATCGTGAACGCCACCGCGGGCGAATCGCCCGCCGGCCTGGTGGCATTCGGCGTCTCGTCATGCGCGACGATATTCGGCGACGTCACCAGGGCTGTGTACCGATGCAATGGCTCGGACAGCAGATAGCCGGAAGCTGCCGCATTCCACGTCGTTTCCTGCCCGCCAATGCCACCCGGCCACATGAGATTCAGCACGGGTGTGAAGCGGACGATGATGTCGACGGGACGCGCACCATCCACTTCGTAGCTCACGATCGCACCGGGTGCGTCGAGCGGCACGAAGATCTTTTCACGCACGATGAAGTCAGGTCCGACATAGATGCGGGTCACGGCTTCGGGGCTGTACTGGATGCGGCGGAGCATGGTCAGCCCGTCGGTCTCGGTCGTCCCGTGTTGCTGGCGAAATGCCACGCTGAAAGAATCGGCCAGCTGCAGAGGGTAAGCCCAGACCTCCATTCCTTTTTCCGAGTAGCCGAAGATCGCCGCGCGGCGTCCGTGTACTGCAATGAATCGTGCAGGCTGCCTGGAATCGATGTTCCAGGTCAGCTGCGCGTCGGCTGCGCGCACACCTGCTACGCCGAACGGCGCGCATACGAAGAGGAGAGCCATGGCTGCAACGCGGCCGTGTCTCATGTCGCCGGACCACCTGGTTTCAACACCATGCATTTCAGAGTGCGCCTGGGTGCGCGAGCGCGCAAGCTGATGCAAGCTGTCCCCATCAGCGGGGAATCGGCGGGGCGGCGCGCTGGAACACCGGTTTGATCGCCAGGCCCGACTGGATGCGTGACACGCCGGGAATGCGCGTGAGCACGTCCAGCATGAAGCGCTGGTAGCTAGGCAGATCGGGGACGACGATGCGCAGTACGTAGTCGGCCTCGCCCGTCATGAGGTAGCAGCTCATGACCTCCGGCACATCCGCGATCCGGCGTTCGAAAACTTTCAGCGTCTCTTCGACCTGGCGTTCGAGCGACACCCACACATACATGGTGATTCCGAACCCCAGCTTCTGTTCGTCGAACTGTGCGCTGTAGCCGGTGATCACGCCGTCGCTCTCCAAGCGTCTGATACGCCGCAGGGTGGGAGTAAGCGAAAGTCCTATCTTGTCCGCCAGGTCGCGCCAGCTGATCCGTCCGTCCTCGGAGAGGATCTGCATGATCTTTGAATCGACCTTGTCGAGTTTTTGAGTTGCCATGACCCTATTGCCAGCGTTTCTTGGTGCAAACATGCTAAAAGGCAGCCCAAAATAGTCAAGAATGGCGTTAACGCGCTCCTGCTAGTGCGATAAGGTTCGCATCATCCAAACATATGACTGTCATCAGGAATTCCATGTCCCGTCAACGACCTGTATCCGTTTCCTTCGAGTTCTTTCCGCCCGGCGACGAGGCCATGGAGAAGACCCTGTGGGAATCGATTCGTTACCTCGAGCCGCTCAATCCGCGCTTCGTGTCGGTGACCTATGGCGCGGACGGATCGACGCGCGAGCGCACACACAACGTGGTGTCGCGCGTACAGAAGGAAACCTCGCTGACCTGTGTGCCGCACCTCACCTGCATCGGTGCCGCGCGCGGCGAAGTGCTCGACATCGCGCGCAAGTACTGGGACCAGGGGATTCGTCACATCGTGGCACTGCGCGGCGATGCGCCGGCGGGCATGGTGAAATACGAACCGCGCGCGGATGGCTTTGCGTATGCCGCGGATCTGGTGAGCGGGCTCAAGACCGTCGGCGATTTCGAAATTTCAGTGGCGGCGTATCCGGAGAAGCACCCCGAAGCGCCGAGCGCGGAATTCGACCTCGACAACCTCAAGCGCAAGATCGATGCGGGCGCGACGCGCGCCATCACGCAGTTCTTTTACGACACGGAATTGTTCCTGCGCTTCCGCGATGCCTGCGCGGCCAAGGGCATCGTGGTGCCCATCGTGCCGGGCATCCTGCCGATTACCCGCTTCCCGCAGGTCACGCGTTTCGCGAAGCGCTGCGGCGCCTCGATCCCCGAGTGGCTGGAACATCGTTTCGACGGTCTCGAAGAGAATCCCGAGACGCGCAAGTTGATCTCCGCCGCGGTGGCGATCGAGCAAGTGCACATGTTGCAGCGGCACGGAGTCGATCAGTTCCATTTCTATACGCTGAACCGCTCGGAGTTGACGTACGCGATCTGCCACGCGCTCGGCGTGCGACGGCAGGAGCCCGCGCGCAAGGCGGTCAATGAATAGTCCGGCAGCGGGCGAGCAGGCGCAACGCGCCGCCGCCCTGCGACAGTTGTTTGCCGAGCGCATCGTCATCCTCGATGGCGCGATGGGCACGATGATCCAGCAGCACAAGCTGGACGAGGCCGCGTTTCGCGGCGAGCGATTCAAGGACTGGCCGCGCGATCTCAAGGGTTGCAACGACTTGTTGGTGCTCACGCAGCCCGACATCATCGAAGAGATTCACCGCAGCTACCTGGACGCGGGCGCCGACCTCGTCGCCACCAACACTTTCAATGCCACGTCGCTGTCGCTGTCGGATTACGGCCTGGAAGAGCTGGTTTATGAGCTCAACCGCGACGCGGTGAAGCTCGCGCGGCGCGCCGTCGATGCCGAAACGAAGAAGTCAGGCCGCACCGGCTACGTGGCGGGCGCGCTCGGACCCACCAGCCGCACCGCGTCGATTTCGCCCGATGTGAACGATCCGGGTTTTCGCGCGGTCACGTTCGATCAGCTGGTGGCCACTTACAGCGATGCCACGCGCGGTCTCATCGATGGCGGCGCCGATGCGATCCTGATCGAAACCATCTTCGACACCTTGAATGCCAAGGCAGCCATCTACGCCGTGCGCTCGACGCTCGATGCCGCGGGCGTGGACCTGCCCATCATCATCTCGGGCACGATCACCGATGCATCGGGTCGCACCTTGTCTGGTCAGACGGTGGAAGCATTCTGGGCGTCGGTGCGCCATGCGAAGCCGATCACCATCAGCCTGAACTGCGCGCTCGGCGTCAAACAGCTGCGGCCGTACGTGGAAGAACTCTCGCGCCTCGCCGACACGAATGTCGGCGTCTATCCGAACGCGGGTCTGCCCAATGCATTTGGCGAATACGACGAGGCGCCGGCCGACACCGCGAAGGTGTTGGGCGAGTTGGCGCACGCAGGGCACCTGAATTTTGTCGGCGGCTGCTGCGGCACGACTCCCGACCATATCCGCGCAATTGCCGAGCGCGTGCGTTGCGAGCCGGTGCGCAAGAAGAAAGAGCACGTGCCGCGGCTGGAGCTCTCGGGCCTCGAGGTTTTCAATCTCACCGACAACATCCGCTTCGTGAACGTCGGTGAACGCACCAACGTCACGGGCTCGGCCAAGTTTCGCAAGCTTATCGAGGCCAACGACTATCCGGCGGCGCTCACCGTCGCACGTCAGCAGGTGGACGATGGCGCACAGCTGATCGACGTCAACATGGACGAGGGCATGCTCGATTCGGAAGCGGCCATGGTGCGCTTCCTCAATCTCATCGCTGCCGAGCCCGACATTGCGCGCGTGCCGGTCATGATCGATTCATCCAAGTGGACGGTCATCGAGGCCGGGCTCAAGTGCATCCAGGGCAAGGGCGTGGTGAATTCGATTTCCCTGAAGGAGGGCGAGGAAGCCTTCCTGATTCATGCGCGCAAGGTGATGAACTACGGCGCGGCGGTCGTCGTCATGGCCTTCGACGAGCAGGGGCAGGCGGACACCCTCGAGCGCAAGGTCGGCATCTGCGAGCGTAGCTACAAGATCCTGACCAAGAAGTTGGGCTTTCCGCCCGAAGACATCATCTTCGATCCGAACATCTTTGCGATCGCCACCGGCATCGAGGAGCACAACGGCTATGGCGTCGCGTTCATCGACGCCACGCGCGAGATCCGCAAACGCTGCCCGCACGCGCATATTTCCGGCGGCGTCAGCAACGTGTCGTTCTCGTTCCGCGGCAACGAGCCGGTGCGGCAGGCGATGCACTCGGTGTTCCTGTACCACGCCATCCAGGCGGGCATGGACTTTGGCATCGTGAATGCCGGCCAGCTCGCCATTTACGAAGACATTCCGAAGGACCTGCGCGATCGCGTCGAGGACGTGATCCTCAATCGCCGGCCCGACGCCTCCGAGCGCCTGCTCGAGATCGCCGTCAACTACAAGGACGGCGGCGCGCGCGAGCGCAAGGAAGATCTGGCCTGGCGCCAGTTGCCGGTCCACGAGCGATTGAGCCACGCGCTGGTTGCGGGCATCGATCAATACGTCATCGAGGATACGGAAGAAGCGCGGCTCGCCGCGGTACATCCGCTGCATGTCATCGAAGGCGCGCTGATGGACGGCATGAATGTCGTCGGCGACCTGTTCGGTTCCGGAAAGATGTTCCTGCCGCAGGTGGTCAAGTCCGCGCGCGTCATGAAAAAGGCCGTCGCGCATCTCATTCCGTTCATCGAGGCGCTGGCCGACGGCGTGCAGAAAACGAATGGCACGGTGGTGTTGGCGACGGTCAAGGGCGACGTGCACGACATCGGCAAGAACATCGTCGGCGTCGTGCTCCAGTGCAACAACTTCGCGATCGTGGATCTCGGCGTCATGGTGTCCTGCGACAAGATCCTGGATACCGCGGAGAAGTTGGGCGCCGACATGGTGGGCCTGTCCGGGCTCATCACGCCGTCGCTGGAAGAAATGTCCCACGTCGCGAGTGAAATGCAGCGGCGCGGGTTCACGGTGCCGCTGCTGATTGGCGGCGCCACGACGTCGCCGGCCCACACGGCGGTCAAGATCGATCCGAATTACGAAGGCCCGGTGGTTTACGTGAAGGATGCGTCGCGCGCCGTGGGCGTGTGCCGCCAGCTCGTCACTCCGGAGATGAAGCCGGCATACATCGCCGAGGTGAAGGCGGAAAACATCCGGCGCCGCGAGCAGCACGCCGGCAAGAAGGTCAAGGGTGCACAGCTGACGCTGGCGCAGGCGCGCGCCAACAAGCCGAAGACCGACTGGGCTAACTACACGCCACCGGTGCCGCGTTTCCTCGGCGCCAAGGTGTTCAACGACGTGCCGCTGGCGTCCCTGACGCCGTACATCGACTGGATGCCGTTCTTCAACGCCTGGGAGTTCACCGGCAAATTCCCGGACGTGCTCAGCGATCCGACGCGCGGTCCCGCGGCCACGTCCCTGTACAAGGACGCGCAGGAAATGCTCGCGACCATTGTGCGCGAGCACTGGTTGCAGGCGCGCGCGGTGGTCGGGTTCTTCCCCTGCAACAGCGTCGACGAAGAGATCGAGGTGTACAGCGACACGACGCGCTCGCGCGTGCTGCATCGCCTGCATCACCTGCGCCAGCAGAAGGGCAAGCCTTCCGGCCAGCCGCACTACGCGTTGTCCGATTTCATTGCGCCTAAAGATTCCGGCAAGGTCGATTACATCGGCGCGTTTGCCGTGACCGCTGGCGTCGGCATCGAAGAGCATCTGAAACGATTCGCAGCGGCGCACGATGATTACAACGACATCCTGCTGAAGTCGCTGGCCGATCGCCTCGCGGAGGCTTCCGCCGAAGCGCTGCACCTGCGCGTGCGCCGCGAGTTGTGGGGCTATTCGCCGGAAGAGCGCCTGACCAACGAGCAACTGATCGCCGAGGTTTATCGCGGCATTCGCCCTGCGCCGGGATATCCGGCCTGCCCCGATCACACGGAGAAGGGCACGCTGTGGCAGATGCTCGATGTCGAGCACGCCGTCGGCATCCAGATCACCGAAAGCTACGCGATGTATCCGACCGCCGCGGTCAGTGGCTGGTACTTCGCGCATCCGGATTCGAGGTACTTCGCGGTGGGCCCGATCGATCTCGACCAGGTGCAGCACTACGCCGCGCGCAAAGGCTGGTCCCAGGCCGAGGCGCGCAAATGGTTGGTCAGCAACATGGAAGCGCGCGCGCAGGATCCGCACGACGAAGCGGCTTGATCGATGGTGCCGCCGTGATCCGGACGTTTCCGCGCCTCTGCGCACTCGCGCTCATCGCCACCACGAGCCTCGCCAGCGGGAAACCCGTCGCGGACGGCTGGCGTCCGCTGCTCGACGCCAACCTCTCGCAGTTCGACGTGTACCTGAGCTACCGCGGCGATCAGATCATGAGCGTGCTGAAGGGCACGGCGCCCGCGAGCCTCAAGCCAGTCGGCTTCAATCCGCCGTCGCAGAAAGTATTTTCGGTGGTGCAGAAAGAGGGCGCGCCGGCGTTGCGCATCACGGGCGAGATCTACGGCTGCCTCGTGACCAAGGAGTCGTTCTCCAACTACCACTTGCGCGCGAAAACGAAGTGGGGCGAGCAGAAGTGGGAGCCGCGCCTCACCGAGTCCAGGGACTCGGGGATCCTCTATCACAGCCGCGGGGATTTCGGCGTCGACTACTGGAAGAGCTGGGCGCTGTCACAGGAGTTCCAGGTCATCGAGCACGGCCTCGGCGAATACTGGCGGCAGGCCACGTCGGCTTTCGACATCCGCGTGGGTCCCAAGGAACCCAGTCCCGACAAGAGTCCCGACGCGCCAAAATGGAACCCCAACGCGACCTGGATGACATTTGACGGGTCTAACAACCATGCACTCGCGGGATCGGATGAGGACAAGCCGGGCGAGTGGAATCTGATCGAGCTGGTCTGCTACGAAGACGATTGCGTGCACATCGTCAACGGCAAGGTCGTGATGGCGCTCACCAACTCCCGCTACAAGGATGGCGACAAATTCGTGCCGCTGACCGGCGGCAAGCTGCAGATCCAGAGCGAAGCGGCGGAGGTGTTCTACAAGGAACTCGAGATCCGCCCGATTGAAGCGATGCCGGCCGAATACACCGGCTATTTTCAGTCTTCCGGCAAATAGGGCGCGCTCACTTCGGGTCGGGTAGTTTGAGCACGATTCCGCCCTTGATTACGACTTCCACGCGCTGCAGCGTCGTGATGTCGGCGAGCGGGTCGCCATACACTGCAATCAGGTCGCCGAATTTTCCCGGCTCCAATGCGCCCACGTTCTTGCTCCAGCCCATGTACTGCGCCGCGACGGTGGTGGCCGACGCGATGGCCTGCGCCGGCGTCATGCCGCGCGCCACCATGATGGGAAACTGCCGCGCATTGAGCCCGTGTGGAAACACCCCCGAATCCGTAGCGAACACGATAGGCACGCCGGCCGCGACCGCCTTCGTGAAGGCCTGGCGCTGAATCTCGGTGGTCTCGGTGTTCTTGCGCAGGAATTCTTCGGGCCACTTCAGGCGCCGGCCCTCCGTGTCGATGTAGTCGCCGTTGTAGACGTCCATGGCCAGCGCCACGTTGCCGCGCTTGAGGGCCAGCGCGATGCAGGAGTCGTCGAGGTAGGAAGCATGTTCGATCGTGTCGACGCCGGCGTGGATGGCCATCTTGATGGATTCGGCGCCGTGCGCGTGCGCGGCAACCTTCTTGTCCACCGCATGCGCGACTTCGACCACCGCCGTGATTTCTTCCTGCGACATCTCGGGTTCGCCGGGCACGCCGCCAAACGCCAGCACCGCGCCCGAGGCGATCACCTTGAGCAGATCGGAGCCGTTGTCGAGGAGGCCGCGCGCGTGATTGCGGAAATCCGCTGGCCCCTTTGCAACCCCGGCGTGAAAGCGCGCGTTGTCGACGGGCTCCTTGAAGTCCGGGATGTACAGATCGCCGCCGCCGTGCGGAATGGTGAGATAGGGCCCGCTGGCCTGCATGCGCGGACCGACTGCCTGGCCGCGATTGATGGCGTCGCGCAGCGCGGTGTCCGCGCCCAACACGTAGGTGCCGACATTGCGCACGCTGGTGAACCCGGCTAACAAGGTGGCCGCGGCGTTCTCTTGGGCGATCTGCTGCGTTTCGGCCGCCGTGCGGCGGAAATACACCGTGAGGTCCGCGGTGTCTTCCGGCCGGTCCGTCAGGTGCGTGTGCATGTCGATGAGGCCGGGCAGGCAGCTGTAGTCGCTCAAGTCCAGCACGGGCAGGTGCGTGTTGGCGGCGGCATTGCGGCCGACATTGTTGCTGACGCTCTGCACGCGGCCATCGCGGATGACCACCAGCGCACGCTCGAACGGCGCCATGCCACTGCCGTCGACGAGTTTGCCGCACAGGATCGCGATGGAGCCGCTGTCCGGCGTGAAGGGCGCCTGCCGGATGGCGATGCGGTTGGTCATCGTGGGCGCGAGGTCGGCGCCGGTGAGCGTCGTGCCACAGCCGCCGAGGGCGGCCGTCGCAAGCAAGAGGAGAAAACGGGGTGCGTTCATGCGAGTGGAATGTATTCCTGGTTGTCGTAGTCGGGCAATTTCATGCGGCCGGCGCGCCAGTCGGCCTTGGCCTGTTCGATGCGCGCCTTCGACGATGACACAAAATTCCATTCGATGAAGCGCTCGCCGACCGGTTCGCCACCCAAGGCCATGACAGTCGCGGGCTGGGTGGCCGTAATGGTGGTGTCTTCACCCGGCTCGAACACCAGCATCCGGCCGCCGCCGTAGCGTTGGCCGCGCGCCTCGATTTCGCCGGCGGCGATGTACAGCGCGCGCTCCGGATATCCGCCGGGCAGCGCGACCCGCGCGTGGGGCGCGATTTCCCAGTGCGCATAGAACTGCGGCGAATGAGTCTTGACGCCCGCCGTCAATCCGAAGGCAGTGCCGGCCAGCATGCGCGTGCGCACGCCCGCATCCTCGTGCACGGGCAGCGCTTCGGCGCCGAAGTGGCCGAAGGATGGCTCGGTCTCTTCATGTTCGTTGGGCAGGGCGACCCAGGACTGGATGCCGTGCATGGGGCCGCCTTCGGCGCGCGCTTTTTCGAAACGTTCGGAGTGGGTGATGCCGCGGCCGGCGATCATCCAGTTCACTTCGTTGGGTTGAATGGCCTGCTGCATGCCGACGCTGTCGCGATGCACGATCTCGCCGGCGAATAGATAGGTGACGGTGGCGAGCCCGATGTGCGGGTGCGGGCGAACGTCGACGGTCTTCGGGATCCCGGCAGCGAAGGTGACCGGACCGATGTGATCGAAGAAGATGAAAGGGCCGACCATGTGCCGGCGCGTGAACGGTAGTACGCGCCCGACTTCGAAGCCGCCGAGGTCGCGACGGCGCTGAACGATGACATCCATGCCGGATCGTTTACCAGACTGGGCCGCCCCGGGCAACCCGGTTTCCGTGATCGTGCGGTGCGCGAAGCGTAGACTAAGTGGCTAACAAACTCCGGGGAGCAGCCATGCACTCGAGCGCCAGATCCATCAAACACGGTTCGTTCGTCATCGAACGCCGGCTCGACTACAACCCGGAGCTCGTGTATCGCGCCTGGGTGCAGAAGGACGCCAAGTCGCGCTGGTTCAACGGCCCGGCGGACAAGTGGGGCGAAACCCTGCGCGAGATGGACGTGCGCGTCGGCGGTCGCGATGTGCTGGTCGGCAAATTCAGTGACGGCAGTGAATCGCGCTTCGAAGCGCAGTACCTCGACGTCGTGCCGGAGAAGCGCCTGGTATACGTCTACGACATGTACTGGCAGGGCAAGAAGATCTCGGTGACCCTGGCCAGCATCGAATTCGTGGCCGCCGGCAAGGGCACCAAACTGCTGGTCACCGAACAGCACGCGTTCCTCGACGGCCACGAGGATGCTGGCAGTCGCGAACGCGGCACGCAGCAGCTCATGCAGAATCTCGACGTAGCGCTCGCGGGCGGCGACACGCGCCAGCCGAAGGCGTAAAGCTATTGCGGATACAGCGTGGCGAGATACGCCGCGATGTCGACCATGTCGTTGAGCTCGAGCTTCTCGACCACGGGCGTCATTTGCTTGGACGCCTCATTCGTCCGGCTGCCCGCCTTGAATGCCAGCATCTGGCGCAGCACGTAGGTCGGCGAGCGTCCCGGAATCGGTGGAATCTTGTCGGTGCCCTTGAGAGTGGCGAGATGGCAGGTCGCGCAGATCTGTGTCTTGCCGCCGTCGCCCGTCGTCACCAGGCGTTTTCCCCGCGCGACGCTGCCCGGCGGCACGTACGCCGTGTACTGCATCTTGTCGTCGCGGCGCTCATGCCGCTCGATGTCGGGCGCCACTTCGAGCATGCGCTCTTCGAGATCTTCCGTGCCGCCCACTTCCTGGTAGACCCACTTGGCGGGTTCGGCGCGCGGAATCCGGATTCCCTCGATGACCCACACCCGGCGGCCTAACTTCTGCTGCGCGAAGTATTTGGCGCTTTCATCGATCTCCGCGTCGGTCATGTTCTGGGCAACGACGTGCATGCCGCGGCTGGGTTTGTACTCCACCGGCCCGACCGGCTTGCGGGCGCCGCTGCGAAAGTCCTGCAGCTGCTCCTTTATATAGGCCTCCGGCAGACCCGCGAGCGCGGAATTCTCCGGCCGCCCCTGGCCCGTGGGTGTGTGGCAGAAGCCGCAGGCGATGACGTTCGGCTTGCGACCGTGCGCCACCACCTCCGTCATCGGAATATGGTCGTTCGGATGCCAGTCGGGCGGATTGAACTGATCGTTGATGCGCGCCGCCGTGTATTTCTCGGTGCTGTCGGGAATGCCGAGTAATTCGACGTCGTCGAGCTTCGGCGGCGGGGGTGCGTTGGGTCGCGGCTTGATCAGCGAGTCCGGATCGATGGGAAACAGCCACTCGGGCAGCGGTGGGGACGGCAGTTCCGCTGGTGCGGTGGCGGCGGCAGGTTTTGCAGCCGCGGGCTTGGCTGAGGTTCCCTGTGCATAAGTGACGCCGGCCAGCGCGACAGCCAGGCAGAACCCGATCCCTTGCGCCAGGCGATTCGCTCTCACGGACTTCCCCTTCGTCACCTTCGGGCAGCATACCCAATTCGCGGCCTTCCGTAGAATATCGCGCGCATGCCACGTATCCGCCGCCGATCCCTGCCCATCGCCACGGTCGACCTCGCGCGGTTTCTCATCGGCAAGCACCTGGTGCATATGACGCGCGCCGGCCGGATTGCCGGGCGCATCGTCGAGACCGAAGCCTATCCACCCGGGGATCCCACCGGATACGCGCGCCCCGGCCTAACTACCAGCAACGCGCCGCTGTTCGGGCCGCGCGGCTTCGGTTACGTGCGCATGGTCTACGGCGCCTGCTTCACGCTCAACCTGGCCGCAGAGCAGGCGGGCGTCGGTGCGGCGGTGCTGATCCGTGCGCTCGAGCCCACCGAAGGCATCGAGCTCATGCAGCGCAACCGGCCACTGTCCCGCCTGCCAGACCTCACGCGCGGGCCGGGGCGGGTGTGCGCGGCGCTTGGCATCGGGAGCGTTTTGAGCGGCACAGACCTGTGCACCAGCGAGCGGTTGTTTCTCGAGCGCACGCGCGCTGCGAATCCCCGCATCCAGGTCAGCACCCGCATTGGACTGTCGCGCGATCAGCATCGGCGCCTGCGCTTTGTGGAGCGCGGCAACCCTTATCTGAGCGTTCCGCCATAATGGCGCGCATGCGTACTTCAGGCTGCCTGCTGCTCGTGCTGTTCAGCACCACCGCGTTCGCCGCGGATCCGCCGCTCACGGAAGAAATGTTTCGCAAGGCCATGAATGTCGCGCCGGACGTGCGCATGACGTACCGCGACGCGAACTGCAAGCCCGTGAGCTTCGCCGGCTTCGCCGCAGGCATGCACACTCCCGATGCGCATGCCGACGTCGATCGCTTGCCCGACGGAACTGCGGTGACGATGACCGTCGTGTCGCGCGGCGACCTGAAGTGTCCGCAACCCTATCCACCGATCGCGGAAATGCCGACGTTCGAGTTGCCCGACCTGAACGGCAAACGCGTCTCCGCGGGCAGCCTGCGTGGGCGGCCGACGCTCATCAGTTTCTTCTTTTCGACCTGCAAGCCCTGCATCCTGGAGGTCGAGCCGCTGAACCGCTTCGCCGCGGCTCGGCCGCAGATGAATTTTCTCTCCATGACCTTCGATGATGTCGATGAGGCGCGCGCGTTCGCCCGACGTTTCGGCGTCAAATGGCGCCTCGTGCCGGACGCGCGCGATTTCATCGACCGGGTGCGGGTGAAGCAATACCCCACGCTCGCGCTGTTCGACGCGAATGGCCGCCTGCTCGGCATGAAGAAGGGTGGCGCGAGCGACGCGCTCGAGGCTGCGAACGTCGAGCCGCAGCTCGCGCGCTGGGTCGACGGGCTCTTGCGGAAATAACCCACTACCGCAGGTCAACCGCCGACGCGCTCATGCGTTTGCCTCGGGTAAGGCCATGACTTCGAATCAAAACCCCACTGCCGCGGCCATTGCCGCCAATCGCTTTGGACTCGGCGCCCGGCCGGGCGAATTGGCGACCGTGGAGAAGGATCCGGCCGGCTGGCTCAAGCGGCAGCTGAGCGGCGCGGCTCCGGTGCTCGCCGGCGAAGGTCTGAAGCCTTCCGCCGAGACGCTCGCGCGCGTACTCGAATTGCGCCAGGAAGTTGCCGCCGAGCGGCGCGAGAAGAAGAAGTCTGCCGACGATGACGACAAGGCGAAAGTGGCCGTGGCGCTCAAACTGCCGGCCGTCTATCGGCCGGTGTACATCGACGAAGCCTATGCGCGCCTGGCGCACGCCGTCGGCACCGACCGTCCCTTTCTCGAGCGCCTGACGCAGTTCTGGACCAATCACTTCGCGGTGTCGATCGACAAGGTCGCCGTGCTCGGATTGGCCGGCGCCATGGAACGCGAGGCCATCCGCCCACGGGTGACGGGCAATTTCACCGACCTGTTGATGGCCGTCGAGAAGCATCCGGCGATGCTATTGTATCTCGACAATCACGCCTCGATCGGACCTGCCTCCAAGGCGGCGCGCTTCGTCGATCGTCGTGCCAATGGCCGCGGCAAAGGCCGCAAGCTCGGCATCAACGAAAACCTGGCGCGCGAGATTCTCGAGTTGCACACGCTGGGCGTGGACGGCGGCTACACACAGACCGACGTCACCACGTTTGCGCAGGCGATTTCCGGGTGGTCGATCGGCGGAGAGGATCATGGGCGCCGCCTGGCGAAACTTGGGCTCGACAACGGCAAGCCGGGTGAATTCTTCTTCCGCGAGCCGTTCCACGAGCCGGGCGCGAAACGCTTGTTAGGCCGCAGCTACCCTGACGACGGCGTCAGGCAGGGCGAGGCCATTCTCAAGGATCTCGCGCTGCGCCGCGAGACCGCGCGCCACATCTGTACGAAACTGGCGCGGCATTTTATCGCCGACGATCCGCCGCCCGCCGCGGTGGAGCGCCTCACGCAGGCGTGGCTTGGTTCCAAGGCGCATCTGCCGGCGGTTTACGCGGTGTTGATCGAGTCGCCCGAAGCCTGGGAGCGACCGCTCGCGAAGTTCAAGACTCCGGCGGACTACATCTATTCCTCGTATCGCGCGCTCGGCATTCCGCTGCGCGAGAAAAGGCGCTCGCTGCAGGCCTTCGAGGCACTGGGCCAGCGCAATCTCATGCCGGGTTCGCCGGCGGGCTGGCCGGACACCAGCGCGGACTGGGACGGGTCGTCGGCGCTGCTCAAGCGCATCGCCTGGGCCGACGTCGTGGCGCAGCGCATGGGAGACGCGCGCAATGCACGCGCGCTCGCGCCGCAGTTGTTGGGCGGAACGTTGACCGAAGATACGGGCAGGGCAATTGCACGGGCCGAAAGTGGCGCGCAGGCGTTGACGCTGTTGATGGCGTCGCCGGAATTCATGCGTCGCTGAACCGATGGAGACATCGATATGAAAAGCACTCTTTCGCGCCGTGGATTTCTCGAAAGTTCGCTGTTCGCCGGCGCCAGCACGCTGGTGGCCGCGCGGCTCGCCTTCGCGAACGCTCCCACCGATGCGCGTTTCGTATTCGTTTTGCTGCGCGGCGCGCTCGACGGCCTCTCGGCCGTACCGCCCGTGGGCGATCCGGACTACGCGGGATTGCGCGGCCAGATTGCGCTCGCGAAGAGCGGCGCGGGCGCCGCCTTGCCACTCGAGGGTCCGTTCGGACTGCATCCGGCACTGGAATTCCTGCATCGCAGCTATGCCGCGAAGGAACTGACCGTACTGCACGCCATTGCGTCGCCGTATCGCGAACGCTCGCACTTCGATGCGCAGAACGTGCTCGAGAGCGGAGACATGCGGCCACACGGTTCCACCAGCGGCTGGATCAATCGCGCCTTGATGTCCCTGCCGGCCAAAAAGCCGCACGAAGCGGGCGTCGCGCTCGGCGCCAACGTGCCGCTCGCGATGCGCGGACCGGCCGAGGTGGCTTCCTGGTCGCCCACGAAGATCGCCACGCTGGACGATGCCACCCTTGCGCGCGTCACGGATCTGTACGCGCGCGATCCGCTGCTGTCGCAGCGCCTGGCCGAAGCGCTCGAGAGCGACGCGATTGCCACCGAGGCGCAGGCGGCCGCGAATGCGGATCCCGAAGCGACGATGACGATGACGATGACCTCGAAGGACAACGTGGTCGAGCAGGATGCGAAGGAGAAGCGCAACTACAATGCGCGCTACGTGGAGACCGCGCGCGCCGCGGCGGGATTTCTCAAGCGCGATGACGGGCCGCGCGTGGCGATGTTCGACACTTCCGGTTGGGATACCCACGCGAACGAGGGCGGCGCGCAGGGACAATTGGCGCTGCGCCTGCGCGGGCTCGATGCGGCGTTGGGGGCATTGAAGGATTCGCTGGGCCCGGTGTGGAGCAAGACCGCCGTGCTGGTGGCCACCGAGTTCGGCCGCACCGCGGCGATCAACGGCACGCGCGGCACGGATCACGGCACTGGTGCAGCCGCGTTCCTGTTAGGCGGCGCGGTAGCCGGCGGCCGCGTGCTGGCGGATTGGCCCGGGCTCGGGCGCGCGAACCTGCTCGAGAATCGCGACCTCAAACCGACGCGCGATCTGCGCACGGTGATGAAAGGCGTGTTGCGCGATCATCTCGGGGTGTCGGTGGCGGCGCTCGACCAGACCGTTTTCCCGGACAGCTCCGGCGCGCGCGCGATGGATGGGCTGGTGCGTTCCTAGAGGGGACATTCCTGGCTTTTTTTTTGGAAATAAAGAGACAGAAACCGGAGAAACCAGGAATGTCCCCTTTTCTCCGGTTTCTGTCTCTTTATTTCCAAAAAACCAGGAATGTCCCCTCTAACTACGCGGGCACTGCTGCCGATCTCACCGGCGCCTCGCGGATCGGCAGATTGACGAATGCCGCGGCCAGAGCCAGCGCGATATCCGCATACCACATCCACGAATAGTCGCCGAACTTCACCAGCGCGAGGCCGCCGAGCCACGCGCCGAAGAATCCGCCGATCTGGTGCGTGAGGGTCGCGAGACCGAACAGCGTGGCGAGATAGCGCACGCCAAACAACTTGCCGATGAGTCCGGCGGTGGGCGGCACGGTGGCGAGCCAGGTGAAGCCCAGTACCGCCGCGAACACGTAGAAGGTGAGCGAGGTCTTGGGTGCGGCCAGGTAGATGGCGACCGCCACAGCGCGCGAGAAATACATCGCAAACAGCAGCCATTTCATGCGCATCACGCCGCCGGCCCAGCCGGCCATCAAGCTACCAGCGACGTTCGCGAGACCGATGATGGAGATCGACGCCGCCGCGACCGATGCCGGCAAGCTGCAGAGCTTCACCTCTCCCGGCAGATGCGTGACGAGAAACGCAATATGAAAACCGCAGGTGAAGAATCCGGCGTGCAGGCACCAGTAGCTGCGGTCGCGCGCCGCGATGGAGATCTGCTCCCGTAGCGTCATCGAGGCGGGCGGCGACGCCGCCGGGTTCGCGGGCGCCGCCGCCGCGAGCGACTGCCGCAACAGCGGCCGTGCCAGCGGGATCGTGGCGAGCGCCGTCACGGCCATCGTCCACATCGCGACCATCCAGCCGAAAGTGGTGATCAGGAACTGGTTGAGCGGCGCGAAAATGAACTGCCCCAGGCTGCCGCCGGCGTTGACGAAACCCGCCGCCACCGAGCGCTTCGCCGCCGGTACGCGCTGCGCTACCACGCCGATCAACACGGAGAAGCTGCCCGCGCCGGCGCCCGCCGCGGTCAGCACGCCAATGGTCGCGAGCAGCAGGAATTCATTGCTGGCGAAGGGAGTCAGCGCCGTTCCGCCGGCTAACAACAAGGCACCGATCAGCAATACGCGGCCGGCGCCGTAGCGATCTGCCATGGCGCCGAATGCAGGCTGCGCCACGCCCCACATGAGCTGGCCGATGGCGAGCGCGAAGCTCATGGCCGCGTAACCGACGCCCGTGGTTTCGATGATGGGCGCGATGAACAGCCCGAGCGACTGGCGCATGCCCATCGTGATCATCAGGATCGCCGCCGCCGCCGACATGATCAGCAGCATGCCGCGCCCCATCAGCGGCTGCTCTTTGACGGTGGTGGCGGTCACTTCGATCCGCCGGGCGCAGGGCCTTCCTTGCCCGGTGACGTCCAGCGCACCGCGGCGATGCCGACTCCGGGCCCGAGCACCAGAATAGAAATCTCACGTCGATTCATGGTTTTCGTTTCCTGGGCCTTCATTCCCTGACGAAGCGTCGTCGAACACGCGCACCAGATGATCCGCGACTGAGCGCAGGCGCGCCAGCCGCTCCTGCGACCGAACTTGCAGGCTCGCGTTTTTCCAGCAACGCGCAGGCCGCCATTTCCATTTGCGCGGCTTCGGCCAGCGCGGTTGCGCCGGCGGCATTCAGCGAGAACCCATGGGCGCTGCGGGTGAACAGCGCCTGGCCGAGCGTGGCCTCGAAATTCGCGAGGCGTCGCGCGACGGTTGCGTGGGTGACCTTCAGGGCGCGCGCTGTTCCGGCCAGCGTGGCATGACGGGCGAGGGCGGCAAAGAAGCGCACGTCTTCCCAATCGAGGCTGGCGGTTCGTTTCTGGTCGGTCATCGCGAAATAATTGAGAATTCCCGGGCGCGGCTAGCGGCAATAGCTTGGCGTTTCGCGACAGCGCGAACCACCACCTCTTCTAACCGATGCTTAAGAGGAACCAGTCATGTCCGGGAAACCGCTCATTCAGACTCTCGCGCAGATCGCCGGCCTCTCGCCGCCGCCCAACCTCCCCACCAGATCCAGCTCTTGCGTGACCTGCCGCACCCTTTTGGAACCTGATGGTTCCTTGGAAAATGATCCAGGCCGGCACATTGGCGGCATTGTCTGACCGATTTTTCGTTGTGATTCAGGACACTGATGCGCTGCAGCGGCTCTCGAGCCAGGCCGCGTGATCGTTGCGTCAAGTTGACCCTGCAATAGTTGCCTTGACAAATATTGCATGGGAACGGAATCATACGCACCGCCGCCGTGTCCCCCGACCGAGATCCCATGACCGCTACCGCCCGCAGAATCCGCAACCACACGGATCCCGTTCCGCCGGTCGAAGACAACGCGCACCGCATGATCTGTCGCCAGATCAAGCTGGTGACGAGTTCGCTGGTGCGGCGCATCGACGAGAACATGCAGCCGCTGGAACTTACCGGTATGCAATGGGAACCGGTGCTCATGTTGTGGCTCAAACGGGCGGACACCGTTGCCGGACTGGCGCGCGTCAGCCAGATGGGTTTCCCGTCGATGACACGCATGTTGGACCGGCTCGAGGAAAAGGAGCTGCTTCGCCGGGAGCGCAGCGAGGACGACCGCCGGGTCGTTCACCTGCATCTGACCGCGAAGGGCAGGAAGATCGCCTCGAAGATCTGGCCCATCGTCGTCGAAGGTATGCATGTGCATCTCAATGGATTCAAGAAAGAAGAACTCGCCCAGCTCAACGACTTCCTCGGTCGGATGATGGCGAATGGAGCCCGCGATGCCGAGAAGCAGTAAGAAATCCGTCCTCACAGGGTTGTTGGTGGCTACCGCCGTGCTGACCGCCTGTTCCAAGGAGGCCGGCGGTCCGCCACCGCCACCTGAAGTAACCGTCATCACGCTGAGTCCCCGCGCGATCTCGATTACCGATCAGCTGCCGGGTCGCACCACGGCGTTCCGCGTTGCCGAGGTTCGTCCGCAGGTCACCGGCATCGTGAAGAAGCGGCTGTTCTCCGAAGGCGGCGAAGTGCAGGCCGGGCAGCAGCTCTACCAGATCGATCCGGGCAGTTATCGCGCCGCGTTGAACTCCGCCCAGGCCGCGCTCCAGCGCGCCGAAGCGCAGGCCGTGAGCGCCCGCCTGCTCGAAGAGCGCTATGGGCCACTGATCACGGCCAATGCAGTCTCGAAACAGGAAAACGACGACGCGATCGCCGCGCGTGCGCGCGCCGAAGCCGACGTCGCCGCGGCCCGTGCGCAGGTCGACAACGCGAAGATCAATGTCGTCTACACGCAGGTTTTGTCACCCATCACGGGACGCATCGGGCGCGCGCTGGTCACCGAAGGCGCGCTGGTCACTTCCGAGCAGCCGAGTCCGCTCGCCACCGTACAGCAGCTCGATCCTATCTACGTCGACATCACGCAATCCTCCACCGAGATGCTGCGGCTGCAGCGCCAGCTCGCGAGCGGCGAGCTGGTGAAGACCGACGACAACCAGGCCGAGGTCGGGCTCACGCTCGAAGACGGCACCCTGTACGCCGAGCGCGGTCGCCTCAAGGTTTCCGAGGTTTCCGTGGATCCGAGCACGGGATCCGTCGTGCTGCGGGCGGTGTTTCCGAATCCGAAACGCGAGTTGCTCCCCGGCATGTTCGTGCGCGCTCAGCTCACACGTGGCACGCGTTCCGCGGCGCTGCTCGTGCCGCAGCGCGGTGTGTCGCACAACACGCAGGGTGATGCGACCGTTCTGCTGGTCGACAAGGACGACAAGGTTGCCGAGAAGGTGGTTACCGCCGATCGCGCGATCAATGGCGAGTGGCTGATTACCGCGGGGCTCAAGTCCGGCGATCGCGTCATCGTCGATGGATTGCAGCGGGCCAAACCCGGTTCCCAGGTGAAGCCCGTGCCGGCGACCGGTGCGGTCAATGCCGGGATGCAGGCCGGCGCAACCGCGGAAGTCGTGAAGCGATAGTCGCGAAGCGTAAAGAGGAATCGATCCATGCTGTCGCGCTTTTTCATCGACCGTCCCATCTTCGCGTGGGTCATCGCCATCATCATCATGATCGTCGGCGGCCTCGCGGTCGTCACGCTGCCCGTGCGCCAGTATCCGGCGATCGCACCGCCGCAGATCGGCATTCAATTGAACTATGCCGGCGCATCCGCACAGACCGTGCAGGACACGGTGGTGCAGGTCATCGAGCAGCAGCTGAACGGTATCGACAACCTCGACTACCTCAACGCCGAGAGCAATGCCGACGGCTCCGCGGCGATCACGCTGACTTTCTCGCAGGGTACGGTGCCGGATACGGCGCAGGTGCAAGTGCAGAACAAGCTGCAGCTGGCACTGCCGCTGCTGCCGCCGGAAGTGCAACAGGCCGGTATCCGCGTGAACAAACCGGCGCGCAACTTCCTCATCGTGCTCGGGTTCATCTCCAACGACAACAGCATGAGCAACGAGGACCTCACCGACTACGTTGCCACCAATCTGCTCGACCCGCTGAACCGTACCAAGGGCGTGGGCGACGTCACGATCTTCGGTGCGCAGTACGCCATGCGCATCTGGGTCGACCCGGCCAAGCTCAACAACTACGGAATGACGACCGGCGACGTCGTCGCCGCCATCCGTGCCCAGAACGTGCAGGTGTCGGTGGGTTCGATCGGCGGCCTGCCGGCGATCCCGGGCACGGCCATCAACGCCACCATCATCGGCCCGACGCGCCTGTCTACTCCCGATCAGTTCCGCGACATCCTGCTGCGCGTGAACGCCGACGGTTCGCAGGTGCGCATCGGCGACGTGGCGCGGGTGTCGCTCAACTCCGAGAGTTACACGCGCGACACGCGGTATAACGGCAAGCCCGCGGCGGGCGTCGCCATTCGCCTCGCGGCCGGGCAGAACGCGCTCGACACCGTCGGGGGCATCCACGAAACGCTCGACCGGCTCGCGCCGTTTTTCCCGCGCGGCTTCGAGATTGTCTATCCACTCGACACCACCCCGTTCGTGCGTACCTCGATCAAGGAAGTGGTCAAGACGCTGTTCGAGGCCGTCGTGCTGGTGTTCCTCGTCATGTACCTGTTCCTGCAGAACGCCCGGGCCACGCTCATTCCGACGATCGCGGTGCCGGTTGTGTTGTTCGGAACATTCGGCGTCCTCGCGGCGTTTGGGTTCTCGATCAATACGTTGACGATGTTCGGCATGGCGCTGTCCATAGGCCTCCTGGTGGATGACGCCATCGTGGTCGTGGAAAACGTCGAGCGCGTCATGGCCGAGGACGGTCTGTCGCCGCGTGAAGCCACGCGCAAGTCGATGGACCAGATCACGGGTGCGCTGGTCGCGATCGCGCTGGTGCTGGCCGCGGTGTTCGTGCCCATGGCGTTCTTCGGCGGGTCGATCGGAGTGATCTACCGCCAGTTCTCCATCACGCTGGTGTCGGCGATGTCCCTGTCGGTGCTGGTCGCGCTGATCCTGACACCGGCGCTGTGCGCCACCATCCTGAAGCCGCTGCCGCCCTCCGGGCACGTCGAGCACACCGGGTTCTTCCGCTGGTTCAACCGCATGTTCGATGCGGGTCGCGCCCGGCATGAGCGCGGTCTCGCGGCCATGCTGCGGCGCTCGGGGCGTTCCATGCTGGTGTACGGCTTTCTCGTGCTCGTCATGGCTTTCCTGTTCACGCGCATCCCGACCTCGTTCCTGCCGAACGAAGATCCGGGCTTCATGTACGGACAGGTGCAGACGCCGCCCGGCGCATCGAAGGAACGCACCTGGGAAGCGCTCGACAAGGCACAGAAGTACCTGCTGAACGAAGAGAAGGATTCGGTCGAGGGCGTGCTCACCGTCAACGGCTTCAACTTTGCCGGAACGGGCCAGAATTCCGGACTGCTGTTCATCAAGCTGCGCGACTGGGACGATCGCAAGAAGGATTCGCAGGCGGTGGGGGCGATCGTGGAACGTGCCAACAAGTACTTCAGCACCATCAAGGAAGCCAACATCATCGCGGTGCCGCCGCCCGCCGTGCTCGAGCTCGGCAACACCGCCGGATTCGACCTCATGCTGCAGGATCGCGGCGGCATGGGCCATGACGCGTTTCTTGCCGCGCGCAACCAGTTGTTAGCCGAGGCCGCCAAGAATCCGGCGCTCGCGGGTGTGCGACCCAACGGCGTGGAAGACGCGCCGCAGTTCAAGCTCGACATCGACCGTGAGAAGGCCAGTGCGCTCGGTCTGTCCATCAGCGACGTGAACCAGACGCTGCAGACCGGCTGGGCGTCCACCTATGTCAACGACTTCATCGATCACGGCCGCGTGAAGCGCGTGTACGTGCAGGGCGATCCGCAGTCGCGCATGCAGCCCGAAGATCTCAACCGCTGGTACGTGCGCAACAAGGACGGCGGGATGGTGCCGTTCTCCGCGTTCGGTACCGGTGAATGGACCTACGGTCCACAGAAGCTGGTGCGCTTCAACGGCGTGCCGGCCTTCCAGATCCAGGGCGCGCCCGCGCCTGGGCGCAGCTCCGGCGAGGCGATGGACGCGATGGAAGCCATCGTCGCCAAACTACCGACCGGCACCGGCTTCGAATGGAACGGCCTGTCGTACGAGGAAAAGAAATCCGGCTCGCAGGCGCCGCTGCTGTACGCGCTGTCGCTGGCGATCGTCTTCCTGTGCCTCGCGGCGCTCTACGAGAGCTGGTCGATCCCCGGGACGGTGCTGCTGATCGTGCCGCTCGGCGTGCTCGGCGCCGTCGTCGCGACCCTGTCGCGCGGGCTCACCAACGACGCGTACTTCCAGGTGGGCCTGCTCGTGACCATCGGCCTCGCCGCCAAGAGCGCGATCCTCATCGTGGAATTCGCCAAGACGAATTTCGATCACGGCATGGGCCTGGTCGATTCGGTGATGCAGGCGACGAAGCAACGCCTGCGGCCGATCATCATGACCTCGCTCGCGTTCATGTCGGGCGTGTTGCCACTCGCGATCGCGAGCGGCGCAGGCTCGGGCGCTCAGCATGCCGTGGGTACGGGCGTCATTGGCGGCATGCTCGCGGGCACGTTCCTGGCCGTGTTCTACGTGCCGGTGTTCTTCGTCGTGATCCTGCGCCGCTTCAAGGTCCAGCCGGTGACGATGCAGGTCGAAGAGACGCGGGCGGATATGCCCTTCTCGGATTCAGACAAGGCGGGCGCCACGTGAACGCCATGACCTCTATCCGCCACCTGTTCGTCGTCACCATCGCTGCGCTCGCGAGCGCCTGCACGCTGGCGCCACGCTACACCCAACCTGCAGCGCCGGTGCCGGCGGAGTACGAAGCGACGCCTGCCGCCAAGGCCGAAGTGGCGACCGTTCCAGCGGCCGAGATCGGCTGGCACGAGTTCTTCCCCGATCCCGAGCTGCAGGACCTGCTGAAGCGCGCGCTCGCGAACAATCGCGATCTGCGCATCGCCACGCTGAATGTGGAAGCGGCGCGCGCTCAGTACCGCATCCAGCGCGCGGAGCTCGTCCCGGCCATCGAAGCGCAGGGCACGGCTAACAACCAGCGCACCCCGGCGTCGTTGTCGACGACGGGCGAGAGCGAACTCACGCGCACGTACTCGGCCGGCGTTGCCGTTCCGGCGTTCGAACTGGACCTTTTCGGTCGCGTGCGCAGCCTGCGCCGCGCCGCGCTCGAGGACTACTTCGCGCTCGAGGAGAACCGCACCGCGGCGCAGTTGCTGCTGGTGTCGGAAGTCGCAAACGCCTGGCTCACGCTGATCGCCGATCGCGAGTTGCTGCGGCTCGCCGAGGGAACCCGCGACAGCCAGCAGAAGTCTTTCGACCTCACCAAGCTGCGGTTCGATTCCGGCGTATCGAGCGAGATCGATCTGCATCGTTCGGAGACGGCCTGGCGCCAGGCCGAAGTCGATATCGCCGCGCAGACACGGCGCGTGGCGCAGGATCGCAACGCGCTGGCGTTGCTGGTCGGCGAATCGCTGCCGCCGGAGACGGGCGGCGGGGCGCACACCATCGACGCCCAGACCTTCAGCAAGGCGCTGCCCCCCGGGCTGCCGGCGGAGTTGTTGGCGCGCCGTCCCGACGTGCGCTCGGCCGAACATGCGCTCAAGGCCGCCAATGCCGACATTGGCGCGGCGCGCGCGGCATTCTTCCCGAGCATCGAGCTCACCGGCTTTTACGGCAATGCCAGCGACGATTTGTCGGCGCTGTTCCAGACGGGGCACACCAGCTGGAGCTTCGTGCCGCAGCTGCGCCTGCCCATCTTCTCCGGCGGCGCGAATCTCGCGACGTTGAACCTCATCAACGTGCGCAAGCGCATCGAGATCGCGCGTTACGAGCAGTCGATCCAGGTCGCATTCCGCGAGGTAGCCGATGCGCTGATCGCGCGCAGTACGCTCGAAGACCAGTTGCATGCGCAGGAGGCGCTGACGCGCGCCACCGAAAGCAGCTATCGACTGGCCGATGTCCGCTATCGCGGTGGAGTGGATAGTTATCTCGGTGCTCTGATCGCGCAGCGCGACCTGTATTCGGCGCAGCGCGCCTTGATCGAGACGCGCCTCGCCGGCGCCAGTAACCTGGTGCAGCTGTACCAGGCGCTGGGCGGCGGCTGGAAGGAATGACGTCCCCTCTACGTTCGCCGCCCTCTAATGAAGACCCTGCTCTTTTTGCTGCAACAGTCACCCCCTCAGTGCCACCCCCTCCCGGCGTTGAACGGCTGTTGCAGCAAAATGAGGAGTGCCTTCGAGGGGTTGATTGAAGAGGCGCGGGTAGAGAGGTGCGCACGCAGAGTGTGCGCGATACACACCGGCTCCTCCCTTCAGTCACGATTGTTTTCTAAGAACTGAACACGCCGCCCGCGCCGCGACATTTTTCATCGAAGACGGGTTGCGGAATTTGGGGAGTGGCAGGGCGTGGAGAGGCGGCTCACTGCCTTGCGCTCGCAGAGCGGTGCCACAGCTACAAGGTGAGGTCGGAGCCCGGTGTGCATCGCGCACACTCTGCGTGCGTACTTCGCTGCCTGTGCCGCTTCGATCGAGCGTGCCGGAGGGAGTGCCGTTCCGGCCATAGCGCCCATACGCGATGAAGCGCGGCTAATAACCCAGCGCGAGCCCGGTATTGCGGCGCGGATCGAGGGCGCCATAGAAGCGGTTGCGTCCAAGGGAACTTGCGTCGAGAGCTGGCGCTCCGATCAGGATCGCGGCGACATGATTTTCCGGTTGCGGCTCGCTCAGTTGATGGCCCATGCCGATCAGGATCTGCCGCGTGTCCGGGCTTAGCGCTTGTCTTTCTACGTAGGTCGTCTCGGGCATCCATTGCTGGTGAATGCGCGGCGCGGCGACGGCTTCCTGAATGTCCATTCCATAGTCGATCACATTGAGCATCGTGAGCATCACCGCGGTGATGATGCGGCTGCCGCCGGGCGTGCCCAGGATCATCCACGGCTTGCCGTCGCGTGACACGATGGTCGGTGTCATCGAGCTCAACGGCCGCTTCCCCGGTTCGATCTTGTTGGCTTCGCCCTGCACGAGGCCGTACATGTTCGGCACGCCGGCCTTCGCGGTGAAGTCGTCCATCTCGTCGTTGAGCAGAACGCCCGTGCCTTTGGCGGTCACGCGCGCGCCGAACCAGTCATTCAGCGTGTACGTGACCGCGACGGCGTTACCGAAGCGATCCGCGATGGAATAGTGCGTGGTGTGGGTGCCTTCCCGCGGGGCGATGCCGGGCGAAAGCTGCTGTGAAACACCGGCGCGATTCGGGTCGATGCGGGCGCGAATCCTCCCGGCGTAACTCTTGTCGATCAGCTCCTGGAATGGATTGCGCACGAAGGCCGGATCTCCCAGAAGGTTGTTGCGATCCACGTACGCATGGCGCATCGCTTCGATTTCGAAGTGCACGGCGCGCGCGGAGCCGAAGCCATATTCGCGCAGTGGATAGCCTTCGAGCACGTTGAGCATCTCGCACAGTGCGATGCCGCCCGAGGAGGGCGGCGGCGCGGCGACGATGTGGAAGCCGCGGTAGTCGCATTCGATCGGCGCCAGTTCGCGGGTTTTATATGCGTCGAGATCGGCCTGCGTCAGGATGCCACGGCCCGCGCGGACGGCGGCCAACAATGCCGCCGCCGTTTCACCTTGGTAAAATCCCGCGCTGCCGTTGCGGCTGATGCTGCGCAAGGTGCGCGCGAGGTCCTTCTGCCGCAACGTTGCGCCGGCTTCGAGCGGCTGGTTGTCAGCCAGAAAAATGGCGC
>Ga0193752_1000119_pt1 | contig 105861 bp, 80 predicted proteins | sample H1c1metaG_FD_144924 | JGI IMG/M metagenome (GOLD analysis project Ga0193752, IMG submission 144924) | Soil microbial communities from a riparian zone of the East river system, Colorado, United States - H1c1 | ecosystem: Environmental > Terrestrial > Soil > Riparian zone | place: USA: East... | reverse complement strand
GGGGCGTGGAGACTTGAAAGTTTTTGAAATCCATCATACGCGGAGTCTAAGGAGCTTCGGAGCTACTGGCCGCACGTTGATTTTCGGTTGCGTACCTGGAATGTAGTTAGGAAGGGTTGCTCGTTGTCGGATGGCTAAAGACCGAGGCATCGGAGCACTGCGTTTTGTTCGTGACTGCTTCGCCGCTACGCGCCGGAGATTGTGGGTGCGTACTTGGAAGGACTGGCGTAGGAAGGAGTGTAGAGACTTGAAAGTTTTTAAAATCCATTACACACAGAGAAATCACGGAGTTTTTGAGCTACTGGCCGCACGTTGATTTTCGGTTGCGTACCTGGAATGTAGCGATGGAAGTGATGCGCTTCGTAGGATGGTTAAAGACGGAGCCATAGGAGCACTGCGGCGCGACGGGTGTGCTTCGACGCGATGCGTCGGGAATGATGCGTGCGTACTTAGAAGGACTGGTGTAGGAAGGGGCGTGGAGACTTGAAAGTTTTTGAAATCCATCATACGCGGAGTCTAAGGAGCTTCGGAGCTACTGGCCGCACGTTGATTTTCGGTTGCGTACCTGGAATGTAGTTAGGAAGGGTTGCTCGTTGTAGGATGATTAAAGGCGGAGCCATAGGAGCACTGCGGCGCGACGGGTGTGCTTCGACGCGACGCGTCGGGGCCGCTTGCGTGCGTCATCACCGAAACTGTCAGTTCAAATCGAAATTACTTCGGAAAATTTAAATTTAAGCACTCACTGTATATCGACGCGAAGCGTCGAAGCAGTCACGAACGAAACGCAGTGCTCCGATGCCTCGGTCTTTAACCATCCTACGAAGATCAGCCCTTCCATTGACTATCTACAAGGAACATCACGGTAAAAATCAACGTGCGGCCAGAAGCTCAATAGCGCCGTGACTTCTCTGTGTGTAATGGATTTTAAAAAACTTCCAAGTCTCTACATCCCTTCCTACGCCAGCCCTTCCAAGTACGCACCCACGATCCCCGACGCGTAGCGTCGAAGCATTCACGAACGAAACGCAGTACTCCTATGACTCGGTCTTTAACCATCCTACGAAGCGCAACGCTTCCATCGCTACATTCCAGGTACGCAACCGAAAATCAACGTGCGGCCAGTAGCTCAAAAACTCCTTAGACTCTGTGTGTAATGGATTTCTTCTTGGCAGACCCGCGTATCGTCTACAAGGTATTTATCGCGCGCTCGTCTACAGCTTTTCAGGCACTGCCGCCGTCCCTCTGACCGCCTGGCAACCTGGTTGTACAGTCGCTGATCGGCATGAGCGACAGGCCATGACCTATAGTAAGCTGCTTCGCATCCGGAATAAAACCGTTTTACTCTTCAAAAAAACGGTCCGGCGTAAAACTTAATACCCCTCAGCTGCATCTTACGCTCAACATGCAGAGATGGCTCCGCTACTTTTACATAATCGCCGCTTTTGTAGCCTGGGCGTATACACCGGCGTATGCCCAACGCGTTGGCATGACCATAACAGGCATTGTTTATGATTCGTTGACGCTACAACCCCTGGCGTACGTTACCGTGATCAATCAAACGAGAAACCACGGAGCAACTACAGATGAAAATGGGAGTTTTAAGCTAAGTGCAAATCCTGGTGACTCGATACTGTTCACCTTACTGGGACACGCCAGAAAGACGAAGGTCGTCCGGTCAAATGAAGAGGCCATGATCATATTCCTTCGTGAATTTGCCCTGACGCTGAAACCGGTGACGATATACGGAACCTTCACTCCTCACGGAGCCGACAAATGGAAAAGTGTGATAGTAATGCCGAGCGCTTTTCGAAATCCCGCCGGGCCGGGTTCCGGCTATATGGTGGAGACTTTTGGTCCTGGTGTTTCCCTGGGTGGGCTGATCACCAGCATGTTCAAGTCAGAAAAGGAGAGGAAAAAACTGAATACTGTTAGAGAAAAAGCAAAACAATCGGAGACGTACCTAAGCGTGATTGTGTCCGAAGAAACCAAAAGCTACTTTCAGAAAACTTTTGCGATGTCGGAAGGTGATTATAACAACTTCATAGAATCTTTTAACAAGGTGCATCCGGAGGCTGTTTATATTGAAAGTAAGGAAGAGATCATGAAATTGATGGTCATCTTTAAGGCGACTACAAAGTGATGGTGGACAGCCTCGCGTAATTTGTCCTCACCGATTTCCACCATAAACTCAGGCAAGATAGTTAACAGCGGAACAAGCCATGTCACATACCCTCGCCATATCGTTTATAGTGAATTTGCTTTGGCCGTCCTTAAAAGGATACTAGCAACGAATAGCAACCAGCCTATATACACAGCGATTAAAATCCTGTTGGCATATCCAACAACGGCAACAACTCCATCAGGGACCGAACTCGGAGGCTGTTGACCTGTCTTTCAGATGATAAGAGATCAATAAGGAAGCAATTACCAGGGTTGGAATACCCAATGTACCTGTGAGGCCGTGAAGCGGGTGATTTACGTTAAAGAACGCGGCCAGTATTTGCCCCAATCCAGAAATTACCAGGAATAGGACACCCGCCTTTGCTGCCATCGATGAGACGTAAGGCCACAGCCCAAATGCGAGACACCACGAGCTCAGGCCCCAAAAAATAAAGAAAATAAACAACGCCCATTCAAATCCGCCATTTGCGTATTCGCTGACCATCCGCCAGGACGGACCAAATTCCGGACTTAAAACATGAAGACTAAGCAGCGCTACGATTGAAATGGCAGCAGCCACAATTGACAACTTCGCCGCGAGTATGTTCACGCTTGACGAATTTTGGACATGTGTTAGGCTTGTCATGGCACTAGACTATTCTTTTAAGCAAATCATCCAACTTCAAGTAACTCTCGTTCATGCCGCCTTCCATTCCCGACGCGATCATGCCGTCCCGGTCGGCAACCGACATGAATATGCTCTGTATTTTTAATCTGGTCCTGTCATTCGCCAACACTTCGAACAAAACAATCTCCATCGATACATGCCCGCGTTCCGGTAAGCCTTCAAACTCAAATGTTCGAATGACACGCTCCGGTGCGGCAACTTCGTGAATGACCCCGTTGAATCCGTATCGATTTCCCTGTTTATCGATATGAACAAAGCGATACGAACCGCCCGACCGGTTGTCGAACTTATCAATCACCATCTTGAGGTTGTTTGGGCCAACCCATTGAAGCAGCAGGTCCGGTTCAGAGAATGCTTTGAACACTAGCTCTCTCGGAGCTTCAAATTCTCGCTCAATAAAGAACTCCTGAATGCCGGGGTTGGCCACGATCTTTGTTTCGTTTTTCATCGTCATTTTTGTTTGTGCTTCAATTTGTCCAACACTTTATCGAGTCTGTCGAATCGATCCTCCCATAGCTTACGGAACGGTGCAAGCCATTCATCCACGTCTTTCATTTTTGTTGGATTTAGGTGATAATAAATCTGCGTACCGCTTTGCTCCTGTCTTAAGAGCTGACAGTCCGCCAGAATATGAATATGCTTTGATACGGCCTGGCGCGTGGAGTCGAAATGCTCGGCAATGGCATTGGGCGTCATCGCCTGCATGGCTAACAACGCCAGAATGGCCCTGCGTGTAGGGTCGGCAATAGCCTGAAAAACGTCTCTGCGTGTTTGCTTTATCATCCTGAATGCAACTATTCGGTTGCAAACATACACGCAAGTTATTACTTGCACAATGTTTTTGATAATTTTTTTAAGACTTGGTTATCGGGTGTCTTTACGTCGACCCCGATGCCTGCGAAAAGTATCCCGCGTAACCGGATGCCTGCGACGTTTCTCTGTATATTGTTTCTAAGTCGATGAATTTAGCATGGCTGCATTTTCTTCCGACCTCCTTGAGCGGCTCATTTCCACCGACATGTTCTATCGAAGAATTCCTATGTTGCTATTGGCGGCCGTTAATTTTACTATGTTGTACAGCGTAGTCCGTAAAGCCAATGCGTCGCCTCCAGCGTAAGCGCGACTACCACCTCCTTAAACATTTCTAACCCGGTTAGAAAGACTGACGATAATCAATGCCGTTCCTGAAAACGCCAAAGCGGAGAACACACTGGTCATCTCATTCCCGTTATCGGGCCAGGAGATTGGCGATGGCCCCTGGAATGTGTGACACGATAAACCAGCTGAAGATCATGTTCGTGAGCAGTATCCCGATCAGCGTTCCTGGCAGAGCCCTCCGTTACAAATGAATGGCATCCTATGCCGGTGGACATAGTGTGGAATTCAACTCATTACATTTAACAACCATTTCATTACATAATTTGCTGAGTCGCCAGTTGTCAATTTTCATTTCCATCATTAACCCATGACATTCGCAGCAAAAAAGCGAAATGAAAAGAATTCTATTACTCAATTCACTCGTCCTTTGTTTCATGTGGTCTTCGGTCCACTCACAGTCACCAGCGACAGGCGCCGGCATTGGAATCTATCCTACTGGCACGGAGACCGGTTTTGGTTACAGATCGTCGAAAGACAAACGGTTTGCGCTGGATGTTCGCGCAACGCGCGCCAATCTCTTTGCAAATCCGTCCTCTGGCTCATTTGTAACCGAAGCCTCCGGAATATACCGGATCGTTCGTTACGATCGCGTGCGCTTCCATATCGGAATCGGAGCACGCGCAGATTGGAACTTTGCGGCAGAACAATCGCATCGATACGGATTCGTCACCCCAGTTGGAGTTGAGGCATTTCCTTTTCCTTTTCAGCATGCCGGACTGTTTTTTGAAGCAGCCCCATTTTCTACGTGGACAGGCACCGGTACCAACAACACCGGTATTCGAACAGTAGCAGGATTTGTTTTTTATTTCTTGAAAAAGGTCAAAGAAACTCAGCCACGAACCAGTCCTACTTCAGACTGAAAGTCTCGCCCGCCAGATAAATATTCATCACAATCCCCTTCGCGCTCAGCTTGCCCTCCTTCACCACTTTCGAGCGCTTCGGATTTTCAAAGACAATGACCTGCGAATCGCCGACAACCTCCGCCGTGTTTCCGGAAACAAGAATGGCTGTTGCTTCATCGATACCAATGCCCTTGACATCGGGATACTCAATAACGGCGCTGATGAGCCGGTTGTAGCGACTACGCCTTACGAAGTGTTGATCAACGATGGCGTTTTCGATAAAGCCCAAGCCTGGTTTTGTTTCGATATTATCGGCTTCAATGTTGCGAAACGTAGACGAGTAGTCGGCGTGTTTCAATTCATTACCGGTAATCATGATCTTGCTCATCACGGCCGCACCAGCACTTGTACCTCCCACCAACGCACCCTTGCTATATGCTTCGTGAATCGCCTTCCCGATGTCCGTTCCCTGTACGACATCCATAAATCTTACCTGGTCGCCTCCGGAAATGTAAATGAGCTTCGCGTTTCTTACAGAGTCCAGCTTAGCCGCACTAAATGCCTGCCCTTTGCGGAAGTTCACGCCGTAGACGCTCTGTATCCCTTTTTTGATAAACTGTTGATTGGCGTACCACACGGCTGAGTCCGGATCCTCGCTTGACATGGGCAGGATGATCCCGTATCCACCTTGAAGCAATCCAGCTTCTTTAATAATGCGATCCACCATAGCATCAGGGCGGGAACCGCCTCCGATAATAAAAAGTTTTCCTTTAGGTGCTTTCGTCTGCGAAAAGGCAACGGCCACACAAAAGAAACTAAGAAATAAAGTACCGGCTATTCTTTTCATATTGTAAAGGTTCATAAAAAAATGTTCATGCCCGAAGCTTTTGCTTTGAGCATGAACATTTTAAAAAAGATTGACACACCGTGAAGACCGTCAAAATATACCGATCAGTATATTTTATTTCTTCTTGCCGATGGCAATACCACGCGGCGATGAGGCTGCAACCAGCCATGGCTCCGTGGACGTTCCGTCGAGGTTCGCGCGGGAAATGGTGTTCAGATTACGGTCCACCCAGTAAATCTTCTTGCCGTGCTTGTCATATCCCAGACCATACACGACCCGGCTGATTGACGTAGCCACGGTTGCTATTCCTGTGCCGTCGAAGTTTGCGTTTTTCAGTTGAACATCGCCACTGGCCACGAAGTCATCGAAGTATATCTTGGTGCCCACTACGATGATGCTACCCCCGCCGCCATTGGTGACTAGCAGTTTTTCGCCTGTTCCATCCAGTTTCTTGGTCCAGACGTTGCCATTGTAGTTATTCCAGAAAAGCGTTCGCGTTGCGTTGTCGATGGCTATACCTTCCGGATCGTCCGCGCCATGACCGGTAACAAACTCTTCGAACTGGCTTACATCCGTGTTCGTCATGTCTGCGCGCCTTATGCCGCTGTCAGTATCCCAGTACAACGACTTGGTATCATAGTCGATCACCACGGCATCGGGTTGGCCGATGTTGGATCTGAACGTTGCCAGGTTCTTTCCATCGAGGTCGGAAACGAAAATACTCTGTGCATCGAAGTCGGCGATGTACAATTTATCATTGACCGTGTCCACCACCATGCCATATGAATCCTGGAGCGAGGTGATGCCAATAGACGCAGCAATTGGCGCTGCCGAATTGATGATGCTTCCGAACACCTCCGAACCGTCTGTGAAGAACAGCGGAACGCCCGTAGCATTGGGATCTCTCACGACGATGGTTTGCGTTACTTCGTTGATTTCCAGCGATTCACTTGTTACGGCTACCAGTTTCACGACATACGCGCCGGGCGCCTCAAACATGTGAACCGGGCTTGTTTCCACAGAGGACGTGCCATCGCCAAAATTCCACGTATAGGCTACTGTTCCTGCGCGTTCCGGCACGATCGACGCGTTCGCGAAGTTTGCCGTTGCCGGCGCAAATGCGTCATTGTCGATCGTAAAGGTAAACTTCGGCACGGTGCTGGCGGGCGGCACAGGATAGCTGTCGTCAGCGCAACTGTTCGCCGTGATGATGCCGATCGCGATCAGCATGATGTTGAATAGTTTCTTCATGCGTCAGCTTATTTTCTTAAGAATATTCCTCGTGGGCTTCCCAATGCGGATTTCAGCGTTACCTGGTTGTTGCCATCCATGTCGGCTTCCTCGATCGTACCCGAATCTCTTCCCGACCAGTACAGTTTGTCCTTCTCGGCATCCATAACCATACCGTATATGCGCGAACCGTTGTCGTCGACCATTTCAACTCCACTTCCGTCGAGGTTAGCACGCTTTAGCTGCTCATCGTTTTGTTCATCAAAGTAGATCTTGTCATGCTTTGAATCAACCATGATCGCGTAACCATATATTCCCGACAGGATCGGTGTGGCATTGCTACCATCGAGGTCGGCAATGTAGAGGTCTTCGTTATTTACCTCGTAGAAGTACATCTTGTCATTTTTCAAATCCAGCGCGATGGCACGGAAGCCAGCGCCGCTCATGGTAACGATCGGTTCACGGTCGCTCCCATCGAAGTTGGCGCGATAGATATGACCATCGTCGTTGTCGTCCGCTTCATCAACCCAGTACACTTTTCCGTTGGGTACATCCAGTGCAACCGCATAGGGCTCTATGAGGTCCGATGCAATGGCGGTGAGCTCTGACCCATCCAGATTTACACTCCATATCTTGCCTTCGTAGGTCACTGCAAAGTCGCTGAAATAGATTTTGCCATGAACATCATCGTATGCCAATCCAACGCCAATCATACCCGCCACATCAAGGAAATTGCTAACAGCTCCCGAACCGTCCAACGCCAGTTTTTTGAGGAGCTCACTATTGTTTTCGGCAAAATAAATTTCAGAAGTAGCGGCCTTTACAATGATCTCTTTTTCGGTAGTCGTAGAACCCTCAGGACTAGTAGCCTTAAGGGTTACTTTGTACGCGCCCGCCTTCAAATAAGTGAACGTGGGATTTTCATCAGTTGAGGTGGAGGCTGCTTCATTGCCAAACGACCACAGAAACGAAGTAGCGCCTTTCGATGCATTGGTAAACTGAATCGGCGTTAGCGCCACCAGGTTGTCGGCATCCTCTACGGTAAAGGCAGGAGACGGCACCACCGTAACGCTCAGGTTCGAAATGGTGGATCCTCCTTCACCGGTACTCACCAGGCTCACCAGGTACGTGCCCGACGACTCAAACGATTTCCTGGGTGATACCTCCTTAGATGTTGTGCCATCGCCAAAACTCCACTTAAAAGCAGTGGCATTCTCCGATGTATTGGTAAACTGAATGGTCTCGTCTACCTGTGCCGTGGACTTATCCACCGTGAAGGTGGCCGCGGCCTGAGGCGCTGGTTCTTCGTCGTCCTGACAGGAAATGGCGCAGACAAACACGAGAAAGAGTATGAGGTATGTGTATAACTTCAATTTCATATTGCTAGATTTTCAGATTCAGATTTATTAATAGCCGGGATTTTGCTCCATTTCAGGGTTCTTGTTGGTCACCATCTCGGTCAATGGAATCGGCCAGAGGGTTTGGTTCGCGCTGTTCACGGACAATAAAACATCGACCGCCCTTCCCGTGCGCACCAGGTCAAACCAACGGTGTCCTTCGAAGGCAAACTCCACTCTTCTTTCGCGTTCAACGACGCGCGTTAGCTCGTCGTAGGTGCTGGCCGAAGTGTCTGACAACTTAGCACGCGTTCTCACCACATTGATGTCCTGCTGAATGGCCAGAATGTTTCCTTGCAACTTGGCCTCCGCTTCTGCGCGGATGAGATACATCTCCGCCAATCGCAGGATGATCACGTTGTCGGCGCCAAGACTCAGGTCATCATATTTGATGGGATATGCCAAAGTACCGGCGAACGCTATGGAAGCATCGAACCGCGCGTCGCCCGTCTCATATGCGGCCAGTACTGACGCCGTGGGCGCTACCTCCCGTCGTCCGTTCAACGTCTTGGGAAAATTGTACTCAGCAATACGATTCCGGTTGATCTCAGTAAAGTCGATTTCGAAAATCGATTCGGCCGACTCATCCTCGAACACATCGGCATAGTCCAGAAGATCATATCCGCCGTGGTCGATCACATCCGTCGCCTTGGCTTTCGCGTTGGCATAGTCTCCTTTGTAAAGGTACACTCTCGCCAGCAGCGCAGTGGCCGCATTTTTTGAAGCCCTCACTTTGGTAGAACCGTTCCCCAGATTCTGTTCAGCAAACGTTAGGTCGGCGATGATCTGATCGTAAACTTTAGCAACCGGGTCGCGAGCTACATCCAGGCCCGTCGCGCCTATGGTGGGCGTTATCTTGATAGGGATAGCACCAAACCAGTTCACGAGGCTGAAGTGATTGAATGCGCGGACGAAATACAATTCGGCCAGCGCCGCGTTCTGTTCTGCGGCAGTCATGTCGGCCATTTCGGGAACTTTGGCAATGATGTTGTTAGCGATGTTAATTCCTTCGTAGGCGCTGGTCCACACATCTGAAACCGCGTCATTCTCGGGCAACACGGCGTTATTGTCTATTTGCGCATAATTCTGCGCGGTGCCATCCACGGAATGTTCGAGGTTATCGGCAGCGAGATCGGAAAAGATAATGTAGGAACGACCGTAGTAACCAAGATACTGAAACGACGTGTAAGCGCCCAGAATGCCTTTCTCAATTCCCGCTTTGTCTTTGATGGCCTTGTCTTCCGGTATCGCGCTCTGCGATTCAACATCCAGCACGTCACATGAAGCCAGCGGAAGTAAAGTGATTATAAGTATGAATAATTTTTTCATGTGCGTCAGAATTTAACGTTGATACCCAGGGTAATGGCACGGGCTTGCGGGAACGTGAAGAAGTCGGTTCCCACCACCTGCACGTCATTGCCACTATAGTTCACCTCCGGATCGAGACCGCCGTAATCAGTGAACGTGAGAAGGTTCTGCGCACTGGCGTAAACGCGGATGCTCGACAGCATGATCTTGCTGGAGAATCGTTGTTGTAGCGTATAGCCCAGCGTTAGATTCTTCACCCTCAGATAAGATCCGTCTTCGATGAAGCGCGATGACTCGCGCTTGTTGGCTGCGGCCGCCACCGGGTCGGAGGTAGCGCGTGGAACATCGGTGATATCTCCCACCGCTCTCCACCGTCGAAGGACATCCGTTGTCTGGTTGTCACCTCCCTGCAGTGATTCGAGGTAGAGGCGCGATCCGTTGAACACATCATTTCCATATGACCATTGCAGGAACAGGCTAAGGTCAAAACCCTTGTAGTTTATCGTATTGGTAAAACCGCCGATAAACTTCGGGTTGGGATCACCTATGACGGTGCGGTCATCGGTGGTAACCTCGCCGTCGAAATTGGTGTCTGCAAAAACGATATCACCCGTCGACGGATCTACACCCAGAGACTTGAAGCCATAAAATACACCGATGGGTTCTCCCACCATGATCCGGTTTCCACCGCGGCCGGCATCAATGGGCTGGTTGTCGTAAAGACGGGTCACCTGGTTCCTGTTTCCCGATATATTCAGACGAGAATTCCAGCGCAGGTCACCGAATTGTGCATTGTAACCCAGGCTGATTTCAATTCCCTTGTTTTCAAGTTCACCTACGTTTTGATACATCGTGCTGAATCCCGACGATCCTGGTAAGGGCCTGTTCAACAGCAGGTCTTTGGTCTGCTTATCATAATAGTCGAACGAAAGCGTCAATTGATCCTCAAAGAAGCCTGCATCGATACCAATGTCGAGTTGAGCGGTAGATTCCCATTTCAGATCCGGATTGGGTATCTGATTTGGATAAATGGCAGGCTGACCGCGATACGACGACGTTCCATACATCGCCTGGTACGAGAACGGCGACAGTTCTTCATTTCCCAACAGTCCGTAGCTACCTCTGATTTTCAATTCCGATATCACGGAAACATTGTCCTCAAAGAAGCTTTCCTGGCTTATCCGCCATGCTGCGGAAGCCGCGGGGAAGAAACCGTACTGATGATTTGGTCCGAAGTTGGTCGATCCATCAATACGACCCGACAGTGAAAGTAGATACTTCTCATTGTAGTTGTAATTAAAGCGCCCGAAGTAGGAAAGCAGACCGTGGTCCAAGGCACTTGCCGTAACGTCTACTTTGGTGGCCGCGGAATTGATGTACTGCAGGTTTTCATCCGCGTAGTCCTGGCCGCGCATATAAGAGTTGCGCGTTTCTCGTTTCTCGAAGCTCATCCCTACTGTGGCGTCGACGTTGTGTTTGCCAAATGTCTTTTCATAGCGCACGGAGTTGTTGCCTATGAGGTTGAGCACATTGGTATAAGTTTCAAAACCGAGGCCGTTGTACTTCTGTCCCTGCACGGTGTTGAATTCGAAAGCATGTTCGCGAAGGTTGTAAAAGTCGACACCCCATTTCGATGTGAGCGTCAGGCCATCAATGATCCGGTAGTCGGCAAACAGGTTGCCCAACGTACGATAGGTGAAGTTCTCGTTGGTGGCCTCGTTTGCAATGGATACGGCATTGGAATAGGGCCCGTTCTGGTTATAGGTTCCGTCGGCATTGTATACCGAAATCACCGCAGGCGTAGAGATACCGTTGGGAAGGGGTCCGTGTAAGGAGGCATCACTTTCCACGCGGTTGGATTTTGAATACGTGAGGCCGATGCTCGTTCCTATATTCAAACGATCGTTTACTTTGTGGTCTACGTTCATCCGGACGTTCGTGCGCTGGAAGCGCGTGCCGATGAGAATGCCGTCCTGGTCGAAGTAATTACCGGAAAGAAAGAACTTCGTCCGATCATTTCCGCCGGTGGTGGACAGCTCGTAGTTGGAGATCGGTGCGCTGCGGAAGATTTCCTTCTGCCAGTCAACATCAACATCATTGTTGGGCAGTTCCACACCGGTAAGGTCTTTGCGATAATCACGCCACTGCTCTGCATTGAGCATGTCCAACGTGTTCCATACCTGCTGAACACCGCGGTACATGTTGAAGTTAACGGTCGAGGCACCGCTCTTACCCCGCTTTGTGGTGATGAGGACGATGCCGTTGGATGCACGTGCACCGTATACAGCGGCCGCCGCAGCATCTTTCAATACGGATATGGACTCAATGTCGTTCGGGTTAAGGTCCGACAATGCATTGATGCCTTGTCCTTCATAACCGACCTGTCCGTAGTCCCCGGTAGTCAAAGGGATGCCATCGATAACATACAATGGCTGGCCGGATCCGCTAAGCGAAGTAGTTCCCCGAACGCGAACCGACATGGCGCCACCTGGTGTACCGGAGTTCTGGCTCACCTGCACACCTGTCGTCTGACCTTGCAGCACCCCATCAACGGTAGCTACGGGAAGATCCTTAATGGCATCTGACTTGATGACACCGACGGCTTCCGTCATCAACACCTTTTGCTCGGTGCCGTATCCTACCACAACTACTTCAGAAAGCTGCGTAATATCCCCTATCATCGCGACGTCAATCACTTCGCGATTCCCAACCGCAATCTCCTGTGGAGACATACCGATAAAGGTAAACACCAGGACATCGTCGGGCGACGCCTCAATGCGATACTGGCCATTGGTATCCGTAACGGTGCCCCTGGGGGTACCCTTAACGACCACATTCACCCCCGGCTGACTGGTTCCATCAGCCTCTGCAGTCACTTTGCCGTGAACCGCGCGCTGCTGTGCCAGTGAGCACCAGGATAAAAGTGAAAAGATTAAAAACAGTAGAGGTTTCCTCATAAGCAGTCTGGGTTAGTATAATGCAATAGTGTTTTTTTGTTCAAAACTGAGTGGCGTACTGTCGCGTACCTGGTCATTTCGTTGTTCGATGGTCAATTAGGCTGTTTGACCAATTTAATAAACACGGTTTCTTTTCCGTTGTCTATTCTCAAAAGGTATACGCCATCTCTAAATTCAGAAATATCCACCGCCTGCTCCAGGCTAGTAAGCTGTTGTTTTTCTAATACCCTGCCCATGAGGTCGATAACGGTTAGCTCCAGCTTCTGAAAAATGTGGGGGTTTCCAGAAAGGCGAAAGGTACCACTTGGCGAAGGGTTTGGAAATGCATGCAAGGACGACTGGTCTAATTCATGTTCCACCCCTACAATCGGATATTCGAATTCGTAGGCTTCGTCGGGCACGACGAAAGGCACCCCAGCATCCAGGACTGCCGACCCGTTCAAAAGTACGTACTGCATCGATACAAATCCGGCATAGTCGCGGGGCATCCCGCCGTCGGTCACCGGCTGTGAGGCGAGTGCTCCTTCGGTGCCGCTGTTCATCAGTATTAATACGGATTGACCACCCATTGCCTTGAAGTGATTGCGGTCACCTTGTTGATAAAATTTGAGATAATTGCTACTGTTCAGGTAAATACCATAGCGCGCGCTGTCGGCTAACATGGCATAGGAAACTGCCGCTGTGGTATTCTCATAATAGTCTGATGTTTTAGCGTCGAAGGTATTCGGCATGATCACTGACGAGGACAGCAAGCTAAGGCCTTTCCGGTAGGTCAGTCTACCGTAATATGCGGCATATTGATCCGATCGATGGTTGGTGGTAAATGAGCGGCCCGCGTACCGGCTATCTTCCCCCGTGAAGGCCGAGACTATGCCATTTCTTCGTATATGCGTGCGCAACAGGGCTCCGGTTGGTCCACCGTTCAGAAAGTTGAACAAAAGATTATCGTCATTTTCGGCGAATAGCACTTTGGTGGATCTACGGATAGTATTCCGCAAGTCAAGTTGGCTGATGTCATTGAGCGCACTGGAGGTTTCAACTACTACTGCGCGTCCACCGAAATCCGTTATTTTCTGGGCAAATGATTTGCCTTTGCCGGGCGCAGTCACTACCAGTACGGTGTCGGCGGAGGCCCCATTTTGATTTACGAGGAAATTCAGCAATTCTGTATTCTGGACAACCTCCGGACCACCGCCCAGCGCCACGACATAATTACCCGTTTCGTCACTGGGTTGAGGTGAGATGAAGTCCTTGGGCCCATTCGTGACTTGCATGGTTGACAGATCGATACCGTGACCGTGTAATAACTGGATGGCGTGAATCGAATCGGCGACCGGCGTTTCATCGCGGATGACAGCATAGGACGGGCTGTTATAGATGGACACCGTTCCGGTCCCAAAAACGATCGCTCTCCTGTCCGTGTCAATACACAAGGCTGTGCGATCGTCAACACCTATTCCCGTTACCAATTCGCCGTGGTCGAGATACCACCGCGCCAGGAAAGGTAACAGCCGGCCTACACGACCGCGTTCGGTAAAATGCGAGTCAACCAGGAAGCCGGGAAGGAATGAAAACAAATCGTTGGCGAGGGTCACGTTTTTGTCATAGATATTCGCCAGTGTCTCGTCCGGATAAACGGATCCATTTTCGGCGGTGTAGGTAACGCCGGATAAGATGGCCATACCGGCCGACGTGCCGGCCATCACGCCACCCGCATTAAACTTATCGATGGCGGCCTGCATGGTCCTGGTGTTTTTAAACTGGGTGTAGTAAATCGATTGGTCGCCGCCTTTAAAGAAGAAGGCGTCGTATGTCATCAGGACATCATAGGTACTCTGAAGGTCGGCAACGGTACGGCTGGCGATCTTTATGTTGGTTGCGGCGCTCGCGCCGAGGGAAATAAAATAGTCGGGAATCCAGTTATCTTCATCAGAATAGCTGATTACAGCCACCCTTTTATTTGCCGCATGGTCGATGATCCACTGGTAGGGCGCGTCGCTCCACCCGCCTTCAGTTTCAGATCCCCCACCAATCAAAACCAACCTGCCCTGTGCGGCGAGCACTGAGGGAAAGCAAAGTAAAAGAATGACCGTGATTCTGTAAAATCCCAGCATAGGCTCCAAATTCACCCACAAAAAGGTAAGACGAATATGAATATGCATCGCAAACTCATAACCTCATCGCAGCAAGTTGACCAATTCCTCTGACAGTTTTTTGCCGTTGGTCAAGTAAGTAATATCAGTCCGGAAATGGGCGTGGAACACGTGGGGAAAAAATGCGCGCGCGTGGGGTTGGATATGCGCAGATATTGATAACGTTCGAGCCTTCCGGGAGGCTGATTGAACATTGCCTGGCATCTTTTTAAAAGATCAGCGCCATGAGCCATTCCTGTTCCTCCACGTCCATCTTTCTTTAATCACGTCACGAAATTATTGGCGTCAGAACAAGCTTGGCGCAGGATGTGCATAACGTCGATGCCACCAAATGGCAAACAGCGCGCGCGCCCTCTGTGTTGGTCGGGCGATGCCCGTTGTTACATTCTAACATCAAACCCTCTCTGGACATGGCAAAGAAACCAAAGCTAAACCGAACAACAGCAAAGCCGACGAACGAAAAGCTCGACGAACTCTCAATCCATCGCGAGTCCGCGGAAGACGCACTGATGACAACCAATCAAGGTGTCAAAATCAACGACGATCAAAACTTATTGAAGGCCGGAAGTCGCGGCGCCACATTGATGGAGGATTTCATTTTCCGTGAGAAAATGACGCACTTCGATCATGAGCGAATTCCGGAAAGAATTGTACACGCGCGTGGTTCGGCTGCACACGGCGTGTTCCGGCTATCGAAGTCTCTTTCAAAATACACGAAGGCCCAGTTCCTGACCGAACTGGACGTAGAGATTCCGGTCTTCGTACGTTTCTCGACCGTGGCTGGTTCCCGGGGCTCGACGGATCTTGCCCGCGACGTGCGCGGTTTTGCCGTAAAGTTTTACACGCAAGCCGGAAATTTTGACCTCGTCGGCAATAATATGCCGGTATTCTTCATACAGGATGCGATGAAGTTTCCCGATCTGATTCATGCCGTAAAGCCTGAACCAGATAACGAAATTCCACAAGCGGCATCTGCACATAATACTTTTTGGGATTTTATATCGCTCATGCCTGAATCCGCGCATATGATCATGTGGGCGATGAGTGATCGCGCCATTCCCCGTAGTTACCGCATGATGGAAGGATTCGGCGTGCATACATTCAGATTGGTAAATAAGAAAGGCGAATCTCATTTTGTGAAATTTCATTGGAAGCCCCGTCTTGGGGTGCATTCCGTAGCCTGGGACGAAGCACAAGCTATTTCCGGAAAGGATCCGGATTTTCATAGACGCGATCTTTGGGAAGCGATAGATAGTGGAACCTATCCCGAATGGGACTTTGGCGTGCAAATCGTGCCAGAGGCTGATGAGTTTAAGTACGAATTCGACTTGCTTGATCCAACAAAACTGATACCGGAGGAGCTTGTTCCTGTGCAGTTGGTGGGAACACTTACGTTGAATAGAAATCCGGATAACTTCTTTGCCGAGACCGAACAAGTGGCGTTTCACGTGGGCAATGTTGTACCGGGAATTGACTTCACCAACGATCCATTGATGCAGGGTAGGCTATTTTCGTACACGGATACGCAGCTCATCCGGTTGGGCGGCCCCAATTTTCATGAAATACCCATCAACCGCCCGGTTCAAACAGTTCACAATAATCAACGCGATGGCTATGGGCGACAGCAAATCAACACCGGCTCTGTGTCCTACAACCCCAATTCACTCGGGGGTGGTTGTCCCTTCCAGGCTAAAATGACGCAGGGCGGCTTTGCCTCGTATGCCGAACGCATCGATGCCAAGAAAGTGAGAGAACGCAGCAGAAGTTTCATGGACCATTTCAGTCAGGCCAGGCTTTTCTTCAATAGTCAATCGGAACCTGAAAAGGAACATCTCATCAACGCACTTCGCTTTGAGCTGGGCAAGGTCAGTGTCGTCGAGATCCGGGAGCGCATGTTGAACATCTTATTGCAAATAGATCGGAAACTTGCTTCTGCTGTCGCGGAGGCGTTGGGCCTGTCTCTGTCGAAAAAAGGAAATGGACAATTAAATCACAGTGTGCCGGCCGATGCTGATCCTAAAGCCTATGAGTCGATCAACAAAAAAATGGCGATTGACAAATCGGCAGCATTAAGCATGGCTAACTCACCGAAGGGTAACATTGTTTCCCGCAAGGTTGCCATCCTGGCTGCGGATGGTGTAAATGGAAAGTCACTTTCAACGGTTCAGGCTGCCCTCGTAAAGGCAGGAGCTGTTACGGCGGTAATCGCGCCGCACCTTGGAACGATTACGTCAGAGGAAAGCGGGCTCATCGAGGTTAATGAAAGTTTTCTCTCGGCTGCGTCCGTGTTGTACGACGCGGTATACGTTCCGGGTGGCAAAGCCAGTGTTTCAGCAGTGTCATCCGAATCCAATGCCATTCACTTCCTTAATCAGGCGTTCAAGCATTGCAAGGCTATTGCTGCTGACACGGATGCTCTTGAGGTTTTGCAGAAAACGTACTTTGCTGATCAGGTGAAGGAAGACCCGAAGGATGAATCCGTCATAATGGATGGAGTTATTATTGGCACCAATCCCGCAAAAATTTCCAAGGAGTTCATCACTGCTATAGGTCAGCACCGTTTTTGGGAACGGGAAACACCCAGAAAGGTGCCTGCGTGAGATTGAAAGGGTTCAGTCCTGCCAGCGATATCTTCGCCGGCAGGACTGAACCACTTATCATTGCCGCTCGAATGATCATTTCACACATGAAAGGTAAACCTGGATCATCCTTCTTTTTTAGAAACGGGCTCTCGCTGGCGCTCATTCTGTTATTCCTGGTCAGCATTACCGGGCAGGTCATAACCGGAATGGCAGAGCACAATACCGAACTGAATGAGTTGGGTGCAGCGACCATTTCGTTGCCGGCCTATTTACGCTCAGGACATTTCATTCAAACGACTTTTGAAAATTGGGAGAGTGAATTTCTTCAAATGGGCATGTACGTATTGCTCACTATATGGCTTCGTCAAAAAGGATCAAGCGAATCCAAAAGTCTGGATGAAAAAGAAGAAGTAGACCGCGAACCGGATCCGGAAAAGAAGGACGCACCGTGGCCAGTGAAGAAAGGAGGTTGGGTGCTCAGATTTTATAAGAACTCTTTGTCTTCAGCCTTTGTCTTACTATTCTTTTTGAGCTTTGTCCTTCATGCGTGTGGAAGTTTGAAGAATTACAATGAAGAGCAGTTGCTCAAAGGTGATCCGACATTATCGATGCGTGAGTTTTTGGTTCACTCCCGTTTTTGGTACGAATCATTTCAAAACTGGCAAAGTGAGTTCATCGCCGTTCTGTCGATCGTTGGCTTGTCTATTTTTCTTCGCCAGAAGGGATCACCAGAGTCGAAGCCAGTTGACAGTTCCTTTTCGGAGACAGGTTCGGGCTGAAGGAAAAACATCGGCAACGGCCATGTGAAATTCAACCGCGCCAAAACGAACCGACAATTGGCATTTTTATAGATTTTCTATTCCGATCGCAGCGAGTTCACCGGATTCGTCGTAGCAGCCTTGATCGATTCAAAACTCACGGTCAGCCACGCAATGATCAATGCCGACAGGAAGGCGATCAGAAAAATAGTCCAGTCGATCGCGACGTGATAAGCGAACCCGCTTAGCCATTGACTCATTCCGTACCACGCGAGGGGAACTGCAATGGCAGTAGCAATGAGAATAGGACGTGTAAACGTAGCCGACAGTAAGTAAACAAGCTGGAATCCTGAGGCCCCAAGCACTTTGCGTATGCCTAACTCACGCGTCCGGCGCTCCGCGAGGTAAGCAGAGAGCCCATAGAGACCCAGACACGAGATGACAATTGCCAGCGCCGCGAAGACATTAAACAGACTACCCAGCCGCTGTTCCGCGGTATACAGATTCGCAATATCCTGGTCAAGGAAGCTGTAGTTAAAGGGATAGATTGGATTGATTTCCTTGCACATGAGCTCAAGGGCGGCAATAGTATTCTCTGTTTTACCTGGCTGTGTACGAATCATCGCATAACCTCCCCACGTGTTGCGGTTGAGGAACATCGGTCCTATCGACTCCTGAATGGGTTTAAAATTGAAATCTTTAACCACACCGATAATCGTGCGCTCCCGGTCCCACACCTTGATCCGCGTCCCTACGGCCGACTCCAGCGGCATGTCCATCGTCTTCAAGGCCATTTCATTCACAATGATATTGGAAGAATCCGCCTTAGCGTTCTCGCCATAGCCGTGTCCTTCGAGCATCGTCGCTTTAAAAACTTCCTCGAAGTTCTCATCAATGGCCAGGTTGTAAAACAGCGGCTGGGTGTTGGGATCCTTTCCCGTCCAGGACACGCTAACCGTTGCTCCCGATGATGTAGTCGGGAGGTCCGATATAAATGAATATTGGCTGGTCAGCGAATTGCCCTCAAGCCGGGTTCTCAATGTCTCGTATTTCGACCACATCTCTCCTGTCATGGGGACATACAACAAATTCTCTTTGTCGTACCCCAGATTCAAGTGCTGAATATATTTCAATTGACGATAGACGATTGCCGTGCCGACGATCAGTGATATAGAGACGGCAAACTGAATGACCACCATGGTGTTTCTGAACAAGCTCCCGGATCCGCCAGAGGCAAAATTCCCTTTTAATACGGCTGCAGGAACAAAACCGGAGAGATAAAATGCCGGATAACTACCGGCCAGCAATCCAGTGACTACCGTTATGCCTAACAGTCCCGTGACCAGCTGCACGTTGGTGAAATCGAGCGACAGATTCTTGCCTCCCAAGGTGTTAAAATAAGGAAGGACGAGATAGATGATCAATAGAGCAAGCAACAGGGAAAGCAATGCGACGACCAAAGATTCCGCGAGAAACTGGCCCATCAGGTGAGGTCGTATCGCACCGACTACTTTGCGCAGTCCGACCTCCTTTGCGCGGCGTGCCGCACGCGCGGTAGCGAGGTTCATAAAATTCAGGCAGGCCACCACCAGAATAAATACGGCCACTACCATAAAAATGTACACGTTCTGTGCTCTTCCGTGACCGGGAATATCGGCCAGAAAATTCGAATACAGGTGAACGTCTGCCAGGGGCTGTAACACGAAGCCCACTTTCAACACAGACTCGTTCTTCTTATAGATTTCCTGCATCTTCTTTTCGAGGTCTGCAATCGCCGATTTTGATTGTTGCGCTTTGTCGCCCAACTTAATATAAGTATACCAGTTGAAGTTATCCCATTTGTTGTACTTGAGGTCGTCGTTCGTTCGCGCCAGGTAACGCATGGGCTGGACAAAATCAAAATTCAAGTGAGAGTTGTCTGCCACGTTGGCCATCACACCCGTGATGGTGAAGTCTTCTTTGTCATTTTTCCGGATCGTCTTTTCCAGTACGTCAGTGCTGCCGAAATACTTCATGGCTATGCGTTCGGATATGACGATACCTTCCGGGTTCTCTAGCGCATGCTCGCGGTCGCCCTTGATGAGCGGAAAGGTAAACACCCGAAAGAAGTTCGAATCAGCAAAAATGAGACCCTTCTCTTCGAATTTTACGTCACCCACCTGGATCAAATCACGATTGATACCGGAAATGCGGACCACTTCCTGCAATTCGGGGATTTCTTCTTTTATCGCAAGGCCTAGTGGCGCAGGCGAAACCGCCGCATGCACCTTCATCTCGGGTAGCGTGGCCGTGATCCTATACATGCGGTCGTAGCCAGTATGAAAACGGTCGAAACTCAGTTCATCATTGACCCACATCCCAATCAGCGCCGTGCAGGTGATTCCCAAAGCAAGGCCCAAGATGTTAATGAAAGAAAAGCCCTTCTGGCGGAGGAGGTTGCGGATCGCGACTTTGAGGTAGTTACTGAGCATTGGAAGACCGGTTTACAGAGCTAGACGCCGAAAGTAGCCCAAATGTTGCATGCTGGGAATTTACTTTTGTTCAGGCGGCTTGAGAGACGTTTGGATTGATCCGATCCGAAGCAATTTGGGTTGTTTTGGTCCGAAACGGGTACCTGGTCAGGGCGACAGCTGGGCCAGGCAATGTGATGCGCCGATATTTAGCGTATGAGGCGTCTCTTCCTTGCTAATGTACTCATTGGATGACGTGTCATAGGTGTAGTCTGTCATCCATTCCCGGAAACGGAAGACGACTGATTCAATAGCGTCCATTATGAACTCAATTTCCTGGTTGGTCATGGTGGGATGGATGGAGAGTCTGATCCAGCCAGGCTTGAAAGACATGTCGCCTGATTGAATACCACGCCAAATTTTGTGAGATTGATCCTGGTCAACGCGTAACAGATGATGACCATAGGTTCCGGCGCAGGAACATCCACCTCTCGTTTGTATCCCGAATCTGTCATTGAGCAATTTGACGATCAGATTATAATGGGCTCCGGCAACTATAAATGAGATAATGCCTAACCTTTCACTCGCGTTTCCCTGTAATACGGTAACATTATTCATCCTCGAAAAGCGGGAGAAAGCGATCGTCAACAGCTCTTGCTCTCGTCGAAGCATATTGCTGACGCCCATCTCTTCCTTCAGTTTGATGCACATTGCGGCCTTTATTCCCTGCAGGACGGGAGGTGTTCCGCCGTCTTCCCGTAATTCTATATCAGCCACATATTTGCGCGTCTTCCAGGGATTGCTGTACAGGATCGTGCCTCCCCCTGGGTGATCGGGAATATTGTTACTATAGATCTTTCGATTAAAGATAAGCACACCAGGGGTGCCAGGGCCACCCAAGAATTTGTGCATCGAAAAATAAATAGCATCTAAACAGGCATCAGCTTCTTCCGGATGCATATCGATCCGAACATAAGGAGCCGAACTGGCGAAGTCTACAAAACATAGGCCACCATGCGCATGGATCATCCTTGCCATTTCGTGATAAGGCGTCTGAATCCCGGTAACATTCGAGCACGCAGTGACCGCAGCGATCTTATTTTGTCTGGACCTGTATTCCAGCAGCAGTATTTCGAAGTGTTCCAGGTCCACATTGCCATCTGCGGTTTGATCGATAATTTCTACCGTCGCGATCGTTTCAAGCCATGAGATATGATTGCTGTGGTGTTCCATGCTGGTCACAAACACTACCGGCTTCAACGCCTCATCTATTTCCCGAAGTCTTCCATTCAGGGAGTAACCCGTCCACCGTTCCAGGGTTCTTATGCCCAGTAGCCTTTGCAGTTTATTTACGGCCGACGTCATTCCACTACCACAGAAGATGAGTACGTCATCGTGCCTTGCGTGGACATGTTCCTTGACCGTGACTTTAGCTTCATCATAGGCCTTGGTCATCAGCATTCCGGTTGTTGTGGATTGCGTGTGCGTATTGGCAAAGAAAGGGATTACTTCGTCCAGTAAATTGTTTTCAATTGGCCAGTATCCACGGGCACTGGCTGTCCAGTCAGCATAGATTATTTCCTTTGTACCGGAGGGAAAGCGGAACATCCGGCCACGACCTATCGTATTCGTTCTGTATATTTCAAAGTAGGCCTCTAAAGATCCGTTGGATGCCATGGCTACTCGGCCTTTGACGTCTTTGATACACTGCTGCCGAACATGTTATGAGGCGCGACATTGATCACCGGTGCGAAGAACCGGACCATGAGGAAAATGCTCATGATAAATGCAAACACAATAGCCAATTGGGTCGGAGATGTTCGCTGGATAGGCTGTCTCGACTTAACATTACATACTTCGCCCGGACAATACTGCGCTTTATCACCATAGGCCAACCGATAGACCTTACACGCCAGGCAGATTCCAAATACCGCTTCAAAAAACAGAAAAATCAGGCACAAGAGACAGATTATACCCGTAAACAGGCTGTATGCATTGACCACAATCAGCAAGGCAAACATGGAGCCGGACAGAATAACACCGATTATCCACGCGAATTTCTTTTGTTTGGCGCCAACGTATTCAGGCACCTGATTACTCACAATCATACGACCAACAATCAATGACGGAGAAAATCTCGGGTTGATGAACACCCGGACAATGAAGTCCACGAGAAAAACAGCTATGGCATATTTTGCCAGCCTGAAATCTCCATTGAACAGAATCAGCATGAGCGAAGTGTAAATGACCAAAAATAATATTCCTGCAGCAGCCCTTATTTCCCGTTCATTGAGTACGGGAATGTCATATCCAGGGACATTTTCACCAAACTGTATTATCGTTTTCATGGTTTGTATTGTAATTTTTTTGGGATACAGGACGTATTGCCTCACTCGCCTTATAAAAATATGGGGATGACCCACATAACAAAACATCCCGTGACATATAAACGTATATTCTCCAGAACTCGCCGCAATACCGTGAAATCTGCAACGTCTGATTTTGGCAACTGTCGTTCCCGCTTACCAGGGCAAATCGAGAATTACCGGGGAATCCGGTTCAAGTTTTTCTGATAGAAAATGGATTCTGCGTGATAACTAATCAAAATTCCTGGAAATCCGGAATGCTGCAAAAAGGAGTATTTCCGGTTATCAATTGAATGGGTATCTTCATGACAGGAAACCAATGTTCGCCAAGAAACGCATTGCCTATTTACTGCTTTCTGCCGCCTATATCGGCGCGCTGGTCGTCGAGAAACCGATTTACGCAGGCGAGAGTGTGCTCGATTGTTTTTCCTATTTGTTTACGCTTTTGAGCCACCTCTCAATTTTCGGTCTTCTGATATTTGTCAACAACTCACTCCTCATACCGAATCTATTAGAGAAAAAGTTCTTTGGGGCGTATGCGTCAGGCTTGATAGGCCTGGTGTTCCTGTACACTTTTTCGATGGTTCACTATAATGACTTCATTCATGCGAGTCTTTTTCATGATCCGCTAGTGAAGACCAGCTCCGGATTTTGGGACAACTTCGTATATGGAATGTGTTGCACGGTAATTACCTCTATGTTGTACATAACGCAGAAGTGGGCGGAACAGCAGGAACAAGTAAAGAACAGCCACATCCATCAGCTTCAGACAGAATTAAAATACCTTCGTTTGCAGATCAATCCCCACTTTCTATTCAATGGTCTCAACACGGTATACGGTTCAATTGATATGGGCAATAGTCTGGCTAGAAATATGCTCGTGCAATTTTCTGATCTTCTGAGATACAACTTGTATGAGGCGGACGTCGATATGATCGCCCTCACAAAAGAGATCAAATACCTACGGAATTATGTGGAGCTGCAAAGGGCCCGCAGCAACGACAACGTACAGGTAACGCTGGACATCAATTACCTGGATGGCACTATGAAGGTTGCCCCCCTGATCTTCATGGCTTTCGTAGAGAACACATTCAAATATGTTTCCCGGGGCGATAAGGCTAACCGGATCCTCATCTCTCTGAACCAGACACCGGGACAAATTCAATTTGCCTGCGAAAACACCTATGATGAAGGGGAATCTTCGGAGGGTGGGATTGGACTCATAAATGCCAAGCGAAGACTTGAGTTGCTATACAAAGACCACTACCAGCTTGAGATCAAAAATGAAAACAACGTTTACCGGGTGCAGTTAATACTCATGCTATGAGAAGACTTAGCTGCATAATAGTCGACGATGAGCCCGTGGCGAGAAAAATTCTTCAGGAGTTTAGCGAACAAGTGCCGTACCTCGATGTTTCGGGCAAATTTGAAAGCGCGATGAAAGCAGAGGAGTTTCTGGCAAACAATCAGCCAGACCTCATATTTCTTGATATTGAGATGCCGAAAGTGTCCGGCCTGCAAATGCTGAAGAGAATTCACCTTGAGTCGATGGTCATCTTGACGACCGCTTTCCCGCAATATGCGCTCGACGGATACGAGCTCGACATCATCGACTATCTCTTGAAGCCCTTTGCCTTGCATCGTTTTCTTAAGGCCGTACAAAAGGCTAAGGATTTTTATGAAATGAAAACGCAGTCCGGAAGCGCCGCGCCGCCGTCATATATATTCATTAAAAGCGATAAGCGAATTGAAAAAGTTGAATTGAGCGATATCCTCTACGCTGAAGTACTCGGGAATTATATGACTATACACACCGACCGCAAGACGATTATTGCCTACCTCACGATGAAGAGCCTACAAAGTCAGCTGTCCCCTACTGACTTTATAAAGATACATCAATCATTCCTCGTAAATCGATCCAAAATAGAATCGGTTGAAGGCAACGATCTCCGGGTGGGAACAAAGTCGTTACCGATCAGTCGTAATTACCGGGACAGCGTGACGAACCTGATAAATCAAAGGCTCTTGAAGAGGTGATTGGCCTTGAAGGTCCATGAGCTTCTAACAAGAGTATGGCGTCAGAGTCGGGTTCACGTCGACTGAGGCGCTGCAGCAAAAACAAAGGCTCGTAGCGCTTGGTAGGTTTTTAATAATCGCCAAACCATCCAAACCCTTCCTGCACAATTTTCTCTTTCTCTCTTTTAACATGCTGAAGAAATGCACTTGCGACCGGCGAATGCCGCTTTCCCTTTAACCAGATCAGCCGCCAGACATTCTTTACCGGTAACCCCTGTACGGGTATGATCTGAAGGAGCCCGTTTTGCAATTCATTCTTAATCCCGATCAACGGCATGATCGAATAACCCAGGTCTGCCATGACCGCCTGCTTCACCGCATCATTTGATGTGAGTTCCAGCTTTTGAACCACGTCAAGCCTGTTTCGGTCAATAAAATCCTCCATGACCTGCCGGGTGCCTGATCCCTTCTCGCGAAAAATAAGGCGCAGATCCCTCAGGATGTGTTTCGAATAGGGCGTCTTCTTAAACTTCTCCTTACCATTGCCAATCAGAAATAGTCTATTCTCGAGCAAATCCACCTTTTCAACTACCGGCACACTTGGTAAAATGGAAATAAGTGAAAAGTCGACGGTATTGTGTTCGAGGCTTTCAATCGCAGTACCCCTATTGGTAACATCCATGATCAACTCCACGCGTTTGTGCTGTTTCAAAAAGGGAGAAAGAAAAAAAGTCATTACTGACATGCCCGTAGAGACTGTCGACAGTTTCAATCGGCCCGTCAATTGACCTTTTTGCGAATGCGTTTTGTAATTTAAGGCCGCTACTTGCTGAAAAATGCCGTCTGCCAATTGCGCTATCTCCTTTCCAAAATCCGTAATGTAAATTCTGCGGCCAACTACTTCGGTGAGGGGAATATCAAACTGTTCCTGAAACTTCCTTAGTTGAATGGACACGGCTGGCTGGGTGAGGTGAAGTTCCTCCGCCGCCTTGGTCACACTGAGCGTTTGCGTGACCTTAAGAAAAATTTGCAATTGGTTTAAAGTGTAATGCATCAATATTATTTATATATTCGATAACAAAGATAAATGACAAACAAGGTGCATTTGGCCATACTTTGCACAAAATAACCTGTCAGCTATTGATATTTAACTTTTGAAACCGTTAATCAAATATTCTACCACCCTGATCATTCTTCTTTTGACGGGGTACACACAAGTGTTTGCCAACTTGTATGGAGTCAATTTTTTGTACGCTTCCGTAAAACAGTCCAACGAGCTGAAACATTTCCAGGTTCCTGCCACAACACCCGAAATAGTAGATATCTATATTGAGGAAGAAGAAAGTACGCGAGTTTCCTTAAAAGAGTATTCAAAAAACAATCTTTATTCTAACGCGCACTTCGCCAACCTGTCCGCCAATTTCCTTGAACGACTAAAACAACACACCTCTTTCTGCAAGTATTTTTCGTGTTTCTCATTTTATCAGCTCCCTGCTTCCGTTCTCAGCGTGCTCAGGTTGTGAGTTAGCATCCGAGGGTAATTAAAATTGCCCGTCCTCTCCCTACTTACTTTTTTCCGTCCATTACCCATTACGTGAAGCTATGCCGTGACGGGTTTGTTTCTAGAATAGTATTGGCAAAATCGCATTGTCCTAAAGAGAAAAACTATGATGAGTAAAGTTCTCATGTATATGAGCATGTGTGCATTCTTGTACAATACAAGCTGCAGTTCAAGGAGGGAAGAAGCGGAAGCAGAAACGAAATTTCTGGTTACCAGTCCGCTAAGAAGGGACACATTGGTCAGCAGGATATATGTGTGTCAGATCCGGGCGATACAACACATTGAACTTAGATCTCGCGAAAAAGGCTACCTGGAGAAAGTCTTTGTTGACGAGGGACAGTTTGTCAAGAAAGGACAAATGATGTTTCAAATCATGCCCTTGTTGTACAAGGCAGAACTGCAAAAGGCAGAAGCGGAAGCAAAATTTGCCGAGATCGAATACCAAAACACCAAGCAACTGGCCGATAGCAACGTTGTATCGGTCAACGAACTGTCCCTGGCCCAGGCCAAATTTGACAAAGCCAAAGCCGAAGTATCGCTGGCACAGGCGCACCTTGGATTTACCGAAATCAGGGCTCCCTTTGACGGCATCATGGATCGCTTCTATGTACGACTGGGAAGCCTTGTCAATGAAGAAGATCTGCTTACCCTGTTGTCAGACAACAGTGAGATGTGGGTTTACTTCAATGTCCCGGAAGCGGAATACCTCAACTATAAAGTCAACGCCAGGAAGGACAGTGTGATGAAAGTAGACCTTCAAATGGCCAACAATCAACTTTTCGAACACCCTGGAATTGTTAAAGCCATTGAAGCGGACTTCAACAATGAAACAGGAAACATTGCGTTCAGGGCAACTTTTCCAAATCCGGAGGGACTGCTCAGACATGGGGAAACTGGCAATATACTGGCAACCACGCCATTCAAAAACGCTTTGATCATTCCACAAAAAGCCACCTTCGAAATATTGGAAAAGAAATACGTTTTCGCGGTCGACAAAGACAACGTAATCCAACAAAGGGAAATCACCATTGCAGACGAAATGCCGGACCTGTACATCATCAAGGAAGGCATTACGGAGAATGATAGGATCGTACTCGAAGGCATACGAAAGGTGCACGACAAAGTGAAGATCGGTGAGTACGAATACGTGGATCCAAAAGTCGTGATCCCTAACCTTAAGGTTTATGTTGAATAACGAACTTAAAGAGAAGGACAATGTTTAGTAAATTCATTCATAGACCGGTACTTGCCATCGTCATATCACTCGCCATTCTGTTCGTGGGTGGATTAGCAATAAAGACACTACCCACGTCACAATTCCCGGAGGTTGCGCCTCCCGTGGTCATGGTGAGTGCATCCTACCCTGGTGCCAGTGCAAAATCACTCGCTGAATCTGTCATCATTCCGTTGGAACAATCCATTAATGGTGCGTGGGGGATGAGATACATGACCTCCGATGCTACCAGCGCAGGAGAGGCGAATATTCAGGTTGTCTTTAATCCAGGCACTGATATCAATCAGGCACTGGTTCAGGTGTCTAACCGGGTTCAGCAGGTAACGAACAGGCTACCGATACTGGTGCAGCGCGAAGGGGTGGTCATTACGCCGGTGATTCCCAGCATGCTGATGTATGTAAACCTTTACAGTAAGGATAAGAATGCCAACATGAAGTTCCTGTTCAATTATGCAGGTATCAATATGGTACCTGAATTGCAACGGATCAATGGAATTGGACAAGTGCGGATACTGGGAAGCAGGCAATATGCCATGCGTGTCTGGCTAAACCCAGATCGCATGCGTGCCTATTCGATATCACCGGACGAAGTGATGGAAGCGCTTAACGATCAAAGCATTATTGGCAAACCGGGACGCATAGGGAGGGGTGATAGTAAGCAAGCTGAGGCGCTTGAGTATGTACTCGCCTATAAGGATCGCTTTAATGATCCGAAGCAATATGAAAATGTCATCATTAAAGCCAATCCCGATGGGGAAATACTCCGCCTGAAAGACATTGCAACCGTCTCTTTAGGCAGCGAGTATTATGATATCTATTCCAGTATGAATGGGCATCCGTCGGCAGCATTGGTATTAAAACAGACCTATGGGAGCAATGCGAGCGATGTAATTGCCCAGGTTAAAGCAAAACTCGAGGAATTGAAAAAAACGTTCCCTCCCGGAATGGACTACGAAATCAGTTACGATGTTTCCAATTTCCTGGATGCTTCAATCGATAATGTTATTCATACCCTGAGAGATGCGTTCATTTTGGTGGCGCTGGTAGTATTTGTATTCCTGGGCGACTGGCGTTCCACCCTCATTCCTACCTTGGCCGTTCCGATATCTCTGATTGGTGCATTTCTATTTATGCAACTTTTTGGGCTCACCATTAATATGATCACGCTGTTTGCACTTGTGCTGGCAATTGGCATTGTGGTAGACAATGCGATCGTGGTAGTGGAGGCCGTGCATACTAAGATGGAGCTTGAGCATTTATCACCTTACAAAGCGGTACAGAAAGTGCTGGGCGAGATCAGTGGTGCGGTTATCGCCATCACTTTGCTAATGACCGCTGTGTTTGTTCCCGTGACATTCATGACGGGTCCTGTGGGAACATTCTACCGACAGTTTTCCATAACCATGGCGTCATCCATCGTCCTTTCTGGCGTCGTAGCCCTCACGGTTACACCCGTTCTTTGCGCCATAATATTGAAGAACAATCATGGGAAACCCCGGAAGAAAACATGGTTAAATCAATCGCTTGATGCTTTTAATCGCGGATTTGAAAAGGTCACCGGTAAATACGTGTGGTTGTTAACGTTGATTGCTCATCGGAAACTTGTAACGGTTGGTCTATTTGTCGTCTTTGCCCTTGGAATACTGGGAATAGCGAACAATCTGCCCTCGGGGTTTATCCCCAGTGAAGACCAGGGAATGTTGTATGCCATTATTCAAACGCCTCCTGGCGCAACACTGGAAAGAACGAATGACCTCTCCAACAAACTAGTAGAAATTATAAATTCAGTGGAGGGCGTGAAGTCTGTGTCGTCGATTGCAGGTTATGAAGTGCTCACCGAGGGACGGGGATCGAATGCAGGGACATGTCTGATTAACCTTAAGCCCTGGTCGGAGCGCGATCACACCGTGAGTGAAATTATCTATGAACTCGAAGAGAAAGCAAAGGCCATTCCCGGGGCCACGATCGAGTTCTTTGATCCACCGGCCGTACCCGGCTTCGGAGCTGCGGGTGGTTTTTCCTTACAGTTATTGGACAAAACAAACAGCGGTGACTACCTGCAACTAGAAAAAGTAACGAATGAATTCATGAGCGAACTGAAAAGGCGTAAAGAGCTCACGGGTCTATTTACCTTTTTCAGCGCCAACTATCCGCAATATGAAATCGAGATAGATAACCAATTGGCGATGCAAAAAGGAGTTACTATCGGTAACGCCATGAACACCCTGTCGATTTTTGTCGGAAGTACCTACGAGCTTGGATTCATCAAGTATCAACGCTTTTTCAAGGTGTTCGTGCAAGCGGCTCCGGAATACAGAAAGCTTCCCTCCGATGTGTTGAAATTGTGGGTTAAGAACGATCGAGGCGACATGGTTCCTTTTTCCGCTTTCATGAAAATCAAAAAGATGCAGGGCGCCAATGAGATCAACCGCTACAACATGTACAATACTGCAGCCATCAGGGGTGGCCCTGCAAGAGGCTACAGCAGCGGCGAAGCGATTGATGCCGTCAAGGAAGTTGCCACGAACCTACCGAATGGATTTGATATCGACTGGGCTGCGCTTTCCTATGATGAAACAAAACGCGGAAACGAAGCCATTTATATCTTTTGTATCGTTTTGGTTTTTGCGTACCTCGTGCTCGCCGCCCAATACGAAAGTTTCATCATACCCTTGACCGTCGTTTTCTCTCTGCCGCCTGGAGTTTTCGGGTCGTTCTTACTGGTTAAGGGAATGGGACTCGCGAACGATATTTATGCCCAGGTGGGACTCGTGATGTTGGTGGGTTTACTCGGCAAGAATGCCGTGTTAATCGTGGAGTTTGCTATTCAAAAACAACAACAGGGAGCGACCGTTCTTGAAGCAGCCATTGAAGGAGCCCGGGTGCGCTTTCGTCCAATCCTCATGACGTCATTTGCCTTCATCGCAGGATTAATTCCACTGGTTTTCGCTCATGGTGCAGGCGCAATCGGCAACCGAACCATTGGCTCCTCTGCACTTGGCGGTATGTTTCTGGGGACCGTCTTCGGGGTCATTATTGTCCCGGGTCTATACTACATCTTTGGCACCATAGCTGAAGGCCGACAACTGATTAAAGATGAAGATGAAGAACCATTGACAGAAGACTGGGTCCATAAAATGGACGATTTTCCGCAACCTAAAGACAATGATGAAAAATGAGAACCAGAATATTAATGTATGGCTGGATAGGTTGTTTCTGTCTCCTGTACACCGCATGCACGGGGCCGTCGTTGGTTCAGAAAGCAGAGAATAAGACAACTCCCGCAAGTTTTAGCAGTTCAAAGGATACACTCAATACGGCAAAGGTCAAATGGAAAGATTTTTTTAAAGATCCCTATCTGGCCTCACTTATTGATACAGCACTGAACAATAATCAGGAGCTAAATATCACGCTGCAGGAAATCAACATTGCCAGAAATGAAGTGAGAGCGAGAAAGGGCGAATACTTGCCCTTTGTAGATATTATTGGTGGTGCCGCAGTTGAAAAGGTGAGCCAGTATACAAGACCAGGGGCCGTGGAAGAAAGCCTTGAAATTGAACCAGGCAAAAAATTCCCTGATCCTTTACCGGATCTGCTGGTGGGCGCCAATCTTTCGTGGCAGGTCGATATCTGGCGGAAGTTGCGAAACGCGAAGAAGTCCGCCATGCTCAGATACCTGGCCACAGCTGAGGGCAAAAATTTCATGGTCACAAATCTCATTGCCGAAATCGCCGGCTCATATTACGAGTTGATGGCACTGGATAATCAATTGGATATCTTGAAAAGGAACATCCAAATTCAACAAAACGCGCTATTGATCGTGAAGATGGAGAAGCAAGCTGCCAAGGTTACCGAACTGGCCGTTCGCAGGTTCGAAGCAGAGGTTCTTAAAAATCAAAGTCGTCAGTATTATATCGCCCAGGAAATCGTAGAAACAGAGAACAGGCTTAATTTCCTGGTAGGAAGATTTCCAGAGCCTATCTCCCGAAATTCTCAAACCTTCATCGATTTGGTTCCCGACACGATTCATGCGGGCATCCCATCTCAACTCTTGCAAAACCGAACCGATATCAGACAGGCCGAGTTGCAACTTGCTGCATCGAAGCTTGATGTAAAAGCGGCTAAAGCCAATTTCTATCCTTCCTTAAACATTTCGGCAGGGGTAGGTGTTCAGGCATTTCAGGCAGCCTTGCTATTCAGCACACCAGAATCCATGCTTTATTCCCTGGCAGGAAGCTTAGCGCAACCGTTGATCAACCGGAACGCAATCAAAGCATTTTACAATAGCGCCAATGCCAAGCAGATCCAGGCGGTTTACAACTATGAACGCGCCATTCTGAACGCCTACATTGAGGTGGCCAATCAGCTATCCAATATCAGCAACCTGAAAACAAGCTACGATCTGAGAGCCCAGCAGGTTCAGACACTTACCCAGTCGATTGACATTTCAACGCGTCTTTTCAAATCTGCCAGGGCAGATTATATGGAAGTGCTGTTGACTCAACGAGATGCCCTGGAATCAAAATTCGAACTTATTGAAACCAAAAAGCAACAACTGAATGCCGTGATCAAAATGTATCAGGCCTTAGGCGGCGGATGGAATTAAATAGCCCTCAACTATCCTCCCAACGTTCTCGCATTCGAGTTACCCAGTTGATGGCAAAATATCGCTCGTGAGCAATTCCAACATTCAGCGCTGTGGAAGAAAGCTGCGCGCTATCTTCTTTCATCGCCCAATTAAGTCGAAAAATGAAATCGCATTGATCAAGTATTTCCGATGAACTCAGCATGGTCGCTGCGTCAATAAAACTCTTTGTTGGTTCCAGGAAGCCCGGTAGATACGGAAATATCTCAAGGAGATCCGCTTCCTTTTCAGGCAACGCAAGCTGATCGACTTTGTTGATCACCCAGAGCAACAGCCAGACAGATTCAGAACGCCAGAATATGATGGTGAGCTCTTCTTCCGTAAGCGGTGACTTATGAAAGAGCGCCTTTTCGACGTCCGTTGCTTTATCCCAAAGTCCTTCATGGATAAGAAACATCATGATCGGTTGTTGCAGACTTGAATCGGTCGCTAAACAATTCAGGTACGTGAGAATCAATATGCGTTCCGCTACCTCGTTGGCGGTACGCAGTGTGACCTCGTTCTCTTCCTCGATGGGCGGCAGATCATCCTTCAATACAATACCCAAAGACTTTAACAACTTTTCTGATTGATTCTTCCGTTCGTGTGCAGTCATTCTTACAACTTTTCTGAAAATTGCAGGCAAAATAACCATTTGCCGGTAACGGCAACCATCGCCTACCTTTCAAGGATCATTGTCGCCCCATGTCCACCGGAAGCACATACAGAAATGAACCCTCGGCCCGATCCTCTTTGATAAAGGAGTTTAGCCATGGTGGCAATTATTCTCCCTCCTGTTGCTGCGAACGGGTGAGCAGCCGCGAGACTGCCACCTACGACATTCATCTTAGTCTTGTCGATAGCACCCAGCGCACCATCATAACCGAAGGTCCTCATGAGCTCCGCGCTTTCCCAGATCTTCAAGGTAGCCAGTACCTGCGCTGCAAAGGCTTCATGAATTTCATAGAAATCAAAATCCTGCAAGGTCAGTCCGGCCTTCCGTAACATTCTGGTGGCAGCATGTACGGGAGCGAGTAGCAGGTTTTGCTTTTGTTCGACGAACTCAATGGCGGCTACTTCCGCAAATGAAATGTAGGCCAGAACGGGAAGGTTATGTTCGCGTGCCCAATCCTCACTGGCGAGAAGAACGGTCGATGCGCCATCAGTTAGTGGAGTCGAATTACCAGCCGTGAGTGTACCGTTTACTTTATCATAAGCAAGACGCAGCTTGGAAAGCTTTTCAAGACTTGTGTCCTTTCTGACATTGTTGTCATAGGTAAGTCCTGCATACGGTGAAACCAAATCTGCAAAGAAGCCCTCCTCTTGCGCTTTCGCCATTTTCTGATGGCTTCCCAAGGCATAAGCGTCCTGATCTTCACGGGAGATCTTATAGTACCTGGCCATGATCTCCGTGTGTCCCCCCATTGACAGACCGGTACGCGGTTCGTCAACGCCAGGCGCCACAGGCGTAAGATCGATAAATTTGAGTTTGGCAAACTCCTTTAGTTTGCCCCAGGTGCTCTTGTTCCGCCTGGCGGAGAGCAGGATCTTTCTGAATGGTTCACTCAAAACGAGGGGTACATTACTGGTCGAGTCAACACCTGCGGCAATTCCCACATCAATCTGAGAAAGTGAAATCTTATTAGCAATATAGATGGCCGCTTCCACGCCAGTTGCACATGCTTGCTGCACATCGGCAGCAGGTGTTGCGGGATCAAGTGACGTACCCAGCAGACTTTCGCGGGTAAGATTGAAATCGCGCGTATGTTTGATGACCGCTCCTCCCGCAACTTCGCCAAGTCTCTGCCCTTGCATTTGATAGCGTTCAATCAAGCCATTGAGTGCAGCCATCATCATGTCCTGATTGCTTGAGTTCGTGTAAGCCGTGTTCGCTCGTGCAAACGGAATTCGATTATAACCTACTACGGCCACTTTCCTGGATTGCTTGTCGTTTAACATATCAACTGAAGTATACGATGAAATGACTAAGTTAGTAATGAGACAAAGGTATTCAAAGCCCTTGAACCGAGTTCGCCCAAACGCCAAACTGATTGCCGAGGGGAAAAACGTTGATATATGTTTGCAGGGACAGGGTATGTAAATTTCCGGTTGAGACGGTTGTCGAAGCGATACAGCAATTAAAACAGCCTCGCCGTAATTAACCGGATCAAGCAGCCGGAGCGATATTCCGCTGAAAGATTTGCTCAAGTCAGCGGGTCTGTATATATTCAACTAAATACTTAGTTGTGATTAGATACTACTTTCTGATTGCCGCGCGGAATATTCTGCGCAATCAGGGCTTTGCACGCCTTAATATCATAGGGTTTGCCCTGGGCTTGGCCGCGTTCCTGTTAATTGTATTTTTCGTTTATGATGAACTCAGCTACGACCGGTTCAATGAAAATCATCAGCGAGTCTTTCGTGTCGACACAGACTTGAAATATGGAGGAGTTGTTAGCTCATTCGCCATTGCCGCACCGCCGGTGGCCGGCGCATTGGTGGCAAGCTTTCCGGAAGTTGAACGCACGGCAAGAATATCGTCAGTACTGAATCTGCGATTCAATAAGGGCAATGAAATCATCCGTGAAGACCGGGTAATGTACGCCGATCCAACATTGTTCGACATATTTTCATTCAACCTGCTTCATGGCAGTTACGCGAATTCACTTTCGAATCGTGAATCGATTGTTATCACGGCGAGCACTGCGCAAAAGTATTTCAACACAACCGACGCTGTGGGTAGGACGATGGTTCTGCAAAATGACGCATCATGGCATGTCGTAACTGCTGTAATATCCGACATGCCCGTTCAATCTCACTTTCACGCCGACATATTTCTTCCACTGGAAACGCTGGCAGACTCCAAGGGTACCAGTTTTAATCAATTTAGTTTCAACACCTACGCGTTATTGCGCAACAGCGAAGCGGCCGTGGACCTCGCACCTAAGCTGGCAGCATTCTTGAAAAGTCATTTGAGCAACAGCATGAACGTGGAGGCGTTTGAGAAAGGTGGAAACTACATTCGGCTTGTGCTGACTCCCCTGGATGACATCCACCTTCATTCAAACAAACAGCGCGAGTTAGAAGCAAACAGCGACGCCAACTATGCGTATATTTTTACGGTGGTTGCATTTCTCATTCTAATACTCGCGTGCATCAATTTCACGAATCTTTTTACCGCAAGATCGGCCAATCGCGGAAAAGAAGTCGGTGTTCGGAAGGTGTTGGGTTCGTTGCGAACGAGCATCATGCTTCAATTTCTGGTAGAGTCATTTGTAATGACGGGGATTGCCGTATTGGCAGCGCTTGCCATTTCTCGTATCCTTCTCCCCGCATTCAATGCGCTGTCCGGTAAACATCTCGAAGTCACCTGGAGCATCTTGCTGATCGCTTTACCATCGGTGCTTTTCATTACTATCGTGGTTGCTGTTATAGCAGGTGTCTACCCTGCTTTCTACTTATCGGCGTTCAAGCCGGTTAAAGTGTTGAGAGGTAAGCTGGCGGCCGGGTTCAAAGGTTCCACCCTCCGCGGCGCATTGGTGGTCATTCAATTTTCTATTGCAACTATCCTTATTGTCAGCACACTGGTTATCGTTCATCAGCTCGAATTTATCAGGCGCAAAAACCTGGGCTTTGACAGAGAGCAAGTCTTGATTATTAAGAATATCAGTACGACGGATAAGCCTGATATATTGAAGGAAGAGGCGAAGCGCTTGTCAGGTGTGGTGAATGCGGCTGTATCCGGATATCTGCCGACTGGCGGAGCGCGGTGGCAGAACAGCATTTCGTCGCCCGGAAACGAAGGTCTGATGGCGGAACTCTGGCTGATCGACGCCGACTACATACCGACCCTGCAGATGAAGCTCGCAAGCGGGCGCAACTTTTCTGCCCAACTGGTTACCGACTCAGCAGCCATGTTACTCAATAAAGCCGCCGCGGAGAGATTGGGGTTCGGGGATGAGCCTATGGGAAAGAACGTCGTGGCTGGAGGAAAAACCTATGAGGTGATAGGAATAGTTGAGGACTTCAATTTCGCCTCACTAAGGGACAACGTTACACCACTGGCGATGATTATGGATGAGGACTGGCAAGCGAGGCTTATAGTTCGAACGCACGGCGGACAACTACACTCGACTATTGCCGAGATTGAACGGCTTTGGAAAAAAATTCACCCCGGCTATCCATTCGAGTTTTCACTTATGGATGAGGACTTCGAAGCGACCTATCTGACTGAACAACGAATGGAGAAACTCTTTCTGATCTTTGCCGGATTGGCCATCGCTATAGCCGGCCTGGGGCTTTTTGGACTGTCGGCATATGCTGCTGAGCAACGCACGCGTGAGATGGCCGTGCGCAAAGTACTGGGCGCTACCGTCGGCAATCTATTCAATTTGCTATCGCTGAGTTTCATAAAGCTTGTGGTAATTGCCATAGCTATTGCCCTGCCTTTCTCGTGGATAACCATGGAAAAATGGTTGGACGGGTTTGCCTATAGAATCGAGATACCGATTTGGATATTTCTCTCGTCTGCCGCACTGATTTCAATTGTTGGCGTTTTGACAATTACCATTCAAACACTAAAGGCGGCCTTACACAATCCGGCCGATTCCCTTCGCGCCGATTGACCCGTCAGAAGTCTATTTTTAGGCCGCCCTGCACAGCCGTATCGGCCCTTATTCAACCCTTCAGTGGTCAGTGATTACACCTTTTCTTTTACAAAGAAACGGCTTAACTTCTGATTTGGCAGAGAACTTAAGGACAGCGATGTAACGGCGGGGGTCCGATTTGACCAATTCTGTTCGCAGCGCAATTGATGCGGGAATATTAGATGCAGCTCTACACGTCGGCAAGAGTGTTTCGATTTTGTATCGCTTTGCTGCTGCTTCAGCCTAGCGCGATTCCACTTTTTGCACAAAGACCGTTTATCAACTTCCGTCATTTTTCAGATGCTGAAGGACTTTCACAAAATCATGTGAATTGTATTATTCAGGACCGTCAAGGTTTTATGTGGTTTGCCACTTCAGAAGGACTAAACCGATTCGATGGGTATGAGTTTACGATCTACCGTCATGTTGATGGTGACACCTCTTCCATCCCCAGCGATAACATCTCCGAACTCTATTTGGATAAAGAGGGACAAATCTGGATGGGCTCGGCGAACGGCCTGGCAAAATACAACCGCAACCTTAATACGTTCACCTCTTTCGCGCCCGATACGAATAATGAAGCATCTATCAGTTCAAGTCAGGTGAATCGCATGATCGAAGATCCGTCCGGCAATTTCTGGATCGCTTTTCTCAACGGCGTGGTTGATTACTTTGATCGCAAGAAAAATACGTTTGCGCATTTTCAAATTTCCAGCGACCTGCCTGGCAAGGGAACGTATGGTGAAGCAACCTCATTACTATTGGACAAAAACGGAAACCTTTGGATTGGAACATTTCATGGCATCACGGTGCTGAACGCACAGCGCGAAGAAGTTCAAAAGTTAGTTCATGACCCTCAAAACGCACATAGTCTTAGTAGCGATCGCGTTCACGACATTATTCAAGACAGGAACGAAGTTATCTGGGTGGCTACGGAAAATGGTCTTAACAGATATGATCACCGAACGGGCCGGTTTGTTCGATTTATCCATGACGACAAAAATGAAAATTCACTTTCCACCAATGTGGTAAGACGCATGTTAGAGGACAAGGAAGGGCGAATTTGGATTGGCACAGAAAACGGCGGATTGGATATCCTCGATCATCAATCAAATCGCTTCTATCATTTCATGGAGAACAAAGCACGCAAGACTGGAATTAGCGACAATTCGATATACAGCATTTATCGCGACCGGCTGGACAACATGTGGGTGGGTACCAATGCGCAGGGAGTTAACTTTTATGACCGCTATGCCAGGCCTTTTACGATCTATCAAAGCAGTCCCGGTGTTAAAGGCCAGCTCAATTACGACAAGGTAAACGGAGTCGACGAGCAGCCTGGAAAAGGATTCTGGATTTCAACTGAAGGAGGAGGACTGAATTTACTCAACGCTGAAAGCGATTTGTTCATAGCCTATCAACACGATAAGAATGACCCCTTCTCTATTCCTGGCGACTTTGCGGGGGATGTTGTTTGGGACAGTGTAAGGCATTGCGTATGGGTCACCACATGGGGTGGAGGCCTCTGGCGAATGGATCCCGAAACGGGCCGTGGGAGAACCTACAAAAGCAACGCTAAAGATAGCACCACGCTGGCAGGCAACTTCCTTTGGCGTCTATACCTGAACAAGGGTGTCTTATACATTGGAACCATTGGCGGTGGGTTCAGTATCTACAACGACGAGACTGATTCGTTTTCAAACTATTCGGTGGAAGATGGCCTTGCTGAAAAAAACGTGGTTTCATTTTATGCGGACAAGCTCGGATTTCTGTGGGCCGGAGGGTGGGATCATGGCGTAAGCAAGATGAATTTGTCGCAAAGGAAATTTGCGACGACGCCAACGTTCGAGAATATGACTTCCACTTTTTCGACTCTTGGTGACAGTCTGGGCCGCCTGTGGTTTACTACCAATGATGGCATTCTGATTTACGATGAAGTCAAGGACAGTATGGCAACTTTTACGATCAAGGACGGACTTCCGGGAAGATCGGTTCTCGGTATGCTCGATGATCGAAAAGGAAATTACTGGCTTAGCACAAATGCCGGACTGGTCAAGTTCAACGTTGCAAAAAGGGAATTTCGCACGTTCACCATGGCGGATGGTTTGCCCACCAATCAATTTTCATCGTGGCCATTTCGGGCAAAAGATGGCAGGATGTTTTTTGGAAGTGCGAAAGGGCTCGTCGTTTTTCATCCAGATAGCATAAAAATCAATCCCATCGTTCCAAAAGTATACATCACGGATTTGAGAATTTTCAACGAATCCGTGCCTATCGGAGGCGAAGGAAATATCCTCACCAAACCAATAAGTGAAACAACATCAATAACCCTTCCCTACGACCACAATGTTTTTTCGCTGACGTTTGTGGCGTTGAGCTACACGTCTTCGAGCCGCAATCAATATGCGTACCAGTTGGAAGGCTTCGATAGAGGATGGACCAGGGCCCAAAGTAATCGCATGGCCACATACACCAGCCTTGATCCCGGAACCTATTCATTCAAAGTAAAGGCGAGCAACAACGATGGACTCTGGAATGATGAGGGTGCAATTTTGATCATTCACGTGTTGCCGCCCTGGTGGCAGACCTGGTGGTTCCGATTTATCTTGGGAGTAATTTCAATTCTCGTTGTTACACTCATAACTTTTGTCCGTACCCGAAATATAAAACGTAGCAATCGGGTGCTGGAGGAGACGGTTCGGCAAAAGACAAAGGAGCTGACGCAGACCAATCAGGAGATCTTAGCACAAAAAGAAGAAATAGCGCAGAAAAACAGAATGTTAGTTGAGCAAGCTGATGAACTTGCCATACAAAACGAGCAACTTATCCAGACGCAGGAAGAAGTATCTTCTCAGCGCGACCTGCTTTCCCATCAAAACGAAAACCTCGAACAGGAAGTAGAAAAGCGCACCAGTGAACTCATCGAGCATACGAAGCAGTTAGAGCAGTTTGCATTTATTTCAGCGCACAACCTCCGGGCGCCCGTTGCGCGGATTTTGGGGCTGGGGCAACTACTGGACATGTGTGCGGGTGATCCCGATGGGAACAACGACATATATCCGAAACTGATTCAAACGACCAAAGAGTTGGACAATGTAGTAAGAGACCTGAATGCTATATTAGACCTGAAGCAGAGCACCGAATCACTTATTACTACGATCGAGTTGCAGACTGAAATAGAATCTGTGATGAAAACCCTCGAGAAAGAAATCTCCACATCCCATGCGAATATATTGGTCGATTTCTCATCGGCCGATAAAATTCGGACAGTCAAGGCATATCTCGATAGTATTCTATACAATCTGATCAGCAATGCCATAAAGTACAGACACCCAAGCCGCGAACCGGTTATCAAGGTCAAGACCGAACGGCTGGACGAAGAGATTTGCCTGATTTTGGAAGACAACGGTCTGGGAATTGACCTGGTGCAATATCGAGGAAAGTTATTCAATCTTTACAGTCGCCTCCACTTTCACGTGGAGGGGAAAGGTATGGGCCTTTACCTCGTAAAAACGCAAATGGTCTCACTTGGAGGACGAATAGAAGTCACCAGTGAAGTCAATGTGGGCACGGTCTTTAAACTATACTTCAAATTATAGGAAGGGCACAACGGGTTACCCGCATTCACTCCGGCCATAAAGCGTACCAATGCCACGAAGTTGGCAGCTGTGTTGGCACAAATGCCTTGGAAAATAATACATTCGGTGCCGCCAATGTAGCGATTGGAGCAGATGCCTTGAAATATAACGTAGGAGGCAACTGGAATACGGCTGTAGGATACTCTTGCGGGCCCGGTTTCGGCATGGGAAGCCTTATTCATGCTACGGCGATAGGTTATGCAGCCATCAATACGGCGAGCTTTCAAGTGCGCATTGGAAACGACTTGATCACCGATATTGGAGGCCAGGTATCCTGGTCTACCCTATCCGATGGCAGATTTAAACGCGATATTAAAGAAGACATCACTGGTCTGGACTTCATTAATCAACTGAGACCGGTGAGTTACACCGTGGGTCATGCGGCCCTGGTGAAATCCCACAACGTACCCGACAGTATATAGGGATACAGTTGCAGACAGGCAGGAAGGCAGATATCAGACAGACTGGCTTTGTTGCGCAGGAGGTTGAAGCAATAATCAAAAAGTACGGCGGTAAAGATATCCAGGAATGATCTTAGTGCGGGGATGTATCTGTATGCTTTAATCGTCGATGGAAAAGTTGTGGATACCAAGCGTTTGATCCTGACAAAATAGTATGGCGTTAGGGTTGTGCCCGGGAAAATCGGCGCTTCGTGCTCCCCCGATTCGCCGGGGCAAAAGTTTGGGTTGAATTGGTTATTTTGCGACTCCCATGCATCCTCGTTCAACCCTAAACTACCCCGCCAAAGTGAGAACAAGATTACTCCTGTTGTGTCTGGTCCTGACCAGCACTGCCTACAGCCAATCCTATAAACAAATTCATCGTAAAGCCATCGTGGTCGATACACACAATGATATTCTGATGAAGGCCGCGGACAAAGGGATTGTATTCGATGAGAACCTGAAGGGAAAAGCCAGTTCAGATCTGGACCGGTGGAAAACAGGTGGCCTCGATGTACAGGTCTTTTCTGTCTATTGTGATGGCGCTGCAGATAAACCCTACGCCTTTGCCAACCGTGAAATGGACATCCTTGATGCCGTGGCCGCACGCAACCCTGGTAAGATCGTAAAAGCAGCCGGATACGCTGAATTGATGACCATAGTAAACCAGGGAATGATAGCTGCTATGTTCGGCGTCGAAGGCGGGCATATGATCGAAGACGACCTCACTAAATTGGATGCGCTTTACAAACGCGGAGCCAGGTACCTCACCTTAACACATAACGTTGCTCCTTCCTGGGCTACCAGTGCAGTCGACGAAACGACGAAACCGGATCTGCCACACAAGGGACTTACGGATTTTGGAAAACAGGTGGTGCAAAGGATGAACCAACTTGGCATGCTGATCGACGTGAGCCACGCCGGTGATCAAACCTTTTGGGACGTAATAAAGTTGACTACCAAGCCAGTCATTGCATCCCACAGTTCGGTATACAGCATCACGCCACATCGGCGCAATTTGAAAGACGACCAGATAAAGGCGATCGCCGGGAATGGTGGTGTTATTCAAATAAACTTTAACCCGGGATTCATCGACAGCACTTTCAGCAAGAAAGACGATGCCTTTCTTAAAAAGCATTCTACCGAATATGATTCACTCCTGAAGAACGGAATGGATGATTTCTATGCATCAGACTTTCTGAATTCCAAATATGCCGATGAGACAAATGCCATACGGCCGCCGTTGGCCATGGTCATTCAGCACATCGAATACATCATCAGGCTGGTGGGCGCTGATTATGTAGGGCTGGGATCGGACTTTGATGGCATCACGCTTACGCCGCTTGAACTCGATGACGTGACCACGTACCCTTTGATCACAAAGGCGCTGGTCGAAAAAGGATACAGTGAAACGGATATCAGCAAAATCCTGGGAGGTAACTTTCTCAGGGTACTAAAAGCAAATGAATCGCGTTAACAGCTCTTCAAGGAATCAACGCCGGCTTCAGGCCCAGTCGCCGGAGCAGTCTGAGATGGCCCCCTAAAGCGCCCATAAATGACTTTGCCGAATGATACGGCAAGTTAAATTCCAATGCTGTAGACTTTACAATAGATGAAATTCGCCTGTAGTGAACATGACAGACGTTAGGAAACAGATGATGTTCAATCTGGAAGTTAAGGCCTCCAATATACCAAGAGAACCATCTGCTATCGTTCCCAAAATTAGTGGTCGTCAATAGCTGATGAACTGCCCAGTTATTTTCAAGCATGCGCTCGTCATCCGGCAAAGGAAACTCCGTCCCCTCGATAATATGCGCCGGCTGAAAGATAACCGACAACATGAATCCGGCGATATAATGCATGATGAAAATACCCAAGAGTACCTGCCACCACATAAGTGAGGTAAACAGCATCGGAATTACAAATACGTAGCCAACATAGAACAGTTTGGTGCCGATCAGGATTATCCATTCCTTAACTATGTTCGCCTTTTGCTTCTTTGCCAATCCGTTCCTATGATACTTTATGATCCGTGCGAAATCCTTAGCGAACATCCATGACAGTGTCATTAAACCGTACAGGAACCAGGCATATATATGCTGAAACTGGTAGATGGACTTCCATTTCGTGTGGGGTGTAAGACGCAGCACTCCACGAGAAATGATATCTTCGTCTTCCCCGTGAACATTCGTGTAGGTATGATGCAACACGTTGTGCTGCATCTTCCAATTGAACGTGCTTGCGCCGATGAGATTAAGGGAATATCCAACCAAGGTATTGAGCCAGGTGCGTTTTGAATAGGCACCGTGATTAGCATCGTGCATAACGGACAAGCCAATACCCGCAAGGCCAAAGCTCATGACAATTGCCATGACTAGCGCCAAGACGGGCGTGCTGACTATTCCTGACACAACGAGAGCATAGGGTACAAAGTAGAGAAGAAACATCACTACTGTTTTAATAACCATCTCACTGGTTCCAGTGCGGTTCATGTTGTTCGATTTAAAGTACGCACCTACCCTCATATTCAACGTTGAAGAGAAGTCAAGTTTTGCTCGCGAGAATGTTGGGGAGGGTTTCAAGAGTAGCGGTTTTGGTGCGGCAATTCCGCCGACATTTATAACGCAAATTATGGAAGATAATTGCCATGTTGCGGCCCCGGCGACCCGATCGTCGGAGAAATGCAATAAAGCAGCGCAGGAACACCAGTAATATCTCACTACGCAAAACGGATCTCAAACGCGATAATGCCTCAAACGACTACCATTTGCCACTTAATGACGAAAACTAAAGACGTCTTCCTGCGCAAGGAAGGCTTCGCTTACATAATTCACGTCATCTCTTACATATTTCACAGGCATTCAAATTTTAGCGCAAGCAGGCTAGTCAATATCGGGAAACACGCACCTTCGAGCATAGCTATTGACTGCGGCACATAGATATTTGTATTAAAAATACACTTCGCGGTTCATTCATTTCGTAATGATTCAATTGTGATGAACCGTGAAATATGCAATACTATTAAAGACATCTACAACATAAAGTCGTCGCGGTCCTTGAATATTGCAGGAGCTATCGCAGAATGCATTTTGTGAATCGGGTCCCAACGATTTCTCTAACGAAAATCAAAGCTCCAGCGTAACGTTCCGTCAATGCACCAAATCGCGAATCTCTATCTATCAACCTACGCTACCTTCTTGACACTATGCTGTGGCGTTGATTAAAGGGTTCGATGCTCAATAGTCGTTTCCCTTCAGAACGGTCCTCAGGTGGCGGCAATCTAACAGCGCAAAGACGGTTAGCATGGCCATCAATCCGGCCCGAATACTTCGTGCTTTTATCACTCGTCTAAACATAATACTATCATGTGTTTTTCTGCAGGAGCGAGTTTTGGTGCTAGTGCCGTTGTAGCTGTAGCTGGCGTCATATCGATTCGGCGCATCACGTACAAAGAGCAAATCATGTTCGCCGCCATTCCACTGATATTCGCGTTGCAGCAGCTGACCGAAGGCTTGGTGTGGATAACTTTTACTGAAAGCGAATACCGTCAATGGCAGAATCTTCCCGTTATCATGTTTCTGTTTCTTGCGCAGGTTGTATGGCCGATTTGGGTGCCGCTTTCCATACTTAAAATCGAAGAGAAATACAGACACAGAATCGCGCTAAGAATATTGGTCTATGGCAGTTTTATCGTTGCCCCCCTGCAGGCGTACCGACTCTTCTTCCTGCCCTGGACTGCTGAAGTGACCAATCATCACATTCACTATGGACTTGACTTCTCAATTCCATATTTTGGTTTGCTGCTCAATATCTTATACTTCTTAACGACGATTGTTCCCCCTTTTCTTTCAAGCCGGAAGCCAGTTATAGTATTAGGCACGCTGAATCTTGCATCATTTATCACTACCACTATATTGTTTGAGCGAAATGTGATCTCGGTATGGTGCTTTTTTGCGGCATTAATAAGTTGGCAGGTCATTCGGGCGATGAAAGACGAATCACATTTTCCGAAGCTGGAAGTCCTTCGCTGAATTCTCAGTCGAAACCTAACGAGGCATTTTGATAATCTTACCATCCCACGTCCAGTTGTCATCTTTTCGTGTAAAGAACGTTCGCCTCCTCTGCTCGCCTTCTATATCCTGCTCGTACAAGGCAATAAATGGCGTGTGATTGGTGATCTGGGTCGCGTAATCAACCACGGCCTTATCGCCTGAAGCGCTGATTTCGACATTCCTCACGCGCAAAAAGATTTCGTCGGCCACTTTAACGCGCTGAATATCGAATGATTTGAGTGTGTCGTCGGTTGACAATAGAAACGGCTGCGCCAGGTTCGTAAAATAGATAAGTGGCTTACCCACATCCTGTTTGGTGTGCTCCCGCTGCGCGGTCACATATCCGCCTTTCACCAAATTCTTGGCAATCACATCTTCCACTGTCTTGTCGCTATTACAAAACATCTTCACCTCGATGATAAGCGGGTAAACGTGCGCGTTGTCCAGTAGCATTTCAGCATCGTGGCTGTTGAAGTCGCTACAGGCCGCTAGCAATATGCCTGACAGGAGTAAACAGCAATTACGCAATCGGATCATAAGAAGTTGAGTTTCTACGCAGTTTGCGATCTGCGAGGCGAAAAATTAAGAATTGTTGGCGTCAAAAGATAGGGGTTATTCAAAATCATCCATAGGCCAAGCAAGATGGCATAGCTCCCCCCGCGTTCGATCCATTCAAAGACGGCGTAGGCGGGATATGGCATTTCGCTCGCCACCTTCCAAATCAGTAATATCAACACGATTGTTCGATTTGGCTTGACCAGAATCATGCATGCGGCAAGGCATTCAAAAATGCCCACGTAGAAGGCCGTCGTGTGGGGATCAGCTAAGCCAACCGTTGCATAGTGACTTAACAAGCCCGGTTTCTCCTGCAGGTTGAGTATACCGTGCCCGAGAAGTAATAGAAAACCGAACATTTGCAGGCACATCATGACTATCCTGACCCGTTCCGGATTCATGGTCAAACTCGGTAAGAGACGTTCGCCGAGGCGGAATTTTCCAGTGGCCGGTACACTAAGCAGCAACAGTATGAAAGGAGCACCAAAGTTACCGGCGCGTTCGATAAACTCCGCGAAAGGTTCTCCCGAAAGCGGGCGAAGCAACGCCGTAAAGATCCCCCAGAACACCAGCCACACGGCCGCCAGTCTTATGGGATAAAACAAAAGCAACAATCCGAATGCAATATCCATAGTGCCAATAAACGGCATGAGCTTGTATGCTAGTTGTTCGCCAATGCCGAATACGGCAAAATAATTACACCATATTTTCTTGGTGATAAATCCGAACATCCCATGCCCAATAAAACACATCGCACTGGCTATGCGAAAGACAAGATGGTACGTGGACGCATTCATTGAATTGACGCCTTTAATGAAAGACTTTCTCCATGCGTTTGCAATTTTCCGGAAATAAATTTTCCCAGATTCCGGCCCATCACCAGACCTGTATCACAAGCGGGCAAGTAATGGATTCCTCCATACAACCGGCTTACTGCAGCTTCCTTGGCGGCATCGTCAAAAGATTTGAAATTTCGGGCGGTCAATCCGAACTCTACTTCGGTAGAATCTGTAAACTGAAAATTGTCTCCGAACACGCCCACTAAGGCTGCAGCTGATGCGCCGGAGATCACACTGTGGCCACTGATATATTCCGGAAACGGAGGCGTCTGCAACAATGGAACCCAATCTTCATCGATGTACAGGTTGATGAATGTCTCGGGACGCATAAGCCGACTTCTGTACTTCTCATCCCAACACGCAATGAACCCGTCGGCCAGCGACAGCGCAACGCGCACATATGCCTCCGCTGATCGGCTCGCATTGGCATTGGTTGTCTTACAGGCCACGCGTGTGATGTTCATCCAGTGACCACCGGGCGAAATTTTCTTTGTGGCAAACATAACGTGCCCTTTGATGTTCATGACAAAAGGATTGCAGTCCCAAAATCGCGCGATTTCCTCCTGTTCCTGTGTAAGTGATTTTCCCGCCTGATAAACATAGTTGACAAGCTTATAGAAATCACTTCGTTTGTCAGTTGAAAATCGTGGTGGCGGGGCAGGCCTGAACTGCGATGCCGAATCAATGAAAAACGTCCTGATCTTGCTCCAATGCGGCTCTACACCATCCATATACGAGGGGGGTGTCGGCTTCCAGGTAGAGTCTTTCTGATCGACAGAGTACTTTGGAAACGAGCGCGTTTGCTTGTAGTTATCTTTAGTCGACCACTTCGTAATGTGATCGGCAACGGCATCTCCATACGCGATTGAACGATCGTACACATCCCGCGGCAATCCCGAATCCTGGTACTCTGTGAGGATCTGTTCCCTGAATTTATCGAGCACGTCTTCCGAAAAGATGAGCATCCGCGCCATTTTCAAAGCAGCCTCGACAGCGGCTAACGGAAAACAATATGACTGATCCGCTTCAGGCTGAGGCACATCGGTCAACCCGTGGAGTTGCCCACTCAATGACACGAGGGTCGAGTCCTGATGGCGGCCTGCCTCATAAGCCGCCACCGTCACGTAAGCATAGATGCGACTGGCAACAGGCGGCGAGAATATATCGTGAACCATGATGTCCGTTACTTTTTTAACGGTCTGGTGCAAATATTCCGGATTCTCAACTTTGTTCTTGATGAACTCCGGTGAGGAGCAGCCACTCCAAATGGCGAACAGTAATGTGATGAATAATGGTCTGATCATAATTAACTAAGTCGTTACTCAAAAATCATAAACTCCGAAACCCGGCAAAGTATTATTGAATTATATGGTGTACGCCCTGGCAAGCCATACCCTTCTGAAAGCTAAATCCTGAATCCGATAGAACCGCTAAAGCTTCGGCCATCAGAAGGCCACACACCCGGACCCGGGTAGAAGCTCGGTCGCTTGGTAAAGTATTGCTCGTTTGTGACGTTGTTGATATTGAAGCGAATCTTGATGACGTCAGACACGCGGAATGACATGTTAATGTCGAGCAATCCGTACGACGGCACGAGGCCTACGGCACCGTTGGCGCTCGGGGTTACTGTGTTCAAAGGATCGGCGAACGTTTCGCCCGTGTAACTGTAGAGTAGCGAAATGCTAGCCATACCCGCACGCAGGGTGACACCGTTGCGCGTAATTACGTCAGGCACACTTTCTACTTTGTTGCCACTTACGTCGACATTCTCTCCGCCTGAGCGCACGTTGGCATCTTCGTAGCGGCTATTCATGAACGCGGTCGAGGTGAATACAGACAGGCTCGATTTCTTGCCCAAAGGTAAACTGTATTCCAGGAAGATTTCGGCGCCCAGGGTCTGGGAATTGCCGATGTTCGTGCGATACAAAATAAATGTGTTGTTTGCGTCGTACGTTGCCTGACTTCCGAGCCGGTTGTTGTATTGCAGCTGGAACAAACTGACATCCCACCGAAACGCACTCGAGGTACCGTACGATGATCCCCGCAAACCAAGTTCCATATTGTAGCCGTAAGCATCCTGAAGATCTTTGTCAACGGCCTCATACACGGTGGCCGGAATGATGTCTTTAAAGATCACTGGTCTGTAGGCTTGCGACCATCCGCCATAAATTGTGCTCCCTTTCAAGCTATACTGCGCACTGATTCCGAACAGCGGGAACTTTGCTCAATAGTATTCGGGATATCGTCGGGATCATAGTAAGCGATTGTGCCGTACATCTTCGATTCACCCAGCTCGAAGCGAAGACCTGGATTAACGGATAGCCTATCCGTAACTTTGAAATTATTTTCCACAAAGAACGCGACGTTGTCCGTCTTCAAATGCATGTCGCGACCCCACAGCGGGTCGGTAAGGGTGAGGTCAAAGTCCGTTCCGGTGGTGCCCTTTCCCTGCTGCTGGCGATTAAGATCGTTTCGTATCAATTGCGCCCCGCCCGTAAGGGTACTGGTGCCATTCAGAAAACGATAGGCGTGAGAGAAGCGCAACTCGGTGGTATAGCTGTGAAAATGATCTATATCCGCCTGACGGGCAGCGTATGCATCAGTGACCGGATTGACCGCGTCGGGTATGTCGGCTGGCCGGTCAAACTGAACACTGTTGCGATCACCCAGTACGGCAGAAGTGAGCCATTGCAACCGCGTATTCTTCGTTAGCTGCCATTCGAACTTTAGCGATGGCACATAAATCTCCGGATTGAAATAGTTCCGTGCACGCGTTGACATGCTTGGATCGGTGTGAAACATACTATCCGTTAGCGGCCCGGGAATCTGGTAGACATAATTCGACCTGGAGAACTCGGCCGTTATCCTGAAATTCTTTGACGCATGGTAAACCAGCATCACCGATTGTGCATCGTAGTCCGATTCGCCATTGGCGCGATAACCATCCGATTTGCGATAGGTGATATAAGCGTAGTACTGAAATTTGCCAATTGTTCCGCTGACGGCATTGTAGGTGCTGAGCAACCCAAACGAACCGGCCGCATTGATGCTCTCAAAACTGATGGCTTTGGTGGAATCAGGCTGCTTCGTGACGTAGTTGAGCATTCCTCCAAACTGCGCTCCATATTGCAGAGAGCCTGTACCACGAACGAGCTCGATGCGCTCGACAGCTTCCATAGGAATGCTATAGTGACTTGCCGGGTATGCGTAAATGTCGGAATTTGTAATGGCTCCATTGCGTCTGATGTTGAATTCCCATCCGCGGTGGGGATCAAGGCCGCGTGCCGAAATGTTGACTTGATTTCCAGTACCGTCCATGTCGTACACGAAAATGCCCGGCACTTTCGCAAATATCTGACGAGGGGTCTTTTCTGTGATATTGGCGTCAAGATTCTGAACGCTGATTACTTCGGTCTTCTTCCCGGAGAAGATGAAAGTGTTTTTTACCTCAGGAAGGCGAAGAACCGTATTGATTTCGCGTTGTCCGATAACAAGCACCTCACTGAGTCTTTTGGTTTCAATAGAATCGCTTTCCTGGCCCCTGGCCGCTGCGGTGGATAGCAGGAATATGGATGAAAGCAGTATTAGTCTTTTCATGATTGAATTAGAATAATTGAATTAGCGCATAGCCAACAAGTTCCCGATAGGACGGGATGCTGGTGCAGCAAAAAAATTGAATAGAAAAGAGATCTATCCGATCATCTCGGGCGGATGATGGACGGTGAATTCGAGGAGGTGACTATAATAGTTAAGATAACCTGTGCTGCGCACAACGTCTGTCGCTACACGCCGCACCACGAAGGGCGTCTTGCCGTGGTGTACATAATCTTTGATAAAAACAACCGAGGTATTATGGTTGTCAGACTTTTTTTCGGAGGTGTTGTCGGTAAACGTCTTCACATAATCCTCCAGGGCACTTTTCATGGCGATGGTTTTCTCGTCTTTGTAGCAGACAACATAGGCCGTGTCCCTGTAGAACTTCTGCTTGACCAATCGATATACCGTGCCCTCATACTCAAATTCTCCGTCCACGCGCTCGTAGTTCTCATCGTCAGACGCGGGCTGAGAAAGCGGCAACTTGATCAATATCGCCTGGCTGCCGGCGTAGCTATCCAAGTCAAGATCTTGCGCCAGCTGCTGTTTGCTCTGCTGTTGAAAGGCGTAAAAAAACCAATAGCCTCCCACTAAATTTAGCAGGTGTAAGAAAACGAGCAGTATGCAAAACAGACTTTTCAAGGGGATATCAGCCAAAGATAATGCATTTGCGTGGAAGCGCCAATCCAGCCAATAGGCCTCAAGGAGTTGTGCCAAAGAAGTCAGGGTCGCGGTTTCCGTGCCAACCCGATGGCCTCGATCTACAGTGTCAGTCGAATTAGCTATTTTCCCGACAGTATTGTCAAAAATTTCCGGATGGTGATTTTCTCAGCGTCTCAACGGGAGCGAATCGTACTAACTGATTTATACCACTCCGGAAAGTCAATTTGAACAGGATGGTTACAAAGAAATACGACGTGGTTATCATAGGTGGAGGGCACAATGGGCTAGTTGCTGCTGCCTACCTGGCTAAGGCCGGTAAGAGCGTTGTAGTACTTGAGGCAAACCCCGAAATTGGTGGCGCCACAGCCAGCGTGCGCACGTTCCCTGATTTTGATGCGCACCTGTCGCGCTACTCGTACCTGGTCTCATTGCTGCCCGATCAAATCGTCAGAGACCTGGGTCTCAACTTCAGGACACGTTCAAGAAGCGTTGCCAGTTACTCGCCGTTCAGCAACCTGGGAAGCCACGAGGGTTTACACATCTCACGAATCTGGGATGACAAGACATCGGCCTCATTTAACACACTTAAAGACGGTATTGATGACGCCCTGGCGTGGAAGAGATTTTACGGAGAAATGGCTGAATTTGCCCGTCGTGTAGCTCCCTCGTTACTCAAGCCGTTACCTACACGGTCGGAGTTGAAGAAAGAGATTGGCCTTGCCAGGGCCTGGGATTGGCTGGTTGAAAATCCGATCGGTGAGGTGATCACAGAGACCTTCAAGAATGACCTTGTGCGTGGCGTTGTGCTTACCGATGCCCTCATCGGTACTTTTGCCTCCGCATTTTCAATTCAGGCAAACAAGTGCTTTCTCTACCACATCATTGGAAATGGTACCGGGGAATGGAAGGTTCCTGAAGGGGGCATGGGCAGGCTTGTGCAGGAGCTCGAAAGAGTTGCCAGGGAATCAGGTGTCACCATTTGCCTTAACAGCCGCGCCGCGAAAGTGGACTCCTATGGAAAAGAAATTTATGTTACCCTTGACGAGGGAAATGTCTTCGTGGGGGACTATTTACTTTCCAATGCAGCACCTAAGGTACTTGCAAAATTGCGCGGCCTGGATTCTCCGGACAGCCTGGACGGATGTCAGCTGAAAGTCAACATGCTGGTAACGCGGCTGCCGGCGCTCAAATCCGGCGCAGACCCTCGCGAAGCCTTTGCGGGTACTTTTCACGTGAACGAAAGTTTCGAACAGTTGGAATCTGCTTATCAGCAAGCCCGTTCAGGGAATATTCCATCGCCGCTTCCGCTTGAACTGTACTGTCACACGCTCACTGACAACAGCATATTAAGCGAGGAATTGCAACGGAAGGGCTACCATTCCCTGACGCTCTTCGGGCTTCATACGCCGGCCGGTCTGTTTGACCGCCATCATGATGAACAAAGAACGACGGCGTTGAACGCCGCCATGACTTCCCTGAATGAGCACCTGGTCGACCCGGTTGAATCGGTTCTTGCACGATCCTCAAACGGCGAGCCTGCTCTGGAAGTCAAAACCCCCCTGGACATAGAAGAGGCTATTGGAATGCCCCGCGGAAACATTTTTCACCACGACCTGGATTTTCCCTTCCGCGAAGACGATGAGGCTCCGGGATGGGGAGTTGAGACGAACGACCCCAGGATATTCATTTGCGGCGCCGGCGCCCGGCGCGGCGGGGGTGTGAGCGGAATCGCCGGCTATAATGCGGCGATGGCTGTTCTGGCCAATATCGACTAAGTTCCTGGTGACCTTAAGCAACAGCAAATTTATAGGCGTGTCCGGGCCAAAAGGGACTATTGCGATACAGGGACATATATATCAAAGGTTGCCCCACCATTTTGCCTGCCATTGGCGAAGATAAAACCATTATGATTTTCAACTACTTTCTTCGCGATGGAAAGTCCAATGCCAGTACCACTATATACAGAGTTGCCGTGTAGCCTCTGAAATAGCTCAAAAATCTTGTCCTTATACTCATCGTCAAAGCCAATTCCGTTGTCCGTCACGCTGATGTGACAATACTCTTCACCGGGTCGCAATCTCAAAGCGTTAACTTTGTTAATGACTATATTTTCGCCTTCGATCACTATATGTGGTGGCGTTCCGGGCTTCGAAAATTTAAGAGAATTGGTTAATAAATTCAGGATAAGTTGGCGAAATTGAAACCGTATAATGTAAGCAGAACAAAGTGCCTTAATTTCGATCGTCGCGTCCATTTCTTCTATAGCTTCCCTTAGCTCCAACTTCACTTCTTCAATGATTTGGGTGAGGTCAACCAGCTCGAACATTCTTTCCCCGCTGCTTATACGTGAAAAGGACAACAAATCCTCGATGAGGGTTTGCATGCGATTAGCTGCATGCTGAATTCTAACGAAATAATCTCTGCCTTTTTCAGATAGGTTCTGGTTTTCCCTTTCAAGAAGGAGGTTAGCAAAGGTTTGTATCTTTCTCAGCGGCTCCTGCAAGTCATGACTCGAAACGTATGTAAAAGAATTCAGTTCATGGTTCTTTACCTGCAGCTCGTCGTTCTTTTGTCCCAAGGACTTATTGGCCCTGCTTAATTCCACCGTGCGCTGTTGTACTCTTTCTTCCAATTCCTTTGCGTGTACTTCATAACTCTCCAGGTTGTTATTCCGTGTTCTAATTTGTTCACGAATATCAGTAGTGACACCCACCCACATCTCAATATTGCCATCGTCATCCTTAACGGGTGATGCGCGATTCAAATGCCAGACATAATCACCATCTTTATTGATGAACCTCATTTCCATTTCGACCAACCCGCCCGTCTCAGCAGCCTTCAGAAGTCGATCCTGAAACTCATCTATTTCATCGGGATGCATGATTTTATGGTACCCGAAATCCCGTAATTCCTCAAAATTCATTCCGGTAAAATCGAGCCAGCCTTTGCTAAAATAGGTAACATCACCATGCACATTCGCATTACTGATTTTGGCAGGCATTAAATCTGCCATCAGGCGAAAATGTTCCTCGCTTTCTTTAAGCTTTTTATTCAACACTGCTTGGGGCGTTACTTCATTCGCGATGATCGCGACGCCTTCGATTTCGCCATTGGCATTCCTTTGCGCCTGAAAAATAAACGTGTAATAGCTCAATACTATTTTTTCATTGCGAAGCATTTGGACGGGCTTTTCATATGCCTGGTAGGCATTGCCTGTTGTAAATACATGGCGAAAGATTTCTCCAAAACCCTGTTCGAGCAACTCGGGTACGACTTCAAATATGCCCTTTCCAATCACATCTCTTCCTTTACCCCAGGTTTCAATCAGGGGGTTATTGGCAAGTTCAATAATCAAATCTTCTCCAGACAAAATGCATATCATGGAAGGTGAGGAATAGACCATGCTTTGATACCGACGTTCGCTCACTTCAACTCTTTTCCGAGAAAGCACCTGCTCCGTCACTTCAGTAACCACAACTATGACCCCAAAAACGGTCGTAACCCCGGGTTCCAGCAACGGATTGCAGACAAAGTTGTAGTAGCTATTTTGCTTTTTCCCATTTCTGAGTATCGGTAGTTCCAATTCATTGCCATAGTAGGGCTCTCCACTTTGCATGACCGCATCGAGCAGTTGTCTGATGTCTTTAATATTGAACTCAGGAAACGATTCGAAGATAGACCGGCCAATAAACTCCTGCCCTCTTCCAGCCATCTGCAAAAATGTGCTGTTGGCCACTTCTACGATGTAAGCCATTCCTCTTAGCTGTAAAATCGCAACAGGCGCCTGCTCGACCGTATTCCGAAATCTGCTGAGCAGTTCCTTCTCAATTTTGTGTCTTAGGGTCCAATCTGTAATATCTTCTAACGCTAATAGGATTAATTTTTCAGTTCCCTTTTCGTCTTTTATTTCCCGTGCATTCAACAGCATAACGCGGTGACCAATCGCCCGAAAATAATGCGATACTTCAAAATCATAAAAGCTTTCTCTTTCAGGAAGGATCTTTTCCAGCAGCTCGCGCAGTGCAGGGATATCCCATTCGTGATCCGCTAGTTCATAAATTAACCTTCCTTCCGTCTCCTTCTCGGTGACCTGAAACATTTTATAAAAACTTCTGTTGGCGCTCCTGATTCTCAAGTGTTTGTCTAAAACTATCAGGGGTTCTCGCACCGTCGCAACAATTGCCTCGGAATAATCACGCGCTGCAGTTACCTGTTCATTGAGCGTAAACATTTCCTGATTAACTACCATCAACTCTTCGATCGTACTTTGCAGTTCCTCCTTACTGGTCTCCAGTTCTTCATTTACGCTTTGCAGTTCTTCGCTGCTGCTCAATAATTCTTCGTTAGCACGTTGTAGCTCTTCGTTGACCGCCTCCTGTTCTTCGGTAATGCTGCGCATATCATCACGGGTCTGCGCAAGTTCCTGTTCTAGTTGTTGAATGCGCAGATCATGTGAATTGCGATTGACTAAACCGGACTTCCCGCCTCCTTTAGAAGGTTTCTTAGCGGATACCGGCTGGCTACCACCCGCTGATTCAGCGTCATGAAACAGAACTAAATAGTGCGGTTCCACAACATTGGGAAGCGGAATTGCTTCAATGCTAATGGTGCGTTGACTGCCGTTTACTTCAATGGGGATGTTCTCTTTAATCGAAATTGCATGGTCCTTTTTTGCCTTATGGATAATATTGCGCAGTTCAAAACCCAAACCGCTCTTAGCCATCTTCAGTAGGTTGTGGCTGGGCTTGCCAGGCGATTGTTCCAGATATGAACCCGTCTTTCCTCTAAAATGCACAATATCCATTGAATCGTTTATCACCACTCCTGCTGGAGTGTACTTGCTTAAGATGATATCGTCAGCCGTTTTTTGAAAATCGGTGCGCATGTTATCCACACTAGAGCCCGAGTCTTTATCACGGAGCGTTTGTTCACTTTGCTGTGTAGAAGTAAGCATGAACTTACCGTGAACATCTTTGCGGGTCAACAATTTATCACTCTTATCCATGGTAGTGAAGAGCTCAGGGACGCTTGTTGAATTCTCGGATTTTCCCAGCATGAGAACACCCCGTGGATTCAACGCATAGTGGAACGTTGTGAGTGCTTTGCCTTGCAGGTAAGGCTCCATGTAAATGAGCACATTGCGGCAGCTAATGAAATCCATTTTGCCGAAAGGTGGGTCTTTCAGGAAATTGTGCCTGGCAAACACACACATTTCCCGGAGCTGCTTGTTTACCAGGTATCCCTCCTTGTTCTTAGAAAAGAAATTTTTGAGACGCGTCTCATTTAAGCCCTCAACGTCACTTTTGGTGTATAATCCTGCACGTGCCTTTTTGATAGCCGGTTCACTGATGTCCGTGGCGAAGATTTGTACTTTTTGATCAGGAACCCAGTTGGTTTTAAGCGCTTTCTCGTCCAAATATTCCTTTATGCATATGGCAAAAGAATAAGCCTCTTCGCCTGTGCTGCAACCGGCCACCCAGACGCGTATCGTTTCTAAAGGGGGCTTATCACCCAAAAGCCGGGGAAAAACGGACTGGGCTAAATGACTAAATGTTTTAGCATCCCGGAAGAAACTGGTTACCGGTATCAATAAGTCTTGATACAGGACATCTTGCTCAGCTTTGTTTTCCCGAAGTTGTTTTAAGTAAGACACTAACGATTCGCATTTGTTGAGAACTATTCTGCGCTGGATGCGTCGGCGTATGGTCGATTGTTTGTAGTATGTGAAGTCTGTCCCCTTGCGAACGTGAAGGAATGAGAGAATTTGCTTAAACACATCCTCGTCCTCCAGCGGTTGATTTTCTTCGGCACCTGAGGTTGTGATGTGCCTTGTTAATTCTATCAGTTTCCCGGGGATTAGCTCAGGCGGAAAAATAAAGTCAACCACTCCTGCATGGATGGCACTTAGCGGCATTCCCGGGAAGTCAGCCGAGGCTTCGTCCTGAGCGAAGGTTATCCCGCCATGATCTTTAATGGCCCTTAGTCCTTGCGTGCCATCGGACGCCGTTCCGGATAAAACTACTCCTATAGCATGGGCCTGATGGACCTCTGCCAGTGAAGTAAAAAAGAGATCGATAGGAAGATTGCGTTCGTTCTTAGCTTCTGACTGCCTGGGGCTGATTTCCAAAATCCCGTCATTGGCAACGAGCATTTTGTTTTTCGGGATAATGTAGATGTGATCAGGTTTGACTTTGATCTCGTCTGAAACTTCCAGTACTGGAATTACGGTAGACTTTTGCAGGAGTTCAACCAGTACGCTTTCGTGCTTGGGATCCAAATGCTGAACCAAGACGTATGCCATTCCGGAATGTTCGGGAATGGCTTTGATAAATTTCTTGAAAGCATTCAAGCCACCGGCCGATGCACCTACTCCAACTACAGGAAATAGGTTAAGAGAAAGTACTATATTTTTTCCACCAGCAGTTTCCTTCATTACTCCACGCGCAGCACACAGCGTGCTATGTTTTTGTACTATTTAAGCGTGCGAGGTAGCACACTTTCATCGGCCAAAACGATGGCGTCATAAATTGACCTTTTTAGCTCTTTTATGTCGTTTGGCTTACGCAAGCAATGGCTCGCCCCCAACTCTAATAGCTCGTTTGCAATATCCTGATCAAACGAGGTCGACAATATTATCACATCAATCTCCTTAAACTTTCTGTTGCTTTTGATTTCCTGCAGACATTGAAATCCATTCTTTCTCGGCATGTTCAAATCAAGGAAAAGAATGAATGGCAAATTATCCTCGCTTGCAACGAGCATTTGCATGAGTTCTACACCATCATGGGCTGTATAAAGCTCTGCCTGTACCGGTAGCTCGCTCAATGCCTCCTCGAAAAGAAAACAATCATCAAGATCGTCATCCGCTAAGAATATAGGTTTAGAATGCCTGATAATCACGGGGGCTTTTTGTTGTATCACTCACTAAAAGGAATGGCTTACAACATTCCATCAATATGTAAACCTTTTACACCCTTGACAGAACAGTTCGCCCTTAGATTCTGTCGGCTTTCGCCTACTTGGCGACAGATGAAGAGAAGATGAAAATTACGGATTTTGGCTCATTATTCAATCTCTCATCCCGAGTTTGAGTCACGATTTCCGACCGCCAGATCAAAAGTCAGGAGATTCTGGCTGAAGCAGACTGGTGGTTATGTCGCCAACTTTACAGTCGCAACTGGCGCTTTGATTTGGTCACCAGTGACGAAGGGACTCTACATACGTGCATAATTTGGGCACCGCAACCGTTGTAGACCGTTAAAGGCGTTCAAAAACGCAATTTTCCAAAGGCACTTGATTTGTGGTCATTATTCCAAAAGCGATTCACATGCATGCGGTACGTCATACCCTATTGATCACAGCCATTATCACTTGCCAGAGTAATCCAGGACTCCTTTTCGCACAAGGCGGTAGTGCATCACTGGTATCCATGTCGCGTGATGCTGATGACGAACAAGTGAGTACGAAAGAGACCACCTACAATGCCGATCACTTCCTTTCCTATGCACTGAACGCAAGTCCCGCAAAACTGTCACTGGCAAGACTTGCTGCTGAGCGGGGTAGTTGTGAGGAGATTCGTGACCTTGGAATTATGATGATGAAAGAAGAGGATGAAGTGGCAAAAAAAGTGAAAGTACTCGCCGCAAAACGGAGCATCTATCCACCTCATAAATTTGATGCCAACGCCTTAAATGAATTCGGCAATCTGCACGAAGATGTGCCTGCGGAGTTTGACAAGCAGTTCGTCGTGCGCGCCATCTCCGTTCTGGAGAAAGATGTTGATATGTTAAGACATGCCACCGAATGTGAAGACCGGTGGGTAAGATTACTGGCATCAGAACGCCTTCCGCTTGTTGAACAACAACTGGCACAGCTCAGGTTTATCAGGGAAAGAGCAACGAAGGGCGACTAACCTAAAGTTGCCCTTTTCACGGTGGCTGATGAAGCGGGATTCGGTCGACGGTTTGTACCAGACGGGCAAAAGATTGACGTGCTGATACTCACCCTCGTGATGCTTCACGACTTATACGACCCATCCCTTGCGATACGTCCTTCCTACAAACTGATTGGCTTCTTCGAAATTGGTGATTTTCATCTTCTCTCCATCCCACAGCAACTTCTTCCGGCCATTAAATTCCATATCACCTTTAGCGTTTTCCTTTCTCAGCATGTAGCTGCGTATAGCCAGGTTACCCATCAGCACCGTTTCGGTCATCGGGCCGGCATAGTCGAAAGACGATGTTAATTCCTTGTGCTCTTTGCTGCCGAAGCCAGCCTTACATGCATCGACCCATTTTCTTTGGTGTCCGTATTCTGGTTCTTCGGTCGATCCCGTTTCCGGGCCGAAATCTTTCGTTCCGTCGTTCAGGTAAAGTTTCGGCATCAGCGGTGAGCTGTCGTTAATATTGGTGGATATCAGACCCTTCTCACCAATGATGAGAACGCCGTTCGCGCTGTTCGCGCCGCCAATGTCGCTATCGGCGGGAACGATCTCCGGATGCGACGGCCGGATTCCCCCATCACTCCACGTCATCTCAATAGGCGATTGACTCTTTTGTGTAGCCGCGAAATGGATCGTAATGAACGATGATGGCGGACATCCTTCGGGATGGTAGTCTGCGTTCCACATTTGTGAGTATACGGATGCCACGCTGCACTCCGCGTCGGTAGGATATTTCAGCCCAAGCGTACGAAACGGAATATCGATAAGGTGGCAACCCACGTCACCCAAGGCACCCGTTCCGTAATCCCACCAGCCACGCCAGTTGAACGGATGAAGGTTGGGGGTATACGGCTTGTATTCGGCCGGGCCGAGCCAAAGGTCCCAATACAAGTCCTTAGGCTTTTTGGTTTCGTCCGGAGCGGGCATCGCAAAACCCTGCGGCCAAACCGGACGGTTCGTCCAAATCTGTACTTTTGAAATCTTACCCAGCTTTCCTGAGTCAACCCAGCCCTGGACCATTTTTAATAGCGGATTCGATCCTCCCTGGTTTCCCATTTGGCTTACAACCTTTTTCTGCCGCGCCATTTCGGTCATGATTCGTGCCTCACGTATGTTGTTGGACATGGGCTTTTGAACGTATACGTGCTTGCCGCGCTCCATGGCATAAACTGCTGCCGGTGCATGCACGTGATCGGGCGTAGAAATAGTTACCGCATCGATGTCCTTTTCCTGGTCGAGCATAGTACGGTAATCGTTATACAGCTTTGCCTTCGGAAAGCTCTCCACCGAACGTTTCGCTGAGCCCGAAAAATCAACATCACATAGCGCGAGCACTTTTTCGCGTCCCTTTACGGAAGCATTCATTATGTCACTGGTTCCTTTTCCACCCGATCCGATCGCAGCAAGAACCAGTTGATCACTGGGCGCCGTAAAACCAGCGCCTCCAAGCACATGCCTGGGCACAATAAAAACTGAGGAAGCGATCAGACTTTGTTTAAGGAATTTTCGACGTGAGGCGTCAGCTTTGTTTTTGTCAGGTGTTTTCATGGCGGGATACTTTTGCGTGCACGGAAATTGTGTCCGGGTTACATAAATAACAAAATAAGATCCTATTTCAAAGGGTTAATATCACCTGCCGCCTCTGTATTGTTTTCCTTCACGCCAAACGTGTTGTTTCCCTTATTAGGGAGGCCTCCCCAAATTGGTTGTTGACCGATAGTAACCTTTCTTTAATGAGCTTTAGTTTTGATATTCAACAACTATATAAACTTCTATACTGCCTATTCTTTTTTTTCTTTGAAAATGTCTTTGTCCCATTTCCTATGCTCATAGTATCTGGATTTCGGTTCACCAGTCCAGCCGTTTATTCCCTTCCTTGGAAGAAAAACCAGGTGTATATATAATACTGGAATAAAAAGAAGGGCATAAATTGTGAAGGCCACCGCTCGCCCGAAAGACATAGATATTACAATAACCAGGACCAGGGACAACAGGTACTTTACAAATTTTCTTGACCGCGGTGTTCGCTCTTCGAAATGACCTAAGAAAATATGCCCCAAAGCAATAGTAATGCTGACTACCGCTATTTCAAGCCAAATAGATTTTGTCTCCCACATAGAATTCTACTTTTTAAATGGTGAAGTTAACTGCAGTTGTATCGCCGCAAGATGAGAAATCAGAACGATAGGGACTATTTAAATCACATTGCCCCAATGTTCGTTCGACAATATGATACGAACATGAAAAGACTTGCTAATTTTAAGTCGCACTAACTTAATTGATACGCTATGTCTCACGCGCTCTTATCTGAGCTGGCTAAAATAATACCTGCAGATCGCATAAGGAGTCGCTACATTGATCTGGTATCCTTTGCCGCCGATGCTGGCTTTTACTATCTCTTGCCCATAGCCGTGGTGCAGCCTGCAAGTGAGCTCGAAATCATTTCACTATTCAAATTTTCCAGGGATCACAAAACACCCATTGTCTTCCGCACAGGTGGCACGAGTCTCTCAGGTCAGTCCATTACCGATGGGATACTGGTAGACCTGAGCCAGTTCTGGAGAAAAGTGAAGACAGAAGACAACGGTCAGGCTGTTCGCCTGCAGCCCGGTATAACCGGAGCCATGGTCAACGCCTTCTTAAAAAAGTATCAACGTAAAATTGGGCCCGACCCGGCCAGCATTAACGCCGCCATGATCGGTGGCATCTTATCAAACAACGCCAGCGGCATGTGTTGTGGAGTAAAACTCAATTCATATCACACCACACGGTTCATCAGGTTCGTTTTGCCCAATGGAAGAATGTATTCCACGGAAGTGCCGGCGGATTACCGGCGATTCGAAAATGAATGCAATGAAATCTACCATACCCTCGCAGAGATCCGCCAGCAAATTGCAAACGATCACACATTATTCAACAAGATCAGGGCCAAGTACAAGACCAAGACAACTATCGGATATTCACTGAATGCCTTTGTAGACTTCGAGCACCCGCTCGATATGCTTGCGCACCTGCTCATCGGAGCAGAAGGCACGCTCGCCTTCATTGCCGAAGCGGTGATGCACACGGTGCCTGATTACCCCTATAAGTCAACCGCGCTGCTATTCTTCCCCGACATCTACGCTGCCTGTCAGGCAATCGTCCCGTTAACCGATGCGGGGGCGATGATGGTAGAATTGATGGACCGCGCTTCCCTGCGTGCCGTGGAGAATATGGAAGGAATACCCCTTGTCGTCAAGACGCTTCCTGAAACAGCGGCCGCGCTCCTCATCGAATTCCAGGAGGAATCGGAAGTCGCGCTGGGGCAACGCGTTCAACTGTTTGCCGTCGCCGCTACGGCACTGTCCATGCTGAACGTGCCCGTCTTCACAAACGATCCGGATGAACAGGCACTTTTGTGGAAAGTGAGAAAAGGTCTTTTCCCGGCTGTTGGCGCTGTAAGAGCAAGCGGCACAACGGTAGTCCTGGAGGACATTGCCTTCCCGGTCGCGAGGCTGGGAGATGCCATTCTCGACCTTCAGGTGCTTTTCAAGAAATACGAATACCATCATGCGATAATCTTTGGTCACGCAAAAGACGGCAACATTCACTTTGTCGTGACCCAATCCTTCAATACCGAAGAAGAGATTGCGCGATATGATCGGTTCATTAAAGAGGTGGTTTCGATAGTCGTTGCAAAATATGACGGAACCCTGAAGGCTGAGCACGGCACCGGCCGGAACATGGCACCCTTTGTGCAAACGGAATGGGGTGACGACGCCTACCTCATCATGAAAAGGCTCAAGAAGGTAATAGATCCGGACAATTTGCTGAATCCGGGAGTGATCATCAATGACGACAAAAACGCACACATCAGGCACCTCAAGAATTTGCCGGAAGTAGAAGAAGAGGTGGACCGCTGTATTGAATGTGGTTTCTGCGAACATGTGTGCCCAAGCCGGGATCTTACTTCGACACCCCGAAGAAGGATCGTTACGAGACGGGTACTAAGAAATCTTCAACTTCAGGGCGATCTGCCAAATTATAATTTGTTGCTCGATCAGTATCAGTACGACGGCCTGGAGACATGTGCGGTAGATGGCTTGTGTGCAACAGCCTGTCCTGTAGACATCAATACCGGCGACCTGGTAAAGAGATTGAGACGCGAAAATCACTCGGCACTAGCCAACCGGGTAGCGCTGTTCACAGCCAGGAATTTTAAGGCTGTAGAATGGGCCACCCGTCTCGCCTTAAGAGCAGGGGTCGGAATCAATTGGACCTTTGGACATAATGCCATGCTGAACCTGTCCAAAGCGCTGAAGAAAATAATTCCATCAATACCGCTTTGGTCAAATTATCTTCAATCGCCCCCCGGCCTTTCTTCACTCAAGGCAATACGTGTATCGCGTGCTGATTCCAACAGAGCGATTGTCTATTTTCCCGCTTGTATATCCCGAACCATGGGAAGTTATAAGGGGCAAAAGAGAAATCTCATGGAAACGTTTATAAGTGTTTGTCAGAAGGCAGGAGTACAGGTACACATGTTGGATAACGCCGTGGGGAGTTGTTGCAGCCAGATTTTTTCGTCCAAGGGATTTAAGGACGCCCATCGGCTTACAGCCAATAATATTGTCGACAAGTTGTGGAAATCCAGCCTGGAAGGGCTACTGCCAATTGTAATTGATGTAAGTTCCTGTGCCTACACACTCCGTCAGTTACATACGGCACTGGACGAAGAAAGAAGAGGAAAATACAAGGCGCTCACCATTCTGGATAGCGTGGAGTTTTTGCACGACATGGTCATGCCACATCTCGAAGCAAAGCGAAAAGAAAAGAGCATTGTTCTCCATCCCGTTTGCTCGTTGAAGAAAATGAAAACTGAAAACCAATTCATTCAGCTTGCCCGGCACTTTGCAAAAGAAGTGACCATTCCAAAAAATGCAGGCTGCTGCGGCATGGCAGGAGACCGCGGATTTCTGTTCCCTGAACTAACGGCTTCGGCAACATCGTCTGAAGCAGCAGAGGTTAGCGCCACGTCGTATGATGGTTACTATTCGTCTACGAAAACTTGCGAGATGGCGATGTCGGAAAGTGTGCAGAAAAACTACGAATCAATTCTCTATCTCGTGGACGAGGCAGGTTAGTTTGCTGAGCGTGGACTGGCAGCCACTTTGGAGTTCCCTGGGTAATGGGCAATAAAGATACAAGCCAGCTGGTACCCCTGCTAAGACTTTAAATTCGCTTCATTAAAGGCAACACCTGTAATCTCTTTACATCGCTCAAGAAATTTTTCCTGAGCTATTACGTCAACCGATTCAGCATTATAGCGGCTTTCCCGCTTATGGTGAAAGTAGCGACCCGTGACTTTCGCTTTATCGTCGTTGCTCACAGCGAGCCATGCTTGTGTCTCGTATCCCTTCTGAAGATTATCAGGTGCTCCCCTACCTCCCATCTTTGTTGGAACCCAGCCTGGATCAACAGCATTGGAGTATACATCAGCCCATTGGTGGGACACGGCCATAGAAAGCATCAGAACGTGCAATTTCGAATCTGAATAACTTATGCGATCTCCGTCCCGGGCGAAGCTCTCGAGGTTAACATGCCCGTGCAAGTGCATCCCAGAGCTGAGGTAAATCAATCGCTTTGGCTTCTCTATGATGGATGTCAGAATGTAAGGAGCCAATGTGTTGACTGCAAAGATCAGCTTGCCTGAGACCTGGTATACTCCGGCGTTGTGTATGACGGTATCAAAAGTACCTAGTGCATTTACTTTGTGGGCTAATTCTATTGTCTCTCCTCCTATTGACAAGTCTCCTGTAAGCACAGCTTCCGCTCCTTCAACATTTTTGATTGCCTGACGTCCGCGCTCCTCGTTGCGCGCATGCAAGACTACCTGATGTCCCTGTTCAACTAGCAACTTTGCTGTCAGTTGACCTAGTCCTTCAGCTGAACCTGTGATGAATACTCTTGCCATTTAACGTCCAATTTATTGTGGCTGGTTTAGGGCTTTCCAGCCTACTGGCCCTCTTAACAATCGTATGCGTGACCGTCCGGAGATTGCCGCGTTGTTCGGCCTCAGCTACGAATGATGCTTACCCAGCTCCAGTCCAGATGGGCAACAATTTCTAACTTGCTTTCAGCATCCCGGCGGCGTTGACGCATTCGCTTCTAACCTATTAAAAATCAATCTCTTACACTGCCTGCGTTTCCATGGGTCGCCAGAAATCGAACAGACGAGAGGCGCTCTCAAGTACGACTTCCATTGACAAGGATAGAACATTATCACCTCGAAAAGCAAAAATGGTCCATACGGACATACATGTTTTCCCTCGAAGGTCCTGTTTGTGATAGCGAACTTGTAAATTCAGGCCGTAAATTCAGATGATGAAAATGCCCCGTCAGTTGCAATCGTTTGCCGTCATCGTCGCTGTTGTTACTGCTTCCTTCTACTCATGTTCACCAAAGAACAGGGAAGATGAAAGCTATAGGTCAGATCATGCTGGAGTGCGGAAGGATACAGGAGAAGCTGGAATAATGATGAATTCTAAACCTGATCGCTAAAATGCAAAGTTCATCATCACCGCTTAAGAAGAGCAGTATGCTATCCCGGTTATCGTCGATAATTGTATTGCTCAGTGTGATCGTGTTCTGGCACTTTATATCTGTCATGAACCTGTTCCCGGCATACGCATTCCCGTCGCCGCTTTCGGTATTTGCCAGTTTCAAAGAAGAAATAATAACAGGACGATTGCTTAACGACATCGTTGCATCTCTCTGGCGTGTTGTAATTGGGTTTGTACTGTCAGCCGGCCTTGGCATTCCAGTCGGATTGTGGTTGGGTCAGCATCTTAAAGCGCGCCAGGCGCTTGTGCCGATGCTCAACTTCTTTCGCTTCCTTTCACCACTTGCCTGGATACCCTTTGCCATCCTCTGGTTTCACATCGGCGATAAACCGGCCATGTTTTTGATATTCATGGCAACATTTTTCCCTATGGCACTGGCCACCATGGTGGCCGTTGCAAGCATCCCAAGCATCTATTTCCGGGTTGCACAAGACTATAACTATCGCGGCATAGAATTACTCACGAATGTCACGTTCCCCGCCATTCTCCCTCAGGTGATCACAGCGCTTAGAGTGAGTTACGGAATTGCATGGGTCGTCATCGTTGCCGCGGAGATGGTCGGTTGCCAGGATGGATTAGGTTATGGTATCTGGGAAGCCCGAAATGGATTACGTCTCGACTCTGCCGTTTGTTATATGATTGTAATCGGATCGCTTGGGATGGGTATCGATCGCCTTATTGCTCAACTAACGAGACTACCGGGGGTCCGCTGGGGTTATGAACGATAAGAGATCCACAAGCAAGCTGATGTTTCAGAAAGTGTTTCACAGCTATGGCTCCGTTTCTGTATTGGAGGACCTTAACCTCGACGTTAAAGCCGGTGAAGTCGTTGTCCTCGTGGGACCAAGCGGCTGCGGCAAAACAACCATCTTGAATTTACTATCCGGGCACATTGAGCCAGTGTCTGGTTCAATAATACGGGAAGGAACGGTGCGGACAGTTTATCAGCAGGATGGACTCTTTCCCTGGCTTACTGTTTCAGAAAATATCGGCATCGGCCTTCGCTCCGTAAAAGATGACGTACGGCGTGATCATGAAATGACAGAGCTGCTTGAGTTGGTTCACCTGAATGGATTCGCACATCATTATCCGCATCAGTTGTCGGGTGGTATGCGCCAACGTGCTGAACTCGCGCGCGTTCTCGCCGGCGATTCTGATATCCTGCTGATGGATGAGCCGTTCTCTGCACTTGACTATCAAGCAAGACTCAAGATGAGAAGGGAACTGGCACGCGTGCTCGAAAAAAGACCGCGTACGGTAGTTTTTGTGACGCACGATATCGAAGAGGCTGCTCAACTTGCAGACCGGGTATTAGTATTGTCCAAGAGGCCAGCGACTATTTGTCGGGAACTGCACATTCAGGCGCCGCGCCCCAGAGGTTTGGCCGATGATGGCGTGGTGGAAGCCATGAGGATGATCCTTAACGAGCTAGGTTTGAGCCATGCCAGCAGTGCACCGGACTGATATTTGTTTCTGGCGATGTAACGTTTTGACTCGTATATTTATAAAGTATGAAGCGAACAGGCCTTAAAATTCTCCTTGGCATCATGGTCGTGATCGGTGGGCTGGGTGTGCTGAGGTATCGCCCATTTAGCAAAACCACAAGCGGTCCTGTCGATGTCATACATGAAGGCGGCAACAAAAGCGCTACCCGGGAACTTACCGTAGGATTTTTGCCCGTGACCTGTCACCTCACCTGTCCCGTTACCGATTTTGCATCGAAGACGACGGTGACAAACACCAATTTCAATTCAAGGGTCTTCACTGACTTCCCGACCGTAGTGAGTGCACTTGAAGCAAAGCAGATACAAGCAACGTTCATGATTGTGCCGCTGGCGATGAAGCTCCGTGAGCAGGGCGTGCCTGTAAAGATATGTTACCTGGGTCACCGCGATGGCTCGCAGGTTATCGTTGGTAAGAACAGCAAGATCAGAAGTTTGCTCGACCTTAAAGGCAAGAAGGTCGCTGTACCAAGCCTGTTCAGCAACCAGAATTTTGTACTTCACAAATTGATGGCCGACTATCAGATGCAACCCGACGACATTACGTTTGTGATCCTTCCTCCACCGGATATGCCAACCTCACTTGCTGCCGGTGCGATAGATGGATATTTCGTCGGCGAACCCTTTTGTGCCAAGGCCGAACTCGACGGTATCGGACGTGTTCTATACTATGCGAGAGATATATGGCCCAACTTCATCTCTTGCGCACTGGTCGTACACGAAGACTTGATTGCCGAGCGACCCGACGTCGTCGAAGATCTCGTTCGTGGCATAGCACAGTCTGGTGCCTGGGCGGAAACACATCGTGCGGAAGCCGCGAAACTGGTTGCTCCATATTACAGACAGGATGAGAAAGTGCTGAACTTTGTGCTGACCGCAGACCCGCAACGGGTAAGCTATATCAACCTGACCCCAACAGATGAAGATCTTCAATTAATAGAGGAGATGGGATTGCGGATGGGTCTTCTCCAAAAACACATCCCCATGAATGAACTGATCGATCGCAATTTTGTGCCGGAAGCGATTAAAGAAGCGCCGATCGACGCTAGCAAGATCCCTTCAAATAACGAGTAATTACTACCTTACCTCTTTGTAACCAATAAATAAACTGAATATGGCACAAGACAAACAGATCATCTCCAATCAGGGGCAAATTAAAGGCAATCAAAATGCTATCCTGAAAAACCAGAACAGTATCCAGTCGAACCAAAAAGTAATCGTTACAAATCAGATCGCGCTTAAGACAAATCAGCGGACCATTATCGGAAATCAACAGGAGATCATAAGAAATCAAAAGTCGATTCTGAAGAATCAGAAGACACTCGACGAGATTGTGAAAAACCAGAAGACCATTCTGAAGTTTGTAAAGAAATAGTTCGATGCTGCAAGGGAAACGGCGAGGCCAGGACAATCATTCCGTTTTTGGATAGGCGTTCCGTCCGGAGACGTCATCCGTTCTATTTTCCTTGTAATGGCTTAAATGAAAAAGGCCCCGGAAATACTTCCGGGGCCTTGCTATTAGCTAATCTTCGATTTTTCTAAAGGTAAGGATAGTCCCGGCAACCGGATTCTCATAGAATTGCTCTATCGTCAGGTTCTCCCCAGAATGCTTAAAGTAGTATGTTTTGTCAATACTGCTGGCCGACAAATACCAATGAAGGGAAATTTTATTATCATCCAGAAGTTCATAATCATACGGTCCTGAATCTAGTTTCGGACGCATAACGCCGCCGTTACTTATCACTCCTCTGGCAAGCACCATCACTTCAGTGTCCCCCGCCAACTCAAAGGATAATGTATCCGTAGTGGATTCTACTTCAACCCATTTTCCTCTCAGTGCTTCAGATGGTGTTGAAATGTTGCTATCACAAGCGCTGAGGATGGCTGCAAAAAGCAGGAGACTGACGAAATTGAATTTGTTTTGCGCTAATTTCTTCACTATCGGCATGGCCATGTCATTATTTACACAATATACATTTTTTCTGGAAAAAGGGGCGAGCTGATAGCAGGCTAACACTCAGCCAAATATTTGCGAACTTGGTGCTCTTTCTACTAAATGATTGGCAGATACAATATACGTTATCTGACAAATTGAAAAAGAGACAACTTCGCACCCCATGGAAATGAATAAACTCTTCATGGTCTTACTGGGTTCAAAGGCGCCTGGCAGACACGTGGAACAGCACGACTTCTTTTTTCGGTATTGCGCCAGTGCTAAGGGATCTTGTTCCGGCCATTAAAGCATTCTGGCCAGAGGCGAGGGACAAAATTCTCATAGATGCATGGCGGGAAGTAACCATGGTGGATGGCCGCTGGAGCGCGGCGAGCCGGAACGCTGATTTCATTCCGGGATTTAAATAGTATCTTTCAAAAGACCTGATAACATTCCATATAAAAACAATTTCCTTATGAAAATTATCGCCTCTCTCCTTCTCTTATTTGTAGTAGCCGCCAGCCAGGCGCAGCACTCGCTGGAAAAAATATGGGAAAGTGACACCACCCTTGCAATTCCCGAATCCGTGCTGTTCGGGAAAAACGTGTTGTATGTTTCCCTGATTGACGGCCAGCCATGGGACGCTGATGGTAAAGGACAAATCGCAAAAATGGACAAGAATGGTAAGGTGCTCAACGCCACATGGGTAACCGGGCTCAACGCTCCGAAAGGAATGGGACTTTGGGACAAAAAGCTTTTCGTTGCTGACATTTCAGAGGTGGTCGTGATCCATGCAGAAACGGGGAAAATTGAATCAAAAATTGCTGTTGAAGGTGCCACGGGCCTGAACGATATCACCATTGATAAAAAGGGGGTCGTTTATGTTTCCGATTCGAAGCTTGGACGGGTGCATCAGATCAAGAAGGGCAAGGCCGAGCTTTACGTGAGTGACCTCAAAGGGTCTAATGGATTGAAGGCCGTAGATAATGATCTGTATATTCTGACAGCGAATGATGTATTCAAGGCAGGTGCCGGTAAAAAGCTGGTTACGGTTGCTACCACAGAAATTGGCGGTGACGGAATTGAGCCTGTAGGAAACGGAGACTATGTTATATCATGCTGGCCCGGCCTGATTTACTATTTAGACAAAAACGGGAAGTTGGAGATCATGCTGGATTCGCGCGAGCAAAAGAAAAATACGGCGGATATCGGATACAATCCTACGGAACGAATTGTTTACGTGCCCACCTTTCTTAAAAAATCGGTCGTAGCCTATAAACTTAAATAGTCAGTCCCGAAACACTACCAACTTTATCCGTCTCTACTTCGTTCCCAAACTTCCTGATCAGTGAACTCGCAGACTGACGATGGAAGCCAAGCCGGGTGCGAACGGATAGGCATACCGTCGTGCCTGGCGCGATTCATCGATTAAAAAGAAACTCATAACTTGGACCCTGATATCCTCATTGCTCCATCGCGCAACTAATGCTTTAATAAAAGAGAAAATGCCATACATATCAATACCGGAAGGGATTCCTGGAATTCGCGGCCCGCTTTCAATTCGGCCAGATATAGCCAAACCCCTGAGCGATTTTACCGAAACGCTGATGCGTGGCGAAAATTCTCTCAGCCGCGGAGAACGCGAACTCATCGCGACGGTGGTGTCTTCTTTGAACGATTGCTTTTTTTGTGAGAATGCTCATGGAAGCGTCGCGCAGCATTACCTGCAATGCGACCTGGCGTTCATTGATCGGGTAAAGGAAGATTTTTCGTCGGCTGATATTTCAGACAAACTGAAATCGCTGCTGTCGATTGCTGTCAGTGTGCAAAAAGGAGGTAGGCATGTAACAGAGGTGCAGGTTGAAGTGGCAAAAAGCATGGGTGCAACCGACCGCGAAATTCACGATACCGTTTTGATTGCTGCGGCCTTCTGCATGTTTAACCGCTATGTGGATGGTCTCAATACATGGGCTCCGCGCGAGAGGAGTTTCTATACCGACCGCGCAAGCCATGCTGCCGAGCTGGGATATCGATTAGAACCAAAATGATACCGCCAGTTCGGCATGAACGCCATCCGTCCAGATGAATTCACGGCGGTTTGATGCCGCCTCTTAAGTGAGGCGATGTCAATAACAAAGCGATGTTTCAAAGATCACGCTTCATCATTCGACATCTGTTTTCCCTTGAAATAGTCAGTGTATGCAGACCGGGTGACACCGTAAAACCGTTGCCGCGTTATTCATTCATTAACGGTGTGGTGAAGAAAAAAATCTATGCCTGAATAACTTAGCAAGGCAGATGTTGATATCTTGAGCAGAACATCCTAATTTACATCCTTAGAAATAACCTCATGAAAGCCTTTCTTACCCTATTCTTGCTTGCCGCCGCCTTTAGTTTGTCAGCACAAAAAGTGGACAACCGGTATTTTGAACTTCGGATCTACTACACCTATCCCGGCCGGCTTGACGCCCTGCTCGGACGCTTTCAAAATCATACGACGAAGATCTTTGAAAAACACGGAATGGAGAACATCGGTTACTGGGTTCCCGTTGCAAACGATCCGAACACTTTATATTACATCCTGGCTTATCCCAACAAGGAAGCCCGCGACAAGTCCTGGGCTGCATTTTCAGCCGATCCCAAATGGAAGGAAGTTCAAACCAAATCGGAAGAGAGTGGAAAGATCGTCGATTCCGTTGCCTCTGTCTTCATGAATGTTTCCGAGATCATGCCAAAGATCAAACCGGGCAAGGGCAACGGCAGGGTATTTGAACTCAGGACCTATACCTGCTTACCTGGCCGGCTTCCAAATCTCATCACGCGATTCAAGGATCACACGACGAAACTTTTCGAAAAACACGGAATGGAGAATGTCGTCTACTTCACCAGCATAGAAAAGGACGGAGCCCAGGCGAAGCTGGTCTATCTCCTTGCTCACAAGAGCCAGGAGGAAGCTACGAAATCATGGGCTGCGTTCCGCAGTGATCCTGCCTGGATAGAAGTAAGAGACGCATCTGAGAAAGATGGAAAGATTGTTGAAAAGGTGGAGTCTGTTTACATGAACCCGACGAGCTTTTCGAAGATCAAATAGGGCATTACCTTTCGAACGCTTCTATGCGCAACGGCTCATTTTCAAGTCATCTGGAAAGCCCGAGGTTTTCGCCGGGGATTTTTCAACGTCCATGTTTTTAATCTTTGACAAAGACGGTACTTTTTGCCGGAACGTGATATTTAACATCAGCATTTCGGTGGCTGCAGAATAGGTCAGTGAATTCAATGAACTTCGTTGCAAAATGAAATTCTGCTATTTGTGTTCAATCATCTTTTTATCCTACTCTGGATTTTGTGAACAGAATCATTCACCTACCGTTGCAACAGACACAACGTTAACTGACACAACGGCCGTTAACGCATTCCTTGAGTTGAGCAAAAATCAAAAGTGGCGGGATTCGTACCGGTCCTTACAATATGCCGACCGTGCGCTGGCGCTGGCCGAAAAGATCGACTACAAGAAAGGTGTCGCCCTGGCGCAAAATTTAAGAGGCTTTTGTTTCTGGTCATTCGGCGATAATGATCTGGCCATACAAGCAGGTATAGAGGCTTTGCACATTGGGCGCGATGAGGAATATCCACTCATCCAGGCCGAAAGCTATTATACACTCGCGCGAGGGTACATGGATGTGTCTGACCGGGCTAAGTCAAGAGAAACTATTGAGATCGCCAAAGATCTGGCAAGCGATGGCAAAGATTGGGAACTGTTAACCAGTGTCTATAACCTGTTGGGTGTTGTGCTATACGTGGAAGACAAAAAAGACAGCGCATTGTATTACTACACGAAGGCACTTGATCTGGGCAAGGAACACCACGTTGATCCCGTCAACTTTGCGCGGATCATTTCGAATATCGGCGAATGCTATTCATCAGAGAATCCTAAACTGGGTTTTACCTACTTCACAAAGGCGATTTCCCTGGCGAGAGAGACGGGAAATAGCATCGCTGAAGCTTCCATTGGCGACGTCATTGGCCATGCGCTATTGCGGGACAATAAGCTGGAAGAAGCAGAGTTAACCCTTCAGGCAGCATTGGAGCAAGCGCGTGGACTGGGTTTACGACGGGTTATCAGGCATGCTTACAGCGGCCTGGTGGATATTAAGTTGAAACAGGGCAAAGGAAACGAAGCTGTTATGTATCTGAGGAAATCCTATGCCGTGCGCGACAGCCTGATGAATACATCCAAGATCCGGCAGATCGTGGAGTTAGAGAGCAAATATGAGCTTCAACTGAAAGACCAAAACATAAAGCTGTTGGAGAGTCAAAAGCGCGTACAGGCCCTTTGGACAAACTTACTAATTGCCTCTATGGTCTTTCTGATTTTGATCGGTATCGGTTTGTATTACCTGCAGACTTATCGTCATCGAAAAAACAGGGAAGTGCTTAATCTTGAAATTGACTTCCTGACACAGCAACACAAGGAAACTGAGGATAGATTTCGATCTGCATTGGTACCACACGAAGAGGTCGAATCGAACGACCAGAAACTTCTGAAAAAGGCGATCTCCGTAGTTGAAGCAAATATTAGTGATAAACTCTTCAGCGTTGAAAAGATGGCAGATGAGATGAACATGAGCCGTACGAGTCTTCACCGGAAAATCAAATCCATTACCGGCTTTGCCCCTGGCGAACTGATTCGAAGTATTCGGTTGAGGAAAGCCGCCAAACTTATCGCCAGTCGCGCCGATTCGGTGACGCAAATTGCCCAGTTGGTCGGGTTTGATGACTACTCCTATTTTTCAAAATCATTCAAAAAACATTTTGGCGTTTCCCCAACGCAATACGGCCCGCAGTTGACGGACAAACTAAGAACTGAATGACCGTCTGTCCTTACCACAGCTACCAGCCTGTACGCGATTCAGAATGCTTGGTTTCAACCAGACCGGTATTTTTCGAATCGGGCGATCCATCATCTATACAATTCATCTGTATCCCTTAAAATGGTCGTTCCTGAGGTCCGGTGAAGGGTTTTGAAACCCATGCACATGTTTTTGGCAGATTTCTCCAGGCCTGAACCTCTGACCCGGACATAGTTTTGTCCGTTCAACGACGTGTCTTCAACATCATGCACAAATGCCGGGATAAAATTCTTTTGGCATCAGGTGTATCAAATCGCGGAGGCGTTAAGGTCGAGACTGAACCCCTGAAAGAAAATAGAAACACATTAACTAACAACAAAATGCAAACAGAATCCATTGTAAGTAAAGCAGTGAACGCAAACCAGGCACTGTGGGAAAAGGGTGATTTCACGCGTCTCGCGCAAACCATGCGGGAAAGCGGAGCATCGCTGGTAAATCAACTGGGCCTTACGAAAGGAATCCATGTTTTGGATCTGGGTTGTGGCGATGGAACAACCGCCATTCCAGCGGCAAAACTTGGGGCCCGGGTTCTCGGTGTTGACATAGCCAGGAATCTGGTAGACGCCGGAAACAGTCGTGTTGAGCAAGAAGGGCTTTCACAAATTAATTTCCAGCACGGCGACGCGAGTGATCTGAAGGATCTCGCAAGTGAGACATTCGACATGGTGGTAACGATATTTGGGGCCATGTTTGCGCCCAGGCCGGCCGATGTAGCCAAGGAAATGCTCCGCGTTACAAAGCCAGGAGGAAAGATCGTGATGGGAAACTGGATACCTGGCGATCCTACGCTTGTCGCGCAGATACTCAAGATCAGTTCGTCATACACGCCTCCACCCACTGAGGGATTCGTTAGCCCAATGCTTTGGGGCGTTGAAAGTCATGTGACCGATCGTTTTGGAATTGCCGGAATCGATAAAGAGAATATTTCATTTCTCCGCGATACGTACACATTCAATTTTAATGGTTCCCCTTGGGAATTTGTGGCGTTGTTCAAGAATTACTACGGACCTACCATGAATGCCTTTGAGGCGGCAGAAAAGAACGGAAAGGCTAGTGATTTGCAAGACGAATTGGAAAGATTGTTCGTCAGTCAGAACAAAAGCGCCCATGCGCATGCCACTTCAATTCCTGCGACATTCCTGAGGGTCACCGTGAAAAAGCCTCAATAACCGGATGATGAAGTGACCTCAGACGAGGTGACGATCAAGCCGCCCGCGGCAGCGTATTCATCAAGAATAAACTTGGGAATGCTAGCTGTACCGGGCGGCTTCACCTTTTAGGACGGGGCCAGAGAGCTTGTGTGATTCCACATTTTTCTTTGTTTTTGACTTGAATTCTGGGTTTATCTATTCATTTATTGAAATATTTCAATTAATTTCTGAGATTCAGGAACGATTATTCCAGAATATTCATTTTCATTTCGGAACGGTTATTCCACAATAAACCCCGAACCAAAAAGGAATCATGAAAAAGCTAACTAACAAAGTCGCAGTAGTAACGGGAGCATCAAAAGGCATCGGCGCTGAAATAGCCAAAAGCCTGGCCGCAGAAGGTGCCGCTGTTATTGTAAATTATGCATCCGCAAAAGACGGCGCGGACAAAGTAGTACAAGACATTGTAAACAACGGCGGACGAGCATTGGCAGTCAAAGGTAATGTATCACAACAAGCTGATGTGGATTTCATCTTCGCCGAAGCGCTCAAGGAATTTGGTGGTGTAGATGTGTTGGTGAATAATGCCGGCATCTACCAATTCGGCGCAATCGAAGATGTGACTGTCGAAGAGTTCAATCGCCAATTTAATACCAATGTGCTGGGATTGCTGCTGGTCACAAAAGGTGCTGTTAAGAGCTTTGGTGAAAAAGGCGGCAGCATCATCAATATCAGCTCCACGGTAACACGCATCACGCCTCCGGGCAGCTCAATCTATACAGCCACGAAAGGAGCCGTGGATTCCATCACCCAGGTTTTATCAAAAGAATTAGGATCCAGAAAAATTCGCGTTAACGCCATTAATCCAGGTATGGTAGAAACTGAAGGCACGCATACCGCTGGTTTTATTGGCAGCGAGTTTCACACGAACGCGGTAAATGCGACACCCCTCGGACGCACCGGTCAGCCCGCTGACATCGCGCCCGTGGCCGTATTCTTAGCATCGGATGATTCACGCTGGCTGACCGGTGAAACGATCCTTGCCAGTGGCGGTGTGAGATAATTCTCAGCGAACGCACCTCGCGTAGCGGAGCTTCCCAGGTGATAACCATTCAAAAATGAATAGCTTTGCCTTCTCAACAGGTAAAGCTTTTCTTGTTATGGCAAGAAGTAAAGATTTTGATGAAAATGAAGTTTTGGTCAAAGCGGTAAAGCTATTCTGGCTCAAGGGATATGCAGGTACATCCATGCAGGAAATGGTCGATTACCTGGGCATAAGCCGTTCAAGCCTTTATGATACGTATGTTGACAAGCACACCCTGTATCTAAAGGCGTTGGAATTCTATCAAAAGGATTCTTTTCGTCAGATCAATGATATCGTGGCAAAAACGCCATCTGCCAAAGATACGATCAAGCACCTTTTGGAATTCATTGCCAATGCCCTGATGTCGGATAAACAACATAAAGGTTGCTTTATGTTAAATGCGGAAGTCGAGGTGGCACCGCAGGATGCTGAAGTAATGGAGATGGTTTGTGATAATGATCGTCAGATCGAAGATGCCTTCCATCAAACCATACTTAAAGGGCAGAAAAGTGGTGAGATCAAAAACAAACAAGATGCAAAAGTGCTTACCCGGTTCTTTGTAAATACTATAAAGGGGATACGCGTGTCTGCAAAGTCAACCAATGACAGCGTCTTTTTTAGCGATATCATTCAAACCAGCTTGTCGGTATTAGATCACCAGAGATAAACTTGGCCGCGCGCATTTTGATCAGGCCGTTTTGGGATCGATTAGTCTGTAGGCCTCCAGGGCAGCCAGCGCCCCCTCTCTGCCAGGACGTTTCGTACTATGCTCAAGTCCCACAAACCCTCGATACCCTTTCTGGTGCAGGTGCTGGAGCGCGTTGACAAAATTGATCTCTCCGGTGGTGGGCTCCGTTCTACCCGGATTGTCGGCAAGTTGATAGTACGCTATTTCATCGTAGGCATAGTCAAGGGTCTTTAACAGGTTCCCTTCCTCTATCTGGACATGATAGAAATCAAAAAGGATCTTTACGCCCGGACTGGCGACGGCCTTTGTCAATGCGTATGCCTGCGGGATCGTGTGAAGAAACATGCCAGGATGGTCGATCTTATGATTCATAGATTCCATCACCATGACAATACCATGAGGCTCATATATTTCGCCAATTCGCTTCAGCAACTCTATCGCATTGGCCATCTGAAAATCATACGCCAGGCGTGAGTCACTCATGCCCAGCACGTTGTGAACGAACTTTGTATTCATTCGCTTGGCTATCTCAACAGATTGTCTGATGTCGCGGAGCACTGCCTCACGCGCCGAGTCATCTTTCCCCGCAAACGTTACCTTTTCGAAGGTCATGGTACCCACAAATTGGCCGAACTCCATGCCGAGTTGTTGAACTGTCTTGCTAATTGATTCCTGCTCGGCCACCGATCTGAATTTTAATCCGGTACTCTCCCATGCCCTGAATCCCTGGTCATATCCCCACTTGATCTGGTCGACAATATCTTTGCCTGAGGCCGCTTCGAATATTCCGAACTCCGGAGAGAACTTCATGTTAAACGGCCTTGCATTGCCACGTGCAACTCCAACGGTCTCGCTACCCGCTAAAATCGCCGTTCCCGTTGTCAGGCTTTTCTGCAAGAAGTTTCTTCGTTTCATCCTTCTATTGGTTTACCGTGTGCCTGAGGATGCGCTGGTCTGTATCCGGATCCTGATCCTGCCCGAGCAGGAAAGCCATCAGGTCTGCCAGCTCCTGCCTGGTGAGCAACTTGTCCAGGCCCTGAGGCATCATGGACACATCTGAACTCCCGATGTTTTTAATCTCGCTTCCTGGTATGCGTATGGAACTCTGTACGGATGTCTCCAGGATGATCTCATCAGGACTCCTGGATTTAATAATACCCGTATGGTCACCGCTTCCAGTTTGCACTTTATAGGTTTCAAACTCCCGCACGAAAGAGGCACTCGGATAAACAATGGCCTCAAGCAGGTCATGGATGGACCGGTCGCGTTGTATGGAAGTGAGGTCAGGTCCAAACAGACCACCCTGCAAACCGATCTTATGGCAGGTGTAACACGTTGCCTTCCCAAAAAATAACGCACGACCATTATCCAGCACGCCGTCGCCGAGTGCATCTTCCATTTCTTTCAGGTGTTTAATGCGATCGGCGTGTGCAGCATTGAGCTTTGAAATCAGTTGATCAACGTCGGGCTTGACATCAGCCGGGTACTTTTCAAAAATCTTGCGCAAACTTTCTTCCGAGTATCCGTCGAGCGTGGAAGAATTGGACAGCGTTCTCGCCAAGGCCTTGCCAATGTCTGATGCATGCTCGCCTTTGAATGAAGCGGCCAGCCTTGGGAGAGTGAAGGGATCCGACTGGGGCAGATATTTTTCTGCGAGCGTACGCAATTGTGTATCGGTGAGATTTGCCCCTTCGAGCACCGTCGCAGCCTGCTGCGGAATTGACGCTTCATTTTTATGCGTAAGCTGCTGGTACAAAAACAAAAAATGCTCGTCACTCATTTTTACGCCCTCATCATTCAAGGCCAGCAGTGCCTGCATCCGGAGCGCGGCCGGGTTCTTCTCATCGTTTGCCAGGGCGATCACATTTTCATTCAGTGATTTGATGCTGCGGGACCGAATGATTTCGATGGCTATGGTCTTCACCATCACATCGTTCTTCCCGTCAAGAAGTGATGCCAGCTTAGCTATCCATCTTGATGGAAATTCTTTGATGTTCATTCGAGCGATCGCCGCTAGCAAAAAAAGTTGCCTCTCACGCGGACCACCAGACAGCCGGTCCGCAATGAATTTTTGCATCGCCGGATTACCTCCAAACGAAACCAGGATGTCGGTCAGCAACTTTTGTTCTGATGCGCCCAATTGTTTTGTCCCCATCTGCCTGTCCAGGAACGCGATGACGTCGGTACTCCATTCAGGATGATGTGAGACAGCCCACAGTGCTATCTGCTGGAGGTTCTTATTTCTATCGGTTAGGAACGGTGTCACCTCTTTTATAGTCAAAGGCGATGCAGGCATCTGGTCAAGCGCAACGATCGCCGCCTCGCGTACACGCGCTGAGGTGTCTGCCAGTTTTTGACGAACCGCTGCCACGTCATTAATAGATATGAGCGCATGAATGATAGCATGCCTGATAAACCGATCGTCTGTCCTTCCCGAAGCGTCGAGCAAAGGCGTAACGGCTTGCTTTTCGCCAACCTGACCGAGTGCCGTCGCTACTTGTCGCATCAGGGGCTCTGCCGCATCCTCCAGAAGTTTGATCAATTCAGGAACAGCGAGTTTGTCTTTCAACAATCCGACGGACCGCGCCGCTGCAACGCTCACCTGCACGTCAGCATCTCTTAACGCACCACGCACGCCTTCGACTGCTTTTGGCGTACCCATGCGATACAAGGCAAACACTGCTTTGGTCCTTGCATCCGCGCTTTTTGATTTTTTTACCAGTTCAACAAGGGCAGGCACCGCTTCATTTCCGCGGTCTACCAGAATCTGCTGGGCGCGATCGGCAATGAAAGGATTGGAGTCCTCAACATAAGCGGCCAATGCGTTTGGTGCGAGCGTTTTCCACTGGATAGAATTACCATAAGCATCTTCAACACGTTTTCCTCCTTTCCTGCGAACACGGTAAATGGCACCTTTCAATTGCGGCTTGGAAACCTGCGACAATGGGCAGCCTTTGATAAACCATCCTCCGGTTTCTACTATTAGGAGGCTACCATCAGCGTCCTCCAATACGTCTGTCGGATGAAAATCCTCGTTGGTGTTGTTCCAGAAAAAAATCTCATCTTCTGTCCGGAATGAGGCACCCTGCCTGATCAACTTATGCCTTAGCACACGATGCGTATTGAATTGCGCACTGAAGAGATTGTCCTTGAAGTCGTCTCCGAACACATCCTGACGATACCGTGTGATACCGGAGGGGGCTACACGCGAATATTTTGAAACCACGGGCATCAGATCTCCCGTAAGGGGAAGTTTGTCGCGGGTGATATTGTTATTGGGCTTCGGATACACGCCGCCTTCAATCCAGTAAACCAGGGCGTCGCGTTCGCCCGCCTGTGGTTCTGTAAAATAAGTCTCCGTTCCAATCGGTTCAGCGGCTTCCGTGTAAGTAAGCTCTACCGGATTATTCATACCTCCTGCAGAGACCCATTCAAGACCTGACCCGTCGGGTCTGACGCGCCACGTCCTGGCAGTTTCACCTTTCAATCGCTGCCCTTCACGGGTCGTGACGTCGAATCCCATGATCGCGCTGTTCATATAGAACCAGCCGTCCGGCGACAATGACGGACCGACGAGGCTATTGGCATTCACATTAAGAACCCATCCGGAAAGAATCACCTCGCGTGTATCTGCCACGTTGTCGCCATTGTTGTCGGTAAATTTTATCAGATCGGGCGCCGAGGAAGCATAAAGACTTCCTTTATAAAATACGCCTCCTTGAGGAAACCCGACCTTATCGGCATAGATGGTGCTCTTATCGTACCGGCCATCGTTGTTAGTATCCTCCAGAAGATTGATCCTGAATTGCGGATTCTTTATCGCATCCTGTGTTTCGCTGTATTTATCTCCTGTTGATTCAAACACGAAAAGTCTCCCGTACTCATCCAACGTACTGAACATGGGAAAGTCAACAAGAGAGGAATCTGCTGCCACTTCAATGAAATAGCCTTCTGGTACCTGTGGTCCACTCGGTTCAGAGGCATGGTCAGAGGACGAATCCGAATCACGGCTTACGCACGCTGCCAGTATACTGCAGGACAGGACGGATAGTCTGAGCGCGTTGACCATGGGAAGGGTTTGGTGACGACAGCTACCAGACGGGCTGGCTGCCTAATTTAATAATTAAATCGTCAACATTCTGCTCCCTTCAGGCGGTTGTCCCTCGCCCGTTTGAAGTACAGGTGTGGCTGCCGGTTATGCGTTTGGACTCATGCGGCTGGACCTCGTTTGTTGTGCCGTGGTCAAGATTGCTACGATAGAGCGATCACGACCAGTTTTCCAGGAGCTCAAGACGACGATAACCAGCCCGGCACTTCCTGAGGATTTCCGTTAGTTGTAGTCATAACCATTAAAGCTGCGTGATGTCTACACTTTATGCCGACACAAACTCCGCGTTTGCATTGATGGCTACCTCATCGCCCAACAATACGCCGCCGGTTTCTGACAACATGCTGAAGTTAACACCAAAGTCCTTTCTGTTCAATTTGCCGCTCAGTGCAAACCCCGCTCTTGTATTTCCCCAGGGATCTTTCATGATGCCACCAAATTCAACTTTCAAGGTAATGGGTTTGCTCGTGCCTCGTATCGTGAGTGTTCCGTGCATCGTATACTCCTCTTCATTTATCTTCTCCAGCTTGCCGCTTTCGAAAATCAATTGTGGATGATTCTCTGCATCGAAAAAGTCAGTCGATCGAAGGTGAGCATCGCGTTGCTCGTTGTTGGTAGAAATCGAAGAGAGGTCAGCCGTAAAATTAACTTTGGCTGTTGTTATGTCATGCCCTTCGGTCTCAACTGTTGCATCAAATTTCCGGAACGAACCCGTAACCCATGAAACCATCAGGTGGCGTACCTTGAAGTGCACTTCAGAGTGCGTTGCGTCCATTGACCATTTTGTCTTTGCCATTTTCTTTCCGTGGTTAATTATTTCACAAAACTACTGTATATTTGCTATACAACAGTAAGCACTATACTAAAGTATAGCACCTTAAAACCACTCCTATGGCACCCAGGGAAGCTATCGCAGAAGAATCGGTAGATCATTCAGAATGCATCAAATCATTGATGGCTATACGAGATGCCCTGGATGTGCTTAATGGAAAATGGAAACTTCAAATTATTATCGCCATTTCATCGGGTCAAAATAAATTCAAAGACATAGAAAGGCAGATACCGAAAATTACGCCGCGCATGTTGTCGAAGGAATTAAAAAGCCTCGAGGAGCACCAATTGATCAAGCGGACGGTGTATGATACGTTACCCGTAACCATAGAGTATAAATTGACGCCCCATTCAAAGACCTTGGATAGAGTAATTTTGGAATTGCGAAACTGGGGAGCCTTGCATCGGAAGAAAATACTTGGCAAGTAGTCGATTGCTACTCAGTTCCTCTCCTATTCAAGTCATTGTGGTCCCAATCTGTTCACATGAAACCCACCCGGGACCATCATACGATCGTCCTCAATTTGTAATTTACACGCGAAAGCCATTAACGCCGCTTTTCATGATCACTAAGAAACTCGCTGTACCATTCATCAACGAAAAGCTCCTTCAACAAGTTGAACATTGTTACATCGCCACTGCGGCCATCTCCGAAGGCGGCTTCGACTTCATCCGCACGCGAATTCCCACGAAAACCAAAATGGAAATCATCACGGGATTGGGGATGCCCACTTCGCCCGCCGTGCTACAAAGGATCTGGCGTAATTATCAGGGGCGCATCACGCTGAATATTTACACGCGCAACGATTTTCGTGCCAACGTATACATTTTCGACCTGCCGTACAGGAAGTCCGTTGCATTTGTAGGGTCCGGCGACTTCACCCTGGACGGAATTAAAGACAGCGAAGAACTCTTTTACAAGGTCAGTGATCCGAAAGAAATTGACAACCTCAAGTCGTGGTTCATTGGCTATTACGAATTCGCACAGCCGCTGACGGAAACACTGATGGCAGAGTATGAATGGCGCTATCCGGTGATGAAGCAACGAGACTATGCATCACGACTGGAAAAGAAGCAATTTCTCGCACTCACAACTGCCGGTTTTAGCTGGGATCACATCAAGCTCAAACACCAGTACTTCAAAAAAGAAGATTACCTCACCTTCAGCAGCAGCAAAGCACCATTCACTACACCCGAACTCGTTGCCGAACGCGCTGGCATGCAAAACAAGTTCATGGGGTTTCATGAACTGATAAAGGATGATCTTCGGAAATTGGGGCTTCTGGCACCGTCAGATCCGCATTCCATAGTAAGCAGTCCCGATCCTGCCCACCACGCAGATGGTCAACTGCGCAGCATGTGGTTGTCTTATGGCCACAGCACAACCGGGTTGAAAAAGTATGATGCAGTAGTCTTGGCTGATCTGATGCACGTGCAAATCGCGCTCAACCAAAGGGAAATGGGTATTTACCTCATTGCAGGCACCCCCCGGAAAGGGAAAGTCGATCGGGAATCTTTTAAACGCAGGATGAACGATGTTGAGTATCGGAAACAGACCTTTAAGTTACTTGGCGGGTTGGGGGCTGGCTATTGGATTGACGTGGCGTGTGAAAGAAAGATCATAGACACGTTTCCGACCGAAGACACGCTATGGGAATTTACAAAATCCGATCAATGGATGTATTTCGATTTCATAATAGGCAGAAATTATACACCCGACGCAGTTGACATAAACAATGAAAACATCGGGGCTTCGATCGTAAAGGAATTGGCTAAACTTTCGCCGGTGCTCCAGCACATGAAAGCGCCCGATCAGCAAGGTGAGTAGCGTATCAGAGTAACTGGCGGACAAAACTTTTCGAGGCACAGTATGAACCTGTTGACTTCCTAATGCACCGCTCTCGCCGGGCGCATTCGTTCGCCCGGGCATATCGTCTTAAGCAATAGCAGAACTCACTCAAACTGAGCCGCACCAAATTCAATCCTCATGCCAAGATATCTCCCTGGCAAAGAACGAATCGGCATTGCCATTTTGAGACCTAACATAACAGTTCAGGACAGTTGATAAATCTTAGTTTGACACCTTTGCTAATAAGGCTAGATGGATCTTTAAAACCATCTTGAAACAACAATGGCCTTCAGGATATTGGGAACACCTAACACATGAAAAAATATCTGCTCTGCATCCTTGTCATTTTCTATTCCGTGATTGGAATTAGTCAGTCGAAAGATTCAAAACAAGACAGCATTTACAATTCATTTGTAATTCCACCCAATGCAGCTATGCCACGTGTATGGTGGCATTGGATGAATGGTAATATTACCAAAGATGGCATTCGCAAAGACCTTCTGTGGATGAAGCGCTCGGGCATTGGTGGTTTTCAAAATTTCGATGCGAGCCTGATGACTCCGCAGATAATTGACAAACGTCTTACCTACATGACACCTGAGTGGAAGGCAGCATTTCTTTATGCAACAAAACTTGCCGACTCATTGAACCTGGAGATGGCAATTGCCGGCTCGCCTGGCTGGAGCGAATCTGGTGGTCCCTGGGTGAAACCCGAAGATGGCATGAAAAAATTGGTGTGGACCGAAACGCGTGTCGCAGGCGGAACCTCCAATATAAAATTGGAGAGCCAACAAGGTATTACCGGGCCGTTTCAAAATATGTTTAAGCAACCAGGTATTGGCGGGCCTGTCGATCCTTCCAAACTTCCTCTCTTTTACAAAGACGTTGCCGTTATCGCATTCAAATTGCCGGACGCTGACAAATCGTTGAAAGAGCTAAAGGCGGTTATTACCTCCAGCGGTGGAAAATTTACGCTTGAACAATTGACAGATGGAGACTTAAATAAATCGGTCCTTTTGCCAAGAGATTCCGCCGCAGGTTTCGCATGGATTCAATTTGCCTTTCCACAATCTCAAACTATCAAAGCCATTACCATGGTGGGCGGAGGAAATCCCGGAATATTTGGTATGGGTGCCGATGTGAAAGATTCACGGGCACTAGAAGCCAGTGATGACGGAGAGCATTTCAAATCGGTTTGTCTTATTCCCATAGGAGCCGTACTGCAGCAAACTATTAATATACCACCTACCACGGCAAAGTATTTTCGCATTACTGTGAAAAATCCCCCGGCACAAAGGAATGCTTTCATGGCGATGGCCGGAATTAACGCACCTCTTGTTACCCCTCCGGGCATTGAAATTAAGGAAATCGTTTTGTATCCGTTGGTTCGCATTCAAATGTTTGAAGAGAAAGATGCCTATGCTCCTGATGCGACACTCTTTGCAAAGACAACCGCCTCAACAACTGATATTGTTTCAGTAACTGACATCATCGATTTAACAAATAAACTAGGTGCAGACAGCAAACTGAATTGGGTGGCACCCGCAGGAAAATGGAAAGTGCTTCGGTTTGGCTATTCCTTGATGGGCATCACCAACCATCCGGCATCACCAGAAGCAACCGGATTGGAAGTGGATAAATTGGACGCAGATGCGGTAAAAAGATACTTCACCAACTATCTCGATCAATACAAAGATGCTACCGGTGGCCTGATGGGTAAGAAAGGCTTGCGGTATATGGTTACAGACAGTTGGGAAGCCGGTGCGCAAAACTGGACCGCAAATCTTCCGCAAGAATTTCAGAAAAGACGCGGATACAATATGATCCCGTGGATGCCTGTGCTGGCCGGCAATGTGGTTAAAAGTGCCGAGGCCAGCGAACAGTTTCTTTTTGATTTCAGAAAAACGTTGAGCGATCTGGTAGTCGAATACCATTACGACGCGCTGACCGCCATTCTTGCCGAACGTGGAATGAAACGATACTCCGAATCCCATGAAAATGGACGGGCATTGATTGCCGATGGAATGGAGGTAAAAAGGAACTCAGCCGTTCCAATGTCTGCCATTTGGACTCCCAACGTAATCATCAATCAAAATGACCTTACCTACCACACAGCCGACATTCGTGAATCTGCTTCTGTGGCACATATCTATGGACAGAATATTGTAGCAGCTGAATCCCTTACTGCATTGGGATTTCCCAGCTCTGCGTGGTCGTACTCCCCGGAGATTCTAAAACCAACGGCAGATCTGGCATTGGCGCATGGCTTGAACCGCTTCGTGATTCACACATCTGTGCATCAACCGGTAGATGACAAAATTCCTGGGTTAGGTCTCGGACCATTCGGACAATGGTTTAACCGACACGAAACGTGGGCAGAACAAGCCAAAGCATGGACGGACTATTTAAGTCGCAGCTCCTACCTATTACAACAGGGCAAATTTGTAGCGGACGTCGCTTACTACTACGGTGAAGATAACAACATTACCGGGTTGTTTGGCAAAGGTCTACCGGTCATTCCGGAAGGATATAATTATGATTTCGTCAATGCAGATGCTTTAATCAATCTGCTTGCTGTAAAGGACGGTAAACTGGTCACGCCAAGCGGGATGAGTTACGACGTGCTGGTGTTGGACGAGAATGCTAAGAAGATGTCGCTATCTGTTCTTCGCAAAATAGGCTCTCTAGTAAAAGCCGGTGCAGCGGTGGCAGGCGTGAAACCTGAAGCGACTCCAAGTCTGATGGATGATCCGGCTGAGTTCCACAAACTCGTAAAAGAAATATGGTCTCCTTCAAATGCAAAAGTGTTCGAAGGTAAAACGGCAGGCGAGGTAATGCGTGCATTACGTGTTACGCCTGATTTCGCTTATGAAAATCCGGGATCCAACACTAAGCTGTTGTTTGTTCACCGCAAAACAATCGATCGTGATATCTATTGGATCAATAACAGAACTGACAATGTTGAAAACCTCAACCTGGCCTTCCGTGTTGATGGAAAAATTCCTGTGCTATGGTTTGCCGAATCAGGAGCAACAGAGCCTTTGTCATATAGCATCAGTAATGGTGTCACAAAAGTGATGCTTCGCCTGGAACCGCATGACGCAGTCTTTGTGATTTTCAGAGAACAAACAACAAACACTTCAGTCGAAATTCCACCTATTAAGGTAAAAGAACTGGCTATGATTACTGGACCTTGGGATCTGAGTTTTCAAAGAGACCGTGGTGCCCCTGCTTCAATAAAACTCGAAGCGCTGTCATCATGGTCAACCAATTCAGATACCGGCGTAAAATACTTTTCGGGCACTGGCTCCTATACCAAAACGATCGCAGCCCCAGCGGCGTGGTTTACTAAACAAGAAGAATTATGGCTAAACCTGGGGGATGTAAAAAATATGGCAGAAGTAATCGTCAACGGCAAGTCATTGGGCCTTCTCTGGAAAAAGCCATTCCGCGTAAATGTAACCAGCGCATTAAAAGCCGGTGATAATAAATTAGAAGTAAAAGTGATCAATCTCTGGATAAATCGATTGATTGGCGATGCGCAGCCCGGTGTTACTAATAAAATCACCTATACAACAATGCCGTTCTACCAGGCAGACTCACCTATGCCCCCTGCCGGACTGTTAGGCCCTGTCAGCATCAATTCGATAAATAGAAACAAATAACGATTCATTTGTTGTAGCGGCTGACTCAACTCCTTGTCCAATTTCGCACGAAGACGTTCGCATATGGGACTATAGACACGCGAAATCTCAGCCCGATTGATGTTTCTTTACCTGGCACGGAATTGCATTAGTGTGAGGAGTGAAAAAGAACCGCTGTCGCCGGCTATTGTCCATTACTCCTCTCGCGTAATCATGTTAGCCTGCGCGATAGGTTTGATGAAGGCGCCCTATGACCGTAGCTGGTTGCTGAATATCATTCTCATCCGACGCTGATGACACGTCTCCATTCCAGGCTATTTGTACGAACGCTTTCGCGCAACGGCGATGTGTATTTGCTCAAGATCGTTACGCTCGCAGTGGCTTTCGCTACCAGCATCCTGGTGATACTCTTCTCGCTCCACGAGTTTGGATACGACAAGCACTATAGAGACCCGGACCGGGTGTTTCGCCTGCTTTCTCGTAATACGGACAAAGACTATCCTGGCAATAGATTGTCGGGATTAATACCTCCAGACATCTTGCAAGACATCAACAAAAAATTCAGAGACTGCGTTACTACTTCTCGCGTTAAGATACTCAACGATGTGCGCGTTAACGCATCGGGTAAATCATTTTATAACCAACGAATTTACGCAGCAGACCCGACTATTGATCAGATCTTCCCGTTTGAAGTCATCGATGGAAATATCGATAACTTTACCAGATCTCATGGTGCTGTTGCCATACTATCCAGTCGTAAGGCCTTACAGTATTTTGGCGATAAAAGCGCTGTAGGCAGAACGATCCGATTGACAACCATCGGCAACGCACCCAGTATTGCTGTCGTGGCAGTATTCAATGACTTTCCACCCAATACGCATGAGGACTTTGACTTCTTTATCCGCTATGATTCATTGGTTATCGCTGCGTTAAACTTTGCTCCAGATCAGAGCGGTGTCTACGCACGCCTTTCGTCTGACATGATCACACCTCCTTCATTGGCCGGAATCAAGAATGGTCATACAGAATATTTACTTCAACCTATCAAAGAAATTTACTTCGGACCCCGGACTGTCTATGAGGAGGCCCGACACGGCGACATGTACAGCATGGTGATCCTCATTAGTATTGTTTCCCTAATTTTCCTGCTTGCACTCTGTAGTTTTGTCAATTTATCGACAATCACGCTGCCAAACCGATCGAAGGAGATCGCCGTAAAAAAGCTTGCCGGCACAACACAACGTCAGTTATTGTTGCAATTTGTTTACGAATCGCTTGCACTCACCAGCGTGTCGTTGTTCCTGGCCGCTTGTATACTTCTCGCCACCAGTCACTATGTAAGCGCGCTGTTAGGTATTGATATTGTACCTATGTTGCTAAACACCAATCCGATATTTCTAGGCATTATCGTGTTGATGGTTTCCGCGGTCGTGTTCTCTCCAGTCTTCATGGTCATTCGTTTTATTCGCGCTTCGCCGACGCGTCTTTTGAGTATCGACACCATCACATTCCCGCGATTCAAACGAATAATTACTATTGTACAATTTGGTGTGAGCATATTTCTCATCGTTTCGTCTGTGGTGGTCAGGCGCCAGATCAATTATTCTTTGTTGAAGGAGTCGGGCCAAAATCACGATCAGGTCGTTTACATTGCTTGTCCGGTTAATATTTCCGATAGCGCTGTTCATAAAATGCGTGCAGGATGGCCCAATAGGAACCCGAAGATCATCGATGCGATGGCCGTTTCGCAACTTCCGGGTCATTTGAAAAGCAAAGATGTCGGATCTGGTCTCTTTGCACTTCAGGCGGACTGGAACTTTATGGACTTCTTTCAATTCACTATGCAGGAAGGGAGATGGTTTGAGCCGACCGACAGTGACTCTGCCATAGTGGTAAACCAAATGGCATTAATTAAAATACCCAAGCCTGATCAAAATATTATTGGCGTAATTCATGATCTCAGCAGTTCTTTTAATCAGCCAGAGCAGCCAGTCAAGATCAGGCTTGCGCAGAACGGCAATTATAACTGGCTATGCGTTCGCGTGCTTGAGGTGGACATCCGTCACACGGTACGGTGGATTGAGCAGCGCATGGCCGAAAAGGGTTCTCACGGCAGTGCCTATTTCCTCAATCCACACTTTAAATCTTGGTTGACTTATCAGGATCAGTTGAATGCATTGTCGGGTATCCTGACCCTAATATCAGCGCTATTGGCGGGCTGCGCGATCTATGGACTAACGGTAAGTCTGGTGCGTGACAAGCTGAAAGAGATCGCTGTTCACCAGCTGTTTGGAGCAAAGTCCGCAGATGTCACCCGTTTACTCGCACTGGGACTACTCAGACAAATGCTGATAGCGGTTGTTTTCTTTGGGCCTGTAACGTACCTATTGCTGACGGAACTACTCAAAACATTTGTATACGCGACAAAATTCTCCTGGTTAGATCCTGTGTATCCCATTGCATTCTGCCTCGTGGTTATCATTGGACTATGTGCCTATCAAGCGTTCAGTTTGAATCGAAGTGATTTCGCGTCGGCGCTTAAGGGAAGAAGTTAGCCGGTTGGATATTCGCATAATCCAGCCTTTTGCTTACCTTAATGCAAACTACCATAAGCTATGCGTAAAGCTTTTTTGATCGGGTTCATTTTCATGACTTGTGCCGTCTCTGCGCAAGACAACTTCGATTCAGTCAAGGTGACAACGCAAAAGGTTTCCGACAATCTTTACTTGCTGATGGGCGCGGGTGGAAACATCGGCGTGCTGGTCGGACCAGATGGTACCTTGATGGTAGACGACCAGTTCGCTCCCCTATCGAAACGCATTGACGATGCTATTAAATCCATCCAGCCGGGAATGATTCGCTTTGTGATCAACACACACATTCATGGTGACCACTCCGGAGGCAATGAAAACTTTGTACGGATGGGATCGACTGTCATTGCCCAGGATAATGTGCGAAAACGAATGAGCAGTAGCGCTGTAAACTCAAAGACGAAAGAGGTCACGCCTCCGCGTGATAAAGACGCCTGGCCTGTAGTTACATTTCCGAATTCGCTAAATGTGCATCTGAACGGAGAAAACATAGAACTGCTCTATTTCGGGCCTGCTCACACGGATGGCGATGTAGCCGTATGGTTTAAAAACGCCAATGTCATGCACCTGGGTGACATGTTTGTTACATACGGCTATCCCTACATCGATTATGAGGGAGGCGGCTCCATTAACGGCTTTATATCGAACCTGGATAAAATACTGTCTTTGATGAACGATCAAACGCGCGTCATTCCAGGTCATGGTGACATCTGCAGAAAGACTGATGTTCAAAAATTCCGCGATACACTGGCCGACATCCGCGACCAGACGTTGGCGGCTCTTAAGAAGGGAAAGAAAGTCGATGAGATCTCGGGGCTTGCCATTGCGAGCAAGTATGATCCCACCTGGGGCAAGGGATTTTTTAAGGGCAAAGACTTTATCTTTCAGGCGGCGGAAAATCTTAGTCTGTCACTACCGCCCAGGAAAAAATAACATATCCCAGGATCTGGCGTGTTGATGATAACCCGGCTTACATTTCTCATGACAGTACTTAAGACAATCCAATTGCCAGAGTTTAATGGTTGAAGGCATGAGGATACATTCATGGCTTCTGTACGTACTGCCCATGGCGCTTTCTTCCACAGCTGGCAATCACTGCATATACTCATCAGAAGTCATCCGGTTTAATAGTAACGGCGTCTTCCTGGAAGGCCAGCTGGACTTGCCGAATTCCGAAGGAAGGGTTCCGATGGCAGTTTTCGTTCACGGCTCCGGAATGAGAACGCGGGCTGACTATGCAGACTTCATAGCTCCCTTCCTCCAGAATAACATCGCAGTTTTCAGATTCGACAAACGCGGCGTTGGCAATTCAGGGGGATCTTACAGCGATGTAGACGTCAGTACGGAAAATAGCCCCGTAACAATCCATACACTTGCCATGGATGTTGCCGCAGCGATCAAATACCTGAAAGGAAATACCAGGATCGATAGTTCCCGATGTGTCTTGGTCGGCGCAAGTCAGGCGGGCTGGATAATTCCCGTTGCGGCCGAGCTTGAAGATATTTACGCGACGGCCATCTTCTCAGGCCCTACCGTCAGCGTCGGTGAAGAAATATACTATAGCTCACTGGCTGAAAGTAAGAATTACTCCGTCGCAGATGCTAACAAAATGGTTCTTTCCTCTAATCATAGCGCGGGATTCGACCCCATTCCCTATTTAAGAAAACTGGACAGGCCTTCACTTTGGATTTTCGGAGACCAGGATGAAAGCATTCCTATTGATCACAGTTTGCAAATATTGAAACAAGTTCGTGATGAATTTCATCAGCCCATATACATTGAGATAGTCTCCGGCGCCAATCATGGCATGCGATTTAGGGATGGCACACGATCAGATTACGTAAGCGATATATTGAGGTGGATCAATAATAATAATAATAATGGCCGCCCGCCCGACAAGTGAGGTCTCTTGAAAGGCTCTTTATAAAAATGGGCAGCTGTGTTGGGTGCGTATGCGGATTGGTTGGACGATATTGAAAGCACAACGAACGTGCGATAACGCTCTGTATCTGAAATATGGTAACCTATCTACCAGATGGGCCTCACAACTCCTACCGCTTTGCAGTTTATTCAAATTATCGTAATTAAGCGGCAAACAAAATGATGTCATGAATTTTAAGATTACCGTTAGAATGATAGTGCTTGTCCCTCTAATATCAGCGATGGGTTGTGCCTCAACGTATAAGCCACTGGATCCCGCTTCGTTTACGTACTCAAGGTCGTTTGAGATCCCGGACACCCTTAGGATCAACTATTTGTACAAGACGCAGGCAATGACGGGCAACAAACGCTACGATAAACGGGAGCGCAGGCATGGAATGGCAGCTGTCGCCGTGAAGATTGAAAACCTAACTGACACGACCATTGAATTAACGAGAAACAATTTTAGTGTTTCTTCACCAACCGGAAATAAAACTATTTATACACCGGCTGCTTATTCGAAAAAAGTGAAACAGTGGGCCGCCATTCATCTTCTTCATACCCTATGGGGACCTTGGGCAGTAAGTTGGCAGGAGGATGAATACGGAGAAACCGACGTTAACTTTATCTTTATACCCATTGGTGCGATAGTCGGAATTGGCAATGCCATTAGAGCGTCGAAGGCCAATGGTGTCAATCTGGAGAATCAGGAGCGACATAAAATATGGAATAAGAAAATCGTTCCGGGCTCGGCGCTTTATGGACTTATCGCCATCCCTTCGGCCACACAGAACGATTCGCTATTCTTCCAATTTAATAGCTCATACCGACCACGCCACCGAAGCCCGTCGGACAAGCCGTACGCACTACCGAAAGGTCCAGCCAGTCTGTCGCACAATTTCTATATCCTGATGAACGACGGGACGCCGGTTACTGTTGATGGAAAAATAGAGGTGTCGAATGACGGGTATTTCATTGCGGCCAACAAACTCAACCCTCAGGAAATCATCAAACCCTCCGATACGAAATCACTTTCACGTCTCACGAAAGACGGCCGGCAGTTACTGGGACAGCCATTTGAAAATGCGTGGCTCTTTAAAGTTATCGACGGGCCAATCGACGGTTATTACTACCTGGCGGAGGAAGAAACTCAGATAATATCGCACCTGCAGAAGCATGATGGACCTTTGATACCCTTTTTACCAGAGGTACTTGAAGAGATGATCGGTGAAGACGATGATTTGATAAGACTGATCAGGAAGCAGAAGTTTGTTGAGGCGATAAATGACTACAACAAAAGGTACAGGTAGCATTAAGACTTTTTTGCATTTCATAGTGCAACTCAATAGTACCATCATTCATTTTGGTTACCTCTAATAGGGTGAGCTTTGACTCAAGTTCAATGTCTGTTAGTAATCGCAACCCATTTCCGAAAATTACAGGTTCCATCACTATATACAGGTCATCTACCAGTCCGTCATTAATAAACTGGCTCATCGTTAACGCACCGCCAATGATCACCGCTTCTATATGCCCCATTGCTTCAAGCATGGCGACTATTTCTTTGGGTGTCTTGTTCGTAAACATCACCGACTCATTTGCCGGCCTTGTTCGTACGTCATGGGTCAGGACCACAATCGTTCCGCCAACTTTGAGTGGCAAATAATCGGGGTCAAGGATGTTATAAGTTTTCCTCCCCATGATAACCGCCTTCATTCGCTCGCAGATTGCGTCAAAGCCGTAGCCATACTCTGCCGACAACCAATCAGGAACATTGCGGCTGTTGGAAATCATACCATTCGCCGATGTTGCGATGTAGATGCCTATTTTCATGCTGTTTGATTCGTTTATGATCAGGAGGTAAGCTCATTGATGATTCATAATTTCTGATTTCCGCAAACGCGCAGAAGGTGAGTACATTTTTCAAACACTTCAGCCCACCTCTTATGAGACATCAAGCGAAAAGTAACCCGGATTCCGCGGATGCAAGGTAGTTCATCCCGATTGAGCAATGATGTGCGTTTGTCTTCACATATAACCGGTTGGTAGACACAGCTATTCCCATATCCAGGGTGAATCTGCAACATATCTTTCAGTATGTTATTTTTGTAGGCCGCACCACGAATAGCAGATGAAACCTTTTAAGAACATTACTATCGCCCTTCACATTATCATTTGGAGTGCCGTGCTCGGGTTACCGTATGTTTTTACCTCCCCGCAAAGCCACTACGGCCAAATTGGCGTGTTAGTCTGCAATTTCTTCACGCTGGCCAATGTTCTGCATATCGGGCTATTCTATTTCAACGCGTTCTTTCTTTATGCAAACTTCCTTACGCGCAAAGGATGGTGGGTGTATGTACTTTCCGTAGCCATTCTGATCCCAGGGCTCTACTACGCCAAATTACTCATCATTTACCAATGGTTTCCCGACCTGGCAAAAGATGAGAACCTGTTTGGTTTTACATTTTTTCCCATACTGTTCTTCCTGTTTATCAGTACGGTTTACAGGTTAGTGCTTGATAAAATCCGCTCTGAGAAAACACAATTAGCTACGGAACTGAAATTCTTGCGCTCACAGGTAAGTCCCCATTTCCTATTCAATGTTTTAAATAATCTGGTTTCAATGGCAAGACATAAATCTGATCTTCTTGAGCCGTCGTTGATAAAACTATCCGGCCTAATGCGGTATATGCTGTATGAAACCAATGAAAGTAGGGTTTCAATTGCTAAGGAGATCGACTATATAAAGAGCTATATTGAGTTAACCAAAATGAGGTTTGAAGAAGATGTTGACATCCGGACTACTATTCAAGGCGAAGACAACGGCTACGCTATTGAGCCAATGCTGCTGATTCCACTCGTTGAAAATGCCTTCAAACATGGCGTGACCGCTGGCAGCAATCCATTTGTCTCGATCGACCTAAGGATAACTGATCACGTCCTTTCCCTCAGCGTCAAAAACAGCCGCGCGGAAAACGGCAGTTCAAAGGACAGTAATTCTGGGATTGGCCTCAACAACCTGGCGGCTCGTTTAAAGCTTTTATACCCTCACCGGCATAACCTGGCCATTGAAGAAAGCACTGACGTGTTTCACGCTAACCTTACGATTAAATTGAGATGATGCGCTGTTTAGCTATCGACGATGAAAAATGGGCCCTGGACCTGCTCACCGATAACATAAAGCATATTCCCTACCTGGACTTGGCAGCGCGCTGCAAGAATACCCGCGAAGCGTCAGAAGTCCTTCACCGAGAAAAGATCGATCTTCTCTTTCTTGATGTGCAGATGCCCGGTTTGAACGGATTGCAGTTCATACAGACGCTGACGGAACCTCCCCTGATAATCCTCGTGACCGCTTACGAACAATACGCGCTCGAAGGCTTCAACCTCTCGGTAGTAGATTACCTTGTAAAACCCGTTTCGCTGGAAAGATTCGCGAAAGCCTGTAATCGCGCTAAGTCGCTTTTCGAAATGCGACAGGCAAAACAAAAACAGGCAGTTGACAGCGATGGACACATTTTTGTTAACGTCGAATACAATCTCGTCAAAATTGTATTCAGCCATATCAACTACATCGAAGGACTCAAAGATTACATCAAGATATACCTCACCACTTCTTCAAAACCAGTCCTTACCAGGATGAATCTTAAATCGATCGAAGAGAAATTGCCAAGCAGCCAGTTTGTGCGCACGCATAAGTCATTCATTGTAGCCATCCCCAAAGTAACCGCCATTAAACGCGACTTTGTATGCATCAGCGAAAAGGAAATCCCGGTCGGGCAGTCTTTCAAAGACAGTATTAGAAAAATTACGGGGAACACGTAAAAAACTCAGCTAAGTAGCCAGATCCTCCTCCTTTATCGACAACGCTTCCTTGTTGATATATTCTCTCCAACGTCTGTTGCTCCAGCCCGTTTCTTCGTAAAGGCATCACCAAATGGTGTCAATGCATGGAAAGGCAGATGGTCTACGTAATACTACTATTACTCGTTTTAAATAACACAGCCTTCGGTCAGACGCAGATCACGGGCACAGTAAAAGAAACTAATGGCAACACGCTGGAATATGTAAATGTTTTTCTGGCAGGGAGCGCAGACGGTGCTACAACAGATAGTCTCGGTCGGTTTAGCTTTCTCACGTCCGAGCAAGGCCAGCAATTGTTAACAGCCTCGTTTGTTGGCTATAAGAGTTTTGAACACTCGGTGGTGCTATCGGGAGGCAATGTCACGGAAAACATTATACTCTTAGCAGATTCAAAGCAATTGGGCGAAGTGGTTATTTCAGCCGGAGCTTTTGAAGCAAGCGACAAAGCACGCGGCGCATCGCTCACACCCATGGATGCCGTCACCGTGGCTGGTACCGGAGCAGACTTAGCCAATGCCATGCGCGCGTTACCAGGCACACAACAAATCGGCGAACAGGCCGGGCTTTTTGTAAGGGGCGGCACAAACGAGGAGGCGAAACAATTTATAGATGGTTTGTTAGTCAAGAGTCCAAATTTTTCCAATGTCCCCGGCATATTACAGCCTGCCCGAATCAGTCCGTTTCTATTCAAAGGCATTATCTTTAGTTCAGGAGGATACTCTGCGCTATATGGGCAAGCCATGAGTAGTGCCCTGATTCTTGAAAGCGTAGACATTCCCGAAAAGTCCTCGGCCTCCTTCAGTATCTTCCCACCACACCAGGGAATTGGATTTCAGCATTTGTCAAAAGACAAACGGAGCAGTTATGGAATCAATGCTGGATACAGCAACTTCGATACATTCTACAACAATATCGTTCCTCAAAAGCCGGATTACTTTCACGGTCCCGAATACTTAGCTACCGATGCCAATTTCAGGATCAAGGCTGGACAAAATGGCATGGTGAAATTCTATACCAACTTGGGCTACAACAGTGTGGGTATGCGCAACCCTGACATTGACAGCACTGAACTGCAATCGTCCTTCCAAAACCTGGGAAAAAATATCTTTACAAATGTTACCTACACCTCCTATCTGCGTAACAAATGGGAGGTCGACATTGGCACAGCCCTTAGTCATGACGATGTTACATTGACAAATCAGTTGCTCGATCCAGCTTATGAAGTCGTTACGATCGATGAATATCCATTTATTAATAAGAACCGCATCATTCGCAACCGGTCTGGCTTGGTCCAAGGAAGAATTGTGCTGAGCAGATTCTTTGAGCGAAATCACACGGTGCGTTTCGGGACCGAGGTCTTTCTTTCAAAAGATGACTACTCAGCCAATGATACCTTGAAAAGTCTGAAAGACAACACGATCGCAGCCTTCATTGAGGGCGACATTTACCTAACCGGCAATTTTGCAGCGAAGGCGGGTGTGCGTTTCGAGCGTTCTTCTCTTCTAAATGCCCACGCCTTTGCACCCAGGATCAACCTGGCCTATCGCTTCAACAAGGGCGGTCAATTGAATGTGGCCTATGGCGTATTCTTTCAGTCACCGGAAAATCACTACTTGCGGCAAAGCAATTCCTTAATCTTTACCAGGGCAACACATTACATTGTCAATTACCAGAAGCGGTCGGGAAAAGGCTATTAAGGATTGAGGCGTATTATAAGACGTACGACAATCTTGTAAAGACTGTTCCACTCTTGTCGAACACTGGCGAAGGATATGCGCGCGGAATAGAATTGTTTTTCCGCGACAAAAAAACGATCAAAGATATCGACTACTGGGTATCGTATACCTACCTCGACACCAAGCGTGATTTCTCCAATTACCCTTACTCCCTGGCACCCTCCTTTTCAACTCCTCATACCGTTTCCATAGCAACGAAAAAATTCTTTCCCGACATTAACCTTAGCGTCAATGCAGCCTACTTTTTTTCCACAGGCAGACCGTACTATCACATTGCATCAGACGGTGAAGGAAACTCAAAACTCGTTGATAATGGTAACACGAGAATATACAATGCCTTAAACCTGCATGTGGCCTATCTGCTGTCATTTTTTAAGAAATGGAAGCAGCCAGACTTTTCGGGCATCGCTTTAGGTGTCAATAATTTGCTCGGTGCCGACCAGGTATTTGGCTATAACTATAGTCATGATGGTACCAACAAAGTGCCGATAACGTTGCCTGCCACCCGAACCTATTACATGGGCCTCTTTTTCAATTTCGGAATTGACCGCAGAGATGACGTGCTGAATCAAAACATTCAATAACCATTAACAAGAATAACCATGACAAAAGTAATTGCCTTCCTGTTCCTATTTGCGGCAACTCATTCTGTAATCCGCGCACAGGACGAGACGTTTACCAAACGGATGGAAATCGCTGTCGCCAATCTGGATAAGGCGAAATCAATCGGTGACTATCAGAAATTGGCAAATGATTTCGCACGAATTGCCGTTGGGAACCAAAAGCAGTGGCTACCTCCCTATTACGCGGCATTTTGCAATGCACGCATAGGATGGATGCACGAAAAATCCAACCCTGAACGCATTGAGGCTTACGTTGCTATTGCTGCTCAGCAGATCGTCAAAGCCAGATCGCTGGTAGATAGCACAACACAGAAAAAAGAAATGACAGAAATATATTGTGTGCAAAGTATGATAAAGCGGGGTTGGGTCTTCATTAACCCCATGACATACGGAAAGGAGTATGGAACAGCCTCAAAAATGTATCTTGAAATGGCCAAAGCAATTGAACCCGAGAACCCCAGGGTACTCTATCTGGATGCATGGGAAAAATACAATGCGCCTAAAATGTGGGGAGGAGATAAGGACAAGGCCAAAGAACTGCTTACGCTGGCTCTCCAAAAACTTAAAAGTCAACCCTCTGATAAAATTTATCCACGCTGGGGAAAAACCGTGTGCGACGAAATTCTGACGTTGTACTAACTGCAGGGCGACGACTCAGGATTCAACCGCCACAAAATGTGTGCGATGAGTATGTGCCGCGCGTTTTATTAAGAGCTTCAGTCTCCCAACTAAAAAAGTATTCAATGGAATGAAAGCATCAACTGAAAGAAACATATGGCGATGGGTTCACATCGTCTTGAGTATACCCATTGTGGGCTATATCTATGGTCCGGTGGCCGATATTCCAAACGCCGCCCTAATGGTCAAATGGGTGCTGTTTCCATTCGTCATCCTTTCCGGGTTCTGGATGTGGAAGGGGCACTGGGTAAAGAAATGGTTTTTGTAGTGAGCCATACAGACAAGTAAATTGAGCCATAGGCGACATCATTAAAGGCGAAGGCACAGTCATCTTTGTGTTGTTAAATTCATAAACACAAGGCAATGACAACGATAAGAAAAATAAACCTCGGCAAAAATGGTCCACTTGTTTCTAAACTTGGATTAGGCTGCATGCGTATGTCCTCCGTTTGGGGAGGCAAAGTGAATGAAGAAAGTGAAAGTATTGCGAGCATTCAGATGGCCCTGGACAGCGGTATTAATTTTCTGAATACCGGAGACTTTTACGGCAATGGTCACAATGAGCTGCTTATTGGAAAGGCAATTAAAAATCGCAGAGACGATGCTTTCATAAGTGTCAAGTTTGGTGCCATTTTCTATAACGGTCAATGGCTCGGATTGGACCTGCGTCCCATAGCCATCAAGAACTTTATTAATTATTCGTTGGTACGTCTGGGCATTGACACGATTGATCTCTATCAGCCGTGCAGGATCGATAATAGTGTCCCCGTGGAAGATGTGATCGGAACAGTGGCCGACCTGATCAAAGAAGGAAAAGTGCGCTACCTGGGCGTGTCAGAAATCAGCGCAGAACAGCTTCGCAAAGCTAACCAGGTGCATCCTGTAACAGCATTGGAAATTGGCTATTCATTAGCAGACCGGCAAATAGAAAGCGAGCTACTTCCCACAGCAAAAGAGCTGGGAATTGGAGTTGCGGCATTTGCCAATACCGCTGAAGGTTTACTTACCGGCGATATGAAAGCACCTCTTCCGGCGAATGATTACCATAACCACTTCTCACGATTTCAGGGAGACAATCTGAAAAAGAACCTGGAAAAAGTCGAAGTATTAAAGAAACTGGCAAAGGAAAAAGGATACACACCAACGCAGCTGGCAATAGCTTGGGTTAACGTCCAGGGTGATCATATCATGCCTTTGGTAAGCATGAGCAGGCGATCAAGGCTTCCGGAAAATATCAAGGCAATGGACATCACCTTCAGTCCTGAAGAGATGAACACTTTGAACAAACATTTTGCCTCCGGCGCAATACTTGGTGCCACGTATCTGCAGCGGTAGCAGGCCTGATTAAACCTCTCTTTTTCATATCTTTACCTGTGACAAATCCAAACGAAATACTCCCCGGAGTTATTTTTTACTCTTATCTCTCGGCGGTTCGAAAGGAGAAGGCATGCTTCCTCGGAAACAACAAGCTGGTGTTACAGGTTTCCGGTCAGTTTACATTCGAATCCTCTATTCAGAAAATTTCAATGCAAACGGGTGAGATGTTGCTGATAGGCAAAAATCAACTTGGACAATTAACCAAGACTCCTTTGCCAGGTGAAGGCTACTATGAAACAATCATCATTTGCCTCCAGGAGGAAATGCTTAGAAAGATCGCGCTTGAGGAGCAAATAGAGGTACGGGAGAAATATACAGGTCCACTCAATGTCCATATTCCGGCAAACGACTTTCTCCGGGGCTATTTTCAATCGATAATACCCTATGTGCGCAATCCGGCTGAAAGGATAACGCCTGACATGGGAATTTTGAAGGTAAAGGAAGCGGTAAAGCTGCTTCTGCAAGCAAAGCCTGATCTCGTGAAATTCTTGTTCGACTTTTCAGAACCACACAAGATCGACCTGGAGAAATTTATGCTCAGCAATTATCATTTTAATGTCACGATTGAAAAGTTTGCAGAACTCACCGCCAGAAGTCTTGCCGGGTTCAAGCGGGACTTTCAAAAAACATTCGGAATGTCCCCGCGCTTATGGCTACAGGAGAAACGCCTGACAGAGGCCCAATACCTGATAGCACAGAAGAACATGAAGCCATCTGCGATTTACCTCGACCTGGGATTTGAATCATTATCTCATTTTTCTCATTCTTTTAAAAAAAAGTTTGGTAAGACGCCTTCTGAATTCTGTGCACCGTAACCTTTACCGTAACCCAGCTTCGTTGCTGCTGTCATAATAGAAATGCATATGACATCTGCAATCATTGACTACGCTATTATCGTGAAAGGCGACAGTCAGCGTCAAAAAATATTCGGTAAGGCTAAAAACATAATAGAGCTTTATGAAATTTATGCTCGCAAGCAGGCAAAAATGACTCAGGCCGACCTGGGTTTTATTTTTGCAAAATCCGGATCAAATCATCGTTTAGATAAAATACATCCGTGCCTTCCTTTTTTGGGGTAAGCATTTTCGCTTGCACCAGTTCATCCATGTATTTGGTCAATGTTGTTCTTGATGTTTTCCCAACGGCATCACGAATTGTTTTCAGACGACTGTAAGGCTGATGAAACAGCGCTTCATTCACTTCTTTTGTATACCATTTAATATGCTTCTTGCCATGGTCGAGTGTGGCTTTCATCTGGGAGACAATCTCATTGATCAATTCATTAGACATAGTCGCAGTAACTTCTATGGCATCTAGCATATACAATATCCAAGGCTTCCACGCGCCTCGCTGTGTTACGGCCGCAAGATTATAATAGTAGTCTGTTTTGTTGACGATGATATATTTTGATAAGTATAACACCGGTTGTGAAAGTAGTCCCTTCTGTACCAGGTAGAGCAAATTCAGGATACGACCTGTTCGACCATTACCATCCTGAAACGGATGTATTGCTTCAAACTGGTAATGAGCGATACACATTTTTAATATTGGATCTGCTGGGTACTTATCGTCATCATTAAGGTAATCCAGAAGATTGCTCATTAGATTTTCAACCATGTTTTCACCTCTTGGTGGAGTGTAAATTATTTCTCCTGTTCTGAATTCGCTTTGACCCTGGCGAATGACAACCTGTGCTTGCGGTGGACGAAGACCAGCCGTTGTTTCTTTAATCTGCTGGAAAATGTGAATAACGAGGTCCAGGGAAACTGAATTATCATTTTGCAATTGACGATATGCCTCCCATAACGCTTCTCTATATTTTAAGACTTCCTTCGTGGCAGGGTTTGCCCTTTCTTCACGGGCCATGTCTGATATTGCTTTGTATAGTTCATCTTCTGTTGTAAAAATATTCTCGATGGCAGTTGAAGTTTTGGCCTCCTGAAGCGCTATTGTATTTACCAGCATTGTAGGATTGGGAAGCCACTGCACGTTTGAGCCGAATGTTGCCAGCGCTCGCGAAGTCCTTACTAATTTTTTCAGTATTTCTGGGTCATTTTCAATTTCTGCCGGTGGAGGCAGTGCCGGGAGGTCATTGTAAGGGACTGTTCTATCGGTTTTTGCCATGTGAGTGTCCATTTTTAAGATAAATCTGAACGCATCACAAAGATATTGTTAAAAACTGGACAGTAATCGCATAAATGTTCATTTTTTTATAAAAACTGGACATAACCGTATTTACCGTCCATTTTTAGCTACCAATAAGGAGTGTATGTCAGAAAAATACCCAAATTTGCGATTTGCAAATTGAACCCGTTGGTCAGGAAGTCACTCCTCTTTCAACGTCTTCACCGGGTTAGCTAACGCTGCCGAATACGACTTATAACTTACCGTCAACGCACCGATCGCAAACGTAACGATACCCGCGACAACGAATAAGGTGATGTTCATATCGATACGGTACGCGAAATCCCCAAGCCATCGTTGCATATAAAAGTAGGACAACGGTGTTGCCACGAAAAACGCGATAATCATGAGCTTTGCATATTGTTTCGAAAGCAGCAATACGAGCGAGCTTACGCTTGCGCCATGAACTTTACGCACGCCGATTTCCTTCGCACGTTGATCGGCGGAGAAGGACGACAGCCCCAGCAATCCAAGACACGCAATGAAGATCGAGACGCCGGCGAAGATGTTTACGAGCGAGCTCACTGATCGCTCGCCCCGGTATTGTCGCGCAAAGTCTTCATCAAGAAAGTTGTAGCGAAAAGGGAAGGCAGGATTGATGTCTTTCGTCACACGTTCAATTGACGTGAGCGCATCATGTGTGTTGCCGTTGATGCGGACGAACGCCGTGCCGGCATCGACACGACTGTACCGAATGATCAGCGGCGCGATCGGATCATATAAGCTGGCCATGTGAAAATTCCCGACCACACCAGAGATGGTGCCGGTCGTTCCCCAGACCGTTAACTCCTTGCCAACGGGATCGTCGAAGCCCAGGATACCTGCAAGCACCTCGTTGATAAGGAACCGGGCAGAGTCGCGAAGAAAGACGTTGGAAAAATCTTCTCCCTGCACAACCTTCATTCCCATCGTTTTGACAAAGTTTTCGTTCACGCTGAGTAAATTGATCTCGATGACCATGTTTGGATCTTTGCCCGGCCAGTTTGCTCCGCCGGTTGACTCCTCGAAATTAATCGGGCTGGCGCTGCTCAGCGTTACGTCCTTCACCTCCGGGATGCTCCGCAAAGAATTCATGTAAACCTCTTTCTTGTCGTACAGTTTGCCAGTCAGGTCGATACTCACGAGCTTGTCGCGCTGGAGGCCGATGTCTTTATTCAAAATGTAAGAGAGCTGCTTTGAAATAATAAAGGTGCCGCTGATTAGGAATATCGAAATGGCAAACTGGAAAGTAACGAGCGCATGACGGAAGTAATTGCTGCCGACCTGTTTCGTTCTCCCTTTCAGGGACTTCGCAACTGACAACGACGACAACATGAAGGCCGGGTACGCGCCCGACAACATGCCGGTCAACAGGATCATGCCGCCCAACGTGAGCCATACCAGCGGGTCCGAAAAGCGGATGTGTATCGATTTGCCCGTTAGCGTGTTGAAGTAGGGCAGGACCAGATAACCAATAGCCGATGCAACAACCGTAGATGCGATAGCATACAACGTAGCTTCGGTAAAGAACTGTTGACTTAACGTCGATCGTTGCGCACCCATCACCTTACGCACACCGATCTCGCGTGCGCGTAAGCTCGATCTCGCTGTTGCGAGGTTCACGAAATTGATCGATGCCAGCAACAACAGGAATATCGCGATCGCAGAAAGTATGCGCACGTACTGAATTCTTCCACCCATCGGAATCCCGTTTTCGAATGTCCCATGCAGGTAGTTTTCCGAAAACAGTTGTATGTACAGCGGCTCGTTCGATTCCTTGTTGGTATTCCTGATGACCTCCTGTTCAATTCTCTTACGTACTGCTTCGGTATCGGCACCAGGTCTTAATGTAAAGAATATGCTGAAGCCGCCGTTATACCAGCTGTTAGCCCACGTTTGACGATCGATGAATTGTTTCGCGGAGATAACCCAATCGAATTGAACCGACGATTTGTCGCCGGGAGTTTCGAAGACGCCGGTAACTTCGTAGTCGGTTCGGTCATCAAGCTTTATAGTTTGTCCTATTGCTTTCTCGCGCCAGTCGTTGCCAAAAAACTTGAGTGCCATTCGATCGGAGATCACCATCGTGGGCCCATCGACGAGCACCTTTTTCGGATCGCCGACGATCAAGCGATAACTGAAAACATCGAAGAATGCCCCTGTTGCAAAGCGTCCTTTTTCAAACGAGGAAATTTCACCCAGGCGGAACATGTATTCCATTTCCCAGGTGTACGAAGTCACTGCCTCGACTTCGGGGTATTGTGTGCGCAACACGTGTTCGAGCGGAAGTGGAATTCCCCGCACCGTTTGTACGTCGCCGTTGCTCTGGACCAAATTACGCCACACCTGGTACAGGCGGTCCGACTTTTCATGGAACTGGTCTTTGGATGTTTCGTCACCTACCCAAAGGAGAATGAGCATGCACGAAGCGAGTCCCACTACGAGTCCCGCGATGTTGATGGCTGTGTAACCTTTGTGTTTGCCTGCCTGGCGGATGGCGGTCTGTATGTGATTGAATAACATATCGATGCTGTTTACGGTATTAAGTCGCCCGATCTTTTTTACAATACCGGGGCGAAAGAGTTGAAGCACATCGCGTGCGTAAAGGAATTTTGCGAGCCGAATATTTTTTGACGCCCTTGAACGGAACAGCTCAGAAAGATCTCCTTCGATATCTTCCAGCAATTCCGGGTCACAAAACCAGCGCAGGGCTTTTAGCGGAAGCTGTGGCGGTTTGATATCGTTAGAATAGTCCCTCATTTTTATTTGAATTGAAAGGCGGTAGCCGGGATGGCCGCCCAGAGTTTTCGGCGGGAGTTCATGACATAGTCGAGCGCTTTCTTACCGAGCGGCGTCACTTTGTGATAGCGTTTGCGTTTGCCCCCACGTACGGCCGTTGCTTCCCCGAATTCCGATTCCAGGAATCCTTTGTCCTCGAGACGCCGGAGGGCAGTTCGCATGGCGCCGACACTGACGCTTCTTTTAAGGCGATGCTCGATGTCACCTTTAATAGCAACACCGTATGCGTCGCCGTTGAGAACAGCGACGGTTAACAAGACGACCTCCTCAAATTCGCCCAATGAGTATCTTGATGGCATAGTTGATGGCATAGTTGATGATTAAAGTCCTAAATGTAGCTAAAAACAGCGGATTAAAGTCCCTTTTGTAGCTAATACTCCTGTTTTGAATAGAGGTTTCAGAAAAAGGCAAAAAAACCCAGGGTGTGCCCGAATCAAAGTCGTTTCGGAAATCCCTCCCTTACTCAAACAAGCAGACTTTTCTTCAATACCGCCATTGTATCGCGTTGCCGTTGCTCGACGAACTCGCGCGCCTTGACGGCTTTCTTTTTGGCACCCTTTGGATCTTTAGCCATTGCCAGTACCGCGGGAACATATCGTGCAACATCCTGCTCGTTATCCATATCGAACAGCCACTCACCGAGTCCAATATCGCGCCACATTACACCCTTGCTGGTCTGTTCAAAGAACCTGCCCACGATAGCCGGAATACCATTCCCAATACACATGATGGGCGTGTGCATTTCAAGGCCGAACATCCCCGCCGACCGGCGGTAAGTACTCACCGCTTCATCTGTGAGCCAGTATTTATCGCGCCAGACGACCTTCCCCTTTACATCGTCAGGTAGTTTGTCCAACAGAATCTCCTTTCCCAATTTCACTTGCGTCTCATCTTCCGGACAAATGAGTATTTTGAGGTTCGTCTGACGCACGACGGCCACGATGGCTTCACGCACTGGGAGGTTGTCATGTTCCCTCATCTCTTTGTTTCGAGCGTCCTTCTTTTCATCGAATGCAGCGTTCTTGCTAGGTATCTCCCAATAGGGAGTAAAACGCGTACGCGGAATGACGCATAAGAACTTTCCTTCCTCCAGGCCATGCGGCTGCCA